>Ga0164241_10002930_pt1 | contig 17826 bp, 15 predicted proteins | sample OricomyardsoilBY_FD_108780 | JGI IMG/M metagenome (GOLD analysis project Ga0164241, IMG submission 108780) | Backyard soil microbial communities from Emeryville, California, USA - Original compost - Back yard soil (BY) | ecosystem: Environmental > Terrestrial > Soil > Unclassified | place: USA...
AGAAAAAACGCATCAGGATGTGGACAACGCTATGCGTTCCCCACATCCTGACACGACAAACAAGCAAACAATTAGTTAACTTTATATTAGGAACATCTGTCAACCTTTTTTAGGACGAGTCAATCTGTTCCAAATCCCCTAAAAAAACAGCCAAAAAAGGGCCTAAAAGTGTTCCAAACTGTTCCACGCTAAAATACATTAGCGCTATAAATCAGCAACTTAGTATCGTCATCAGCTTTTACACCCTTTATATTTTTTGGAACAGTACAACACCCAAAAAAAGCCGCCCGATCAGGCGTGATTCGGCCATCAGCCGGGAACGATGCTGAACAATTACGATATAACCAGCATAGACTTAACCACCTCGCCACGCTGCACCGCCTCAAATGCCTGCTGAAAGCAAGTAAATTCCACGAAAATAACAAAACCCGACCTAAAGGCCGGGTTTTGTTATTTTCGTGGAGCCGGAGGGATTCGAACCCTCGTCCAAACATGGTATAAGGTAAGCTTTCTACATGCTTAGTTCTGTTAAATTGTAGGGAAGGGGAAGGTCAGTAACTCACCTATACCTTCTTCCGTAGGTACTGTTTCTCGTTTGCCTTCCGTACCACCGGCAAACCAGTTTCATCTTACGATGCCCCTGATGCCGGCCCGATGAAACGGAAAACCGGCGGGACAAAAGCTATGCTAATTCTAAATTAGGCAGCTAAGGCGTAGTTATTTTCGCCATTTGTGTGTTTGAACGTTCAGATTAAAGCGCTAATTCGTACAACGCGCTGCATGCTTACCTACTTATCTCCATCCTGTCAATTCCGGTCGACCCCATTTGTTGAGTGGGCAGTTTTGAGTTGCCAGTTTGCTTAAAGCGAGTACAAATATACGGAATTAAGCAAACGTAATGCCGAATAATGGCAGATAATTACAAGTCTGTAACATGATAAGAGCGCCGGGTGTCATGGTGAGCTTGTCGAACCATAGCGCGGGCAGGCCTTTACGCGCACCCTTCGACAAGCTCAGGGTGACAGCCTACGCGCATGTTTCAAGAAGAGCCGAATGCGGTAGAATTATTTCACCGCAGCCAGCGTCTCGGTAACCTGTCCGCAGGTCAGCATCATTTTGCCATAAAACGGGTTTTTAATAGCAGCTGTTTCGCTTAGCCAATTAACCTTTTTCATAGGGCAATATTGCTGATAAACAGGTACCGCGTTAACCTTAAGGGCTTTAGTAACCGCAATTATATTATCTGATAGGATGGCAAAGTAATCGCGCTGCGCATCAATGTCCTTTGCTTCGCCAATGCGGGTTGTGCTTAACTGAATTTTTTTCCAGGCAGCCAACTGCTCGGCGGGGATTTTATCAGCAGGTACCGCTTTTATAGCCGCAGCTAATTCTGCAGCGTGTGTTTTTGCAGTTGCCGCGTTATCAGCAACCAGGTCGTTTTTTAAGGTGAAATAGGCGCTCAATACACCATTAACCGATTTGTCCTGCGCCTTAGCCGCTTGTACAGAAACAAACAGCATCGCTATAAAAAAATAAAGTCTATTTAGTTTCATCTTCTATCTCCTTAATTATTTAAAAGCTTTTTGCTTTAAGCTTTCCGCTAATTTATTAATGAACGCTTTCTGCTTTAAGCGTTGCGCTTTCAGCCACACGCCCCGGGTATACCTTTAACGCTTCGGCCAGGCATTTCATTGCCTTTTGCAGGTCGCTGTTATTTAAAACGTAAGCTAACCTAACTTCATTCAAACCTAAGCCCGGTGTGCTGTAAAAGCCGGTAGCCGGTGCCATCATAACGGTTTGATTTTCGTAAGTAAATTCTTCCAGCATCCACTGGCAAAACTTGTCGGAGTTATCAATCGGCAGTTGCGCCATCACATAAAACGCGCCACCCGGATTAGGGCAATAAACGCCTTCCATTTTGTTTAACTCGGTAACTATGGTATTACGGCGGCTGTTATACTCTGCTTTTACGTGTGCAAAATACTCATCAGGCGTATCAATGGCGGCTTCGCCGGCAATTTGCTCTACCATTCCGGGGCTCAACCTGGCCTGGGCAAATTTTATAGCGGTTTGCCAGAATTTTTTGTTTTTGGTGATGATACAACCCAAACGCGCGCCGCAGGCGCTGTAACGCTTGCTTACGGTATCAATTATCACCACATTCTCATCCAACCCATCCAAATGCATCGGCGATACAAAAGGCTGATCGCCATAAACAAACTCGCGGTAAGCTTCATCAGCAAATAAGTACAGATCGTACTTTAATACCAGCGTTTTTAAAGCCTCCATTTCCTCGCGCGAGTACAAATAACCTGTTGGATTATTTGGGCTGCAAATAAAAATAGCCTTGGTTTTTGGCGTGATGTGTTTCTCAAATTCAGCAATGGGCGGCAATGCGAAACTGTCTTTTATGTACGACAAAATAGGTGTTACCACAATATCGCTCTGGCTGGCAAATCCGTTATAGTTGGCGTAATAAGGCTCCGGTACCAGCACCTCGTCACCGGCATCAAGGCAGGTCATAAAGGTGATGGAGATAGCCTCTGATCCGCCTGTAGTTACAATTATATCTTCGGGGGTAATGTTATACCCGTTCCTGTTATAATATTTGGTTAGCTGGTTCCGATAAGATAAAGTTCCTTCAGACGGCGTATAGGCCCAAACCTTAAAATCTATATTTTTTATGGCGTTGATCATACCCTCGGGGGTTTCAATATCGGGCTGACCAATGTTTAGATGATATACCGTTTTACCGTCACGTTTAGCTTTATCAGCAAAAGGGGTTAGTTTACGGATAGGGGAAGCAGGCATTCGCTGCCCCTTTTTGGAAATATTTGGCATAAAGGCAAAATTAATAAAAAGATAATACTGTAACGGATTTATACATAACAAAAAAACGGCCTCTGTTACCAGGGCCGTTTTCAAAATATTTTTTGTGACCCTATCTCCCGGTTAAGAGATCAAGGGTGTGGTGCTTAAACTCTTAACGTGTGCTTGTTGCCGCCGCTGACGCTGCGACTACTTCGCCTGATATTACAAGGTTTTTTTGTGGCGTTGCCGCGTTTGATGTAACTACAATAGCTTTGGTAAAGCCTCCTACAGCCGCAGCATTATAGGTAATAGTGATGGTTCCTTTTTCGCCTTTTTTAACCGGTACTTTGGTATACTCAGCAACGGTACAACCACAGGTAGGCTGAACGCTGGTCAATATCAATGGCTGCTCACCAATATTGGTAAACACAAACTGGGTAGTAACAGGTTTGCCCTGAGGTATTTTACCGAAGTCGTGTTTTTCTTCGTTAAACTTAAATTCCGCCTTGGCGCCCTGGGCAGCTGCATTAAAAGCGAAGCCTAATACTACAGCGAAAATTAAAACTAATTTTTTCATAATGTCTGTTTGATTATTACAAATATAAAAGGTTTAACCTGAAATCAAAACTAATAGTGATACATTGAAGAATAAATAGAACGTTTAGGTATACTGATAGAATTTTATAATTTTACAATTCTAAAAAATGATTTATGCCCGAAGCTGCAATTATAGATCACGATAAATTTAACGTTGCCGAGCTTAGCTTTGACGACTTTAAATCTATTGTTATAAATGATTATCGAATAGCTTACGAAAGCAGGCAGGCCAGCTTGCTGGGCCGGCGCGAGGTGCTTACAGGCAAGGCAAAGTTTGGCATATTTGGCGACGGTAAAGAGATTGCCCAGTTAGCCATGGCCAAAGCCTTCCGCAAGGGCGACTGGCGCGCGGGCTACTACCGCGACCAGACTTTCATGTTCGCTACGGGCATGACCAATATGAAAGAGTTTTTTGCTCAGTTATATGCGCATCCTGATACGGAGAAAGAACCGGCATCAGGCGGCAGGCAAATGAATTGCCATTACGGTACCCGCTTTGTTAATGCCGATGGTAGTTGGATCAACCAGGTAGAGGCCATGAATTGTGCATCGGACATTTCAACAACAGGGGGCTCTATTCCGCGGTTGTTGGGTTTAGCCTACGCCTCTAAACTATACAGGCAGAATGAAGAGCTTTCTGATCAAAACAATTTCTCTATTAACGGCAACGAAGTAGCTTTTGGCACAATTGGTAATGGTGCAACGTCCGAAGGTTTGTTTTTTGAGGTATTGAATGCCGCCGGCATATTACAGGTGCCCATGGCGCTTTCTGTTTGGGATGATGCCTACGCTATTTCGGTTCCGGCAAGTTTGCAGACTGTAAAAGAAGATATATCTGAAGTTGTAAAAGGCTTCCAACGCGAAACCGGTACCAACGGTGTTGAAATATTTAAAGTACGTGGCTGGGATTATGTTGCCTTGTGCGAAACCTACGAGATAGCGATAAAGCTTTGTCGCGAGGAACATGTACCCGTTTTGATCCACGTTACAGAAATGACCCAACCGCAGGGCCACTCAACGTCAGGATCGCACGAGCGCTATAAATCTGAAGAACGGTTAGAGTGGGAAGCTGAGCATGATTGTTTGCTGCAGATGCGCAAATGGATGCTCGAAGCAGCAATAACCACCGAAGAAGAATTAGAGCAATTAGAAGCCGCAGCTAAGAAAACAGTCCGTGGTTTCCAACGGGAAGCATGGAACGAATTAGGTGCCGAAATAAAAACAGATATAGACGAGGCTGCACGTTTACTGGATACCTTAGTTAATCACTCAGCCTACGGCGATGATATACATGTAATTGCTGCAGGCTTGCGTGCCTGCGTAGATCCGGGTAGGAAGGATGCCATATCTGCTGCCAGAAAGGCTTTGCGCTTAACTGCTTCTGAGCCTACCGAAGCCAGAACGGCTTTGGCTAACTGGCTTACTGCTGAAAATAAAAAGAACCACCAACGCTTTAATACCAAACTGTTCTCTGACACGCCGGAGTCGCCTTTAAAAGTTGAAGCTGTGCCGGCCATATACGAGCCTAACGCCCGTATGTTGGATGGCCGCGAAATACTTAACGCCTGTTTTGATGCTAATTTTGAACGCGATAAATCTATCGTAGCCTTTGGTGAGGACCTGGGCGCTATCGGTGACGTTAACCAGGGCTTTGCTGGTTTGCAGGCTAAGTTTGGCGACTTGCGGATATCTGACACAGGTATTCGCGAAACATCAATAATAGGGCAGGGCATGGGTATGGCCATGCGCGGTTTGCGCCCCATTGCCGAGATACAATACATGGATTACCTGCTATATGGCATAACCGTTATAAGCGATGACCTGGCCAGCCTGAGCTACCGCACAGCGGGCGGGCAAAAGGCCCCGGTTATTATACGTACGCGTGGACACAGGTTAGAAGGTATATGGCATTCAGGCTCGCCGATGGGTATGATATTGAGTACCATGCGGGGGCTGCACATATGCGTTCCGAGGGATATGACACAAGCTGCCGGTATGTACAACACGCTGTTGCGTGGCGATGAGCCCGCTATAGTAATAGAGTGCCTTAACGGTTATCGTTTAAAGGAAAAGATGCCTGCCAATGTTGGCGAGTTCACCGTTCCTTTAGGCAAAGCCGAATTAATGCGCGCGGGCAGCGATATTACCATTGTGTCTTACGGATCAACCTTGCGTATTGTGATGGAAGCTGCTGATGAACTACAGGAACTGGGCATAAATGTTGAGGTTGTCGACCCGCAAACCTTATACCCGTTTGATACCGAGAACCTGTGCGGAAGCTCTTTGAGTAAAACCAATAAGCTGCTTGTTGTTGATGAAGACCTGCCCGGCGCTGCATCAGCTTATATACTGCAAAAGGTTATTGAGGGGCAGAAAGGATATTATTGGCTGGATTGCCCACCCAGAACACTTTGCGCCAAAGACCACCGCCCGCCATACGGAACTGATGGCGACTATTACACCAAGCCGTCTGTAGATGATGTGATCGAGGTAGTTTACAGCATGATGAGCGACAGCGACCCAGCTAAGTTCCCGCCGATATACTAAGAAGGTGTTGCAGAAAATATATACAACACTTTGCAACACTTGCAACAGTGTTTTTTGTAACCTTTTGATTTTTATTGATTTATAAATATTAAATGTTGTAACATGCAACACTTTGCAACACAATATTTGGAAATTTAGCTATATTGTGCTTAACAATTGATTTTAAATTAATTAAAATCTCCTAACCTTAAACCTATCTAATAATCAAACCAACATGAGAAAACTAATTATCACTATTTCAATTGTCTTTTCAGGTATTCAGGCAATGGCGCAAATGCCTTTACCCATGCAGGGTAGCATGGCCGCTGTTAAAATGGATACCAATAACGTAGCTTATGATGAGAAAGGAAACGAACTGCATTATTATCAGTACATGAAGCTTGTAGGTTCGGGCGAGTACACTTTAAGAGGTAGCGGGGGGGCATTACCGGGAACTCCGGGAGTTAAACTGATGGTGGTAAAAATGCCTGCCGAGCAGATGGCACAAATGTATGAGATGGTGAAGGCCATGATAACCATTAAGGCCGGACCGTTACGTGAAGGTGATATAATGGATGTAAAGCCGATGATGAAAGCATTAAAAAACGAAACACTGGATAGAAAGGCGGTACTCTTGATATTCTGGGGGGTAAATTGTCCACCTTGTACATCTGTTTTTGGCAATTTAAACGAACTGTTTAAGGAAATTAACGATCCGGAACTGGTTACCATCGCCATAAGCAATGATTATAAAAGCGACGCGGCTGAACAGTTAAAGAAAACGCCCTTAAACGCTACTTATTTGCTGAACGATGCTTCAAGAATAAGCGGTGCTTACGGCATGGACGGGTATCCGGTTTATGTGCTGGCCGATAAGGATCATAACGTTAAATTTGCCGTAAGGGGAGGATCGCCGATTGTGCTGCCTGCTCTTAAGAAAACGATAAAAGAAGTTTTGTCAAAATAGATTATGACTGAGTCATTCAATACAATAGACCATATAATCAGGAGCCGCCGCAGTGTAAAACCCTTTATGATGAATGGCGGTAAAATTCCGGATGGGCAGATACAAAGTTTACTTGAACTGGCCGACTGGGCACCAACACACGGCTCAACCGAGCCCTGGCGATTTGTGGTGTATTCCAATCCTTCTGATTTTTGCCATCAGCATGCAGAGTTGTACAAACAAAATACACCCGCCATTGAATTTATACAGGGCAGTTATGATAACCTTTATACACAGGGCGAAAAGGTATCGCATGTTATAGTTACCATAATGCAGCGGGGCAACTTACCTAAAATTCCTGCCTTTGAAGAGATATCGGCGACTGCTGCCGCTATTCAGAATATACTGTTAGGCGCAACCGCGTTAAATATCGCTTCGTTTTGGAGTACCGGCGGAATGATATTAAAACCTGCCCTACATTCTTTTTTAAACCTTCGGGATGAAGATCAGGTAATGGGTGTTATTTATTTAGGTTATGCTAATGATTACCCAAAGGGAGTACGCAAGGTGCCTTTGAGTGAGAAGGTGGTTTGGAAGCAAGGGTAATTGCAATGTGGTGCGGTGAAAACACCGACCACCAGCTGAAAATTAAAATCGTATGTAACGTTTTAAAAGCTTTAGCATCTAATACCCAATTTAGTTTAAAAATGACACCTAAGTATTTATGTTTAGCAGCGGCATTATGTTTAAACGCTGCCATAAGCTTTGCCCAAACCGGAAAAGCGAAAGTTGATTATCTGGCAAAAAACTCTGCAAACCTAAGCGATGGTGGTTTTAAAAACATTGAGCGGGTATTCACTCCGGAAGTGCTAAAAAATCAACTTTTTATGATAGGTGAGGGGCATGGCATAGCCTACTCTTACGATGTGCAATACAAGCTGGTAGAATATTTAAATAAAAAAGTTGACGCCCGGTATCTTTTTATGGAAATGGGCTATCTTGATGGTTTGCTGCTTAACAATTATCTGAAAACGGGAGACGACGCTGCTTACATACAGGCGTTTCAAAAATATGAGGGTACTTTTTATTATAATAAAAGTGTGCACCAGCTACTTAAAAACCTCTATCAACTTAACAAAACCCTGCCCGACAACAAAAAGATCATTATACTGCCGGTTGACATTGAGCATGGTTACCGAAAAGCTATAGAATATCTGCAAACAGAAATGTTTACAGGTGTAGCCGCCAATACAATCGTTGGCACTGCCTTAAACAAAATTGACAGTAAAAACGGAGTTGGTACAGAAATAGCTGCTCAAGTAGTGAAGCTGTATCCCGTGTTTAAAAGGGATTCTACTACTTATAAAAAAGAACTTGGCGATAAATTTTTTGATGCAGCATTTCTGATGCGTAACACTTACGAGATGCTGAATATCGCTCTGAAAAATGCTAAAGAAAGTCGTCGTGACAGTGTAATGCTCGAGAACTTCAATACTTATAAAAGCCGCTACCGCTTACAGAATGAAAAGCTAATGGGCTTGTTCGGCGGTTTCCATGTCAAACAATCTGACCAACCTGACGATATCCGTTTCGCTGCTTTGCTGAAGCGAGCCAAAGCCGCCAAAGGCATCTGCTCTGCATTAATGGTGTATAACGGCGGGTTTATAATGATGCCAAAGGGAAAGAGCGATACTACCAACACAGGTAATCGGTATAAGAAGGTAGCGAACAATTTAGACTATTTTACCGGCAGTTTTAAAGACGGAGCGCTGCTTGATGCTTACAGTAAAAGCGGTAAAGCGGTAATATTTAATCTGACGGCGAAGGCTACTCCCTTTAAAGGTAAAAAAAGCTTTTTAATGTCCAGCGATCAATATGCCAATGTTGACGAGATGTTTCAGCTACTGATACTGATCAATAACTCGCCCGCAACAGAGCCGTTAACCGGCGGCATGGATGCTGGTTGATGATGGTAGATATTAGGTTTATCAAGGCAAAATTTATTCTCCCAAATATAAATTCAAACAACCAATAACTATGGCCTTTGTTGGTGTTATCACCAACAAAACGCGCGTTGGATCCTTGGATTGATAAGTACGGCATGTTGGTGATAACACCAACGTGGGTGAAGTATTATACGGCACTAAAGTGGTTAAATGATGTCCAATATTTATCCTTATAAATATCGTAGTCGATAGCGATTTTACCTGTGTATTCCTTGGCAGCTACCTCGGTGATTTTTGCTGCTTCGCGAAAATCTTTACAAGCAAAGTAAACTATCCGGACATTTCCACCCGTCTCCCGTCCGATGTTTAGAAAGCCGTCATTATAGTTGAATTTTTCAATTAATTTATCTTCAATTTCTTCTAAAAGATCATAAGTCGGATTGTCCGGCATTCCATTAGTATCGTTTCCGTCATAATTTATTTTTATCTTTAAAATCCATGGATGAGAAGGTTTGTCCTGCCATTTTAATAAATCTGCGTTCAAAATACTCACAACAGGCAAGCCGCTTTCGGTAGTAGCTTTATAACTTGAGTAAGCATCGTCATCCGTATTGCGGCCGGTTGATTCATATTTTTCAACAAATTCTTTTTCTCGCCAGGTTAAAAATGATTTAAGTTTTTCAATAGGTATTAATTCCTTTTCAGATTTCGTGTTGCTAACTATGTCTAAGTTATCTATAGTGGTAGCAAATTGTAACTCGCCTAATAGATTATCTAAAAAAATATAAACGCCATTTGCTATGATATCTTCGTCCTTTTCATTGAAATCGTCATAGGTTACCGTTATATCAATCTCGTCGGGATAATTCTTGTCATCGTTGCTATAAAAATTGAGATTAGAGCGGCTAAAACTGTAACCCGACATATTTATGCTTAGGTTCTGCATGTCGAGAGCGGATTTAAGAGCCGTAAACGTCCAGCCTTTAATTGGTGGGGCTGCTGATACCAGATCTTCTACAAACACTATATTTTTTATATTTCCGTCAGCAGTGATCACTAACTCAACAGTGTCATCTTTTAACATGCCTGTTGAAAAAAAGAAACCTTCTCTAAGTTCATTTAGTTTAGGGGACAATTCGTCAAAGAACAAATCAATATTTGTCTTGCTTTTAACAACAGCATAAAATGCGCTCTCTTTTGTTAGAAACCATTGCCAGAAGTCTTCGGGAGTTTGAATGGGTGTTTCTTTTTTATTGAAAAGGTTCTTTAAAAAGTTCATTTAAGTGCAAGGTATAAAGTCAGGTTATAAAGATATGCAAAGGGAATATTTTAATCCAATATTTGGCCATCGCAATTCATGCCTGCCTCGCCATAATCTTAACTAACCAATCACTAATCACCCCCCTACACCAACTTCTGCGTAATAGCGTAAGTCGTCAGTTCCGCATTGTTCTTCATCCGCATTTTTTCGAGGATGCGGGCGCGGTAGGTGCTTACGGTAGGCTTGCTAAGGCAGAGGCTGTCGGCTATTTCTGAAACTGTTTTTCCGGATGCTATTAACAGCAGGGTTTGGTATTCGCGGTCCGATAACAACTCGTGCGGCTCTTTGTCACTGGTATCATCAAGCAGATCCAGTAATTTTTCGGAAAGTGCGGGCGACACGTATTTTTTACCATCAATTACCCTGCGCACGGCTTTCACCAGTTCAAGGTCTGCCGCGTCTTTTGATAAATAGCCGGCCGCACCCAATTTCAGCGCACGCACAGCTATCTGCTCCTCGCTGTGAAAGCTAAACATTAAAACCGGTGTCCTTATTTTGTCTGCCTTAATCTGCTTCAAAATATCAAGGCCGTTGCGCCCAGGCAGGTCAATATCAAGTATCAGGATGTCCCACTGCTCGTTTTTAAGTTGCTGAAAAACCTCGGCGTAATTAACTGCCTCGCCAAAACGCATGCCGGGAAATTCATTTGCACATATTTGTTTTACACCTATCCTGATGGCGGAATGATCATCTGCTACTAATATACTATTGGGCATGGTTAAATGTTAAAGTAATAATTGTTCCCCCGGCAAAATTGTTGCCTACGGTTAAATCGGCGCCAATTAAATGGGCGCGTTCCTGCATATTAAGCAAACCCATAGACAAACTATTCCTCGCTTCGTTCGCCAAAATTCCCCGCCCATTGTCGCCTATAATTAATTGCCATTTATCGGTCTGTTTGTCCACCCGCATCGTAAGTTCGGTGGCGCGGGCATGTTTTGCAGTATTATTAAGCGCTTCCTGGCATATCCGGAAAATATTGATCTGGGCCGCTCTGTCCATTTCGGGCGGCTCCTGCTTAAAGTGGCAAGTTGCGGCAATCCCGGTTTTTTTTGCAAATTCTGTAGCCAACCATTCCAGGGCCGGGAACAACCCTAATTTATCCAGCAAGGCAGGGCGCAATTCGTTAGCAATCTTACGTATAGAGGCTATACCGGTATTCACTTCCTCCAATAAGCCCTCTATTATCGTCTCGCGAGCGGGGCCCTCGGGTTTGCTTCTTTTAAGCGCGGTTAAAGACATCTTGAGGCCTGTAAGCTGTTGGCCAAACTCATCATGTATTTCGCGGGCAATGCGCGACCGTTCTTCTTCCAGTACCGTATTTAATTGTGCGGCAAAGCTGCGGGCACGATTCTCTGACGTTTCCAGCGCCGAAATTACCTTTTTACGTTCGGCGCTATAGGCTATGCTTTTATACAGCGCTGTGCCTGTCAATTCATCTTTTAGCAGGTAATCAGCAACCCCCATAGCTAATGATCGGATGCCAAAGTCGAAGTTGGTCATACCGGTTAACACAATTACCGGTGTATCGCGGCACAATCGCAACATATCCCGTATTAAATCTTCGCCCGTGTTATCGGGCAAAGTAAGATCCACTAATACAACGTTATAAAAATTACCTGCCTCAATTAATTCTCTGGCCTGGCTAAAGGTTTTGGCCCGGTGTACCACCGCGGTCATTTGCTCCGCAATCATTTCTTCAACAAGCAAAAAATCTCCGGGATTATCCTCAACAACCAGTACTTCATAAAGTTGGTGCGTACTTCTGATCATGTTTTCGGGTAAATGCTTAGTTGAATAAGTTGCATTTTTGGTTTGATTAAATATAGCTATAATACTCCAATTAAAATCTTTAAAGCAGCGATTGTGTCTGGGCAACCCCGGTTCTAACTGCTATCATATCAATTATATCTTTTACAAAAGGCAAATTCCACACTGAGGTAATTGCTTTCTGTTTTTCGGCTTCGCTATCTACCTCGCCCTTAAGCAGGGCCCGCCCTTGTTCTACTTTAGCCTGAGGTGGTAATTTGTTATTGTACTAATACTGTCTAATGTTTGCAAAATTTTTTCGGCAATAATGGCATCAGTAAGCTTTTCTTCAAAAGGCAATATTACATCAAGCTGATCAACAAGCGCCCTAACTCCCGGAACATGCCAAACCACTTGTTGCGCCGTTATTTTTTGGGAATAGCTGGTTACGCGGCCACCCAATGTTACCACGCCCTGGTTAACACTTACGCCGATGTTGGCAATATCCAGGTTGGCTTCGGCTTCAAGAACCGCCATTACCTCTTTTTGTATAGTTCTTCCGGTTTTCATAGAAATGAATTATAAATTTCTGTCGATGCGCGTTTCCGGCCCGTACTTGTTTTAACTAAGCAGGCTAAATCCCTACCTGAACCCCAATACCGCCAAAATTATTAAGGTATGATTTAGCATTTAAGGCTATATGCCTTGTTATAAAATACTTAGCTGATACGGTGGAATAAAACATTCTGCCGTATTCAAATTTGTTTCCGCCTGTTTTTCTATAAATGTAGCGTTCGTACCTACCTAAATAATAACCGTAACTGCCCGAAAAAACAAGCCTGCCCAAACGCAGGTCGATACCCGCATTTACGCCGACATTAAAATTGCTGTATACCGGGGTGTAATCTCCCTGAAATGTTTGAATAAACCTTGTGGTGTCGCTAGTGGCAGATCCTAATGGCGATGTTTTAGACGAATAAACAATATCGGTTCCTACCTTTAGGCCCAGCACATTATTCAAATAATGGTTATAGGATGCGGACAGCCCGGCTTTAACAATGGGCGTTGTTGACTTGCGGAATGATTTATCCAGTTGTAAATTAACACCCTTTAATTGGTAAAAACCTGTGGTAATCTGACCGGTGTAGCCGGCAATAAGCTCAACCGAAATGGGATTCCGGCCTAATTTGAATTTAGGCGCGCGCACATTGTTTGACGACAAGCCATGGGTTATGCCAATAAACGATTCTATTTTGTTTAGTCCCACGTTAGGTTTGCTGGTATTTGAGTTTGAGCTATGGGCTATAACGGCTCCTATTTGCAGGTTAGTATTATAGGTTACCGGGAAAACTAATTTTAGCTTAGCGCTGCTTATAATATTTAAACGGCCACCCATAACCTGGTTTACGCCTCCGGTGGTGCTATAGTCCTTGGTAGAGTATAATAAGCCCAGGCCCGGTGCAACCAATACTTTAAAGCCGTTTACATTTGCAAGCCTAATATCTATTCCGCCTGATAGGGCAATATGGTTTCCAAAGTATCCGTTCTCGCTAAATTTCGGGTTATACGCCGTTAATGCATTACCGCCGCTAACCCCGTCCATATTATATAAAGTGGCATCAATAGTTATATTTTCCACATTCAACATCCTCGTCCACTCAGATTCGCTATTAGCCATGCTTATATTGTAATTAAGGCCAACCCCTTTATAAGCACCCTGCGTTGCCAGCATTGTAGCGCCATACATAAAGTTTGCACCTATTGTGTTTCTGTTTTGCGCGTACGCGCCTGCTGATAATATCAATAGCGACAGCAGCAGTTTTACCTTACCGTATTGTCTCATGTCATCAATAGTTTAAAGTATCTCTTAATCATGCATCAAAATTGTTCAATACAATGCTGATGTATGTTAGAATGAAATATGAAAAGCTTATCGTTATTTGATTGACAAGTGGCGGTCGTTTTGTAGAACAAATCATTACACTTTTTTCATCATCGGGACTATAGGTAATAGTTGCGGGCTTAAGCAACTTTGTCTTAATAAACAAATCAGTATTAACGAGGCGGTTGCCCGCCAAAAAGGATGTATTATGAAAAAGTTATTACTATTACTGATAGTTATTATGCTGGCAGGTTGTAAAAAAGAACAATCAAATATCGTTTACCCCAGCGGCACACGCTTTAATGTTAAAAATATATTGCTGGAAAATTTGGCTCTGCCTAACGATGATGGCGTTTTGATAATACCCGAAAACCCATTCACCATTGACGATCTTTGGTCAAACGATGCGTCCGCTCTTAAATACTACATCTGCCATAGCGCAAATGGTAATGAGTATAAAATGCCCGAAAGTAATATGGATATCATATCAATGCCGCTTTCAACAGCGGGTCAGTGATTTAGTTGGCAGTAAGAAGTTGGCAATGTGCGGTAGATATGAAAAATTGATATGTAGTTTCAGCTGGTTAAGAGAGCGAATGTATCTTAACAACCAATCCTCAAAACTACTCATCATACTCGCCTTGCAGCGCGTATTTGCCTAACAGGCATAATCCTGAAGCAGCCAGGGGGGTTATAATCGCGGTAACAATAATGCCGAAGATCATATCATCCTGTTTACCCGATGATATTTTGGGGATGCCCAGCTTAAATATTCCAACGTAAACAGCAGCTAAACCTAATAGTATCCAAACCACTCCAAGCAGTCTTTTAACTTTTATCAGCAGCGCCGATGGCAGTTTAGGCGCGACGCCGGCGTCTCTATATTCCCTAAGGTAAAACAAACCTATAACGAACGATACACACATGATGAGTATAGGGTATGACAAGCCCGCCAGGTAATAATCTTTATTGCCGGCTTCGGTAGCTTTGTTTACCAGGTAAGTGGAGATAACCATGCAAATGCCGCCAAAAACACCAAAACCAATATGATAGGGGAAGGAAATGGAGGTGTACCTGATCTTTAACGGAAACATCTCTACCAAGTAAGCGGCCAGGGGTCCGTATGACAGGGCTACAATACTTAACAATATCGCCACATAAAATATCAGCACCCATTTGTCGTGATTATTAAGGCTGATGCTTTTAAGTATTTCAGTGTTTAGGGGTTGGCCGTTAGCAATTGTTACCTTTTCTACCTCCTGATAAATGGTTTGGTCGGTATAAAAGTGCCGCGTTGTCGTTATTATACTAGGTCCTTCCTGTTTTTTGTTGATGGATCTTTTTGCGAGATCTTCGGTTTTGTTTTTCAGGTTAACCGTTTGATAGATCTGCTCATATATAGGTCGCGAGAACACGATGGCGATAAACAGACTGGCCAGTATTAATGGTTTGCGGCCCGTTACGTCCGACAACCAGCCTGACAGCACATACACCGGCATGCCTATTAAAAAGGCAATGATGAGGATGGTGTTAACCTCGTTAAAATCCAGGTATAAAGTTTTTAGTAAAAAGGTCTGGATAAAAGTAAAAAACTGCCCATTAAGCACACCCACACCCAATGTAACGCCAAATAAAGCAAGTAATATCACCTTTAAATTGGCCTTGTTGCCAAATGTATCTTTTAATGGAGTTTTTGATGTTTTGCCCTGCTTTTTAGCGTTAGCAAACAATTGCGACTCAGCCATATTTTTACGGATATACACAGAGATTACTACCAGGAAAACGGATACTAAAAACGGTAGTCGCCAGCCCCATGCCTCCCAGTCGGCAGGAGTTAATATGCTTTTTATCAGCAGCACAACGCCGAGCGAAATAAGGAATGCAATAACTGCGGTTACCTGTATCCAGCCTGTCCAGAAGCCGCGGTCTTTGGCAGGTGAATGCTCGGCTACAAAAGTTGCCGCGCCGCCATACTCGCCGCCTATGGCTAAACCCTGCAATAGTCTTAGAATAAGCACCAGAGCAGGTGCAAAATAGCCTATGGTTTGATAAGTTGGTATGGCCCCAATAAGGATTGTAGAACCGCCCATTACCAACAGCGTTACCATAAAAGTATATTTACGCCCTATCAGGTCGCCCAAACGGCCGAAAAACAATGCGCCAAACGGCCGTATAACAAACCCTGCCGCATAGGTGGCTAAGGTTATCAAAAACGCTGCAGTAGCATTGCCTTGCGGGAAAAACTTGGTGGCGATAACACTGGCCAGGCTTCCGAATATGTAAAAATCATACCATTCTACAATAGTGCCTATTGACGAACCGACTATAACCGGGACGAGTGATTTAGTATTAAAAGCCATTTAATATTCAGGTTTGTCAGATTGGTTATCCTGTTAGGATTCAGACAATTGAAAGGTATAAAAAAATCAGCAACAGATCATGCTAACTAATTACTTATCCCAAACCTGTGCGGGCCAGGTGTAGCTGCCGGGTTTTAGGGTTAAAAAAAGATCGTCGCATTGAGTTGCTTTCATGCGGACTACTCCCGTGCTAAATTCATCGATGGGTACAAAGTGCGTAAGGTTCAATTGCTTTATAATGGCCGATGCTGTGGCCCCACCTTCAATCATTAAATCTTTTACAGCTATTTTTTTTAAAACCCTTTCAACTACTGTGGCTGTCTTTTCGCGTAGGTTAACTGCTGCGTTAGCAATGTCGGCAATAGCAATAACGGCTGTCCTCTCCGTGCTTAGTAGTGTTGTGACCTCATCGGCCCAATTATCAAATAAGTTTTCACCAGGGTTTTCCACCTCAACAATATCCTGCGGCATATAACTAACGGGTCCGCCAATGTTTTTTATGTTACGTATAAATTCTCTGCTTTCATCAAAGGTTGTACCGCTAACAAGCAAGGTTGGTTTTTCCAAAATAGCGAACTTATCACTTGCTTTTGGCAAAAAACCAACAGATTCTAACAAGGCTGCGAAGAAACCCGAACCACCGGCCAATAATGTTTGTCTGTCAGCTTTTTGAGCCCATTTTTTAATATCAGTTGCGCTTGCGCATTCGCCCACCGTTATTCCTGTCGCGGGTAAATTGTCATCGGGGGCCTTTACAGCGATTTCATTTTTCTGACAGCGTAAAAGGTAATGTATTTCTGAACGGGTGACTGGAAAATCCGGATCAGTGGCAAAGTTACTCAAGTGAATAGGCAGGCCTTTAATATAATATTGGCCATCAGCAATTGTACGTTTTAACGCCGGGTTCGCCGGAACTAATAAAGTTTTTTTTAACAGCATTACGTTTATATGGGCGTTAAGTTCGGCCAAAACATGCCCACGTAATACAGAATCAGTTTTTTTGAAAAGAAATTCGGGATTTAACGCTTTTAGTTTAGATGTGATATCAGTCATTCTAGTAACAGCTTCCTGTTCGGGCATCGACCGGGTATCTGTGGCAACAACCAACAAATCAGCTGACGAGCTTCGGCTAAGCGCGGTAACAATTTCTACCCTCAGGCCGTAACGCAAACCTATGCCGGCAATTTCAACGGCTCCGGTTAAATCGTCGGCAATAACGGCTATCATCTTAGCTTACGGCTTGCTTACGGTATTTGCTCAACTGCACTGCCGATTCAATGGCCAACACCATCGCATCGGCACTGGCAACGCCTTTCCCGGCAATTTCAAACGCTGTACCATGATCAACCGAGGTACGGATAATAGGCAGTCCCATAGTGATATTTACTCCCTTTACGGTCTTCATTTGCTGTTTCACAGCGTCCCACTGAAATCCAGTTAATTTGAAAGGAATATGCCCCTGATCGTGATACATGGCTACTACGCCGCCGTAGGCGCCGGTTGCGGCTTTGGCAAACAGGGTATCGGGTGGCACCGGGCCGTCTACATCGTAACCCCTGCGACGTGCCTCTTCAACGGCAGGTAATATCTCTAATTCCTCTTCGGTGCCAAATAAGCCGCTGTCGCCCGCGTGGGGGTTAAGCCCGGCAATCCCTATTTTTAAATTGGTTCCGCCCAGGCTGATCAAG
>Ga0164241_10002931_pt1 | contig 17822 bp, 18 predicted proteins | sample OricomyardsoilBY_FD_108780 | JGI IMG/M metagenome (GOLD analysis project Ga0164241, IMG submission 108780) | Backyard soil microbial communities from Emeryville, California, USA - Original compost - Back yard soil (BY) | ecosystem: Environmental > Terrestrial > Soil > Unclassified | place: USA...
ACCGTTGTGGCCAACCCAACCCCGAAAATGGCCCCCCGCAATTTGTTTAAACCAAAAACCCTCCCCCCCCGTTACTTGCCCCCCCCCTTGGGGGCCCCCCCCCCCCCCAGGCCCCGTTGGTGGACCGTTGGGTCCCATACTCGGCCTAGCGCGGCGCACTGTCAATTACGAAAAGACGCGGTCCCGCGGCCGACCGCTCAGGTACAGCTGGTTGGCCCGCTTCCACAGGGTCCCCGGCTCTTGACTCCCGTGGGGCATCGCAGGTGCACCGCTCGACCCCATCCCGGCAGCCAGGGCATGCAAAAACCCGCCTGCTGCTGCACGGCGGGTTAAGCGCGCCCGGAGGGATTCGAACCCCCAACCTTCTGATCCGTAGTCAGATGCTCTATCCGTTGAGCTACGGGCGCTTGGGTACTGCGTATTCGGTTAGACGGGCCGTAAAGCCGAGTCACGAGTATACGGCACCGGAACTATGCGAGCGTCAGCACCGTCCACGAGACGGGAGGGAGCGTGATGGTGACCACGCCGTCGGCCTCCGTTGCGGACTCGTTGGCTACCAAGCCCACCCTGTCAGGATTGGCGAGCGTGTTTGCCGCGTAGACCTCGGGGTCGCTGAGGGTCCGTGCGCCAGTGACGCGATGCGTGGTGAGCGCGCTGGTGTCGATGGTCACCACCGTGCTTTCTTCGCGGCTGCGGTTGACGAGGAACACCGCGGACTCGCCTTCCTGGGCGTCATGGGTTGCCACCGCATCCACGAGGTTCACGGTGCCAAACTCTGCGGTCTCGTAGGTGTCCGAGCTCAGGTTGAGCGTGAGCGCGTCCCCCTTGGCGAGGCGCGAGGTCTCGGCGAAGGGGAAGAACGTGGTCTGGCGCCACGCGGGCCCATTGGGCTCCGTCATGATGGGCGCAATGACGTTCACGAGTTGGGCGAGGCTCGCGGAGGTCACCCTGTCCGCGTGGCGAATGAGCGAGATGAGCAGGCTGCCAAAGACCACGCCGTCGGCAACGGAATAGACGTCCTCGAGGAGCCGCGGGGCCTCAGGCCAATCGTGCGGATCCCGCAGCTTGTCGTTGCTGATGTGGCGCAACATGTACCAGACGTTCCACTCGTCGAACGAGATGTTGATGGTCTTGTCGCTGCCGCGCTCTTCCTTGACTTCATCCGCGATGGCGACAACCGTCTCGATGAAGTGATCCATGTTGACGGCCGAGGCCAAGAAGCTGTCGAGATCGCCGTCCTTCTCCTCGTAATAGGCGTGGCAGGAGATGAAGTCAACGTCGTCGTAGGTGTGCTGGAGCACCGTGCGCTCCCACTCGCCGAACGTTGGCATCGCCGAACCCGAGCTGCCGCACACCACCAGTTCCAGGCTCGCGTCCACCTGCCTCATTCCCTTGGCGGTCTTGGAGGCGAGTCGGCCGTACTCCTCCGCCGTGCCGTGTCCCAATTGCCACGGGCCGTCCATCTCATTGCCCAGGCACCACATGTCGATCTTGTACGGCTCTTTGCGGCCGTTCGCGATGCGCGCGTCCGAGAGCTTGGTGCCCGAGGGAATGGTGGCGTACTCGAGCACGTCGAGCGCATCTTGCACACCGCGCGTGCCCATGTTCACGGCATACATCAGCTCGCTGCCAACGTTGTCCAGCCAGATAGCGAACTCGTCCAGCCCCACCTGATTGCTCTCCGTGGAATGCCACGCGAGATCGAGCCGGCGCGGCCGCTCACTGCGGGGACCCACGCCATCCTCCCAGCGGTACCCGGAGACGAAGTTGCCGCCGGGGTACCTGATGGTGGACACGCCCAGTTCCTTCACTAGGTCCACTACGTCTTCGCGGAACCCGTTGGCATCCGCGGTAGGGTGTCCGGGCTCGTAGATGCCGTCATAGACGCATCGCCCCAGGTGCTCAACAAAGGAGCCAAAGAGGCGGCGGTTGACGGGCCCCACGGTGGCGTGCGGGTCCAGTACAAGGTGTGCTTTGGGCATGGGTGAACTACTTCAATCTGGCGGGGCCGGCCGCCTAACTAGCTACCGTAGAACGACTTGAGCAACTCAAAAACCACGATCGCTGGCCACACGATGGCCTTGGGAATCGCCAAGACGAACTCCCAAAATGTGTTTGCGGCCCAGAAGTAGTAGATCGCGCCGCCGATGAGGCCCAGTCCATAGACCGCCCCACCGCCTGCCGCACCGGAATTTCCCGCCCTGCCCATTGCTGCCACCTCGCTACGAAGGATCTGTGTGGCAACACTGTACGGCTTGGCTACGCCGCCGTCCTGGTATCCACCGGTTCAAGCACCTCTCGCAATTGAGCGAGGCTCTTGGTCACGGCACGCGAGACCTGCATCTGCGACATCTGCAAGCGGTCCGCGATCTCGCGCTGGCTGTGGCCCTCGCCAAACCGCAGCGAAAGAATGGTCTGGTTGCGGCGGTCAAGGCTTTGGATTGCGGCCCGGAGTTCGAGCCTGGTGTCGACGGCTTCCACCTCGTCGGCGGGGTCCGTCAGTACGGCGGAGGCCACCCCGGTGAGGTCATCAAGATTGGCGGCGAACATCCCACGCCGTCCGTGAAGGGCGTCCGCAATGTCGCGCACCTCAACGCCCATGTGGTCCGCGAGATCCTCTCGCGTGGGCTCGTGGCCAAGCTCCTGCTCCAGATCCGGAACCACGGAGTCCATTGTCACGGCAAGCTCCTGCACGCTGCGAGGCGGCCTCACCATCCACGCAGCGTCGCGCAAATAGCGCTTGATCTCACCAGCGATGGTGGGGCTTGCAAACGCTGCAAAGGCGACTCCGCGATCCGGGTCAAAGCGCTTCACGGCTTTGACGAGGCCAAGCATCGCCACTTGGCGAATGTCTCGCGGGTCACCAACGGTGCCCGTGTAACGGCGGGCGATGGACTCTGCAAGACGCATGTGGTCAACAACGAGTTGCTGTTCACGGAGTCCACATGGGGCGGTGGTGTCAGCGGCATGCGCGAGCCGGAACTCCTGGAGTTCATCACGGGGCGCGTCAGTAGTAGCTGCAAACGAATAGTCAAGCATCGTGACCTCAATCCAGATTTGGCTGAAGTAGCACTTTGCTTGACTACACCTCCATACAAACATCGAATTCGATAGAGCGCAAGTGCACGGCTCGGCGTCGCGTCGCTAAGCCGCGACGGTAGGAATCCGGGCCAGTGGGTACTTCGTCCAGGAATGCATTGAGAACCGAAGGGAGCGATTCGCACCATGAAAGCCTCAAAGGAATTGGGCACCAACATGCAATCGGTGCTGGTAGACCTGCTGGAACTCCAGTTGCAAGGTAAGCAGGCGCACTGGAACGTAGTGGGCAAGAATTTCCGCGATATGCACCGTCAACTCGACGAGATCATCGATGCCGCGCGGGCCCTTTCAGATCAGGTCGCCGAGCGCATGCGGGCACTCCATGTGGTCCCGGATGGCCGGTCAGCGACCGTGGTTGCGTCCACGAGTCTCGCGCCCTTTCCCAGCGGTGAGGTGAGCACCACTCGGGTGGTGGAACTCGTCACCGCGGCGCTCGACGCCACCGTCGCCACGGCGCGAGGCGTGCACGACCAGGTTGACGAGGAGGACCCAACAACGGCCGACCTTCTCCACGTTGTCATCGAGCAGCTTGAGCAGTTCAGCTGGATGGTCAGCGCAGAAAATCGGGACCCCCGTACTGACGCCGAGGTCAAGCCCGCTACCAAAGCTGCAACCAAGACCAGTGCCTCATCGCGCAAAAAGTGAAGGGAGCGTCGGACCATGACAAGTCCCTACGCACCGCGTGAGACAAGCGGCGAGACCATGACCGTCGATGGCTGGGAACCGGGGCACTGACGTGACCGCCTTTCGCGGAACTGGCGCAAGCGAGATCGCCTTGCGTGCCGTCGCCGCGCGCTTTTCTGTGGGTGTCGCCGAATCCCTTACGGGAGGCGCGCTCGCGGTGGCGCTCGCCGGCGCACCAGGCGCGGCAGATTGGTTCAAGGGCGCGGTGGTCGCGTACCAATCAGCGGTCAAACAGGGCGTACTGGGGGTGAAGTCAGAGCAAGTGGTGAGCGCGCAATGCGCGGCGGAAATGGCGAGCGGCGCCAAAGACGTGCTCGGCGCCGACCTCACGATGGCGACCACAGGGGTTGCCGGCCCGGGCCGCCTTGAAGACCAAGCACCGGGAACCGTCTTCATCGCCGCGCAGTTTGGCGACGACGAGTCAGTGAGAGAGTTGCACCTCTCCGGGCCGCCCGACGTTGTGGTCGCCGACACCATCACGTCCGTCATTGAGTTGGCTCTGGAGTTGGTCAAGGCGGAATTTGAGCGTGTGGAAGCGGCCGACGCTCGCGGCAACGGGGCCCACAAGGCCCGGTAAGCGCGGGCAGACCTGGGTACATGATTGATATGACAGAGCGCTCCAAGAAGTTCGCGCGGTCGCAAGACGCCGCTCTGCTGACGGCTGCGGGCGTGATCTCGCCCAAGGAGATTGCCGAGGGGCGGAGCCCGCGCCAGATTGTCGCCGATGCCAAGCGCGCGGGAGGGTTCGCGTGGATTGGGCTCGTCAATCCGTCATCGGAGGAAGTTGAGGACCTTGGCGCTGCGCTCAAACTGCCGCCACTTGCGGTGCGCGACGCCTCCGGCAGGGGCCAGCAACCCAAGGTGCAGTTCTATGGTGGGCATCTGTTTGTGGTGATGTGGTCCCTGAAATCCGGCGAGTCAAAGCTGCGCTTCGACATTGTGGAGACATTCATCTTCGCCATGGGCAATGTGCTGGTCACGATCCAATACGGCGATGCTGAGCGCCACCAGATTCGGGAGGCGCTCCAGACCGAGGCGTCAGGGGCGGTGGGCGTGATCGGCGGGGCGTACAAGGTCATGGCAGGTGCGGCGGCACAGTACACGGAGGCCGCGCATCGCATCGAGGACGAACTGGAAGAGTTGGAGGATCAAGTCTTCGACCCCGCACTGCCAGATGAAGAAAGGCGCATCTACGGACTCCGTCGCCACATCGGCCGTGTTGATCGCGGGGTGTCCGGGCTCACGAGGTCGCTTGAGCGCGCGGTGGACGATCTCCAACAAAGTGCTGGCAACGACGACGCCCTAATACCCTTTCTGCGCGATCTCCTTGACGACCTTGTGGGCACCCAGCAGCTCGCCAACGACCAGCACCAAGCACTGGATGGCATCATCGCCACCCACGAAAATTCGGTTGCAAGCCAGCAGAACCGCGACTCCCGCAAGATCTCCGCGGTGGCGGCGCTCATCGCGGCGCCCGCAGTGATCGCAGGCATTTACGGCATGAACTTCAAGAACTTGCCGGGCGTGAGTTCACCCTTCGGCTTTGCCATCATCATGGGCGGCATCGCTGTGGTGGTGCTGTGCCTTGGGTACCTGTTCCGCCGCGCACACTGGCTCTAATCGACGTCAGGAATCAGCGGACGGGCTGGGAAACTCGCGTTCGCTGACGATGTGCTCCGCCACACGGCGGAGCTTGAGGTTGTTGTCTTGGGAAAACCGCCGCAAGGTGTCGAATGCCGTGTCCGCATTGACGTGATACCGCTCCATGATGATGCCTTGGGCTTGACCAATAATCTTCCTGGCGTCGATTGCCTCGGCAAGCGTCTGCTCCTTCGTGGCGTTGTCGAGCGCAATTGCCACATGCCTCGCGAAGATCATGGCGATCGCAACCTCGTCGTCGCCAAAGGCGCCCGGCTCCTCGGAGTACAGATTGAGCGCCCCATAGTTCCGATCGTGCGTGCGCAGCGGCACTCCCAGCGCACTGCGGATGCCCAGCTGGGAAACCGTCCACGCCCACTCGGGCCAGGGAGTCACCCCATCGGTGTCGTCTACGCGAAACAGTTCTGCCGTCTGTGAGGCTGCAAAGCAGGGGCCGTCGCCAAGTTCGCGCTGGATGTCGTCTGATTCCTCCACGCGAGCCGACGTTGCAGCGGCCGTCACGATGACGCCCCCTGTGCGTACCAGCACCCCCGCGTCGGCACAGCCAAGTGCGTCACGCGCGTATTCGGCGACCGAGGCGACCGTGCGGTCGGTGCCCGGCTCGGCATGGAAGTGCGCTGCGAACGCAGCAAACTTCTCTGCGAGTTGAAGGTCGTCTTCCGGCATCACTTGTCCCCTAATCCGAGCGGCACCTACAGCGGCCACGCCCAGTATGGCCCCTCCCGAGCAAAAAGATGTGCGGAGAACGAAGCGGTGTTGCTCACTGTGCGAATGCGGCCGGTTAAGAGCGCGCGTGGCTGGGTATTTCTCGTATCACAACGAAGAGGAAGGATGGTGCGTGCAATGAGCACTGTTGAAGCAGAAACCGTAGTCAATGTTCCCGTGCGGGTTGCGTATGACCGCTGGACCCAATTCGAGGACTTCCCGGACTTCCTGCCTGGGGTTGACCAAGTCACACAGATCAGCGACGACACCCTGCACTGGGTGGTCTCGCCCGCTGGCGTCACGCGCGAGTATGACGCCGTCATCACGGAGCAGACGCCTGACGAGGTCATCGCATGGAAGAGCACGGACGCGCCGTTGAACTCGGGGCGCGTCACATTCGAATCGAACGCGGATGAGACGACTCGAGTGACGCTCAAACTCGAATGGGAGCCAGAGGGATTCGTGGAGAAGGCGGGCGCGGCCATGATGGTTGACGACGCATTCGCCAAGACCGATCTAGCGAAGTTCAAGGACTACGTAGAAGAGCACGCGCCCGTCGATGGCTGGCTCGGCGAGATTCCGGGCCACTCCTGACCGGTAGCAGATCCAGCGCCCGTTCGCCTGTTGCAGGCGGACGGGCGCTGTCCGTGTGGCTGGGCTCACCCCCGGGCCACGTCAGTGTCGCCATGCGCGGCACCCACGGGCTTCGATTCCGGGGAGCCACGCTGCCGCAGATAGATCGAGAACGCGATCATGCAGCCAACAGCAAGAAACTCGGATTGCCAGTTTTGGAGCGTGCGATTCCAGAAGTCGGCGCCCGTGACGTACTGCAGCCACGAAAATTCGGGCTCGCCATGAGCGGCCCGCTCGGCATTGAATGTCACACGGCCCGCAAGAGATTGGATGGTCCATGACGCAAGAAAGATGGCGGCCATGACGAGGAGCAAGGAGTTTGAGTAGAGCGACGTTCGCCATCCGCCCACCCGGGCGAGTGTTGGCGAGGACGGTGTCGCGTGCGCGCCTACGAGCTCCTGCTTGTCGGTGCTCATCCCCTCGGCACCCGGCTGCTTGGACTCTTGGCTGCCCCTCTGCACAAACCAAATAGTGGCGGCGATGAAGAGAAAGAACTGCAAGTATTCCGACTGCCAGTTCTCGGCGACATCCACCACGAACGCAGACGACGTCAGAAACTGCCCGTAGGTGACCAACACCTCACCGTGAACCGCCTGCTCGTTGTTGAATGCGTGCAGGCCAACCGCCGATTGCCCTGCGAGGGCGGCAACGAACAGGACGGCAAAGAAGATGCTGAGCGCGTGGGGCCGGAGTCGAGACATGGGTCACCGCCCCGTCAGTGCAACGGTAACCATGTAGAGCAGGCCCAAGCCCACTACGCCCAGCCACCAGCCGAACACGAATCTCATGATCGATACGTACCCCGCGGGGCGCGCTTTGTCTCGCGAGCTGAAGGGCGGATACACGGGACCGCAGCGCGCTCAGTTGGGTGGCGTGATTCGCTCGGTGGTGTTGGGGGCCAAAATGGCGGAGACGGTGGGATTCGAACCCACGGAGGGCTTTAACACCCTCACGGTCTTAGCAGGACCGCGCACTAGACCGGACTATGCGACGTCTCCCGGCCGCACAAGAATACCCGACGGGTGCGGCGCGCCGAAATGGCGGAGAGTGTGGGATTCGAACCCACGGTGGTGGTAGCCACAACAGTTTTCAAGACTGTCACCTTAGGCCGCTCGGTCAACTCTCCATCGGCGCGGACCTGCGCCTAGCCGACCGCACCATTCTGCCAGCCAACGGGCAGGCCGGGACTCAACACCGCCAGCTCGTATAACTCGGCCGCCCGCGCGAGTTCCGCGTCGTACGTCACGATGGCGTCGATCGATGGATGCGCAACGGCGGCGCCCAGGTGCAAGGCAGCAAACGGGCGAAGCACGCTCGCCGCATGCGTGGAAATTTGCACATTGTCGTCGCTGAAGCGGACAACCGGAATTCTCGCCCGCACCTCTTCCACCACTACGTACGCGCGGTCCTTCTCGTCACGCGGATACAGTGCGGCCGCTTGCCGGAGCTCCGTGAGACCCAGTTGGCTTGTGGCGAGCAACTGCAGATTGGGCAGTGCCCAAGCGGTGAACTCTTCAAAAAAGCGCACACCCGGCAAGAAGCGACACAGCGCCGAACCATCCAGGTACATCACGGCCTCAAGGCTACTGGACATGCGAACGGCGCGGACCCCGGCCACAGGGGCTGGGGTCCGCGCCGTTTGAGCGAACTACTTCTCCTTGATGCGCTGCATCGCGAGCTGGACAACGGCGATAAGCGCTTGCTTGGTCGCCACCTTCTCACGCGCGTCGGTGTACATCAGGGGGACGTTGGGGCCCAAACCAAGTGCCTCGCGCACGTCTTCAAGCTGGTGCTTTGCCACTCCGTCAAAGCAGTTGACGCAGACGACGAACGGGATGCCCCGCCCTTCGAAATAGTCGACGGCAGGGAAGCACTGATCGAGGCGCTCCGTGTCAACCAGCACCGCAGCACCAATGGCGCCACGGACGAGGTCGTCCCACATGAACAAGAAGCGGTCTTGTCCGGGGGTGCCAAACAGGTATAGCCACAAGGAGCCGGGAAGAGCGATGCGGCCAAAGTCCATGGCCACCGTGGTGGTGGTCTTGCGATCGGTAACGCCGCCTGCGTTGTCGATGCCAACGGAATGCTCCGTCATGGCCGCTTCTGTGTTGAGCGGGTCGATGTCCGAGATCGACCCGATGAAAGTGGTCTTGCCAACGGCGAAACCACCTGCGATGACGATCTTGACGACCGTTGGGGCAATGTGAGGCGGCGGGGTCGCGGTCGCGACCGACGCGTCAGAGGGCTGCGATGCCATCGAGAACACTCTCCAAAAGACTTAGTGAAAGACCGCCGGACTCATCGTGCACGCTTGCATCCTGAGCGGTTCCGCCGGTGTGGATCCTCAAATATTTTTCTTCAGCAAGATCAGTGACCAGCACCCTGACCACACCCAGCGGAAGCCGCGTGTGAGCAGAGAGCTCGGCAACAGATTGATATTCACCTGTAGCAAGCTGCAGGATCTTCTTCTTTTCCGGGGTAAGGCCCCGCAAAGACTCTGGGGTTGACGCCGACTCCACGAGCGCCTCCATGGGGAGGTCTGCGCTCGCGGCGCTAATGCGTCCGCCCGTGACGGCGTAAGGGCGAACCGCGTAGGTGTCCTCCGCGTCGTCCTCGGGCTGCGAATCGTAAAGTTCTGGCATCTTGGGCCCCTACGACCTCATCTGCCCATCGGTGGGCAGGTTCTGGCGCATCTCGGTGATGAGCTGCGGGGTGAGCGCGTTCTCGGTGCGCGAGACGAGCAGCGTCATCTCGTAGCCAACGAGACCAACGTCGCACGTCGAATCCGCTGCCACGGCCAAGACCGAACCATTGCTGACGCTCATGAGGAAGAGGAAGAGCTCGTCCATCTCGATGATCGACTGCCTCACCTCGCCCGCGTTGAGCTGGCGGGCGGCGCCGCGCGTGAGCGAAGCCATGCCGGAGACAACAGCTGCGAGCGTGTCTCCACCCGTGCGGTCCAGATTCTTAGACATCGCCATGAGCAGGCCGTCCGCACTCACCACAAGTGTGTGGCGAGTACCGGGAACGGTCTGCACAAAGTTGTCCAGGAGCCATCCGAAGTTGGTGGCCTCAGTGCTGAGGTTGGTCACTGCTCCTCCTCGAGGGTGCGTTGTTGTGCCATTGTCCTATTCCTTGCTTGCCGTGCTTTGTGAGCGTTGTTCAAACTCCGCGACATCGTCCCGTGCTCGTTGGGTGCCGGAATAGAAACTCGTGAAGCGACTACGAACCTCTTCGGCATCGCGATCCTTGTGGACCATCTGCACTTCGGGTTCGATGGGCTTGACCTCCGGTGCCTCGGCGCCAACTGCGCGCCTGCGCTGCAAACCGGCATTGGTCTTCTCGACCTTGGGGCGTTCGGCAGTCAGCGAACTGAACTCCGAGAACGCGGCGCTCGTGAGCTCCGCCCTGTCATTCTCGCCTGCTCCCAACGCCTCTGGCTGGATGTCGACCACTGGCTGGTACTCGGTTGCCACCTCGGGCTCGGCAGCGGCGAGCGCGCTCGCTCCCGCGGCCTCCCATCCAAATGGATTGGCAAGCTCGTCTGGCGTGAAGGTCTGGCCCGCCGTCGGCACGTCGTATCCCTGCGGGGCGGCAGGCGGCGCCTCGGGCGCTGCCTGCTGTGACCCCCACAGCGCGAACGCGCCACCGGGATTTGGCGACTCGGGCACGGATGCGGCCGGAGCGTCGTACGCGGGTGCCGGCTCGAAACTTGCCGCCGGCTCATAGGTGGGTGCAGCGTCGTACGTGGGTGCAGCGTCGTAACTTGGCGCCGGCTCGTAGGTGGGCGCAGCGTCATAGGTGGGCGCAGCGTCGTAGGTGGGCGGGGCGTCGTAACTGGGCGCGGCGTCGTAACTGGGCGCAGCGTCGTAACTTGGCGCAGCGTCGTAACCTGGCGCAGCGTCGTAGGTGGGCGCCGCGTCATAACTGGACCCGGTGTCAATGACGGGAGGCGAGCCAAACCCGCGTGGCGGTTCGAACGCAGGTGCCTGCGGGGCCACCGCATCGGGAGCCTGCTTCTTGGGCTTGCCAAAGAGGCGAGCAAAGAAGCCAGCCTTCACGGCAGCCTCAGTGCCAGTCCCTGCGATGAGCTCGTCGAGAGTTGGCTCGGCGCTCGCCGCACCGATCGCGGCGGGTGCCGCGGCCTCCGGACCCCAGGCGGGCTGAGGCTGCGGGTCCTGGGCTGGCGCTGGCAGCGAGCCGTAGACGTCCGCGTAGCTGAAAGGAGCGGGAGCCGAGGGCGCTACAGGAGCCGCCGGGGCTTCGGCAACCGGCTCCGGTACCGCTTGCGCTGCGGGCGCTTCCGGTGCTGGGTCCTCTTCGAGCGAAACGGCAAAGTCCAGATTCTGGTCGTAAGCAGGCTGCTCGTCAGGCACCGTCTGGGCCACAGCCGGTAGCTCCTCATCAGCCTCGAGCAGCACCTCGTCTTGCTCAATGCTTGGCACAACCATCTCGACGGGCTCAACTGCCTCAGCCGTGGGGAGCGCCTCGTCCTCGGGATCGGGTTCGAGGCCGGGAATCACCATTGCGTCGGCGGCGACCGCAGCGCCCACCCCTGCGAGCACTGGCAGGCCAAACTCGTCGTCCTCGGTCACGCTCGCACCATCCTCGGCGATCTGCGCCACGATCTCTTCCGGAGCAATGCCGCCGCGCCGGGCGGCGTGACCCAGGGACTCGGCCTCTGGGTCCAGTCCAACGGTGCCATCGCCAAGCTCACGGCGTGAGCGGAACCCACGGAACATGTGCGCACGCTCTTCTGGCGATTGCGGCTGGATCTCCGCGGCGGGCACAGCAGGCTTGAATTCTTGATCGGGGTTCGCGGATTCCAGAGCGCTCAACTGAGCATCTGTGGCACGCACAGGCAAGCCGATGATGTTCTTCCGCTCTTCCTCAGAGACCTCTGCGGCGCCCGCGCGGCGCCTGCGAGTTGGCAGACCATTGGCGGTCACGCCATCAGTGAGTTCCTCGCCGCTCACGGCGATGCCGGCCGGTGCCCCGGCAGCATCGGCGGCGATGAGTTCGTCGACACTCGGCTCTGAGGTGCGCTCGCGCGACGCGAGTGCCGCGCTCTCCACCACGGTGGGCTGGTAGGCGTTCGCCGCGGCCATCGCGGCGGGTTCAGCCTCAAACTGTTCGTCGTCCGCGTTGTGTGTAACCAGCGCAGCCGGCGCGTGCACAGTCTCGTCCACCGTTGACTCCGTGTGGTGCTTGACCTCAGGCGAGTACGACAAGTCGAACAGCGATCGCGACATCGTGATACTCGCGGTGGTGCCGGCGCCCTCGGTGGAAGAAATCGACACGCGGGCACCAATACGGCGCGCAATACGACCAACCACGAACAGGCCCAAGCGCTGAGCACCGAGGATTTCCGATGCGGCCGTTGACGCGACGCGGTTGTTGGCTTCCGCGAGTTCCGACTCGGTCATTCCGATACCGGAGTCCTGGATTTCCACAACGAAGAGGTGGTCGCGCTCGAGAGTGCGCACCATGACGGGCGTGCCGGGATCCGAGAACACCGTGGCGTTCTCCAGCAGCTCTGCGAAGAGGTGCGCGGCCGTCAGGGCGGAGTGACCGAGCATGGCGGGGTCCGCATCGAGTTCAAGCTGAACCCGCTCGTACAGCTCGATCTCAGACGAAGCAGTACGGATGACGTCAGACAGCGGCATGGCGCGGCGGAGGCGGCGACCAGTGTCGATGCCTGCGAGCACCAGGAGAGACTCACTGTTGCGACGCATTCGGGTGGCGAGGTGGTCCAGAGCGAAGAGCTTGGTCAGGGTCTCCGGGTCATCCTGCGTGCGCTCCATCTCGTCGATGGATGCGAGCTGACGGTTGAGGAGCACCTGGTCGCGACGGGCCACGTTCACGAACATTTCCGAGATAGAACCACGAAGTGCGGCCTGTTCGGAGGCGATGGCTAGCGTTGCCGCGTTAACGCCGTTGAACGCCTCTGCCAGGCGCCCAACCTCGTCTTGCGACTCCACCGGGATCTGCACCTCGGCCACGTCAACGGTCTCGCCCGGCATAGCCACCCGCTCCACGAGTCGAGGAAGCTCGGACCGCACAGCGGCGGCCGTAGTGGTGAGGCGTCGCAGCGGCACAACGATGCGGCGAGAAATCAGGAGTGCGATGACGACGGTCAAGACGAGCGCGACCACGGCCAGGATGGCGGTAAGTGCGGTCTGGAAGAGGGCCGCCTGGTGCAGTGCGTCGGCAGAGTCAGCAGCCGAGGCAATGGTCGCGTCGTACGCCGGCTGCTGAGCCGAGACCTCAAGGGCCACCATGCCAACCCAGTCGACGTCAGCGACAGTTGCCAACTGGGTGGAGTCACCCGTTGCCACCGTGTTGCGGACGGAAACGAAGTCCTGAGTGCCGTTGGTCGGGTTGTTGGACGCGCCAAAACCGGGGACCTCAACCTCGTCGGGAAGCGTGGATGCGGCCGATTGCGCGGAGTCGAGCGCAAAGTCGGTGGCCGCAATCTGGTTCCGAACACCGGTGGCGTCACCCTGTGCGTACTCACCGGCACGCAAGATGCGCTGGGTCAGTGTCGATTCCAGCGACATCTCCTGGAGGAGATTGTCAATGGAACCGTACGCGGCGAGCTCAAGGCTCAACGCGGGGTCGTTCACGGCGATGGCCGAGCGCTGGAGCATGGTGTTCACGGAACCCGTGACCTCCGCGTACCAGCGGGACAAGTTTGCGGAGGAGTTGTTGATGAGTCGCACGTCTTGGCGCGTGGCGGCAAGTTCGCCCATCTGATCCGTCGCCGCGGTAATAGCCGCGTGCACGGACTCGTTCGCCGCGTTGGTGGGCACGTTGTTCATCTGCGTGAGTAGGGTGGCCCACTTGACATCGGAATCCGGGATCGCCGCAATGTAAGTTTCCTGGAACGTCTCCGGCACCGTGAGGAACTCGGTGGTGCGCGTGGACTCGCTCTGCAGCTGCGCCACGATGTCGCGCAAAATCTCGTTGACGTCGCCACTCTTCTTCTTGGCGACAGTGTTCACAGACTCCGACATTGCGGTCAAGGAGTCTGCGGCAGTGGTGACCTCGGACGCCGCGGGCCACTTGTACCAGCTGCTGGCATCCTCGGTGGCGGCATCCTCGCCCGCTACGTCGGAGGGCCCCAGTGCGCGCACGTCGTCGATGCTCATGGCGGTGCCGCCAGGAATCTCCTGGCCACCCTTGAAGATGTCGAGCACCTGCGCGTGGGCCGCGGCGTCACGCGGCTCGAGCTGTGCAAGGTCAACGTTGATGGCGTTCTGCACCTCAGCACGCGAGCTGACGCCCTTGGAGAAGGAGTCTACAAAGTTCGTTGCAGCATCGCGCTCAACGTTGAACGCAGCCTGGAAAGGCTGGGAAGCCTTCGCGGTCGCCACGAGTTGCTGCGCGTTCGTGGCTTCACCCAGGGCGGCGGTGGCCTGCACCGTGATGTACCCGGCCGCGAGCAGCAGAACGATGATCGGCACGGCGACCACCGCGAGGATCTTTCCTCGAATACCAAGCCTTTGGAGCATGAAGCCTCTCCCTTGTGAACCTGTGGGCAACCACAGACTCGTCGTGGGTCTCACGAGCCAGTCCAGTCCACACGGTTATCGGCGCCTTCGCCAAAAACGTGAGACCGGTTCGCACTACCCGTACATTGAGAGGGGGGTGCGGCAAACCTATGACGGAGGTTTAGAGGGTTTTTTGGTGAAGGTAGCCAGTTTGCACCATTTTGGCGATCCTGATGCACTCAAGATCGTCGAGGCACCCATGCCCCGCGTGGGCCCCAACGACGTCCTCATCAAAGTTGCCGCCGCCGGTATCAATCGCGCGGACATTCTGCAGCGCAAAGGTTTGTATCCCACGCCGCCCGACGCTCCCCCATGGCCGGGTCTCGAAGTTGCCGGGGTGGTGCATCGGGTAGGTAAAGATGTTGCCGAATTCACCGTTGGCCAGCGGGTCTGCGCCCTGCTTGGTGGCGGCGGGTACGCGGAGTACACCTCGTGCGATGCGTCCCTCGTCTTGCCTACGCCTGAGATGCTCACTGACGTTGAGGCCGCGGCCTTGCCGGAAGCAGCGTGCACGGTGTGGTCAAACTTGCGCGTTGGCGGGGTGCCGGGAGCGCAGTCAGTGCTCATCCATGGCGGCTCCGGTGGCATCGGTACAACGGCCATTCAGGTCGCTAAGGCGATGGGCATGCAGGTGTTCGTGACCGCTGGCGGGCCGGACCGAGTGGCGCAGTGCTTGAAGCTAGGCGCCGATGTAGGCATCGACTACCGGGCCACGGACTTCGCAGCCTCGGTCACCAAGCACGGCGGGGTGGACATGGTGCTGGATTGCATTGGCGGCGAGTATCTCAAGCGCAATCTGGCGGTGCTCAAGGATGACGGCGCGCTTGTCATGATCGGCCTGCAGTCCGGCGCCACCGCAGAGATCAACCTTGCGACCCTGCTCTCGCGCCGCCTCACAGTCGCCGGGACCACCCTGCGCTCACGGCCCCTCGCTCAGCGCGCCGCCATCGTCGCGGACGTGCGCGAGAACGTGTGGCCAATGATGCCCCACCAATTGCGGCCCGTGATTCACGAGGTCTTCCCGCTCGAGGAAGTGGTGCAGGCTCACGAACTCATGGAGAACAGAGGCGCCTTTGGCAAGGTCGTACTGAGCGTTGCCTAAGGACCTTTGCAGGGCCCGACGCAGTGGCTAGGACAGGTTCCCGGCCGCCAGTGAGGCGCCGAGCGCCGGCACTATCGGCAAGCGCGGTATGAGGGTCGCCTGGAGCGCGTGATACACATCGGGCTTTCCCTCCCACACGGTGCGGGACACCGTGTTGTCCGCGCCAAGCTCGTGCCACCACGAGCCGTTCTCCACGTCAATATGGCGCTCCGCCACAAAGTCCCACCACTGCGCGTACTGATCCGCGTAGCGCTGCACCTTAGTGCGCTGCCACAAGACCGCCGCTGCGGCAATGGCCTCCGCGCTCACCCAATTCATGCGCTCGCGCACAACGGGTTGCCCCTCCCAGTCGATCGTGTAAACAAAGCCGGGCGCGCCGTCCACTTCCCAGCCCTCGGTGACGGCCGTGTCATACAGGGCCCTAGCGTCGGGCACTATCCACTCAGGTGCGGCTACGCCGCTCTGCTCAAGCGCCACGCCAAGCTGCACCGTGAGCCGCGCCCACTCGAATGCGTGGCCGATCGTGGCGCCATACGGCCGGAACGCGTGCGCCGGCGTCTCCTTGTTGTAGTCGAGCAGAGACTCCCATTGCCCCGTGAAGTGCTCCGGGATGCGCCAGCCGTTGCCGCCAGCGAACTCGTGCACAGCGCGCTCCGTGATGCGCTGAGCTCGCCGCAGCCACAACTTGTTGCCCGTGACGTCCGCCGCCGCGAGGTACGCCTCCACGGTGTGCATGTTGGCGTTGATGCCGCGGTAGTCCTCCTCACCAGTCCAATCCGCGGCATAGTTCTCGCGGCTCATGCCCGCCTCTTCATCCCAGAAATGCTCCTCGTGGATGGCGAGTGCCGATTCCAGCAGTTCCTCTGCGCCGGGCCGTTCGGCTGCAGTGGCCGATGCTGCGGCCAGGATCACGAACGCGTGGCCGTATGCCTCTTTGACAGTCTTTGTTGGGCCCTTGGGTCCCACGGCGGCAAACCAGCCGCCGTTCACGTCATCGTGGAGGCGCCCGTTCAATGCGGCGATGCCATGGTCGGCGAGCGCGGCGGCGCCAGGTCTGCCCATCATCGCTGCGAGCGCAAAGCAGTGCGTCATGCGGCACGTGATCCACAGCTCGACGTCATGCTTAGGGTCCAACGCGCCATCCTCGCCGAGCCAGCCAAACCCGCCCAGCGGATCGCGGCTGGCGGCGCCGAACGTGAGCAGCCGATCCGCCTCTGCCTGGAGCCAACGATGGTGTGCGGGGGTGGTGAGCCAGTTCATGCGCTCAGCGTAGCCACGCGACCGGCTAAAGGACGGCCAACCTGGCAGGGTCCGCGAGTTCTTCGAGCAGCGGTACCAAAGCGTCGTCTTCCACGAGCCCCAGCACCTGGCCCGCCACGGCTTTGACGGCTTCCGGTGCGTTCCCCATGGCCGCCGAGCGGGCCGCCCAGCGCAGCATGTCGAGGTCGTTGGCGCCGTCGCCAACCGCAACGGTGTGGGCCGCGTTCACGTCAAGATGCACACGTAGCTCCTCAAGAGCGGATCCCTTGCTCACGCCTGGTCCCGTGAGATCGAGCCACGCCGTGTAGCCGATGGAGTAGGTGACGTCTTGCAGGCCCATTGCCTGCACCACGGCGTCGAAGTGGGAGACGTCAACTCCCGGTGCCCTGACGATGACGCGGGTGGCCGGTTCATTCCACAACTGCTCGTAGTCAACGATGCGCTGACGGCCCGAGAGTTCGTTCATAGGAAACTCCCTCGCCACGCGAAAGCCCACGCCCAGGTCCTCAACGGCAACAAGCGCGTCGGGCAATTCCTTGCGCACCACCTCTAGGGCTACGCGCGGGTCAAAGGTGCGCACGGCAGCAATGTCGTAGCCGCCTGGCGTGCCGGGATTGAGGCGCACCGTGACGGCGCCGTTGGAGCACACGGCCCAGCCGCGGCGGATCCCCAGCTCGTGGGCAATAGGGAGCGTAGCGATGATGCTGCGGCCGGTGGCGAGCACCACGTGGGTGCGGCACATGCGCACGCGTTCCACAACTTCGATCACGGCGGAGGAGATGGTGCCGTCGAAGTTGGCGAAGGTGCCGTCGATGTCGAGCCCAACGAGCCGCCAGTCGTCAACGGCCGGCTCGATTCCCGGGGCTGATGTCATGGCTCGACGATACGACGCGCGCAGGTGCTTGCGCACATCCCCGTCTCACCCGAATTGGTGCAGGGCGTCAGGATTTGGTCCCAAATCCTGACGGGACGCACCAATTCGCGGGAGTGCGCCGGGTGCGCCGGGTGCGCGGGGGTGCTGGCGCGCGGGTGCGGGTGCGGGTGCTGGCGCACATCCCCGTCTCACCCGAATTGGTGCAGGGCGTCAGGATTTGGTCCCAAATCCTGACGGGACGCACCAATTCGCG
>Ga0164241_10002932_pt1 | contig 17818 bp, 16 predicted proteins | sample OricomyardsoilBY_FD_108780 | JGI IMG/M metagenome (GOLD analysis project Ga0164241, IMG submission 108780) | Backyard soil microbial communities from Emeryville, California, USA - Original compost - Back yard soil (BY) | ecosystem: Environmental > Terrestrial > Soil > Unclassified | place: USA...
CACGTATTGCTACGCCTGTTACCGCTCGACTTGCATGTGTTAGGCACGCCGCCAGCGTTCAATCTGAGCCAGGATCAAACTCTTCACTTAAAGATTGCGATCTTCAATCAAAGAGTATCCATAAGGCCCATCGCTGGACTTTTTAAGGTCCATTTCTGGACTTTTTGGTTACTCGGTTAATGTCTCCAAAGGAGTCATCGACGCGAGTCCCCACACAAATTACCTGCAAATTTTTAGACAGCACTACGGCCGCTGAGGGCCGCAGAAGGGGGCGGAATTATAGGCCTGAGCCCAATTCCGTCAACTTTGTTTCGAACATTTATCTCACTCACCGCGCTTGGGCCCGATGGCCGTCGGTGCGTGAGGGGGCGCATTATAGGCAGGGAAATCGGTCTGTCAACGCACAGTCACATTTAGTGTCAGATTTAATCTAAATAGCTGATTCATAGCGTTTTTTTGTTGATCAAAAGTTGATCAAACCTTCCCGCGGTGACCAAACCGGGCAATTACCTCTTCCTGCCAGCCTCAATCAGGCCGCCTGCAGCGTAACCCAACGGAATTTGTGCTTACCGACCTGGATCAGGAAGGTCCCGGCGGCGAGTACGTGGTCTCGTCCGGCGACTTTTGAGAGCGTTTCGGCGCTATCGCCGATTCGCACGGCACCCTGGTCAATCATGCGGTTTCCATCCGAAGTGCTCGCAACGAGGCCGGCACTCTTCAAGACGTTTGCCAGACGCTGGGGAGACCCGTCAGTAGTTAGAGAAACACCTTCGATCTTGTCGGGCACATGGCCCTGTTGAAAGCGCGCGACAAACACTTCCTGAGCACGCATCCCGGCGCCCGAACCATGGAATCGATCGACGATTTCCACACCGAGCTCGAACTTCACGTCGCGCGGATTGCGCCCTTCCGCCACCGCCCTGTGCAACGCGGCAATCTCTGCGAGAGGACGGAATGACAGCAGCTCAAAGTAACGCCACATCAAGTCGTCGGAAATCGACATGAGTTTGCCGAACTGGACGTCCGCTGATTCGTTGATGCCTATGTAATTGCCCAGCGATTTCGACATCTTGTTGACGCCGTCGAGTCCCTCGAGGAGCGGCATCGTCATGACGATTTGCGGCTCCTGGCCATAACTTTCCTGTAACTGCCGGCCAACGAGCAGATTGAACTTCTGATCCGTGCCGCCGAGTTCGACATCGCTCTTCAACGCAACGGAGTCATATCCCTGCACGAGCGGATAAAGAAACTCATGTATCGCGATGGGTTGATTGCCCTTGTAGCGCTTCGCGAAATCGTCTCGCTCGAGCATTCGCGCAACCGTGTGCCGGCCCGCGATCTCGATCAGGCCGGCCGCGGTCATGCCGCCAAACCAGCGCGAATTGAAGTCCACTCGAGTCTTGTCGCGATCGAGAATCTTGAAGATCTGTTCCTGGTACGTCTTGGCGTTCGCCTCGACCTGCTCTCGCGTCAGCGGCGGGCGGGTTGCATTGCGGCCGGTCGGATCACCGATCATTCCCGTGAAGTCGCCAATGAGAAACGTGACCTCGTGACCGAAACTCTGAAACCGCCTCATCTTGTTGATGAGCACGGTGTGTCCCAGGTGCAGATCGGGAGCCGTCGGATCGAAGCCCGCCTTGATCCTCAATGGCTTGCCACGGGTTAACTTTTTTACAAGTTCGCTCTCGACCAGGACTTCCTGCGTACCACGCAGCAGTTCCGCCATCTGTGTCTGCAATTCGCCGTCCATTCTTCTCTTCAGTGCATCGGGTTGTTATTAGGAGATCGGGAGGTTTCGAAAGCGCAGTCACATTCTGAGCGCGCCTCAATTGACCCTATATCGATCCGTGGGTTACGTTGTATAGATCGTGCCGATCTTCATCAAGTCCGCCATTCCGGGGCTCTCCACCCGAACCGCTTGCCTGCTGCAGGCTGGCCTGGTTGCCATCGTCATCGCGCTGGTGGCAATTCCGAGGGATCGCGAAACTCCCCCAATCGCTGCCGCGCAGCCATCAATGGAGGCGCCGGCGACGCCCCCGGCCGAATCTTCCGCGGCACCGCATGAAGCCAGCCTCGGCTTCTCAACCATCGAGGTGGTTGTCAGCCGCAACGACACGATGGACAGGCTTTTTCGCCGTTTCGAATTGAATCTTGGCGACCTCGCGAGCCTGCGTAACCTGCCTGAATTGCGCAGCCAGGTCGACCGACTGAAGCCCGGCGAGCTTCTTCGCTTCACGCACCGCGGCAGCGAACTCGTCGGGCTCGAACGAAAGTTGTCCGATAGTGAGACGCTCAAAGTCACACGCGACGCGAATGGCTTCAGCAGCGATGTGCTCGAGAATCCGCTCGAAATTCGTACACGTACTGCCAGCGCCACGATCCAGTACTCGCTCTTCCAGGCGGCTGCAGACGCAGAACTTTCGGACCGGATTGCCTTCGATCTCGCCGAAATCTTCCAGTACGACATCGACTTCGTGCTCGACATCCAGACCGGTGATCGCTTTACCGTGGTGTACGAGGAGGTCTTCCAGGACGGGGTGCCGCTGCGCACCGGCAACATCCTCGCTGCGAAGTTCGTGAACGATGGTCGCGAATATCGCGCCGTGCGTTACACCGACACCGCAGGGCGTGGCCAATACTTCTCTCCCGACGGAAAGAGCCTGCGAAAGGCATTCATCCGCGCGCCCGTCCAGTTCTCGCGGATCAGCTCGCGCTTCAATCCTTCGCGCAAACATCCCGTACTGAATCGCATCCGCGCCCATCGCGGAGTCGATTACGCAGCACCTGTCGGCACACCAGTGCGGGCAGCCGGCGAAGGGCGCGTGAAGTTTGTCGGACAAAAGGGCGGGTTCGGCAATGTCATCGAATTGGAACACGGCTCAGGCGTTGTAACCGTCTACGGTCATCTTTCGCGTTTCGCCAAGAATCTTCGCCGAGGTCAGCGCGTCGATCTTGCCCAGGTGATCGGCTACGTGGGCAAGACCGGCCTCGCAACGGGACCACACCTGCACTACGAATACCGCGTTCGCGGTGTCCACAAGAATCCGCAAACCGTGACCTTGCCGGATGCCGAGCCCATTTCTGCCAGCGAGCGTGAGCGTTTCGTGGCCGACACGGCCGTCCTCGTGAACATGCTCGATTTGCCGCTCGGCCCCGCGCTGGTAGCGCGCTAGACCAATATTCACATTGCTCGGCCCGGTGCTGTGATTTCATAGCGCAAGACCTAACGGCCGCGCCATGGATCAGCCAGATCTCCACTCGCCTGAGCACTACATCAACCGAGAGCTGTCGCTGCTCGAGTTCAACGGGCGCGTGCTCGCGCAAGCGCTCGACGAGAAGATGCCGCTACTGGAACGCCTGAGGTTCCTGTGTATCTCATCGAACAATCTCGATGAATTCTTCGAGATTCGCGTCGCGGGCCTCAAGCAAAGGCTCGAACTCGGCTCTGATCAGCCAGGCGCCGATGGACTCACGGTCACGGAACAGTTGCAAGCGATCCATGACCGCACTTGCAGTCTGGTGGCCGCCCAGTACGCCTGCCTGAACGACGTGGTGCTTCCCGCATTGCGGCGCCAGGGCATCGAACTACTCGCGCGAACCACGTGGGAACCGTCAACGGCCCATTGGCTCGAGCGCTACTTCGAACTCGAGATCGAGCCCGTGTTGTCGCCCTTGGCGCTTGACCCGGCCAGGCCATTTCCACGGATACAGAACAAAAGCCTGAACTTCATCGTGCGCCTCGCCGGACAGGATGCTTTCGGCCGCGACACCGGCCTCGCGATCGTCCAGGCGCCGCGCTCGCTTCCGCGCGTAGTGGCTCTGCCGGAAGCCAACGGCCACAAACGTTTCGTCCTGCTGACCGGGATCGTCCAGCATTTCGTCTCGCGACTCTTCGCCGGGATGGAAGTGCTCGGCTGCCACCAGTTCCGGGTGACGCGAAACAGCGATCTTTTCGTCGATGACGAAGAAGTGGACGACCTGCGCCGCGCGCTCGAGGGTGAACTCGCCCATCGCCGGTATGGAGCCGCCGTACGGCTCGAGGTCTCGCGCGATTGTCCGCCCGATCTCAACTCCTTCCTGATGCGGCAATTCGCATTGCACGAGGTGGACTTCTACGAAGTCTCGGGGCCCGTGAATCTCAATCGGCTCGATGCCATCTACGATCTTGCGCAGCGTCCGGATCTGAAATTTCCGATCTTCACTCCCGGCTTGCCGCGACGGGTCGCAGGCTCCACCGACCTCCTGGCCGTCATTCGCCAGAAGGACGTCCTGCTGCATCACCCGTTCCACAGTTTCGGCGCGGTGCTCGACTTCCTGCGAGGCGCCGCCTCGGATCCCCGCGTGCTCGCGATCAAGCAGACCTTGTATCGCGCCGGCAATGAATCCCCCATCGTCGACGCGCTCGTCGCCGCCGCGCAGTCCGGAAAGGACGTGACGGTCATCGTCGAATTGCGCGCCAGATTCGACGAAGAGGCCAACATCGAATTGTCCAACCGCCTGCAGGAAGCGGGTGCGCATGTCATGTACGGAGTGGTGGGGTTCAAGACACACGCCAAGATGTCAATGGTGGTGCGCCGTGAAGCCGATGGCCTGCGCCGCTACTGTCACCTCGGCACCGGCAACTATCATCCGCGGACGGCGCGTGGATACACGGACTACAGCCTCTTCACTTGCGATCCCGCGATCGGTCATGACGTACACGAGCTGTTCCTCCAGCTCACCAGCCTCACGCAGACGCCGCGTCTCACCAGGCTGCTTCAGTCTCCATTCGGGCTACACGAGAGTGTCGTCGAGAAGATAGAGCGAGAGGCGCGGCACGCCGCCGCCGGGCGGCCTGCGCGAATCATCGCCAAGATGAATTCCCTCGTGGATCCGCAGGTCATCGATGCGCTGTATCGCGCGTCGCGGGCCGGCGTGCAGATCGACCTCATCATTCGCGGTTTGTGTTCCCTGCGCCCCGGAATTCCCGGAGTCTCCGAAAACATCCGCGTGCGCTCGATAGTCGGGCGCTTCCTGGAGCACTCACGCGTCTTCTTCTTTGGCAACGGTGGCGACGGCGAACTGTATCTCGCGAGTGCCGACTGGATGGAACGCAACTTCTTCCGGCGGGTCGAAATCGCATTCCCCGTGCGCGAAGAGTCCCACCGCGAACGCATCCTGCGCGATCTCAATTCCTATCTTTCCGACAATACCCAGGCCTGGTCGCTGGGTCGTGACGGCCGCTATGTGCGTTGTGCCAGGGGAGATGCGCCGGCGCACGACGCGCAAGGCGGACTCCTCGCCCGCTACGCAGCGGGCAGCTCGCCCGCCGTACCCTGACGCGCTACTTCGCCGTATACACCCGCAGCCGGAATCCGACGTTTTTCAGATTTTCGATTTCCTGCTGCAGATCGGCAACAGTCAGCGGGTGGTCGTCCAGCCAGGCCGCCGGAAACCGCACCTCCAGCGAATCGGCGCGGGCGACAAGCTTGATGGCGGGTAGCGCCACGCTGCTCCGTCCGCGATGCAGGAGCACGGCCAGACGCAGCAACAATGTCATCGCCGGCGCGCGCTTGTCCCAAGGCGCGGCGAGCTCGTCCTTTTCCTCGATGGCAGGCTTGCGCCGATGGCTGCCCACCATGATGGCCAGCAGTTTCTGCTCCTCTCGCGGAAACCCTGCCATGTCCGCATTGGCCAGTAGATAGGCACCATGGCGGTGATAACCGCTGTGAGCGACGTCCAGGCCGATTTCGTGCAGGCGCGCAGACCAGCGCAGGATCTGCTCGATTGCCGGATCGGCGAGAGGCCAGGACTCCTCCACCTGGGACAGGAAATCGACCGCGGTGGCTTCTACACGCTCCGCCTGCGCGAGATCGACGTGATAGCGCTGCTGCATGCTGCGCACCGTGCGCTCGCGCGCATCCTCGTCCGTGTAACGACCCAGGAGGTCGTAAAGCAGACCCTCGCGCATCGCGCCGTCCGCCACGCGCATCGATTCGATGCCGAGTTGCTCGAAGACTTCCGCGAGGATCGCCACGCCGCCGGCGAACGACAGCTTGCGATCATCCGTGATGGCGTGGAGTTTGAGATCGCGGATGTGCTCGAGCGCGCTGAGTTCATGAATGACGCGATCGAGACCATCCGCGTTGATGTCGACCGCCGTCGGGTCTAGCTCACGGATGGTGTCCCCGATGGCGCGTACAGTGCCGGAGCTGCCCACCGCCTCGTCAAAACCGCGACGCCGGAAGGCAGCCTGATACGGTTCGATCGCCTGGCGAGCTCCCACACGCGCGCGTTGCATGCGCTTCTGGGACAACCTTCCGTCGGCGAAAAATTCTTCGCTGAGGCGCACGCAGCCAATCTGCAGGCTCTCCAGCTCCAGCGGCTCCAGGCCTTCTCCGATGATGATTTCCGTGCTGCCGCCGCCGATGTCGCAGACCAGCCGGCGACCCGCGCCCGCCGCCATCGTGTGGGCAACGCCCGAGTAGATGAGACGCGCTTCTTCGATGCCGGAGACAATTTCAATGGGATGCCCGATCGCCTCGCGCGCTCGCTCCACGAAGGCTTCTTTTTTCTTCGCGCGCCTGAACACGTTGGTGCCCACCACGCGCACGCTGTCAGGCCGCATGTCCCGGAGCCGCTGACCGAACCGTTCGAGGCAGGCCAGCGCCTTGGCGGTGACATCCTTGTTCAGTCGGCCGTCGGCCTCGAGACCCGCGCCGAGCCGCACCATCTCGCGGAGCCGGTCGACGATGACCAGCTGGCCGTGCGTGTAACGCGCGACCACCATGTGGAAACTGTTGGAACCGAGATCGACCGCGGCGAGTACGTCAGGGACGGACTTCGAAGCGTGCCGCGTCAAGGATCAGGCGTCAGGCAGAGAAAGACGAGCCGCAACCGCAGGTGGTCTGGGCGTTCGGATTGCGAATGACGAACTGGGCGCCATCGAGCCCTTCGCGATAGTCGATTTCCGCACCCGAGAGGTATTGCACACTCATCGGGTCGATGAGCAGCTTCACGCCAAGGTTTTCGACGCAGGTGTCGCCATCCTGCTCCTGCTCGTCGAACTCGAAGCCATATTGCATGCCCGAGCAACCGCCCCCCTGCACGAACACGCGCAGCTTGAGGTTGGGATTGCCCTCGCCACGAATGAGGTCGCCCACCTTGCGGGCCGCGGCGTCAGTGAACTTGAGGGTTTCGGTCTCGATTTCGCTCATGCCATGCACACTACGCGCCGGATTTGGCTGCCGCAACCGTGGGCGCTGATTCCGGCTGCGATTCTTCCGACACCGGCTGGTCCTTGCCGATCGGTATCAGTTTTCCGGTTATGACGGCGCCCGGCGCCATTTCAATGACACCGTAGTGAACGTTTCCATTCACGCGAGCCGACCCACCGAGAACCAGGCGATCACGAGCATGCATGTCGCCGTTCACCGTACCGTTCATGACGATGTTGATGACCTCGACATTGCCCTCGATGAACCCGCTTTCGCTGACCGAAAGGGCGCCGCCCTCTTCGGCATCGCTGCGGACATTGCCATTCACCCGGCCGTCGAGATGCAGGCCGCCGGAAAACTCGAGGTTGCCGTCGACCCGGGCGGTCTTGCCGAGAAGCGTATCGATACGGGTGGATACCTGTTTGCGTCGACCGAACATTACCCTCTCCCGAGCGCTCCGCTCACTGCGGATCCACGCTCCATACATACGATTGCTGTACCGGTGCTGACCCGCGGCGATTGGATCGAACTTCGACCAGAAGCTGTTCGGGTTTCATGCCCGGAGGCATGGTGATTTCCTCGTCAATATTCTCGAGATATCGAAAGGTGAAGGCTATCTCACGACGCTTGCCGCCGGTGAGTGTCGCGAAATCCGCACGCCCCGGCTTGCCATCGACTTCTCCATCCACCGACAACACGACGACGCCGCTCACCACCGTGTCCGGATTCATGGGCTGGACCAGGGTGACGCGAACGCGGAACTTGTTTGCCGTGGCCGTAGCCACCATACGCGCCTGCTGGATTTTTACTTCGGCAGAGTTCGCATTTTGCGTGACGATGCCCCGGAAAAAGGCCAATTCCTGGTTCGCCCGGGCCACCTGGGCCTGCAGATCGCCGATCGTGCGCTGCACCTCCTCACGCTCCCGGGTCTGTCCTACGGTGGACGATTCCAGCTGCGCCACCTTGGCGCGCAAGTCGAAAATCGTGGCCTCCAGCGACGATATCTCCTTGCGCAGCTCGGTGCGTTGCTTGAGGGAGGCAACCACGTCGTAGCCGGCTCGATACCGTCCGAACTCGAACATGCCGTAGACGCCGCCGACGACGATGAGGACGAGCACCACGATGGTGATCCAGCGACGCGTCGGCGCGTAAGTCGTGACGACGAGTTTGGGAGGCAGTCCGGGCATGAGGTGTAGCGCTTCTCCGGCCTATTCTTCGACGGCAGCCGTGGCTTCCGACTCCCACCATTCCGGCAGGGGTGGCGCTCCCCCGGGGAAAGCGGTGGTCGCGAGTTCCGTCAGCATGCGCACATACACCGGCCTCTTGAAGTAGATCACTTCACGCACCGGCTCCCAGTAGTTTGCCCAGCGCCAGCCGTCGAACTCGGGCTCGGTCGTTTTTTTGAAATCGAATTCGGCTGCCTCTTCGGGCACCGCCAGCCGCAACAGGAACCAGCGTTGCTTCTGGCCGATGCAGGTGGGACCACGCCCGCGACGCACATAACGCTTCGGCAGCTTGTAGCGGATCCAGTCGGCTGTGGATCCCAACATCGTCACCTGCCGGGGCTGGAGGCCAATCTCTTCTTCGAGCTCACGAAACAATGCCTGCTCCACGGCCTCGCCCTGGCGGACGCCGCCTTGCGGAAACTGCCATCCGCGCGCGCCCGTACGCTGCCCGAGGAATACCTCGCCGCTGTCGCGCATCAGGACGATGCCGACATTGGCTCGATATCCCTGCGAATCGATCCAGTCGCTCATGATGCAAGTATTACCGGGGGCCTTGGGCCGAACAAGGCAAAGAGACACGCGATGCGGAATTTATCGGACAATGCCGCGTGACTTCGCGCCCCACCACGTCCGCATTGCTGCTTTTGCTCCTCGCGCTCGCTGCGGGCGTCGCCTGTCTGGGGCTGGTCGCGGGTTCAACTGACATCGGCGTACGTCCGGCCATCGCCGCCCTGCTCGGTGATCCCGCCGAACCTGCCCGCACCGTCGTTCTGGAATTGCGCGCGCCGCGTCTTCTTTCTGCGTTCACCATCGGTGCATTGCTCGCGCTCGCCGGCGTTCTGCTGCAGGCCCTGTTCCGTAATCCGCTCGCGGATTCATACGTTCTCGGCGTCTCGGGCGGCTCGTCCGTGGGCGCCTTGTTCGCCCTGATGCTCGGCGCTTCACTCTGGGCGGTGCAGTGTTCGGCGGCCTTTGGCGCGATCGCGGCCACGTTTCTCGTGCTCGCCCTCGCGCGCGGCGGCGCGACGGTGCGCGTCCTGCTCACGGGAGTCGTCGTCGCCAGCGCCTGCGGAGCACTGGTCACGCTGATCCTGGTGCTCGCGGACAACGGCCAGCTGCGAGGCATGATGTTCTGGCTCGCGGGTGACCTTGGCTGGGCCGCCCATCCCTGGACGATGTTCGGCGCAGCTTTGTTAGGCACCGTCGCAGTGACGCTGATCGCGCGGCCGCTCGATGTACTGGCGACCGGGGAGATCACCGCCCAGAGCCTGGGTCTCGACTTGCGCCGCTGGCGAATGGTCATTGTCGTGTTCGCCGGCCTCTTGACCGCGGGCGCCGTGATCCAGGGCGGCACCATCGGCTTCATCGGCCTGGTGATCCCTCACCTGGTGCGGCTCGCGTTCGGGACGGCGGCGCATCGGATCGTGGCGCCGGCCGCGGCGCTCGCCGGTGGCACTTTGTTGGCGGCCGCCGATCTCGTGGCGCGCACAGCGGCAGCTCCCCGGCAGCTGCCCGTGGGCGCCATCATGGCTTTGTTAGGCGTGCCGATGTTCCTCGTCCTGTTGCGACGGCTCGAGGGCCCACGCACACCCTGAGGCGCGGCTAACCGATGACGTGGGTCGACATCTCGACCCGGTTCCGCCCGGCGCTCTTGGCGCGGTAGAGCGCGGCATCCGCTTCGGCAATGAGCCTCTCGGCAAGCGCCTTGTAGTCCTGCGAGCGGGGCTGCGGCCGCGCCGTCGCGAGTCCCACGGAAAGGGTCACCGTCACGTGCGCACCGCCATGCACGCGTACCGGTGTCGAGCCGACACCGTGGTGGATACGCTCGGCCAGCTTCAGCGCATGCGCCACTTCCGCGCCGGCCAACAGGATCGCGAACTCATCTCCACCGAAGCGCGCGCCCGTGTCGCCGGCACGAATCTCGGCCTCCGCACGTCGCGCCACCTCCTTGAGTGCTTCATCACCCGCGAGATGGCCGAAACGGTCGTTGATCTCCTTGAAGTTGTCGACGTCGATCATGAGGCAGGCCAGCGTCTTGCCCGTGCGCTCCGATCGCGCCAGCTCCTCGCGCAGGCGGTTGTGGAAATAGCGGCGGTTGTGCCACCCGGTGAGGAAATCCGTGACCCCACTTCGCACGAGCCGCGCGCGGTTTACCGCGTTTTCAATACTGATGGCGACGATGACGCCGAGGTGCGCGAGAAAGTCCGCCGCCAGATCGCTGGTGAAGCGATTCGAATCGCGGCTGCAGAAGGCAATGACGCCGATGGCACGGTTGTCGCGCGGCAGGGGGATCAGCGCGATGCTGCCCTGCTTCATCGCCGGCGACACCAGCAGCTCGTGATCGCGAGGGTCGAAGCGGCCGAGCCAGGGCCGGTAGAACTGCGTCAGCAGCGGCGCGAGCGGCGAGACCGCGTCGATGAATCGCACTTCCTCGACGACCGCGCTCGTCAGGTTTTCATTGCCGGACAGATGCCGCAGTTCGTGCTGGGGATCGAACAACGACAGCGTGACGATGTCGAGCGCGTACGCATCACGCAACCCCGAGACGATCCGGTCGAAGAGTTCACCGAGCGAGTGCGCCCGCAGCAGTTCTATTTCGCGGGCCTGCGTCTTGCGCAACAGCAGTTCGTTGCGTCCCACTTCTTCCGTGAGCAGGCGCAGACGCTCACGCAGCTCTCCGTCCGGGGTCGCGGCGGGGTCGCGCGAACTCACTCTTACGCACGCCGCTCGGCGACAGTCCGCCGGTCTTCCAGGTATTCGCGGCCGCGGCGCATGAGCGCGGCAAATGACTCGAAATCCTGCGAAATCACCGCCGTTCGAAGCTGCTCGACCGCCTTGGAAAGCGCCTCGAGGGATTCCGATCCATAGTCGTTGAGACTCTGGATCTCGTAGTACAACTCCGGGCTTTCCTGCGCCACGAGAGAGGCCACGTCGAGTTGTGAGTCGAACGTGGTCGAAGACAGTTTCGCGAGGCGCGGCGCGGCTTCCCCGCTGTCGGCGAGCGCGGTGAAAAAGGCGATGTTCAGCGCGTGCGACAGCCCGAGCACATACGCAATCAGCCGGTCATGGTCGTCGAGCGACATGACCACCTGCTCCACCATGGTCGATGCGAACAATGCACGCGCTGCCTCGGTCGCCTCGGTGGAGCCTGCGTCGACGAAGATCACATGACGGCCGGAGAGCAGTTCCGTATTGGGACCAAACATCGGATGCAGCGACGTCACGCGGCAGCCGTGTGACTTGAGTGCGTTGAGCCCGGCTCGCAGGGGCGACTTGAGCGAACCGACGTCGAAGATGACGCCCTTGGGCCGGCGCATGGCCAGCTCCCGCAGAATCCTGTCGGTGGCGCCGAGCGGTGTCGCGATGACGATGAAATCGTGCGTCAGCGAAGAGCCGTGCCAGTCGGGAATGTGGGTGAATCCGGCCGGCGCACCCGCGGGATCGGCTATCTCCACGGCGAAACCCTGGGAGGCCATGAAATCCGCAAACCAGCGGCCGATCTTGCCCGCACCGCCGATGACCAGCGCCGTGCGCCCGCTGCCGGCGCCCTGCGCGGCGACACTCGCCTGCTCCTGGGTAGTTAGCGAGGAACGAATCAGCAGGCGCAGGATGTTTTCCGCCACCTGCGGTGATACGCCGTATTGCCTGCCCGCCTCGCGCGCCGCCAGCAGCACCTCGCGCTCGCGGTTGTAGTCGCGCGTCGCATGCCCCGTCGCGCGCTTGGCGCGCGCGATCTCCCGGCTGGCCTCCTGGCGTTTGCCGACCAGCTCGAGGATTTGCCGGTCGAGTTCGTTGATCCTGCGGCGCAGATCATCGAGCGAGCTCATTTGTCACCTTGTGAAACGAATTCCGTCCTAGCTTTTATCGGCTGCGAAGCACGACTGCAAGGCTACTGCATCACTAATGCCTTCACGGATAACATATCGGTCATGGAACTCTTCAACGACCTGCTGCCCGATCCCCTGCCCCCCGAGCCGATGGCGCTGGCGAGCGCCTGGCTTGCAACGGCCATTGCGGCCCGGCAGCAGCCCAATCCCGACTCCATGGTGCTCGCCACGGCGACGGCCTCCGGCCAGCCCTCCGCGCGAATTGTCTTGTGCAAGGAGTTCGACGTCGAGCAAGGTCGCGTGTCTTTCGTGACCAACTACGATTCGCGGAAGGGACAGGACATCGCGGAAAACTCGCGCGCCGCGCTCGTGTTTCATTGGGACCATGCGCACCGGCAGGTCCGGGTGGAAGGAACGGTGGCCAAGGCGCCGGCGTCCGAGAGTGACGCCTATTTCGCCTCGCGCAACTGGCAGCGGCGCATCGGCGCCTGGGCCAGCGCGCAAAGCCAGCCGCTGCGTTCGCGCGAGCAACTCGACGCCGCGGTGCTCGCGGCGGCGAAGCGATTCGGAACACCGCCGCCCACGCTGGACAACATCAACGAACACGTCGAAGTCGACATCCCGCGGCCCCCGTTCTGGGGCGGCTTCTACGTCTGGGCAGATTCGGTGGAGCTGTGGATCGAAGGTGCGTCGCGCATTCACGAGCGTGCCCGCTGGACCCGCTCGCTAACTACCGCCGCCGACGGCTTTCGTGCGGGCCCATGGTCCGCGACGCGATTGCAGCCCTGACGTGTGGCGCACCATCCGCATCGCATTCCTGCTGCTGGTCCTGGCGGCCGCCGCCTGGTCCAACTGGTACGACCGTCTCAGCACCACGGACTGGGATGAAACCCTGTACGTCGGCGTTTTCCCCATCGACGAGGCCGCCAATTCTGTCGCGCAGGATTACATCACCGGACTGTCGGTGGATCGCTTCGTGGAAATCGAGGCATTCCTCAACCAGGAAGCGCGTGACTATGGCGTCGGCATTTCGCGTCCCGTCAGCGTCGAACTCTATCCACCCGTGCTCGAACGGCCGCCTGAACGGGCGGCGAGTTCAAACGTTTTTCAGAACATGTGGTGGAGCCTGAAGCTGCGCTTGTACGCTCGGCGTGCGTCACGCGCCTCCGGAAAACCGACCCCCCAGATACGCATTTTCGTCATCTACCACGACCCCACGTTTTCGCAATCCGTCCCCCACTCCGTCGGCATGCAAAAAGGGCTCGTAGGCGTGGTTCATGCGTTTGCGAGCGACAGGATGACCCGGACCAACAACGTCGTCATCGCCCACGAGATCCTGCACACCCTCGGGGCCTCGGACAAATACGACCCGGCAACACTGGCCCCGCTGTATCCCATCGGCTACGCGGAACCCGACAAGTCACCGCGTCATCCGCAGCCGTTCACGGAAATCATGGCCGGGCGTCACGCCGTCGACGACCACACCTTCAAGATGCCCGATTCGCTCGACGAGGTCGTCGCGGGCGAAGCCACGGCGCTCGAAGTCCGCTGGATCCGGCAGTGAACGCCTTGCTCGAAGTGGCTCGAGTTCGCGTGGCGGTTCCCGGCCGCACGCTCATCGACTCCTTCGACTGCACGATTCGAGCGGGAGAATTCATTGCGCTGCTCGGTGGCAACGGCGCCGGTAAATCGCTGCTGCTGCGAACCCTGGCTGGACTGCGCGCGCCCGCGGCCGGCGAAGTGCGCATCGATGGCCGCGACATGGCGGCGATCAGCCGGCGCGAGATCGCCATGCGTCTCGGATTCCTGCCCCAGGATCCCGATGCCCCGCCGCAAGGATCCTTGCGGGAAAGCGCATTGCTGGGACGATTCGCCCATCTCGGATTCTGGGAAGCCGCGGGCCCTGAAGATGCCAAACGCGTCGTCCGCGCGCTCTCCGATGTAGGGCTGGAATCCCTGGCCGAGCGCGAGCTGGGCTCGCTGTCGGGCGGCGAGCAGCGGCGCGCCGCCATCGCGCGCCTGCTCGTGCAGGCGCCGTCTATCTACCTGCTCGACGAGCCCACCAACCACCTGGACCCCGCGCAGCAGATCGGCATCCTCGACCGTCTTCGAAGTCTCACGCGGGAAGGTGCGGCCGTCATTGCGAGCCTCCACGAGCCCAATCTCGCGCTCCGTTTCGCCGATCGCGCCTGCCTGCTTTCGGGAGATGGCGCGAGCGAGCTCGTCGACTGCGCGGCGCTCGGCACCGGGCATCTCGACCGGCTCTACGGCATTCGCTACGTGGAAACTCGCCTGGGTCAGCAGCGCTTCATGGCGCCGGGCTGAAACGTTCGCAATCGTCGACGACCTCGAGACTCAACGCTTCTGGCGCCGGTTCATTGCCCTCCAGCTGGTACCAGCGCCTGGCAACCGCCTCGAGCCGCTGACGCCGGGGTTCCGCCTGGAATGCGATCTCCTGAATGCGCAGCAGGCGATCGATGGGTTCACCCTGGCGGCGGGCCTCGAGCGCGCGTTGCGCGACCTCGAGCTCCGCCTGGCACTGCGGCGCCGGCTGGGCTGTGGGAACGGGTTCCACGTCCGGAACCGCACTGACCGCGGTCTCGCGAGGGTCATCCGACGCCGGCCCAGGTTTCACCTGGTTCGAGCGCGTTTCGGCGAGATGTTTGCTCGTGTTGTACGCGTACATCACCGCGGCGATACCCAGGATTCCGAATATTCCCCAGCGAAGGAATACCGACATGGTCAGTTCCCGAAGCGGACCTGGTCGAGGATGGCCTGATGCAACGCGCCGTTGGTGGCCAGCACGGACGTGGTGTCGAGATTCACGGGCGCGCCCTTGAGATCCGTGAACGTGCCGCCCGCTTCCTCGACGATGACGGTCAGGGCCGCTATGTCGAGGATGTTCACATCCGACTCGATCACGACATCGAGCGCGCTGCGCGCGAGAAGGTGGTAGTGCACGAAATCGCCGTAACCACGGATGCGATTCACGCGGCCGATGAGCGCACCGAAACGCGCCCACGCCGGCGATGCCGCGAGAGTCTTCAGATTGCCGCCGGACACGATGGCTCCATCGAGCGCGCCCACCTTGCTCACGGAAATGCGCTTTCCATTCAGGTAGGCGCCCTGGCCGCGTTCGGCCCAGGCCAGTTCGTCATAGGCCGGCGCCATCGACACGCCTAACACGAACTTCCCGCCGCGCATCAATGCGATCTGCGTGGAGAAGAACGGGCACTCGCGCACGAAGGATTTTGTGCCGTCGATGGGGTCCACCAGCCAGACGCTCTCCGCGTTCATGTCCGACTTTCCCGTCTCCTCACCGTAGAACCCGTACGAAGGGAAACGCTTGCCGAGCAGGTCGCGAATGGCCTCCTCGGAGCGCACGTCGGCCTCGGTGACCGGCGTCTTGTCCGCCTTCACCTCTATCTTCACGTTGCGTTGATAGAAGCCGCGGATCACTTCGGCGGCGGCACGGGCCGCGTCGAGGGCGGCCTTGAGTTCATTCGACATTTCTGGGTTCGGCATGGGGGACGAAGCCTGCGGTAGCCGCGCCGGAACTGTCAATTCGCGCTGAATATCGCTAGAGTGCGGCCCGCCGAAAGGTTACGGGAAGCTGGTGAGTCGCCATAGACGGCAATTCCAGCACTGCCCCCGCAACGGTAATCGAACCACGACTCGTCATCAGCCACTGGGCCGCAACGCCTGGGAAGGCGACGAGTCGGAACAAATGTTCCAGTTCGAGAGTCCGGAGACCGGCCGATCGGCAGTTTCCCAGTGATGCGGCGGGCATCGGGACGGCCCATCGGGCCCCTCTTCCGCAGCGTCCTGGGTGTTCACCGATCACCCATGCGGGCGTGCATGGAAAGGGCTTTTCATGTTCCGGAACTCTCCTACGCAGCTGACGCTGGCCGTCGCTGCCGCTCTAACTTCTTCGCTTGTTGCTTCCGAAGCGTTCGCCCAGGACGACCTGGACGAAACCGTCGTCACGGCAACCCGTACTCCCGTCGCGCTCGATGCCGTCGGCGCCCCCGTCATCGTCATTTCGCGTGACGACATCGAGCGTTCCCTCGCGAACGACGTCAGCGAACTGCTGCAGGCTCATGCCGGGATGGAGATCGCGCGCAACGGCGGTCCCGGTCAGACCACCACGCTGTTCACCCGCGGCACCGAGAGCAACCATACCGTCGTGCTCATCGACGGCGTCCGGATCAACCCCGGCACCATCGGCGGCGCCGCGCTGCAGAACATCGCGCCTGAATCCATCGAGCGCATCGAGGTCGTCAAGGGACCGCGTTCCTCCTTGTACGGCACCGACGCCATCGGCGGTGTCGTTCAGCTGTTCACACGGGGCGCGGTGAAAGACGGCGCGAGTGCGGGCGCCACGTTCGGCAGCCACAACACGCAGCAGGTCTTTGGTGACGTGGCGTTGACGCCGGGCGACAAGACCCGTCTCGGCTTCGGCGGCAGCTACGCGGAAAGCGACGGCATGCCGGTGTTCGTCGATGACGACGCCGATCGCGGATATCGCAATGTCACCGCCCGCGCTTCCTATGAATACGACGCAACCGACTCGATCACCCTGCGGACCCGTGGCTGGTATACCTCGGGACGCACCGAATATTCGACGCAAACTTTCTCCGACCCGCCGTATGCGGCCGTGTCGCAGGATTTCGAGAACGGCGTGGCCTCGGCGGAACTCGAATACCGCAATTCCGAAGGCCTGGGTGTTCGCGGCACGGTCAGCCATGCACTCGACAACATCGAGCAGCTGCAGGGCGGCTTCGGCCCGGCGGAATTCGACTATGCGAGGACTGCGCGCACGAACCTCGATGTGCAGGTGGACCTGGCGCGCGTGGGCACCCATGCACTCACGTTCGGCCTGTTGCACAGTGACGAAAACACGCGTGCGCAATCCTTCGGCACCGTCTTCGACGAAGACACGCGGGTTACCCAGGCGTTCGTCCAGGACCAGTTCGACATGGGCAGGGTCGGGTCGCGACTCTCTCTCGGGGGCGTGGACCACGAAACCTTCGGCAGCGAAGTCACCTGGAACGCGGAATTCGGGGCGGATTTCGGCACCGGCACCCGCGTCACGCTCTCGGGCGGCACGGCATTCCGCGCGCCGGACAGCACGGATCGCTTCGGCTTCGGCGGCAATCCCGATCTCGACCCGGAAGTCTCCCGACAGTTCGAACTTTCCATCCGGCAGAAGTTAGGTGGCCGCCACCAGCTGTCGCTGTCTGCCTTCGACAACCACGTGGAAGATCTCATCGAATACGTCACCATCGATTTCGACACGTTTGAAGGCCAGAACCAGAACATCGAACAGGCGCACATCCAGGGCATCGAGCTCGGGTATCGCTTCACGGGCGAAGCCTGGCGCGCCCGCGCAGAACTCACGCTGCAGGATCCACGCGATGAAACCACCGACGAGCAACTGCTGCGACGCTCTCGCGAGGCCCTGATGCTGGCGGTGAATCGCGACGTGGGGCCGCTCGACGTGGGCGTCGACATCGCCGCGGTCGGCGATCGCATGGACTTCGGCTTCCCCGAAAACGTCGCACTCGAC
>Ga0164241_10002933_pt1 | contig 17818 bp, 9 predicted proteins | sample OricomyardsoilBY_FD_108780 | JGI IMG/M metagenome (GOLD analysis project Ga0164241, IMG submission 108780) | Backyard soil microbial communities from Emeryville, California, USA - Original compost - Back yard soil (BY) | ecosystem: Environmental > Terrestrial > Soil > Unclassified | place: USA...
AGGAACAGGCAGAGAAACAACGCCCACAGAATCGCGCCCCACGTCGGCACGGGAATTTCCAAGCCCAGTCCGACGAAGAACAGCGTCACAAAAAAATCGCGGATGCTCGTGACCTTCGCCACCACGTCGAGCGTGTAGGGAAACGTGCTGACCATGACGCCCGCGATCAGCGCGCCCATCGCCGTGGACAACCCCAGCCAGCCCGCGAAGCCCGCCATCGCAAAACACCACGCCAGCGCGCCGACCAGCACCAGTTCCGGCAGCCGCGCGATCAGCCGGAACAGCGGCGGCAGCACGAACCGGCTTGCGACATACGCGACCGACACCAGCAAAACCACCTTGCCCAGCGCGACGGCCAACGGCCCGAACGCGGGATTTTTCAAGTTCGGCTGGATGGCGAGGAACAGGATGACGAACACGTCCTGCAACACCAGCACGCCCAGCGTCACGCGGCCGGGGAGCGTTTCCATCTCTCGTTTGTCGTAGAGGATTTTGACAATGATGACCGTGGAACTCATCGCCGCCGCCACGCCGAGATACAGGGCTTCCAGGCCGTTACGCGCCGGGCCGACGAAATCAAACACCAGCCAGCCGGCCGCCATGCAGCCGATGATCTGGACGGCGGCCGTGAAGGTGATGACCCGCCCGGCGCTCAACATTTTTTTCAGGTCAATCTCCAGCCCGATCATGAACAGCAGCAGCGACAGCCCGATCTCGGAAATCGTTTCGATGGATTTTGGCTCCGTAACGAGCGCGTGGCCGCCCGGCCCGATGGGAATGCCGTGCGGCCCGATGAGAAAACCCGCGACGAGATACGCCAGCAGCAACGGCTGCCGCGCCACCTGGGAAACCACGGCGACCAGCCACGCGGCGATAATGCAGATGGCGATGTCGGTGACGAGGCTGTGCTCCATGATGGCATGGAAGTTAAAGTGAGCCTGCCGAAGAATAAACCATGAAATACACAAAACATACGAAATCAGACCCGGAAAAACTCCGGGAATCCTTTTCGTGCAGTTCGTGGCTGAAAAATTTAACCCAGCGCATCAAGCGCGGCTTGGTCGCGCAAAAGTTTTGCATTCCATTCGACCAGGCGTTGTTCGTGTTCCGCCAAAACTGCCGGTGGAACTTTCGTCGTGAAATTGGGATTGGACAACTTGGCCTCCACTTTCGCGATTTCCGCCTTGTCTTTTTCCGCTTCCTTCGTGAGCCGGATTTTTTCAGCGGCGACATCAATCAAGCCTTCGAGCGGCAGGAACAATTCTCCCAGCGGCGACGCAACGACCGGCGTGCCGCGCGGCGGCTGATAAGCGTCATTCACTTCCAGCGCTTCGGCGTTCAGCAGTAATTTGATGACTTCCGCGTCGTGCGGCGTGAGCGGCTGCGCGGGCTTAAAGACGTATTTCACTTTTTTCGCCGCTTGGATATTCCCCGCGCGGCGCAGATCACGGCCATTGCGGACGAGTTCGTATTTCGTATCCGTCATTTCAAGATGGCAATCGTCGAGGCCGTAATGGCTTTTCATGTCGTCGTCGAAGGGCAGGGGCCACGGCGCGTTCATGATGGTTTTGCCGCCTTGATTGCCCGGCATGTCAACGGAATAACCCATGCCGTGCCAGAGTTCCTCCGTGATGAACGGCAGGAACGGATGAAACAGCCGCAGCGTGTGGCTCAACACGAAATCAATCACGGCGAGCGTGTTCGCCTTTTGCGCGTCCTCTCCTTTTGTAGGAGACGACGTGAGGAGTCTCTGATCATTTTCCGCTTTTTCAATTTGAGTCTCGTTACCTCGACTCCTACTGGACAGGACCGCCTTGCTCGCCTCCACATACCAGTCGCAATACTCGTTCCAGAAAAAACGGTAAAGCGCGGCGGTGGCTTCGCTGAATTTGTATTCGTTCAACGCGATTGTGGCTTCGCGGATGCCGGCGTCGAGCTTGAGCAGAATCCATTTGTCATCCGGCGTGAGCAGCGTGCGTTCAATCTCGCCTTGCACTTCAAACGTGCCTCCGGCGTCCCGCCGGAGGTTCTGACTTTCAGAAGAAGTTTGATCTGTCGGCGGGACGCCGACAGCACCTTGACCCACCATCTGGCGGAAACGACAGGCGTTCCACAGCTTGTTGCAGAAATTGCGGCCAAGCTCGACATCTTTTTCATCGAACAACACGTCCTGGCCGAGCGGCGCACTGCGCATCGTGCCGAAGCGGAGGGCGTCGGCGCCGTAGCGGGCGATGAGGTCGAGCGGATCGGGGGAATTGCCGAGCGTCTTCGACATTTTGCGTCCCTGCTTGTCGCGGATGATGCCGGTGAAATAAACATTTTGGAACGGCAGCTCGCCCATGAACTCGTAGCCCGCCATGATCATGCGCGCGACCCAGAAGAAAATGATGTCCGGCCCGGTGACAAGGTCGGTGGTCGGATAAAATTTCTTCAACGTCTCGGTCTGCTCCGGCCAGCCCATCGTGGCAAACGGCCAAAGCCACGAACTGAACCATGTGTCGAGCACGTCGGGGTCTTGGGTGAAACCGTGGCTTTCAAGCCAACGCACGCGTTCGTCAGATGTTGTAACAAATTCAGTGACGACGGTATTTTTGCCTAAAGCCCAGACTCGTTTAACCGTATCGCCATCAACTTCATTTTCGACACTTTGAGTTGGACCTTCCCTAAGAAGGATTTCTCCAAAATTCGCAGGATCATTAAAGCCATTCCGAATGTCAGTGACTTTTCTCCACACCGGAATCCGATGTCCCCACCAAAGCTGGCGGCTGATGCACCAGTCCTGAATGTTCGTCAGCCAGTGGTCATACACCTTCGCCCACCGCTGCGGATGAAACTGCATCTTGGGGAGCGCGCCCGCCCCGGGCGCTGCGGCGGACGCCTCGTCCGTCGCACGGGAGCGCGCGAACGTAGTAACGCCTCCAGATTGTTGAACGCTCACGGAATCGCCAGCGAGGGCGCTGGCTCCAACGCCCGGGGCGGGCGTGCTTCCCGTTTCAACTTGCTCCACGCACGCCTTGGCTTCCGCCACGGCGGGATATTTCAAAAACCATTGCTCGCTCAAGCGCGGCTCGATCGGCACATCCGCGCGCTGGCTGAAACCGACGTTGTTTTCGTAAGGCTTTTCTTCAACGAGCATCTCCAGTTCGCGCAATTTTTCCACGGCGATTTTCCGCGCCTTGAAACGATCCAGCCCGCGCAAATCCGCGCCCGCGAGATCGTTCATCGAACCGTCGGCGTTGATGACTTCGATGAGCGGCAGCTTGTGACGCGTGCCGATGTCGAAGTCCGCCTTGTCGTGCGCGGGCGTGACTTTCAAAACGCCGGTGCCGAATTCAAAATCCACATGCTCGTCGCCGATGATGGGAATGAGTTTCTGTTCACGCGGCAATTCCGCCGGCAACGGCCGCACGATGTGCTTGCCGATGAGATGCGCGTAACGCGGGTCTTTCGGATTCACGGCCACGGCGGTATCACCGGGAATCGTCTCCGGTCGCGTCGTGGCGATGGTGAGCCACGTATCCGGCATTTCCGCAACCTGCACTTTGAAGTGATACATGAAACCTTTCTGCGGTTTCATTTCCACTTCCTCATCTGAAAGCGCGGTTTGCGACACGGGACACCAATTCACCATGCGCTTGCCGCGATAAATCAAACCCTTCTTGTAAAGCTCGACAAAAACTTTCTGCACGCAGCGCGAATACTCCGGGTCCATCGTGAACCGTTCGTGCGTCCAATCGCACGAGCAGCCGAGTTTCTTGAGCTGATTGATGATGATGTCGCCGTGCTTTTCTTTCCACGCCCAGACGCGTTTCAAAAATTCCTCGCGCCCCAAATCGTGCCGCGATTTTTTTTCCTCCTTCTTGAGTTGCTTTTCCACCATCACCTGCGTGGCGATGCCGGCGTGGTCGGTGCCGGGCAGCCAGAGAACTTCCTTGCCGTCCATGCGCGCCTTGCGAGCGAGGATGTCCTGAATCGTGTTATTCAAGACGTGCCCCATGTGCAACATGCCCGTGACGTTCGGCGGCGGAATGACGATGGCATACGCGGGCTTGGCGGACTTCGGATTGGCGGTGAAGCAACCTTGCTTCAGCCAGAAGTCATACCATTTGTCCTCGACGGACTGCGGTTCGTAGGCTTTGGGAATCTCGTTCATAGTTCAAATAGCCACAGAGCCACAGAGGTCACCGAGAAAAATATTTTGGATTCTTCCTCTGTGCGCTCTGTGCCTCTGTGGCAAAAATTATTTTTTCAACAGCGCGAACTCCATTGAGTCCACCAGCGCTTCAAGGCTGGCTTCGATGATGTTTTCGCTCACGCCGACGGTGCCCCATTCGCGCCGGCCGTCAGTGGAGATGATGAGCACGCGCGTTTTGGCGGCGGTGCCGGTTTTGCCATTGATGATGCGGACCTTGTAATCGGTCAATGAAACGTGCCTGAGGCGGGGATATGATTTGGCCAGCGCGGCGCGCAGCGCGCCGTCGAGGGCGTTCACCGGGCCGTCGCCCTCGGCCACTTCATGATGGATGGCCTGGCCCACGCGGACTTTCACCGTCGCCTCGCAGATGGATTCCTTCCGGTCGCGGCGCATGGAGACGTGATACGTCTCGACGTTGAAACGCGGCGTGAATTTTTTGTCCAGTTCGGCGCGGATGAGCAGCGACATCGAGCCTTCGGCGGCCTCGTATTCGTAGCCGTTGTTTTCCAGTTCCTTCACGCGGTTGAGAATCGGCTTCAATTCCGGCGTGTCGTTTGTGAGCTTGAAACCGAGTTCCTGCGCCTTGAGGACGATGTTGCTGCGGCCCGCGAGATCGCTGATGAGAATGTTGCGCGCGTTGCCAACGAGCACCGGATCAATGTGTTCGTAGCTCGACGCGAATTTCTGCACCGCGTTGACATGCGCGCCGCCCTTGTGCGCGAACGCCGCCGAACCAACCCACGGCAGGCGCGGATTGTGCCGGATGTTCGCGACTTCATCTACGAACATGGAAAGCTCCCTGAGCTTCGGCAACGACTTCGCCGGCACGCAGGTTTTTTTCAGCTTGAGTGCGACACAGGGAATCACGCTGGTCAAATTGCAGTTGCCCGTGCGTTCGCCGTAACCGTTGATGGTGCCTTGCACATGCACCGCGCCGGCGCCCAATGCCGCCAATGCGTTTGCGACGCCCATGCCGATGTCGTCGTGCGTGTGGATGCCGATTTTGCAATGCAATTTGCCGGCGACGGCCTTTGTGATTTCCGCAATTTCAGCGGGCAGACAGCCGCCGTTCGTGTCGCACAGCACGACAAAATCCGCGCCCGCCTTTTCCGCCGCCTGCCACGCGGCGAGCGCGTAATCGGCATTCAATTTGAATCCATCAAAAGAATGTTCGCCGTCGTAGATGACAAACTTGCCGTGATCTTTCAGAAATTTCACCGTGTCGCCGATCATCGCGAGATTTTCCTCCGGCGTGCAGCGCAAAACTTCTTTGACGTGGAGAATGGAAGTTTTGCCATAGATCGTGACGACGGGCGTTTCCGCCTCGATGAGCAATCGCACCTGATCGTCCTGTTCAACGGGCGTATTTTTTTTGCGCGTGGAGCCGAAGGCCGCGAGCCGCGCATTCTTGAATTTCTTTTTTTTCGCCAAGTTGAAAAATTCGATGTCCTTGGGATTGCTGCCCGGCCAGCCGGCTTCAATATAATGAACGCCAAAAGCATCAAGCCTCTCGGCAATTCGCAATTTGTCCGCGACCGAGAAATTGATGCCTTCACCCTGCGAGCCGTCGCGCAGGGTCGTGTCGTAAATTTCGACTTGGGGTTTCATAAATTCCCGCAAAAAGCGGACAGATACTATCTCTAAAAATGACAGAAAGGGCAAACCGGAAAACAAAGCGAATAAGAGTATTTGCACTTTGGTCAAACGTGATTACGTTCCCGGCATGGAAGAATTCGCGACCATTCAATGCCCGTTCTGCGGCCAGTCGTTCGATGTGCCGGTGGATACCACTCTGGCCCAGCAATGTTTCACGACGGATTGCGAGGTCTGCTGCCGGCCGTTCGAGGTTCGCGCGGAGTGCAAGGCGGGCGAAATCGTCAGCGTGGACGTGGCGTCCGAGTGAGGCGGCTCATTCCAAATCCTGCGCCGAGCCGACCTGCGTTTGCATCTGCTTGACGATCCTGCGCGCCCGGGAAAGCGCGGTGTCCTGCGTCTCGCCGAAAAATGATTTCAAGCGCACCCACACGGCGGCGATGTAATCGCCGTTCCGGTCATGCAGCGGAAGCGTCACCAGCACCGCGCCTTTTTCGCGCCCGAAAAACACCGCGCCATCCCGGATCGCCTTGGCCTCCGCCTCCGTGCCCGCCAGGCCGATTTCCGCCGCGTCCTTGCTGGCGATGACCTGGGTGGCGCCATTGGTCTGCGCGGTGTAAATGCGCAGGCCAAGCAGGCGCGTCTGTTTTTGCAATATAGAATCCACCAGGACCTGCGCGGCGGGAATGATCGGCGTGTAGTTCACCGAAGCGTCGGTGAAATAGGTGACCGCGTCTGATTTGGTCCAGAATCCAATTTTCCCGTCCGGCGGCGAACGATCCTCCGTGATCGTGGGCAACGCCTTTTTCCCGTCAAGCAAACAGTCAATGGCAACGCCGGCGCAATCCACCTCCAGCGTGTGCCAGGCGCCGGTGGAAATTTCCCGCGCGATTTTGATGGGGCTTACGATGGCGCCGTTCACCACCTTGTAGAAGCCGATATTTTTGCCGAGGGCGCTGACCCGCAGGACGTAAAAGTTCGAGGAGTTTTGATAACGGAAAACCACACCCGCCATCTGCTCGGTGATGCCGCTGACGATCTTGAACCGCGTGGTGAACTTGAAATCGCGGAATTTTTCGCCCGTGAAGACGAACATCGGAAAATGGTCGTCGGTCAGATCCTGGCTGGTTTGCGCCAGGACGCCGTGACGGTTGGCGGGGGCGGCCCTGCCTGTAAGCGGCGCCAGCAGCGGCGGCACTTCGTCCATGACGATTTTCCAGGCACCGGGCCGGCCGCCGCCCGCCAGCACGGAAACGAAATTGGTCGGCGTGGCGCCTTCCGGATAATCGCTGAAATTGAAATGGATTTCCGCGCCACCCGCCCGCATGGCGAAAGCGAGGCAAAAAATCCAAAGATGAATTCGCATGACCCCAGCCTAGCAAAGCACGCCGCCCCGGCAAAATAGTTTTGCCGCATCGTGAAATAAAAAAATCCGCCACATTTTTACGCGGCGGATTTGATGGAGAAAGGCTGCCAGCTTAACGCAAAAACGCCTCGTGCAAACCGCCATCCACGGTGACGACCTGCCCGGTGGTTTTGCTCAGGCGTTGCGACACTAAAAGAAAATACGCCTCCGCCTGGTCCGCCGGCGTGATGGGCGCTTTCGTCAGCGTGCGGTCGGCGTAGAACTGCGCGAGCTTTTTCACGAGCGATTCCGTCGCCTCGTCGTCCTGGTAAGGAATATTATATTTGGCGAGCGAGCCGATCACGCGGTCGCGCGGGAACATCGCCGAGCCTTGCACGACGGTCGCGGGCGCGACGCCGTTCACGCGCACGAGCGGCGCGAGTTCAATCGCCAATTCACGCACGAGATGATTCGCCGCCGCTTTGCTCGTGTCGTAAGCCAGCGAACCTTTTTTGGCGACGGCCGCATTGGCGCTCGTCGTCAAAACCAGATTTCCGCGCAAGCCTTGCTCGCGCCAAATCTTTGCCGCTTCGTCGGCGACGAGATAACTGCCGGTGACGTTGATGTTGAAGGTCAGCGCCCATTTGTCATCGGGAATGTGGCCGGTCGTGTCGCTCGGCACAAAAATGCCGGCGGTCACGCAGATCGAATCAAAGCCGCCGTAAGCCAGCGCGACTTGGTCCAGCATTTTGCGGATGCTCGCGCGGTCGGTGATGTTCGCGGCCAGACCGATGGCCGGGCCGCAATTGGAAATGCCCGTGCCCGCGACGCCAATCCCCAAACCATATTTGTCCGTGATTTCTTTCGCGGTCGCATTCGCGGCGTCCCCGTTCAAGTCCTCGCAAACGATGTGCGCGCCTTCTTTGACAAGGCGATGCGCCGTTTCTATGCCAATGCCCGAACCCGCGCCAATCACGACGATAATTTGCCGCGCGAGTTCTTTTTCCGCCGGCATCCGTTTCAATTTCGCTTCTTCGAGCAGCCAGTATTCGATGTCGAACGCCTCCTGCTGCGGCAGCGCGATATATTTATCAATCGCCTCCGCGCCGCGCATGACTTCGACCGCGCAGTTGTAAAATTCCGCTGTGACGCGCGATTCGCTTTTGTCCTTGCCCCACGCAATCAGGCCGAGGCCGGGAATCAAAACGACCGTCGGATTCGGGTCGCGCATCGCCGGCGAATTCGCGTGCTTGCATTTGTCATAATACGCCGCGTAATCCTGGCGATACTGCGCGAGGCCGTCGGCAAGTTTCTGCTTCAACGCCGCTGCGTCTTCCGTCTGCGGATTCCACGCGATATAAAGCGGCTTGATCTTTGTGCGGAGAAAATGGTCGGGACAACTCGTGCCGAGTTCCGCGAGACGCGGCGCGTCAGCGGAATTCACAAACCGCAAAATTTTGTCGTCGTCCTGCACCGTGCCGATGAACCGTTTTTGCTGCGAAACCTGCCCGCGCAGCCACGGCAGAATCGCGGCGAAAATTTCATGGCGTTTTTCCGCCGCGAGGGTTTGATATTTTGCGCCGCCGAAGGCGTTCACGTCGCCGCCCTTGGCCTGATATTTCGTTTCGATGTATTGCGACGCCTTCTCGATGAAATCCAGCGTGCGGAGATAACATTCCTGGTCGTCGTTCGCCCACGAAATGAATCCGTGCTGGCCCATCATAATCGCCTTCGCATTTGGATTCTTTTTGACGATTTCCTGCATCGCGAGGCCGAGTTCAAAACCCGGGCGCATCCATTGCACATATTCCATTTCGCCGCCGAAAATTTCCTGCGTCAGTTTTTCGCAATTTTGCGACGCCGCAATCGCGATGACCGCGTTCGGGTGCATGTGGTCCACAAACTTCGCCGGAATAAAGCTGTGCAGCGGCGTATCAATGGAACTGGCGCGCGGATTCAAATTGAACGTCGTGTGATGGTAGGCCGCGACCATGTCGTCTTCCGCCTGTGATTTCAAGCCTTTGTCGGCGCGCGCGGCGTAACTTTTTTGCAGGCCGAGCAATTTGGACTGGTAGAGCGAGGAAAAATTTTCGCGTGTGCTCGTGCGCAGATCGCCGCCGGAACCTTTGACCCACAGCACTTCAATTTTTTCGCCGGTGAGCGGGTCGGTTTCGGAAATTTTGGACGACGTGTTGCCGCCGCCGGTGTTGGTGATGCGCTGGTCGCCGCCAAGTTTATTGGAACGATAGACGAGCCGGTCAACGCCGGAAAGTTTTGCGATGTCGGCTTCGTTCCAGAGATTATTGACGTGTTGGTAGTTTTTCATTTGGTAAAAATTTATCGTTCACATTTTCAGGACGCGGCGGCGCGCTTCCTCGTCCGGCCGGCCGGCGATGCGTTGCACGGTTTCAGGCGTCAGAAAAGTCGGCCCGCCCAAACCGCTCGCGTTCACCCAGATCGTCGCGGCTTTTTCGGCCATGAACATCGCGGCCAGCACCGCCTCGACGGTGCGGCCCAGCGTGATGATGCCGTGGTTTTCGAGCAGCACGACGCGCGGCGGACGACCGTGGTTCTGAATAAAAACTTCCGTCTCGCGCCGGACGGCCTGCGCGAGTTTCAAACCCGGATCGGTGTAAGGCACGAACACCGAGGCGACATCGCAGCAGACAATTTCATCAGGGAAAACACGCTTCTCCGCGAACTCGCGGGCGCGCGGCGAACACAGAATTCCATTGACCGCCGGCGCATGCGTGTGGCCGGCAAATTCAATTCCTGGCAGTGATAAAAAATAGGCGTGAAACAACGCTTCGACCGACGGTTTTTTGGCGCCGGCGTCCACGCGCGCAGCCAGCAGCGCGGCGTCAATTTCCGCATCCGCCAGGTTCGTTTCATCCAGCAACGCCAGCAGCGCAGCGGTTCGACATTCGACGGCGTCCTCGGCCCGGAGCGAACCGAGGTTCGTGCCGCTGGCCTTGACCAGAAAAGTTTCGGCGCCTGACCGCGCGGAAGTGTTGCCTTCGCCGAGAATCGCGAGCGGTTGGTCAGGACGCCCGAGTCCATGGGAAAGACGAAGCAGCGACGGCAGCGGCGTTGGCAAGGTGGCGGCCATGATTTTTAACCCGGCCATGTTTCAAAATCTGCGAAAGACTGTCAAACAAATTCTTGCAGATTCTTCCAAAATCTATCAAAATGGTTTTATCATGCAATCTGAAGAACGCCAAAAACGGATTGAAGAATATCTTCTGAAAGCGGAATTCGCCTCGCTGGATGAGCTTTCTGAACAAGTTGATGCTTCGGTTTCCACCGTCCGCCGCGACCTGGGGGTGTTGGAAGAAAATGGAAGAATTCGCCGCACGCACGGTGGCGCGCGGGTGATCAATCCCAAGTCGGACGAATTTACTTTCACCGCGCGCGACACGCATCAGCTTGATGAAAAAGAAGCCATCGGCAAAGCGTGCGCCGAACTGATCCAGCCCGATCAAACCGTGATTTTGGACGCGGGGACGACGGTTTATCATGTGGCCAGGTATTTGGAAGCGAAGTCGCCGCAGATCATCACGAATTCGTTGCCGGTCGCCAATTTGTTCGCCGGCGTGAACAGGGCGGAGGTCGTGGTTTCGGGCGGTGTGATTTATCCGCGTCTCGGCGTGCTGGTCGGCCCGCTCGCGGTGGAGGCGTTCACCAAGATTCGCGCCGATGTGGCGGTCATGAGCGCGGGCGGCCTTACGTTGGAAGGCATCAGCAATTCCCACGCGCTGCTGATTGACATTCAGCGGGCGATGTTGAAGGCCGCGCAGAAAATTATTTTCTGTCTCGACCATACCAAGTTCAACCGCCAGTCCGTCTCCGCATTATGTGATCTGGAAATGGTGCATGCGATTGTCACGGATGGCGGCGCGCCAAAGGAACTGGTCGCCGGCCTGCGCAAACGCGGCGTGGAAGTGGTTCTCGCCGCTGCTGCCCGCGCTTGAAGTCTGTTCCTGTTCGCGCCAGAATCGCGCCGATGCCGCCGTCCAAAACAAAGTCGCCCGTCTCCAAGCTGGCCTGGCGGCCCGCCGGCGTCTTGGCGCTGTTATTTTTCATTTTCTTCCTGACCGGAAAAATCCGCGCCGACGAGCCGGGCGCGACCAACGCGGTGAACTGGGTGGTGCAGGCGACCAACCAGCTTGGCCAGTGGATCTGGGAAACCAACGCGTTTGACAAGCAGACGGTCCGGCTGTGGCGGGCCTTCGAGATTCCGGCGGGCGCGAAAGTCACGAACGCCACTTTGCACATCACGGTGGACAACGGCTACACGCTGTTTCTGGACGGCGAGGAAATCGGGCGCGGCAGCGACTGGCGGACGGTGACTGAATACGACATCACCCAACTGCTCGCGCCCGGCCGGCATGTTCTGGCCGTCGAAGGATTCAACGACCGGCTGGAGGGCGGATTGATTTTCGGGCTGCGAGTCTGTTCGGCGAACCGGCCGATGGTGGAAGTCCGATCCGATGATTTCTGGCGGATCACCGCTCAAACCAGGCGAAACTGGGCGGACAAAGTTTTGGTTGCCGCCAGCCATCGCGCAAAAATAATCGGGCCGATGCACTCGCATCCGTGGGAGGTCTGGCCGTATGGCATTGCGCGGGTGCAGCCGCTGCAACCGGTCATCGTCCATTTCTGGCAGCGCGGCTGGGTTCAACTGGCCTTGCTGGCGGTTTGCGCCGGCGCGGTTTTGTTCTGCCTCTGGCTGTGGACGCAGCTTTCGGCGCAATCCAAGGCGCAAAAATTTTTGCAGGTGGAACGCGCCCGCATCGCGCGCGACATCCACGATGACCTGGGGGCGCAACTGACGCAGTTGCTGCTGCTCGGCGAGGTGGCGCAGCGCGAACAGCCGGAAGATTCGCCGGCGCGCGGGCAGTTCACGCAAATTTGCGCGGGCGCCCGCGAACTGGCGCACGCGATGGATGAAGTCGTCTGGGCGGTGAATTCCCGGCGCGACACCGTCCGTGATTTCACCAGCTACGTCTGCAAATACGCGCAGATTTTTCTGAGCGCCACCGCCATCCGCTGCCGGCTGGACGTGGAGCCGGAAATGCCCGCCGCGGTCTTTGACCTGCCCGTGCGGCGCAACCTGTTTCTGGCGGTGAAGGAGGCGTTGAACAACGCGGCCAAACATTCGCAGGCGAAGGAACTATTCCTGCGGATTTACCGGCGCGGCCAAAAATTGTCCGTGGTGGTGGAAGATGACGGGCAGGGCTTTGACCCGGGCGCGGCGGACGCCGGGCGCAACGGCCTGATGAACATGGCGCAGCGCATGGATGAAATCGGCGGCACCTGCGGGATGTCGAGCCAGCCGGGCGGCGGCTGCCTGGTGATCTTCACCGTGCCGCTGGCCGCCCGCCGCCGCCATTGGTTCCGGCGCACAGAAACGAATGGCGAAAACGCCGGGCCAATTGAAGCATCCGAAATTCACCCCTGATTTTTTTATGAAACCGAATGTAACAGCCGCCGCCAAGCCGCCGGTCAAGGTCGTGCTGGTGGAGGACAAGCCCGGCGTGCGGGAAAGCTGGGTGAAGCTCATCAATTCGCTGCCGGGATTTAACTGCGTGCAGACGTGCGCCTCGGGCGAGGACGCCTTGCGCGTGATTCCCAACGTGAACCCGGACGTGGTGCTGATGGATATTTTTCTGCCGCGCATGTCGGGCATTGAATGCACGGCGCGGTTGAAGTTGCAGTTGCCGAAAATCCAGATCCTCATCCTGACCGCCGTGGAGGACGACGAACTGGTGTTCATGGCGCTGGAGGCCGGCGCGGACGGGTATTTGCTGAAGCGCACCACGCCGGAGGATTTGGAGGCGGCGATGCGGGACGTGCTGGGCGGCGGCGCGCCGATGACCAGTGAAATCGCCCGCCGCGTGGTGGAGTCGTTCCGGCGCACGGGCCGGCAGCCGAAACCGGACGTGCGTTTGAGCGCGCGCGAGGAAGAGGTTTTGATCCTGCTTTCCAAGGGTTATTCCAACAAGGAAATTGCCGGCCAGCTTTCCATCGGCGCGGAGACGGTGGGCAGCCATCTCAAGCACATCTACGAAAAGATGCACGTCCGCTCGCGCGCCGAGGCGGTGGCGCGCTACATGACCGGCAAGGCTTGAATTGAATCCGGCGCATCGCGGCTTCTGATAAACCGGCATTTTGCCGGGGTCGCTTTTTGAGTTCCATAGCCTCCCGTAATTGGGGATATGCGCCGGCTGGTGTATTGTTTAACCTTATTAAGTAACTCATAACCCAAAGCAACCATTTATGAAATTGAAATTAGGAATTCGCAAAAAACAAGCCGCGTTGATCGCCTCCGCGCTGGGGCTACGAGTTTGACACGACCAGCGGCCAGCTTTCAGTCATGGCCGTTCCCGAGCCTGCCACGATGGCTATTTGCGGTTTGGGCTTTGCCGGGTTGCTGGCATTCAAGCGCCTGAAAAAATAAGCCGTTCAAATTGATCCAGCCGTTAATTCACAGCCGCCGAGTAAATTCGGCGGCTGCTTTTTATCGAATCCGCAGGGCGATTATCCGATGAACCGGATAGCCTCCCGTGTTTGGGGGATAGAGATGCCCCGGCTCGCGTGCTAAATTTCGTTGTTACCTGTAAAAAACCCAAGAACCCACAACCGCCTGTCTTTTCCCCATGAAAAACTTCAAGTTGTTTCTCTGTCTGTTGACCGCCGTTCTGGCCTCACGGCTGGCCCAGGCTGATCTCGTCGGCCCTTACACGCCGGATGCCAGCACGTTGTTCCTGCTGCACTTTGACGAAGCGGCGGGCGGCAGCGTCACCGCCAATGCCGGCGCCAAAGGCGGAAATTTTTACAGTTGCGACCTGTCCGCCGCCTCGGCGACGCCACCTGCGGTCACGACGATGCTGGGCGCGTCCGGCTATGTGGACGGGGCCACGAATTTTCACAACTGCGTGGTCAATCCGACGGCGGGTTATCTGCTCGGTTACGACGCCAATAATTCCGGCGCGTATCAGGGCGAAGGTTCCGCGCCGGCGGCGGACGCGCTGGCGATGACCAACTTGAACATCGGCAACGGCGGGCAGTCGCCGTTCACGATTGAAGCGCTCATCCAGCCGAACACGATTTCCGGGAACCAGGAGATTGTCTGCACGGACAGTTCCAGCGGCAGCCGCGCATTCCAGTTCCGCATTTCCGCCGGCTCGCTTCAGTTTGCGTTCATCACCGGCGGCCAGGCGATCACGGTGCCCATTCCCACGACCGGCCCCCAGGCTTTTGTGGCGGGCGCATGGTATCACGTCGCCGTGACCTACGATGGAACCATTGCGACGCTTTACTGGACGAAGCTTGATCCGGCGAACGGGGCGGCCAATGCGCTGGGGACGCAGCCGCTGGCCTTGGGAATTTCCTCGGGCGCGGTGGTCGGCCCGTTGTGCATCGGCAATGAGAACCGGGCGGCGGCGGGCGAGCAGTTCATGGGCAGCATTGACGAGGTGCGCATCAGCAGCGTAGCCCGCGCTTCCGGCCAGATGCAGTTCTATTCCCCGCTGGTGACCATCACGGCCAATCCGGTCAGCCAGAATGTGGATTACAACCAGCCGGTGACCTTCAACGTCGGCGCGTCCAGCCAGTTTCCGCTCGGCTACCAATGGCGTTTCAATTCCAACTCCATCGCCGGCGCGACGAACAGTTCGTATGTCATCAGCAATGTGACGGCCAGCGATTCCGGCTATTATGACTGCGTGGTCACCAACACCAGCGCGTATGCGGCCACGAGTTCGCCGGCGCGGCTGGTGGTCGGCGCGGCCAACTTCCTCGCCAACCGTTACAGCTTCACCACGGACACGACGGACAGCGTCGGCGGCCAGGACGGCACGCTTTTTGGCGACGCGATGGTTTCCGGCGGGCAACTGGTGTTGGACGGCACGAGCGGCACCTACATGGAACTGCCGCCGAATCTTTTCAACGGCGCGAACGCGACCGCCTTGACCATCGAATTTTGGGCGACGTTCGGGGTGAATTCCGGCTTCGCCCGCGTTTTTGATTTTGGCTACACCAATGTGACGGGTGGAAACGTGGTGGGAGCCAACTATGTCGCCTTCACCCCGAACAATGGTTCCGGCAGCCATCAAATCCTGATTGATTCCGCCAGCGACCCGGCGTTTCAGCAAGTGACCACCGGGTCCGGGGCGCTTGACGGATTGACCCGGCACATCGCCTGCGTCATTGATTCGCCGAACAAAACCATGTCCATCTACACCAACGGCGTGCTGGAATCCGTCAACACCAACATGACCATCGGCATCAACAGCTTGAACGACGCCTTTTCCTACGTCGGACGTTCGCTGTTTCCGAACGACCCGTATCTCAACGGCAGCATTGATGAATTGCGTATTTTCAAAGGCGCGCTCTCCAGCATCACCATCAAGCAAAGCGACGACCAAGGGCCGGACACGCTGCTGGCCGACGGCCCGGCCAAGTTCGTGACGCTGCCGACTGATAACTCGGTGCCGGCGGGCCAAGTGGCCACCTTCACGGCGGCGGCCATCGGCTATTTGCCCATCAATTATCAATGGTTCAAAAACGGCGCGCTGGTTCCCGATGCCACCAACGCCAGTTATTCGTTTGTCGCCACGCTGGACGACAACAATGACACCGTCCAGTGCTACGCCACGAACGTCATCGGCGTCACGACTTACATCACGAACACGCCGACGGTGACCTTGTCCGTGTTCGTTCCGCCCACGCTGGCGTGGCTGGATTTCGCGAACGGCGGGGCGAGCGGCGATTGGGACACTTTCTCGCTGAACTGGACCAACGCGGCCGGGGGCGGCGGCGTGATCGCCTACGCGCCGACGAACGGCGTGCTGTTTGACAGCCGGGGCAGCGGGTCGCCGATGGTGAATCTGGCGCAGCCCACGACGCCTTACAAAATGACGGTGGATGCCACCTCTGATTATACCATCACGTCGTATGGCCTCAATGGTTCGCTCGTCGGCCAAGGTTATCTCACCAAGCTGAATTCCGGCCGGCTCACGATTGACGTGACGAACTCGATGAGCGGGCCGACGACGATTTCCGGCGGCACGTTGCAGATCGGCAATTACGACAGCTACGGCACGCTCGGCGCCGGCCCGGTGACGAACAACGCCACGCTGTCATTCAACCGCGCGGACACCGCGTTGGTGGTGCCCAACGCCATCCACGGTTCCGGCGCGGTGAGCTATGACGGCTACGGTTCCGTGACGGTTTCCGGCGCGAGCGATTATTCCGGCGACACGCTGCTCAACGCGGGCGTGCTCAACCTGCAAAGCAGCGCGGGCCTGGGCGCGACCAGCGGCGGCACCACCGTCGCCAGCGGCGGTCAGCTTTACATCACGGCGAACGTGGACGTGGGCGCGGAAGCCCTGACGCTCAACGGCGTCGGCCCGGACGGCAGCGGCGCGTTGCGCAAAGGCGGCGCGGGCGCGACGACCTGGAACGGCCCGGTCAATCTGGCGAGCGACAGCGACATCGGCCTTGACGGCGGCGCCACGCTCATCTTGAGCAACACGGTTTCGGGCAATGGCGTTTTGAACGTGTCCGGCAGCGGCACGCTGGCTTTGAGCGTGGCGAATAATTATTCTGCCGGCACCGTTGTCGCGGGCGGCATCGTCAATGTGAATGCGAACGGCGCGCTCGGCACCGGGCCGGCCACCATCACCGGCACCGCGCATTTTACGCTGGGCGACGGCGTGAACATCACCAACGCGTTTGTCGCCACCACCGTTTCGCCGGGGGCCTCCACGGGCTTGCTGATGGTCAACGACAACACCAACGGAATCGTCACGACTCTCAGCGGGCCGCTGGAATTTGATTCCTCGCCGGCCAACGGTGGCAACTTCATCGGGCCGGTCTCGTCCGGCTATTTGAATGTGACCGGGCCGATCACCAACGCCGTCACGGGCGTGATCAGTTCGCGCAATGGCTTGGTGCGTTTCTCCGGCGGCGGCAGTTACACGGGTTTCGTCCTGAATCAGGGAACGACTTCCATCGGGGCGGACAACGGACTTTGCCCCGACGCCGCGCTGACCGTTGGCGCCTCGGGCGATTCCACGTTTGACCTGAACGGTTTCAACCAGGCTTTGACGGGATTGTCCGACGGCGCAACTTTTCAGGAACTGGTGACGAACAGCGCGGCGACCTTGAGCACGCTGACCTTGAACTTGGCGGCCAGCGGCACTTACAGCGGTGTGATCGGCGGCCCGCTGGCCTTGGTGCAAAACGGTTCCGCAGTCCTGCTGCTGGCCGGCACCAACACTTACACCGGCAATACCACGGTCAACGGCGGCACGCTGGAACTCGCCCAGCCCGGGCTGGCAAAAAATTCAACGGTGACGGTGGCGAACGGGGCGGTTTTGCAGTTGGATTTTGCGGTGACAAACCCGGTGGCGGGTCTGGTGCTGGCCGGGGCAAGCCAGAATCTGGGTGTCTATAACAGCACCACCAGCCCATCCTTTATCACCGGTTCCGGCAGCCTGGAGGTCGCCGTCGCGGTGGCGACCAATCCGACCAACCTCACGGCCACGGTCAGCGGCGGCAACCTGGTCTTGAGCTGGCCGGCCGACCACACTGGCTGGCATTTGCAGGTGCAGACCAACTCGCTGGCGGCCGGCCTCGGCACGAACTGGGTGGACGTGCCGGGCACGGATTCGGTGAAC
>Ga0164241_10002934_pt1 | contig 17814 bp, 16 predicted proteins | sample OricomyardsoilBY_FD_108780 | JGI IMG/M metagenome (GOLD analysis project Ga0164241, IMG submission 108780) | Backyard soil microbial communities from Emeryville, California, USA - Original compost - Back yard soil (BY) | ecosystem: Environmental > Terrestrial > Soil > Unclassified | place: USA...
CGCAGCTCGCGACGTGCCGCGTGCAGCCGCGTCCAAACCGTGCCGATGGGCACGTCGAGCGCGGCCGCGATTTCTGCACAGCTCAGGCCTTCCGCCTCCGCCATCAGCACGGTCAGGCGTTTGGGCTCGCTGAGCCGAGCGAGCGCGCGTTCGAGATCGGTGCGGGCTTGCAAGCTCGGGCGCGGATCGCTGGCCGATGGTTGCGTGCCTTTGAGCGCGGACAGCACCGAGACGAAGCGGCCGAAGGTTTGCCGACGGCGTCGCAAGAGCTGAGCCGCAATACCGATCAGCCAAGGGCGACACGACGAGCGGCCGTCGTAGCGGTCCGCGCTCTTGGCGGCGGCCAAAAACGTGGCATGAGCGAGATCATCGACGTCGTGGGCGTCGCGGGTGGCGCGCGCCAAAAAGCTGCGTAGCGGGGCTTGGTAGCGATCGTAAAGCTCACCGAGCGCACCGAGCTGCCCTGTGGCCAGCTGTTGCATCAGCTCCGCATCGGAGGTCGGCGCGCTTTCACGGGGGGCGGGTTTGACGCCGCGCGCGATCATGGTGTGCCCACCGTGGCACCGAGCGCGAGACCGACCGTGAAAGCGGGCATGCGCGGTGATGAGACGTCGTCCCCGGGGGCAACCGGCGCACGCGAGGGCCCCAGCTCGCCGTCGATACCGACGAAGGTGCGAAAGACCGAGCGCGGGCTGAACCCGAGGCGCGCGCCGACCAGCAAGCGCGGCACCGGGCCCGAGCTGGACTCGGTGTGTGGCGGAGGCGCGGGCGGCGGCATGACCGACCCCGTGCCCATGACGGCCACGCTTTCGGACTCTGAGAAAGCGACGCCCTTCATGGCCACGGCCGGGCCGGCGGTGAGGTCCAGGGCCGCGCCGCCGAAATCGAAGCGCCTGCCGGCTAAAATTGCGAGCTCGAGAGCGGTCTCCGGATCACTGCCGTAGATGGAACGATAACCGTCAGCGCGACCTTCGAAGCCGACGAGCCAGCCGTGCACTTCCAAGAAAGACAGCACCCCCGCGCCGTAGCCGAACTGCCCGTCGCCGAGGCGCACGCCGGTGATCGCCGACAGCTCGAAGCCGAGCTCGCGGGCGGCGGGGACGGGCGCGGGCGGTACGTCGCGAGCGCGGGGCTCGGCGAGCTCGATGCGCGGCCGCTGCGTCGTTACACGCTCGCCTTGGGGTGGTGGTGACGACGCGGCCGGAGCGCTGACCAGAGGAGACGGATTGGGTACGAGCAGCAGCGCTTGCAGCGTCGGCATCACGTCTTCGCGTCGCGCGACGCTGCGCGACGCCGTGCGGCCGTCGGGCAAGGTCACCGACACGCGGATGTCGGCGTCGTGCTCGACTCGAAGCGCCACGCGCGCGCACGCGTCGATGTCAGCGCGTGCGCCGAGCTCGTTCTGAATGGGCCCCAAGAGGTCGGAGAAGCGCGCGCTGAAGCCGGCGTCAGGCTCGATGGCGATGGCCCCACACCGGCGTTCGGCCGAAAGCGCCGCCCGCGGACCCAGCGCCGCCAGCAGCGCCACGAGCGCGAGGAGGTTGGCGGAGGGGCGCGCTGTCATGCCGGAGGGCTCACTCGTGTTCGCTCGAGACCTACGAATCCTTCATCGTCTGTCGACGAATGTCAGAAAAAAGCCTCGACGCCCACGCTGGGGATGGTCAAAGGGCCAATTGTCGACTGTTTGCAGGTTTCGGGCCCATCGCCCATGCCTTCGCAATCCATGCCCAAGCTGCTGAATTCCTTGCTCAGCGTCACGTTTTGGCCCTCCAACACGAAGGCGACGGACCCGTCTTGGCCCAGCCGCCAGCGCTTCTCGAGCCGAAAGTCGACCCGGTAAAACGCCGGGTTTCGAAAGGCGTTGTAGGGCGGCACGGCCAGGCTGCCGTCGAGGTGCGAATACGGCGTCCCGGTTTGAAACAGCAGCCTGCCGCCGACGCGCCAGCGGCGGCCCAGGTCGTAACCCAGAATGGCGTTGAGCACGTGAGTGCGGTCGAACTCGCTGGGTACGTTGGCGACGTCTTCGGTGCCGTCGGGGGTCAGAAAGCGCGACCGCCGAGTGGTGCGAGACAGCGTGTAGGAAAGCCAGCCGCTCAAACGCTTGGTCAACGGTCGGCGCAGCAGCAGCTCGAGCCCATAGGCCTTGCCGCGCACGGGCTGGTTACTCGGGCACACGTAGGGTGGCACGAACGGCACCCCCCGCATCGGCATCTGATCCGAGTGTTGAAAGCAGCTCGCGCTCAAGTCGGTGAGCCCCCAAAAGCGCGAATAGAACCCGGTCGCGGTGAGGACCAGCTCCGCCGGCAAAGCGAGCTCGACGCCTTGGCTGGCCTGGGCCGCGGTTTGCAGGGTTCGCGTTCCGAACGGAAAGCCTGGCACGGACAACATCGGCGCTGGAACGTTGCCGACGCGCAGGCTCGGGTATTGGTGAGCCAGACCGAGCGTGGTGAGCCAGGCGATGCCCGGCAATAGACCGACGCGCGCCGAGAGCCGCGGGTCGACGGCAGGGACGACGCGCCTGGTGCGGCCGGTGCTGGGGGCCTCGTCGTGACGAGAAGACGCGAACACGGCGAAGCGCGCCCCGGGAACGAGCTCGACGCGTGGCGTGACGCGCCAAACGAAGTCGGAGTACATGCCGCCGGTCAGGTTCGTGGGCGGTGGGTCCGCGCTGTGGGGAACGACCGGCTCGAACGGCCCTTGCCTGGTGATGCGCATGCCGTAGTGCTCGACCAGCGCGTCGGCGCCGCCGCGAAAACGCACGCCTTCGGTGAGCTTTTGCTCGATTTCCAGGCGGATGCCCAGGGACCGGTTCGTCATGTAGGTCGGCTCGGCACCCTGCGAGTCGTAGCCGCCCGTGAGCGCGAGGCGCATGCGGCCGTCGCTGAGCGCGTGATCGTAGCGCAGGTCGACCCGGTGAAAGTCGGACACGAATTGCTCGAGCATCTCTTTGGCGGCTTCGGGATCGCCTGACGGCGAGCGCGTCGCGAGGTAGTCGTGGCTGCCGAACGCGAAGATGCCGATGGTGTCGCGCTCGCCGAGCTTCCAGGTGGCTCGCGCCTGGTAGTCCCAGTAGCCGATTTTCATGTCGTCGGTCGCGAGCGAGATGACGGGTCCGGGATAGCCGTAACGACCCGCGACGAGCGCCGTGCCTCGACCGTCGGCGAACGGCGCTTCGAGCAGCGTGCCGGCGTCCACGAGCCGTAAGTTGGCTTCGCCGTGCCAGGCCGTGGCCGGCTCGCGCGTCTGGCCGGCGATGATGCCGCCCGCGTAGCCGCCGTAGCGCGCGGGCGCCGCGCTTGGAAAGAAGTCGACGTGATCGACGAGCCCCGGGTGAATCACGCTCTGCCCCAACCCCAGGTGAAACAAGAGCGGGATGCGAATGCCGTCCACGAAGTAGCCGGCGTTGTTCGGAGGCGCGCCGCGGATGAAGAAGTACGGCAAGCCGCTGGCCAGCGGCGTAACGCCCGGCAGCGCCTCGATGGCTCGAAAGGCGTCGCCGAACGCGCCCGGCATCTCGCGCACATCGCCTTTCGATAGCGTGGTTTGGCCGATTTCGCGGCGCGCACCGACCACCGTGACTTCCATCGGTGGCGTTGGCGGTGGCGGTACGGACGGCGCGACGCGAGCGGCGCCAGCAGTCGCAGATGGCGCGACGACCGGCGTCGGGGACGCCGCGGGCGGTTCTTCGTCGCGATGAAAGGCGACCTGGGCGCGGATGCGGGCCGCGACCGGCGCGTCGCCGCGTTGCGCGGGCACGAAGCGCCAGGTCAACGCGGCGGCTCGGGCTTGCCCGGCGAACGGCTCGGTGCCCTCGACGACGGTCGCGCTCGAGACCGAGCCGTCCTTTTCGACGACCAATTCGAGCACCACCGCCGCGTCACCGTCGGCCCCCTGCGGATACGGCACATCGGTGCTGCTCTGCGCGACGGGCGGAGTCAGCTCGGAGGTAACTTGCGCGCGCACGGACCCGCCCGCCAGTGACAGCGCGAGCCAGACGCCCGCAGCGAAAACGCGACGAAAGATAAGCATACGTTGGCTCGCCTCGCCCCGTATTCACGCGAACCCCTCATTTCCTTCATCGACCGCGCGCGATTCGCGACTCGACACGCCCGCCCCAAAACCTGTGTTAGATAGGAACCATGCCGTTCCTGGGTGCCCAACCCCGAGGTCTCGTCGCTCTAGGTGTGTTGGTTGCTGGCCTCGCCGCCTCGCCGGGCGCGCGTGCTGGCACTCCCGAAGATCGCGCCGCGGCGCGCGAGCATCTGACTCAAGCGCAGGGTTTGAAAAAGCAAGGGCAGCTCGCCGAAGCGCTCCCTCATTTCGAGGAGAGCCAGCGGCTCGATCCCAAGCTGTCCACCGCGCTCGACTTGGCGGACTGCGCGGAGCTTGCGGGCAAGCTGGTGGAGGCGCAGGCCTACTGGGCCGCCGCGCGCGATCAAGCCAAGCACGACGAAAAGCCCCAGTCGCGAGCGCGCGCCGAACAGCGCCTGGCCGCGGTCGAGAAGCGAGTCGCCCACCTCACGCTGCAGCTCGCCGCTGATGCTCCGGCCGGCACGCAAGTCTTGCGCGACGACGTGCCGCTCGAGCAAGCGTCGCTCGCCACCGCGCAGGCGTTGAACCCCGGTGACCACGTGGTGGTCGTCAAAGCTACCGGTCACGACGACGCAAAGTACGCCGTCAAGCTGGCCGAGGGTGACAACCAAACCCTGCCCATCGCCGCCGGACCGACGACGGCGGTCGCCGCTCCGCCTCCGCCGCCCCCGATCAAAGTCGTCGCGCCTCCGCCACCCCAGCCGCAAGACACGTCGAGCTCGGGCTCCGGTCAACGCACGGTGGGCTTGATCACGGGCGCAGTGGGCCTGGTCGCCGCCGGCATCGGCGCTCCGCTTTGGTACGTCGGCTATCGCGACGGCAACAGCTTGGGCCCGACCGCCGACCAGCGATTATTGTCGGGTCAAATCTTGGTGATTGGCGGCGGCGCGCTGCTCGTCACGGGCGCGGTGCTGTTTCTGACCGCTCCGAGCGGTTCGGCTCCCCAAAGCGCCCACCTGCCCATCACGCCGACGCTGGTCGTCGGCCGCGACACCACCGTGCTCGGCGCCGCCGGCGAATTCTGAACCATCTTGGGCTGCCAAATCGCAGCCCAACTCGCAGAAGCTTTCGTGGCGTCCTTCGGTCTCGACGCGCGGCCGTCTCGAGCTGCTGTCGTGCTGATGGCTCATCCACCCAAAAGCCTCCCCGCCTCTAAAAAAGTGTCTGACGCTTGTCGATTCTGATTGGGCTCGTTCGTCGCGCTCTAGAACGCTGGCAAAGGAGCCCAATCATGCAGTTTTTGATGTTGATCCGGATTGCGAACAATAGCGACTACGAGAACGCCAAGCCGCTGCCCGAGGCCCTGCACGTGGCCATGGGCGAGGTCATGGAGGAATGGACCAAGACGGGCGCGATGGTGTCGGCCGCTGGGCTCAAGCCGCCTTCACAAGCGACACGGATTCGGCTCCAGGGGGGCGAGGTCATGGTGACCGACGGACCTTTTACGGAGACGAAGGAAGTCATTGGCGGCTTCTTCTTGCTCGAGGCGCCGGACAAGGCGACCGCCGTGAGCATGAGTCGGCGCTTCGTCGACATTCACCAGCGGGTTCTGGGCCGTGATTTCCTACTCGAATGCGAGCTGCGCCAAGTAGACGCAGGGTAGGCGCGAGCTAGACGGCGCGAGCTTCGACCGGCTCGAACGACTGGGGCTCGGTGAGCCGCGCGCGTTGCCCGCTCAAGGTGTGGCCGCCGGCGCCGCCGCCGCTCCGGCCGGCCCGGGCTGGGGCTCGGTGCACGGGTCCAGCACTTCCACCCGCACATCCTGCTCTTCGGTCAGGATGACGTTCTTCGACTGGAAGTGATAGGTGCCGCTCGCCTGCGGGGTCACGAGCGACGACCCTTGGCCGAAGACCGTCCCTGGTGACTCGTTGGGCGGCGTGGCCGTGATGCTGCCGCCGTGCGTGGCATTCCAATGCAAGGTCGCGGTCTGCCCCTTGCAGACTTTGCTGGGCGTGGCTTCGAATTGGTAAATGGTCGGCGTGCAGGCGGCGGCCGCCAGCAACAGCGGCAGGCAAAAGTGAGACGGCTTCATCATGTTTGCTCGTCGAGCTTCCCCCGACGCGGCCACACTAGACCGCTCCGAGCCTGCCTGGCGCGCCCAAAAAGCGGCGTGAGTCGGTGGGCCCGCGGGCTTTTTCGAAGCGAAAGCGGGCGGGGCGTGACCGATTGCGGGGTCGAGCGGCATTACGCCAAGCCCAATGACGGGTTTGACCCGGTCTACGCAACTTCAATCGCGAGCCCCCTACCCATGCCTCGTTCCCTCGGTTTTTCTGTAGTCTCGAGTTTATTGTGCGGCATTCTCTCGGCGTGCGGTGGTGGTGCTTCCGGCCAAGCCGGGGCCCCGCCGGCGACGGCCGGCGCGGCCCCGGTCGGTACCGCGGGCTCGGGCGCGGCGGACGGCGCCGTCAGCGGTAGCGCCGGCACCGGTATCGTTTCCGGTGGTGCGGGTAGCGGTGGTGCAGCTAGCGGCGGTGGTACGGGCACGGCCGGTGCTGTCAGCGCGGGTGGCGCCGGCGCGGGTGGCGCCGGCGCGGGTGCAGGCGCCAACGCCGGCGGTAGCGCTGGTACGGGCAGCGGCGGTGGCGTGGAGCCCACCGTGTGTACCAGCGCGGCGAAGGCCACGACCATCTACATGATCGGCGACTCGACGATGAGCGTCTATGCCAGCACGCTTGCCCCGCGCATGGGGTGGGGGCAGCCGTTCGGCAGCTACTTCAGCGCGTCGTGCGCGACCGTGGTCGACAAAGCGCTATCGGGTCGCAGCTCGAAGAGCTTCATGGACGAAGGCGCCTGGACGCCGGTGAAGAATGCGCTGCAGAGCGGCGACTACGTCTTGATTCAGTTCGGACACAACGACGAAAAGAACGCAGAGCCGGCGCTCTTCACGGAACCGCAGACGACGTACAAGCAGTTCCTGACCACGTACATCACCGATACGCGCGCCAAGATGGCGACGCCCATCTTGCTCACGTCGATCAACCGCAACAACTGGAGCACCGGCACCACCATTAAAGACACGCACGGCGCCTACCCACCGGCAGTGCGCGAGCTGGCGGCATCGCTCAAAGTGGACTTGATCGATCTGACCGCGTTGACCAAGGCCTACTTCGAACGGCTGGGTCAGGCGGAAACCTCCAAGCTGTTTCTCATCCTCGCCGCCGGTGAGTCGCCCAATTACCCAACCGGCGTCACTGACAACACGCACCTGCAAGAGAAAGGCGCGCTCGCTATCGGTCAGCTCGCCATGACCGACGCTTGGGCCCAAAAGCTGAGCATTGCCAGCTTGCTGAAGGCCGTGCCGGTCGCGCCCTAGTGGCGCTCCGACTCGGCACAATTTGGCCCACCGGCCCCCCCCCTGTAGTTTTCGAGAGATTCGCTATATTCCAGCTGGCCCGCGGTTTGCTATCCGGACCGCATGAAGGTGACGACGCGGAGTCGGTTCGGGTTTCTCGGGGCTGCGTCGTTGACGGTGGTCGCCGTGGCCGCGGCTTGCAATGACGCCGATCGCTTGCCAACTGCAGCCGCCGGTAGTCCTTCATCCGAGGCGGGCGCGGGCGGGGCCGGCGAGGGTGGAACGACGCACCGTGGAGGGCAAGCGGGTGACGGCGGCGCCGGTCACAGCGGAACGACCCCCAACGCCGGGCAAGCGGGCGAGGGCGGTAGCGCGGGCGTGCCTGTGACCTGCGATTGCGGCGACGACCCCAGCTTCGTGCATGCGCCGCTCGACTGCGCTTGCGCGGCGGGGCTGTGCACGACGCTCGATGAAGATCTGAAGCAAGACTTCGACCGGTTGCTTGGGTGGCCCTATATCGTTCTGCGCGGCACGTGCGCTGGGGGATATCAGGTGCTCGACCACCACGAGGCGTGCGAAAACGGCGGCCGGCGCACCTACGACGCGCAGGGGAAGTTGGTGTACTCGAGCTACGGTCCGTACGGCGCTCCCCTTGCCGTGTGCGAGTCGCGCCGCGACGCCATTTTTGGAGATTTTGGTATCGGCGCCGAGGATCCGGCCAAAGACTGTCAACTGTGTGTGCTCACCCACGCCAACGATGATGGCGCGGGCGGCGCGGGCGGCGCGGCTGGCGCGGCTTACGAGAGCTGCATCGCCGATGACCTCGCGAAGTACGCGCCCTGCGAGCCCTAAAGTGTGTCCCTAAACTGCTGGGTCTGGCCGTAAACGTGCCCGTGCCCGACGGTCCGTCCGTCACCGTCGGCGGTAGAGGGGCTGGTCCACGCTTTCTAAAAGCCGACGAAAGCCGCTAGACTTCGCCGCGAACGCTCGTTCTCCCCGAATGCAGACGAATCGCGACCTGGCGGCATTTCTGATCGTGCGCGACGAAGAGACGCTGCTCGGTGGCTGCCTCGCGTCGATTCAACCCTGGGTGGGCGAAATCTGCGTGCTCGATACCGGGTCGCGCGACGCGACGGTGCACATTGCTCGTTCGTTCGGGGCCAAGGTGGAGTCGTTTACGTGGTGCGAGGACTTTGCCGCGGCCCGAAACGCATCGCTCGCCATGTCGAGCGCGCCGTGGGCCCTCGTCATCGACGCCGACGAACGCTTGGTGGAGCAAACGGCACCGGCGTTGGCGCCTGCGATCGCGGCACCGGACAAGCTCGCCTACTACGTCACGCGCGAAGATCTACGGCCGCAAGGACCGCCCGACTGCTTGGCGATCGCGCGGCTCTTTCGCAACCGCGACGATATTCGCTTTCGCCGCCCCGTTCACGAGGGCATCATGGATGACTTGGTGGCGCTGAATGCCGGCGCGCTGGAGGATAGCGGCGTGCGGCTGGCTCACTTGGGCTACCTGCCCGAGGTGCTGCGCAAGCAGGACAAACATGCGCGCAATTTACGCATTTTGGCGCAGCGCTTGCGTGACGCGCCCGATGATCTTTACAACGCCTACAAGTTTGCCGTCACTCTGCCGGCCTCGGCGCGCGAGCAACGGCGCGCGGCGTTTGGGGTAGCTCACGCGCTCGCCCTCGCGCTGACCGAGCCCGAGCGCAGCGAGTTGCCGTTCTTGCCGCGCCTGTTCACGGCTCATGCCGCTTCGCTCGCGGCCGAGGGCGCGCTGAGCGAAGCGTTGGCGGTCGCCGATCAGGGCATCGCCCAGGTGTCGCCGACGGCGGAGCTGCTGTACCGCCGCGGGGAGCTGGCACGCTGCGTGGGTGATCATGAGGCCGCGCTCGTTTGGCTGGAGCGCGCACGCCTGGATCGCGACAGCTCGCTCGTGCGCGCGGATCGTCCGCATGAAGTCGCGGTGCAGTCGTGGGCAGCCATTTTAGCGCTGGCGGCCGAAGGCCATGGTCGCTTGGACGTGCCGCCCGCAGAAGTGGCTGCCGACGTGCGGGTGGGCTGTGCGCTCGTCCGCCTCGCCCTCGTGCAGGGCCAGCTCGGCAAAGCCATGGCTCGTTTTGCGCCGTTGCTGAATACGCAATTCGCGACCGATGAAGTGCGGTTGCTGGCCGGTGAATTTGCCTGGCGCCAGCGCGATTTTGCGACCGCCGAGAGCATGTGGCGGCTGACCAGCGCCGAAACCTACTGCGGTCACACGGCGCGGGCGTGGCTCGCGTTGCTGGCGGTCGTACGCGGCGGCGCACCCGCTCCGGTGGACCGGCCGCGCGACGTTTCGGTGGCGGCGCTCGTCATCCTGCTGGCACGGCTGGCGGGGACGGCGCCGCACGTCGACCCCGCCATGCGGCCCGATGCGCTGGCACGCGCCGACGCGCGTTGGCGCGCGGAGCTCACGCACGCGGGACGCGCTGACGTGGCCGCGACGTCGGCGTCGCGGCCCTGAAGCGGTGTGCGCGCGGCTCAGCGCGCCTTGCGCCGCCGTTCGAGCCCGAGCGCACCGCACAGCGCGGTGAGCACGAGCGCGGCCATGCCGGAGCCATCGCTACCGGGCAGGCTACAACCGCAGCCCTTGGCTTCGATCGAGAGCTTGTCGCCCGCAACGGCGCCGTCACCGGAGTGAGCGCCGCCGGTACCGGGACCGTCGTCGCCACCTGGATCGATGATGATGTCACCGCCGTCGTCGCCACCGCTGGCGCTGCGGCCGCCGTCACCGGCGCCGCTGCTGCCGTTGGGATCGCCTATGCAGACGCCCGCCTGGCAGACATCGCCTTTGGGGCAGCGCGCGTCGGCACAGTTGTCGACGCATTCCCCCGCTACGCAGTGGCTGCCGGTGTTGCACGTTTTGTCTTTGCAAGCGTTGTCGACGCACTGGTGCGCGGAGCAGGTTTGCCCGTCGTCGCAACCGCGACAGTCGCAGCTGGTGCACACGCCGACCAGCGTCGCGCCGTCGCTGCTCGCGCGCGCTTCGCACACGAAGCCTGGATCGCACTGGACGCCTTCGCACACGTCCACGCAAACGCCGTTACGGCACGTCGCGCCGTACGGGCAGGCCACGTCGTCACAGGCTGAAACGCACGTGCCGGCGCGGCACACGCTGCCAGACGGGCAGTCCTTGTTGGCACAGGCGGCGTCGATGCACACGCCTTCGACGCACACTTCGCGGCTGGCGCAGCGAAATTCGCCGGTTCCACAAGGCGGCTCGCAGTGGCCGCGAACGCAGATTTCGTCTTTGGGGCACAGGTCAGCGCCTTCGTCGGTGTCACCGTCGCAGTCGTCGTCGAGGCCGTTGCAGGCTTCGTCGCTGGCCATTTGGGTGGGCACACAGGCGAGCGCGCCGTCTTGGCACTGCATGACGCCGTCACCGCACACGCCCTCGCCGTCGGCCTTGCACGGCTCGCCGCCGCCCGCGCACTGAATGCCGGTCACGTACGTGAGCAAGTCTTCGAAATCGTTGTCGCCGCCGCCGCTCTGGTCTTCCCAACCGAAATAGAATGCGTTCGGGTTCGCGTGGCTCTGCCACACCAAGAGGTGAATGAGGCCGTCGCCGTCGCTGTTGAACTTGCGTTGCGACAGGAACAAGTTGCTCGGTTTCTTGGTCAAGGTGGGGCCGAGCGGGTCGGCCATGGTCGCGACGCAGTCGCCGCCGTTGTTCGCGAGAAAGAAGCCAATCTCCGCGACGCCCTTGGGAATGGTGAGCGTTTTTTCGCTGCCAATAGCGTCGAGGCAGCCCAAGAACACGTGCAGCTCGTTGAGCGCAGGCGCTATCGCCATACCGTCCGCGTCGCGCTTTACCTCGTACCAGCCGAAGGTGTTCTTGTAAGACGCACCGCGCCCGACGACCCGAAAGGTCAGCTCGCACAGCGGGTTGAACGTCTCTTGGCTGATGGTGGCGGTAGCGATGGCGTCGATGTCACCGGCGCCGCCCTCCAGCGCTTCGTTGCCGTTGATGCAAACGGAGGCGTTGCTCTCGCAAACGGTGCCCTTCTGTTTCGGGATGATGGCGCCGCCGGTCTGCATGACCTCCGCCGCCGCGGGCGAGGTCACGAACATCGCCGCCGTCGCGATCAGCAGCCCCATGCCGACCAACCAGGTGCGACATGCGCTTACAGCCGTAGAGCTCATGACTCGAGCCTACCATTTGGCGGCCACCCATCGGGTGTGAAGGTCGAGCTCGGCGACCGCGGCGTGGCAACGCGCGGGCACGTGGTCGTCATCGGACCGACGCGCTCGCGCACGACCGAGGCGCTTTGACTCAGTAGTAGCCGACCTGATCGATCGAAAAGCTGGAGTTGGTGCCGAACGCGCTTATGAGGACGTTGGTGTAGTAGCCGTCGAACACCAAGCCGTCGCCGAAACAATCGAACGGAATGCGGTATGCTTTCCAGTCGCTGCTGATGGCGATGCGAATGTCGGGCGGAGCCGCCGCGCAGCCGTCGCCGACACAGCCGCCCCACAGCGACTTTTCGGAGCCGACCTGCAATACCAGGGTGTCCGCACGAGGCAGGCCACGGCGTTGCCATTCTTGCTGGGCGGCCGAGCCTTCGCTCGCGAAGCCGCCCCACCGCGAAGCGGATAAAATAGGCTGAATGTGCCGCAACTTGGCGGCAAAGGCGTAGCATCAAAAAAGCGTCGTAAGTTTTGGGCCCTCGGATCACTCACTTCTGTGTTTCAACGGAGGTGCGCGGATGTCAGACGTTAAACAGGGGCTGGTTCGGATTGGAGTCGCAGCGCTGGGCTGTGCGCTGGTGGGGTGTAGCGGGGCGGAGGTCTCGGCGGGGTCCGAGGGCGACGCCATCAACCTGAATCGCTGCTACGGGGCTGACTGCGGCGTGCATGCACAGTCGCTCCGCGGCTCGGGCGCCGACGCGATACCTTGCGGGGGAGTGGTGGGGCCGCTCGAGGACCCGTTGATATTCGAGACCGTCGCAGAGGGCGCCCAGGCCCTCGCCGCGTACGAGGCGCCAGAAGACGGCACGGTTTGGGCGCTGCACAGCGTGCGCGGGCCGAACGAGAGCTACGCCCACATCGTGCTGGCACGCTACGCTTCGGACGGCGCATTGCTCGCGACCAGCGACGTGATCGCCACCGAAGAGGATCACACCTTCCTCGACGCTGCGCTTGCCGTCGATTCCACGGGCGAAGCGACGGTAGGCCTCTACACCAGCTACGCCCCGAACGCGGACGTCGAGCTACGCGAAGAGCTCACGTTGTTCGGCTTTGATCGGGAGCTACAGCCGGTGGGGGTGTCTCGGACCTTCCGCGGTATGGCCTCGCCGCGCTTGGTGGGCGGCGTCGGCGGCGGCGTCTGGCTGGCCGGCAACGCCTTTGGCAATGCGGCGCACGGAGCCATCGCCCACATCGTCCAGCACGAACCAGATTGGATCCAAACCGCCGTCCCCACCGCGGGCCAAAGCGTGGACGGCCTCTCTGGGCTCACCGTCGCCGATGATGGCGTCGCCGCGGTGGTGGCGCGGCTCAATCCAAGGTGGAGCGGCGAGGGGCCGAACGTGGTCAAGCTCGGCCTGGCCACCTTCGACGTCACCGGCAAGCCCCTCTGGACGTTGGAGCTGCCCGGTGACTATACGCCAGGGTTTCAGGGCTCGTTGGGCGGTAGCGCCGAGGGTGACTTGGTGGTCGCGGGCATGGTCGGTGAAAACAACGACGAGTCGGTGGTGCGCTGGATTTCGCGTAGCGGCGAGCTCGGGTGGGCGTACTCGCTCAAGGGCGGTTTCGGCGTAGACGTCGAGGTGCGGCGCGACAGCGGACGCGCGTTCGCTAGCATCGGGAGTGGTCTCGCCGTTATCGATGCCGCCGGCGAAAGCTGCCGGCAGTTCTCGATCTCGCTGTCGCTTGGCACGGCCGACGCTGCAGAGAGCCCAGCCTGGGATCCCGATGCCGAGTACGTGTTGGCCACGGGCGGAACCTTGGCGCGGCTTCGCGTGCCCGAGTAAGGTATGCGCGCCGGAGGCTTCGAGCGACCGCGACGAGCAGCGTGGGCCCTGAGCCGCGCGCTGCTGGCGCTCGCGTCGTTCAGCCCCGCCGCGGTATGGGCGGAGGAGCCGGTAGCGGGGGATCGCTACCGCTTGCGGTGGGAAAGAGAGGGCGGCGCCGAGAGCTGTGTCTCCGGCGCCGTCCTCTCGCGATTGCTCGCGCAAGTGCTGGGAGCGCGTCCGTCGAAGGCGGGGGCGCCGCTCGTCTTGCTCGAGGGCCGCGCGCAGCCCGCGCCGGCCCCGCTGCGGTTTTCGATGCGGGTCACGGTGCGCGACGCGGCCAGCAACGAGCTTTTCGGTGAGCGCGAGCTCACGACCGCGGACGCCGAATGCTCGGCCCTGACCCCGGCGTTGTTGCTGGTGTTGGCAATGAGCGTCGATCCGGACGCCGGCCGTGACGGCCTCCCCGCCGCCGTGGAGAACGAGCTGCAACGTGGGAACCAAGAACGAGGGCCCGAGGCTGCCCCGCCCGTCGTGGCGCCGCCCGCGGCGACCGTCGCGACGACCACGCCGCTCGCCAGCGAGCCGGGGCGCCCGACGGTTGCCATCGAGCCCCCGGTAAAGGCCAACGAGCCCCACATTTTCGGCACGCTCGCCGTGGCCAGTGAGATCATGCCGTCGCTCACGGTGGGCGCCGGTTTCGGCGCGCGTCTGCCGCTGCGCCGTCAGTGGTCACTTTCGTTCTCGCTCTTTGGTTGGAATCCGCAAGCCGTCACGTTGCCCGACAGCGCATTCCTCGACGAGGACGGCGTGCAGCTGGCGGCCGGTCAACTGGCAGCGTCGCTGTGCCGACCATTGGTGGGCGACCGGCTGCAGCTCGGCGCCTGCGCCGGCTTTGGCGCCGGCTTACGCTGGGTGTGGGCGCGTGCGCTGACCAACGAAAACAACCCGACCCGCGCTTTCTTTGGTCCCGAGCTCGGGCTCGAGGGCTCGTGGCGCTTCGCGTCAAGTTGGCTTTTGTCGGCGGGCGCGACCTCTCAGGCCCAGTTGCGCTGGGATCGCTTCACCTACCGTGATCACCGAGACCAACCGCGGACTTGGTTCGAGCCCGGGCCGCTAGTGAGCCGTTTTTGGCTGTCTTTGGGGGCTTCGCTATGAGCGCGGACCACGCCAGCTTGATCGTCGAGCACGCCGCGTTCGTGTGGCGTGTGCTCGTGCACTTGGGGGTGCCGAACAGCCGGCTCGAAGACGCCAGCCAAGAAGTCTTCTTGGTCGTGCTATCGGACGGCTTCCAGGGCCGCTCGTCGTGGCAGAGCTACCTGTACGGGGTTTGCCGCAACATCGCGCGTTTGCAACGACGTCGCTACCGCGACAACACCGAAATTCCTACCGCCGAGCTACCCGACGCGGTCGTGCAACCGGTGCAAGAGGGTGAGCTTTGGGTCAAGCGCGCCCACGAGGCGTTGCTGCAAGCCCTCGACAAACTGGACGAAGCGCAGCGCGACGTTTTCGTGCTCTTCGAAATCGCGGAAATGAGCATGGACGAAATTGCGTCGACCACCCAAGCCCCGCTCAGCACCTGCTACTCGCGGCTGTATGCGGCGCGTGAACGAGTTCAAGCCGAGCTACGGCGCCGCGCCCATGCTCCCCTGATCGGTCGAGAGGCCAAGTCATGAACGAGCCCAAACGTTGGTCGAGCCCCGGATCCGACGTGGACCCGGTGGTGCGCTCGGTGTTGCGCTACGCGCGCGATGTGCAGCCAAATTCGGCGGAGTTACTGGCGGTGGTGCACGGCACGGTGGCGCGCCATCGCCCGACCCCCGCGCCGCGTTCTCGGCGGCGCTCCAAAGCGTGGGGCTTGGTCGCGTTGGCGGCAACGTTTGCGGTCGGCGCGGCGCTGGCAAGCTATGCCCATCGACAATGGCTCGCGCCCTCGGTCGCGGAGGCACCATCGCCCGTCGCGCCCGCGCATGCGCCGACGCCATCCGGCGCCGTTGGCGTCGGAATGGCCCCAGCACCTCGCCCGCTTCCGTCGGTAGCGTCGCCAGCCACTGCCAAGAGCGTCGCCTCGGCGCGGGCAACGTCTGGCGTCACCGTTTCCGCACCCCCCGCGCTCGACGGCGCCCAAGACGCCTCGCTCTTGCAAGAAGCGCGCGGCTCGGTCGCAAGCAATCCCGCCCGCGCTCTCACGCTCACCCGCGACCACGAGCTACATTTTCCAAACAGCGCCCTAACCGAAGAACGCCAGGCTCTGCGCATCGAAGCCCTCGCGCGCCTCGGCCGTCACGCCGAAGCCGCGCGCGAGCTCGTGATATTCGACCAGCGCTTCCCCCGCTCCATCTACGCGCGCCGATTGCACGGACTGCCGCTACCGTGACGACGCCCCGCGGTGCCTGAGGTGGCGGGCAGCGAGGACCCTCCTCCCTCCGGAAGGCATGCGTCGAGGCTCCGGTGAGCGTTGGTATCCGGAGGCGCGCGAATGTTCGAGGCTTTCTCGACGAAGCCGACGCGCAGCACCGAACCGGTTTCGAGGCAGGTTGCGGCCGCTAGGCGGACACTTTAGCGTCAATCAATGGACCCCCGGCGCTACCCGTCGATCGCCACCGCCGTCGCCGCGCTCCTCGCGCAAGCCTGTGGGACGACGACCGCCAACAAGCCTTCCGACGGCGCGCACCTCGCCGGCGCAACCGGAAGCGATGGCGGTACGTCGTCGGGCGGCACGTCGTCGGGCGGCACCGGCAGCGGAGGGACGCTGTACCTTGGCGAGTCTGGCTCCATCAACCTGGGCGACTGCTCGGCCTCGGAGCTGCCCTTTGCAGACCAAGTAGTGAATGACATCGGTGAGCAGCGCGTCTTCTACACTTGGACGACCGACGAGCAAGTCGACGAGTTGCGCGCGGGAACGGAGCTATTCAGTCGCACGGAGCGTCCCGGCGAAGGGCGCGGCTTGCTTTTCAACTCGCTCGCCGAGTACGGCGCCGCGGGTGCCTCGGACGAGGCGACGCTGGCGAGCACACTCGCCAACGAGACGTTCGCCAAAGCTCGCTTTGGGTGGCCCAACCCGTGGGCCACCGTGCTCGGCTTGCCGGGTGAGACGTATGGCAACCAACTGTTGAAAATCGAGCTCGCGGCCGAGGCCTGGATCGCCTATTTCGACGGCAGCAGCCTGCGCGTGTTCGACACGAACAACGAGCTCGTTCCGATCGAAAGCGCGCTCGCGACGCCGCAGCGGATCGGCGCGATCTTCCACGTGTCAGCGGCCGAGGGCGGCAACGCGTACTGCGGCACCTTCGCGATGAACGGCGTTGGTTTTCGCGAGTTTGCGCTGGGCAACATCGCGATGGTGGCGCGCTGGTCGCTCGCCACCGACGATATCGCCGAGCGCCTGCAGAGCGACATCGCCGAGCTGCACGCCTTCGAAGCGCAGCTCGTTTGCTTGGGTGACACGAGCCGGTGGTCGAACGACGTGGGCTGCGTGTGGAGTGGCGACTACTTTCCCAGCGGAATGCTGGCGAACTACGACTTTGCGCTCGGTCTGCCCAGCGAGCTGTATCGGCCGAGCGCGTCGAACCTCGAAGCGCTGATCGCGACCTTGGAAGCCAGCATGCCGACGGGCGAGCCCTTGGTCGTCACCCCCGGCGAGTAGGGTGGAAACCATCGACAAAGACCGCGCGCTCTTGCTGCTGGCCGAGCACAAGCGGCGGCTGTTGGGTGACGGCGGGGGCTGCGTGATGTGTGCGCTCGCGCACGGCCAGGCGGACCTGCCTTTCGTGGCGGAAAACGCCCACGCCGTCGTGCTGCTCGATCGCTTCGCCTGCCGTTACGGGCACTTGATGGTCATTCCGCGGCTGCACGAGGAGCATGTGAGCCGGCTGCCGTGGGACGTGTTCCACGGCGTGCAACGGCTGACGCACGAAGCCGCTCGAGCCATCGACGCCAGCCTCAAGCCCGCCCGCGTGTTCACCGCCAGCTTGGGCGCGACCGTCGAGCTGCCGATGACGTACTCGCACTACCACATGCACGTCATCCCGGTGTTCGAGACCGACGAACGCGCTCGCCCGGCGCGCGTGCTGAGCTGGTCGGAAGGGGTCGTGGTTTACGACGACGCCGAGGCGGCCGAGCTGTGCCGGAAATTGTCGCACCACTGGCCGCGTCCACTGCCGCGTGAAGCAGCAGGCTTCGGGTGAGCGCGTGCTGCGTCGCGTCCTGAATTTGGTCTCCAGCCCGTCCGTCAACAGTGACGCTGATTTTGCGGAGCTAGCGGCTTGGATCCGCGAGCTGTCGCCTGAGACGGCCGTCTACGTGCTGCCCGACGCGCGCGATGCGGACCGCGCCGCCGCCGTCCCCGATCTGCCGACGGTGACGGTTTCGCCCGCGCCCGTGCGCCGGTTGCGGCCTCGGCGTGGACCCTTGTTGCAGGGCCAGCACGTCGCAAAA
>Ga0164241_10002935_pt1 | contig 17808 bp, 20 predicted proteins | sample OricomyardsoilBY_FD_108780 | JGI IMG/M metagenome (GOLD analysis project Ga0164241, IMG submission 108780) | Backyard soil microbial communities from Emeryville, California, USA - Original compost - Back yard soil (BY) | ecosystem: Environmental > Terrestrial > Soil > Unclassified | place: USA...
GCGACTGGTCGGCGCTGAACACACCGCAAATGGGACCGCAGTTGTTTCGATCGCTCGATGATGGCCAGCATTGGCAACCGGAGGCAATCGTTCCCCCGGCAGACCCGCTTGCGGCGGAATGCCTATCCAATGAAAACGTTACTTGGACTAACTTGTGGCGTTCGGCTGATGAAGGCTACGCGCTCGGATTGGTTAGCCCGAGTCTCAGCGACTATCGATCCACGAACCCCGCAACCGACAGCATCGGCCTGCTTGCTCACGGAACTCCACCATCCGTTTCAATCGCGCCCAGGTGAGGATGGCTTACCCGCCAACGCCTCAGTCGTTTCGCCAAGCGAGTGAAGAAGGAGGGCATCCTGCTCGTTCACGACGGGCCCTCAGCAGCCTCGTTGAAGGCCATTCCGGAAGCGGACTATGCTCGCGTCAAAGTTCGACGCAGCGCCCAACCGTCCTCAAGTCGGTGCGGTTGCCGCCCGCGGTTTGGAAGGAACTGGAGGCACGTGCGCGCGGAAGGCGCGGCGGTGCACGCTAGTCCGGAAAGCCATCCTCGCGCTACTGCGTCGCGGCGATGGCAGGGTGCAGGCCCGGAGCCCGTAATAGATCGCTATGACTCATCGGCTTCAATGGGATTCGGCCACTGATATTGGCGAGGGCGCTCAGTCCGGAGCAACCGAGGCGATAATTAAATTCCGGATGAAGATTTAACTTTGAGGCGACAAGCGGTGGAGACGGCATCGCAGTTGCTCGCGCTCGTCGAGGCAGATCGAGCGCGCATCCGCGGCGAGCTGAAGACGTCGGCCAGGTCCGCCCTCCGCGTGCTCGACGCACTGGCGCGACGTCCGGTGACGACCGCAAAGCAAGTTGCTGAAGCAAGTGGCGTCACACTATCGACCGCGCTGTCGACTCGCCACCTTCCGAGCCAACGGCATCGTCGCAGAGCTCACGGGCGGGAAGAAGAATCGCCTACAACTCTCGTTGGCCTTTCGTCTCTTGGCGCACCCGGGCAGAAGAATTTAGAACTTCGATCGCGGCCGCGGGTGAACAACCAAAGAGAGCGCCGGGAAAAGAATTTCGGCAACTCGCTCTGGCAGTGGCCGACTTGGGAGCATGAAGACATTCACTGTGTCAGGCGGTGGCGGTTCAGTCGTTCCAGAACCGACGCCCGCCGAGTTAGAAGCCGGCGCCAGCCTAGTCCAGGAGCCAGAGCGCCTAGAGAGCGCTTCGGATTCACCCGCTCCACCACCAGCCGTTCAGCGTCTGGTCGAGCGATATCCGCCTTCAGTCCAAGGTAGCGGTGCCCCGCACCGGGGGCTCTCACTAGCCGTCGGCGGCGGAGCAGTGGCAGGTCCCGGCATTGCAGTGGGCGGCGAGGCATCGCTCGGCGTCGTGGTCGACTTCACAGAGCCGAAAGTCTCCGTGTTCACCAGTGGCGCTTGGGGCACCGCGATTGCTCCGGGGGTCTCGGCGGGAGTGTCCGGACAAGCGGGCCTCGTGGCAGATGTCAGAAAATTCTGGGGTTCGGGCGCTGAGCACGGCCTCAACACGCCGGGCGGTGGGGCATCACTCAATCACGCGACGTCGACGCCCGGGGGGCCGCTCGAGCCGAACGGCGTCACTGCGTCCGTAGGGCCCAGCATCGGTGGTGACGTCCACTACTTCGAGGGTCACACAACGGAGCGTTGGAGCTTGAGCCTCGACCAAGTGAAAGGCGCTCTTCACCGCCTTGCGAACCTGCCCGGCATTCGTCGTTTAGGATTGTAATGTTGACACCAAGGGATGCTTTCTCGGCCCGAACGGCAGCTGCAAGGAGCAGCGTTGTTGCGACTTCGTTGGTACGCGCGGTGGCCTATTGTGTGCCGACTCTCGTGTCAGCGGGGCAGGGAAATGGACTCGCACTCGTGCTTGCGCTTTTTCTCGGCGCGCTAGATGGCTGGTTCAGGCTGCGCGTCGCGCGAACTGCGCGGTCTCTCGTGGCAGAGACCTACGCATTGGTCATCTCGTCGGGTTTCGCTTCGACTCGGATCGCTTGGTCGAGCGTGTTGGCCGTCGAAGTGTGGCAACGACTAAACCGTGTGGACTACGTGGCGCTGCACTATGGAGGGCCGCACGGCAACTCCGTGGCCACGTGTTGGGAGCAGGGTAGCCGTCAGGATCTGCTGCGGTTCGTGCGCCGTTGCGCGGAGCTCGCACAAGTCGCGGGCCCGCGTCGAACCGTTGCGTTTGCTCATCTTGGAGACCGCAACGTATACGCCCCGTTGTTCAGACGCCTGTCGGTCGATCTTGCCTTCGCGCTGCTCGCCGGCGTGCTTTGCGGAGTCGCTGGCCGTGCGATTGGACTCGGCGCTGCAGCGGGCATTCTATCGACCTCGATAGCTGCAGTCCCTTACCGCCACCGCAAAGAGCTCGTTCGCAGCGCAGACGGTGTCTGGTGGCGACGGGCCAAGAACGGCGAGCTGACGCCCCTAAGCGTAATTCCGCGGTCGCTCACGCTATGGATCCGCGCCTTGAACGCTGGTGGTTTAGCCACCGGTTTGAGTACGCCCGCCGCTTCCGGTGGGGCTGGTGGCTCGGGCAACTAGCTCGAGTGACACGGGCGGCGCGGCGCTCTACCTGAGCCTCTACTTCAAGCAACACCGTCCTCGACGCGCTGGCGCGACCTCCCGTCGCGAGCGCCAAGCAAGTTGTCGATGCAAGCGGGCTCACCCTACCGACCATACTGTCGACGCTCGCCACCCTCCGAGCGACGGGCATCGTCGAGCCTCCCTGCCCGAACGGTGCCCCTCCTCGCCAATGGTAACCGCCGCTGCCGAGCACGGGCTCACCGATCGTGCCTTCGCGCATCGCGGCCACCGCGGACGTCCTCGGGCCTAACGATGAAGACGATCGCTTCGGTACCACGTTGTTGCGTTGGACCGCCCGGCCAAGAAGCGGCGTCGTGTAAAGCCAAGCTTTAGGCCCCGTTCCAAAGTGTGTGAAACGGCTGATCGGGCTCAGGGTCCAGGTTAGCGGCTCGCTTAAGGAGGAGTTACTCGCCAGAGTTGGTTGTAGCTTTGGACGAAAACGGTGCCGTCGGAGGCGGCCACCAGGGAGCAGTAGCGGAACTTGAGGCTGCCATTGGCAGCTTCCGTGAAGGTGGGCGCGGTGGGAATTCGGTTGTAGCCGGCGTAGCGGGTCGCACCTTCGCAGAGGTGATAGAGCTGTGAACCGTCGGGCGTATCGCCGATGACATAGAACCCGCCTTGCGGGTCACGAGCGGCGCACAGGAAGTTGGTAGCATTCATGGGATTGATCCCAAATGGCTCGGCTTCGTAGAAGCGTTCGACGCTGGAGCCGTCGGTGTGCCCGCGCATGAGCGAAGAACCGTTGCAACCGGGTTGATACAAGAAGACGCCATGATTCGAGATCGCGAGGTCTTGCGTGGCGCAGTTGGTGGTGCTTACCAGCTGCTCACTCGTATAGAGCGGGGCAGCGGCGATCCCGTTCAAGGAATAGAGCCCGTAGAAGGAGCGAATAACGGCGACTTCGTTGTTTGCCACGACGCCGAGCAAAAATTGGGTTTCGCTGGTTTTCTGCCACAGCGTCGCGGCGTGCGCTGTCGTCGAACGCAGAACGCCGTCACGCGTGAGCAGGAACAACGAGCCGTCCGGCGCGCTATCCATGTCGTAAAAGCCATCGATGCCCGACGGCGCTAGCCCCGCGGTGCTACGGGCTTCGTTGATGGTGAGGTACTCGCTGACCGAGGCGCCCTCAACGACGTAGACTTTGTCGTTTGCCGCGACGTAGACGCGCTTGTTAGCGTCCACGGCGATCCCAGCTGTGTCCTGTGTAATGGCCCAGCTAGCATCCGCAACCTTCGTGAGGGCTCGCGTCGAGACGGGAGCGGTACCCAGAGCGGCAAAGTCACCGCAATGCCCGCCGCCGTCTGTGGCTCCGCCATCGCCGCCATTTGCCGCCCCGCCTTTGCCGGCGTCTGCCGCCCCGCCTTTGCCGGCGTCTGCCGCCCCGCCTTTGCCGGCGTCTGCCGCCCCGCCTTTGCCGGCGGCACCGGCGGTCGGCGTCGCGCCCGCTTGACCATTTACCTCGGTGCCTGCCCCGGCAGCTCCCCCTTCGGCGACGGCTGGCGCGCCCGCTTCCCCGGCGCTCGCAAACACGGCCTCGCCGCCCGACGCGCCCGAATCGCCAGCGAGGCCGCCATGGCTCGTGCCTGCGCCTGCGGCGTTGGCTCCAGCACTTCCGGACGAGGTGCCACCCGTAGCGGTGGGTTGCTTGGGCCCGTCTCCGCAAGACGTCGTCGCGCTACCGACGAGACTGAGCAAGATGCAGATACCGGTCCGAACCCTGCGACCCATCGCTGGCATTAGAGCATTGGCGTCGACTCTCGAACAGTGAGTTTCCTCGCTGCGACCGCGATGAGCTACGCTGCGGAGCGATGCGGGTCCGGAAGCTTGGTTGGATGCTCGTGGCCGTAGGGGTGGGTTGCGCGCGTCAGGGAGCAAACCCGGATGAGCCAGGTGCGCAGGCCGGCGCGGGCGGGGTGTGGAGCGGTGGTGCATCGGGTAGCGCGACTCAACCCATCGACGGCGGCTCGGGCGGTGAGCGCAGCGAATCGGACGATGGCGCCGCGGGTTCGAGTGGCGAAGCGGGAGATGGCGCCGGTCGCGCAAGCCCAGGCGTGGGCGGGACCCTTGGTAGCGAGGCTGGGGCGGGCGGGGAACGCGCAAGCGCAGGTGCGGGTGGCGCGGTCGATGGTCGTGATTGCGAGCGGAAGCTGCTCACCAAGGACTACCCATACGTCACATCACTCGCTCGGAACGGCTCGCTCCTCTACTGGACCACGTATGGGCATTGCCCGATCGGCTCCGATAGCTCTAGCTCTTTAGGAAGAGTCAGCAGCATTCCGATTGACGGCGGAGGGACCACGACCCTTGCCAACAAGTCGCCCTGCCCCAATTCCCTCGCCGTGCATCGGGACGGCGTGTTCTGGTCGAATGATCCGGGTCTGGGCGTCCAGGGCATCCTCATGGCCTTGCCCTCACCCGGCGCGGAGGTGCGGAAGCTCAGCGTGGGCGGTGGGTACGCACAGGGGATTCAGGCTGATGTCGACTCCGTCTACTTTGCTGAGCTCGATGGCATCGACGAGGACGGGATCTACAAGACCAACCACAACCTCGATGGTCCGCCACAGTTGCTGGCTGAAATCGTCAACGCTGAATGGAGCACCCCGCATCCACTGGTACTCGACGAAGAGTACGTATACTGGGCGGACCAGGACTTTGGGAATGATCCGGGGTTAATCCAGCGCGTCGCTAAGGGCGGCGGTATTCCGAAAACGATGGCCACGGCGGCCGATCCGCGCGAGCTTGCCATCTCGTCGGCGGGCCTGTTCTGGCTCGAAGAGCCGACCTACCAGCAGGTGGTCATCCGCGTGCTCCAGTGGAACAGCTCGATGCCCAAAACGGTCATCGACTCTCCCGATGCGCACATCTTGGCCGCCTACGGCGACACGGTTTACTGGGTTGATGGAACGTACGAGGCAAGCACGCTGCAGAGACTACGGCTGGGCGAATCCAAACCCGACATCCTGGTCCAAGTCCCGTCTCACATCGCCGCGTTCACGGTTGATCAGGATTACCTTTACGTTGCCGTGGCCAATAACGACGGCGACATCATCCGAATCTGTCGTTAAGACCAAACGAGTGCTCGGTCGCGCGTTGATGGCGCTCGAAAACGCTGTGTGCCTTGTACCTAGCAGGTCGGTGACCTCGCAACGTGGCAAACCCCAGCCACTCGACCTGAGCTCGTTAGCCGTCGAGCAACGGCTCGGCGCGCGCGAGTGGCGGACAAGGACGCCGGAGCTCGGTCGCCGACACCCGACTCGCTTCCACCCCAACGCAAAAAGGCCTCGTTCCAAGAGGCGGTCACGTGTTTCGCAGACCCAGCGGGCCTGCTGCTGGAAGACGAGGTCCATCCGGAAAGGTTGGCTCTGATTGGCGTCTCGGAGAAGTCGCGCGTTCTCTACACAGTGTTCGCGGAGTTGGCCGACGACGTTGTCCGCATCATCACCGCGCGCAAGGCGACGACTCACGAACGGAGACGTTATGAAGAAGGCGAGTAAGCGAGCGCAGAAAAAGATCGCGTGACACGACGCGCCCGGAGTCGATTTCAGCGCTTACCAAGTGAAGGTGGATCGTTTCGCCAAGCGAGTGAAGAAGGAGGGCATCCTGCTCGTTCACGATGGCCCCTCAGCAGCCTCGTTGAAGGCCATTCCCGAAGCGGACTTCGCTCGCGTCAAAGTTCGACGCAGCAACTACGCGGAGCGCATCAAGGCTTCGGGGCTCACATTGCACGTTGGCCGCGGGCGCCCTCGCGCTGGCACCGAAACGGGCCCAACCGTCCTCAAGTCGGTCCGGTGCCGCCCGCGGTTTGGAAGGAACTGGAAGAGCGTGCCCGTGCGGAAGGCGTCGCGGTGCATGCGCTAGTTCGGAAAGCCATCCTCGCGCTGCTGCGTCGAGTCGCCTAGGCGCTTCCACCCCAAGCTGCCGGTTTTTTACAACGGCTCCGGTGACCTTCAGTGCATCGACCTTTGATCGAGCAAATGGTCCACCGGGTCGGAATTGCAAAACAGGGACTCAGCGCAGTCGGCCGAGCTTTGGCACGTCGCCCCGACGCCATGTGAATCGGCCTCAGCATCGCGACCCGCGCCGCGACCGCCGCAGCCGACGAGCCCAAGAACAAGTCCCAACCCCAATGGCGCAAAGAGTGAACGCATGGCGACTCCTCGGTCGCGCGCGGCTCTGGGGTTGCTAAGAAAGTGAAGCGACCGCCAGTTCCGGTACCGCTTCCACCCCGACGCAAAAAGGCCAACTCTCGTTGGCCTTTCGTCTTTGCGCACCCGGGCGGATGAATTTAGAACTTCGCTGACGTCAAGGGATCCAGGCGTCTGGCATGGACATCGGCGCCAACACGCTGACCAAGAGCATATGCGGTAGCGCATAGACGAGCAGAAGAATCCGCAATGCGATGAGCATTGGCGGTTTCAGGTGGCGACCCCTGAAGGTTGTCAAGACTAGGCCAGCGTTGACGAAAACGCAGGAGATTAGGGCGCCGAGCACCATGCCAGGAGACGTGAGCTCCGCACGGTGTTCGAACAGGTCCAAGAAAAGAAGGGGCATGAGGATGTTCGATGGGCAATACACGGCGAACAAAATCAAGTTTGCGAGTCGGTGCCCCCACCGACCGAAGCTAGCGGGGACCACTAGCAGACACCTCGCTGGGATCCATCGGTGCAGTGCGACTCGGATCCGCAATCGTCATTCGGCCCCGCCCGACCTGGAAAAACTCTGTCGCGCGCCCGGCAGCGACGAGGCTGGAGCCTGCAACATGGAGGCACTGGGTGGAGCGAGAGCTGTCCGAGGGACTCCAGAAATAGTGATCCGCGATGTTCAATTCGAGTTCGAGCCCGCCGTTCACGGAGCTTCCGACGACCTGAAACTCGAAGTACGTGCCGCCGAGTGCCAATTGCTGATCCTTGCCGGCGTCGCTTGGCCCGTAGGCGCCTTGCGGTACCCAAATTGAACCGCCGATCTCGACGGGCGATTCGCCATTTGCGATGCGCTCGGCAACCTCTGACTCGATGCGACTTGCGACGAACTCGCTCAATTGCGGGTTGCGCTCGAGCTCCGCCGTCAGGTCGACGCGAACTGGGTCGGATGAGCCGGACAAGAAATGGTCGAGCATCTTCTGCGCGAGCCCATCTCTGCGCATGTAACCCCACTCCGCGGCGCGCAACGCCAATGCCGGAGGTAGAGTTCGACAGTCAAGCTCCGCGGCAGCCTTTTCGGCATACCAGGCAGCGGGCTTTGGCGTTCCCGCACTGTATCGTTCCACGAGCGTGCGTGTGCTCGATGGCTGCGTGACGTGGGGCGTTGGGGGAGACTTGACGGTTGATTGAGGAGCGGCATGGCCTGGGTCGGGCGGCTCGCTCTGAGCGGACTGTGGTATCGCTGATCGGGCACCAACTGGATCGGGCATGGCGCCTCGTCGGTCAGCTGGGCGCTGGAGTTGCGGCCAATTTGACGCCAACTTCGGGGAAGCTTGTTGGCGCGCCGAGTGAAACGCATAGCCACTCCTCGGTCGCTCGCGCTTTGGGTTGCCAAGAAAGCGAAGCGACCACGCGAGTTTGAGTTCTTGCTCTCACCCGCCGCCCACAAGCAAAAAAGCCGGGCTTTCGCCGGCTCATTTAGCTTCTGCGCGCGCGGGCAGAAATTGACCACGGTCTCGTTCAAAGTTAACCTTTCGCCATGGGAGTAATTGGCAAGCTGCGAGGTGGGTCGCCGCGTGGCGCGGGCTGGCTGCTGGTATTCACGCTCGCGTCCGTTATTCCTAGCAACGGTTGCTGGTGCAAAGACTGCGCTAGCTTGAGCATTTCGCTGCCAGAGCCCGACGCCGAGGATGGACTGACCGTCGCGGTCAGTCAGCAGGGCAATGACTCCGTGCGCGCTAGCTGCACGTGGGCTCGGACATCGAGCGGCGCCCAGCCGTCGGGGGCCTGGACGTGCACGCGCGATGGCCAAACGACGATCGAGAAGGGCACCGTAGTGCTCGCGTTCGACTCGGAGAGCGCAGGCGGCACCTGCACGTTCACGATCACCGATACCCGCGGGAGCCGGTCATTGAAGCGAGAACCCGAGGACTCCAGCTCGGGCGAGGCGTCCATGGCTGGCTGCGCTTGCGACGAGCGCCGCGTGATCTTGACCCCCGCCGACCTCGCTCCTCAATGAGGCGCGGCGTGCGTTCGATGCCGGGCGCGGATCGCCCTCCCACTCTAGCCGCAGAGCCGACCTCGCTCTGGCCCAGGTATTGCTCATACTGCCGGTATGGCGCTCGAGGCGGACCTGGCGCTTCCTGCGCCTGAACAACCTTTTCGCATCCCACCATCAAGTGAGGAGAGCCGCGCCACAGCCGTAGCGCCCCTCTTCGCTTCCACCCCAAAGTAAAAAAGCCAACTCTCGTTGGCTTTTTCGTCTCTAGCGCACCCGGGCGGGTGAATTTAGAACCGCGGTTGGTTGCTCTTCCTCGAGCACCTCGGTACCCGGCGGCTCCGGTCCGAAGCAGCTTTCAAACAGGATTGCGGGGGGGGTATGTTCGACGCCATGCTTCGGAACTGCAATTGGGGTCGATATTGGGTCCATGTTCTGCTGCTCTTGGTTGTAAGCGCGTGCGGTGACGACACCACTAACCATCCTTCCGCGCCTTGGAGTTGCTACCTGGCCAGCGACAAGACCGAGGTGTGCTCGTGCTATCCGGACAAGCTAGACTCGTCGCTCGGTCGGATTGCCGAATCGTGCGCGAAATCGGTAAGCACCGACTTCCTTTGCTGTGCCTATGGGGTGAACGGCAACAACTGCGACTGCTTTTACAGCACCGGTTATGCCCCTGCCGATAACGACCATTGCGGACCTCAAGTGAAAAAGGTTCCAACCTGCCCTTGACTGGGACGCTCGGTTGTCGATGCGGGCTGCCAACTCACCCCCAGCATCGCAGAACGTCGACCACATGCCGACGCCCGCGCCGCAGGCCCCTGACCACCTCGGCACCGACCACCGCTTCCACCCCAACGCAAAAAGGCCAACTCTCGTTGGCCTTTCGTCTCTTGGGGCACCCGGGTGGATGAATTTAGAACTTCTCTGTGCGAGGTTGCCTAACGTAAGCCACGAGTAACACTAGCGAAATCCAATGCGGAGGCGCGGCACCCCGGCAGCTGCGGACACCTCCGCGCGCAACGGTACCCCTGCCGCGCCCGCATCCGCTCCTACTCGACCGTGGGGGTGGACCGGACCACGTTGAGGTCGACCACGTCTTCCAAACGAATAGCCCGATCCTGGTCCAGCCAAACCATTACTTCCTGCTCAGCGAACAGCCCTTCAGTGGCGAAGCCATCGTCGGCTGAATCGACAAACACAACGTCGGATGGTCGGATCAGGGTCTTGTAGACCAGGCCGGGAACGTTGGGATCGCGCCGTTTGCAGCGACGGGCGTGTGCAACGACTAAGGGTTGCGACGGGCCGAAACTCCAAGGCCGCGCTGCTGACAGGAGGAAGCTGCCCGAAGTAGAGAGAGCGCCGCGCATGAATTCGGCGGCGTACCCGCGTATGCCTTGGTAGACAACGAAACGGCCATCAGAGTCTGGCTTGCAGCTCTGGGATAGCCGCTGCTGAACAACGCTACGCATTCCGCGCAAGAATTCGAGCGCAGACGGGTCAGCGGGCTCCTTATGAAGCTTTGTTCGGTCCAGTAGCTCCGCTGCTGTGGAGACCAGCCGTCGTACGTTCTCGCCGTCACCGCCATTCTTCTGGAAGTCCTGCAGGCGCTCGTCGATCCTCACTCCTTCCTTCCAAGGTTTCCAAAGCTTCCAAAATTCTGTCTGCCCAGTCCTCGTCACTTTTCACCTCCAAGGCAAACAAACCCCGCCGTGCGGTTCGGCCATGCGTCGAAAATTCGTAGCTGCGAAATCGCGTATCTACTGGGGCGCGCGGGCGCGGCGATCTAGGCGACACGGGACTGCGACCAGTAGGTGTTCTCGAACGCCCTCTGACTCAGGACATGGCTGTGGTCGTCTAGCACCCGAATAGACCAGAGGAGGCGAACTGGAAGTCCCGCTCGCAGCCGCAGCCCCGTCCGAGGATTTGCAAGCAGGTTGCGCGACCCGATTGAGAATCTTTGCTCAAAGCGTGCCTCAGTCGCCGTCGGAACGAAGGAAACGCGCGCAGCATCGATCGTTGCACCATCATCCGTGTTCGCTACAACCTCGATCCAGGTGTCCACAAATTTACGGTTGTAGGCTTCCACGGCGATGCGGACCGACACGCCGTCACCGGGCATGACAGGCATGATCACACTGCTTCCAACAGGTTTGGCTGCCTGTGAAAGAACGAGCGGGAACGGTGACCGACGGCAGCTGGGACCACTCAGCTCGGGCAAAGCTTCGCCCGGCCAGCGCTCAGCGATGATCGCACGAACACGCGGCAAGAGTGCTGTGTCTGAGATCCAACTGTTGCTACCCACAACGAGATCACCCGCCGACATCCGCAGAGCGGTGAAGAAGCCGTACAGGAAACGGCTGCCACCAACCGCCGCGTCATAGTACGCGAGCGCGTTGGTGCCAACCGCAGCAAAGAGCCGCAGCCCTGGGCACGCGCGAAGCAGGACTCGCCGCCAATCGGCCCCGAGGTCACCCACTCCAGCGATCTTGGTTTTGAAGCGCACCGCAGCAGCACCTGCGTGGCAAGTAGCAAGCACCGCGACCTTGACTCGTGCATCGATAGCGCTGAGCCACCACGCAAGCTCTTCATACGAGAGAACGCCGTCTGCGAGTGCGATCCCTTCCTCGCTACCGTGACCGGCCCACCCGAAGACGAAATACACTGGCGGGAAAATCGTGAGCATCTCAAGCTCAGCGCGCACGGCATCCAGTGTCGCTTGCCTACCTCGGAGCAACGTGACGTGCTCAGACTCTGCCGGCCCGCGACTGCCGGCCCACAGCCGCGCCATGCGTAAGGCGTCGTCTTCGGCAAAGCGAAGGTCTGTCGGCGAATACGGCGTCTGATTTACGCCCAGTGAAAGCACGCGATACGTCATGGCGCCTAGTCCAACTGTCCCTCGCGAAATGTGACGCGCGCGTCGATGCCCGTCAAATCGACGCGTCACAGACGCAGAACGGCTTCGTCGCGCTACGCGAGAAAACGAAAGGGCTAGGCAACCGTTCGCGAGGAAAGCATCTGCTGGCGCCTCGTGCGAGAGGCAGACGGTTTCGCGTCGGGGCAAGCAGGGCAAATTTGGGCGAGCTGCGGGTTGGTGGCAGGAAGCTGCGGAACGGCCTTCACCGTCTTCACCCCTTTCAGGATGGTAGCCACATCGCTGCGGAACTGCCGCTTGGTGCGCTCATACATCCCCCCGCGCGCGCCTTCGAAGCCGCAGTTCCACGCTGCAAGTGCTTGCCCATACTGTAGACCCGCCTCAATTGTCTCTGACGCGCAGGACGCGAAGCCGTCGCGACCCTTCGTGGCGATCTCGTGCAACAGCCCGGCAGTCGACCAATCGCCGGCACCAGCGGAATCAACCGTCTGAGCAATCCCGATTGCGGGAAGTACCTTCCATGCGGCGGCTCGAGACCCGCCGCTGAAGCGAAACCGCAAACCGTCCTGGCCCAGGGTCTGGATCTCCAAAACTCGGCGCCCGACGGAGTGACGCGGAAGGGCAGCCAGACGCTGGTCGGAATACTTAACGACGTCGGCGAGAGCGAGCGCAGCGTCGAACGCGCGCGGGTCTCCGTTTGCCGACGGCTCAAACACGATTAACGCACCGGCTGCCGCGTAGGCCGTTGCCATTGCAATAGCGCCGGGCGAGGGCCGATCGAAGAAAAATACAGACGCCTTTGGTACCTGAGCTACGACTTCGGAAGCGGCTGCCTTGGAAACCGGCGTGTATCTTGGCAACCAAGAGCCACAGCAGGGGCAGCTCCAGGAGAACTTGTGCACGGCTTCACCGTTACGCCCTTTCAGCAAGCGCTGAACGACGATCGGCGTTGGCCTCTCTGGGCCTAGGTGAAGAAAATCAACATCTACGCTCCAAGTGGTCAGGTCCTTCTCGACCAGAGCTCCCGCATGGTCGAGCGCGAGACGAGCAGCGGGCACGGATCGCCAACCAAGATAGGCCAGGATCGTCAGAACGTTCCCACAGGTGCCTCCGGTGCAGCTGCGAACGGGTTGGTTCGCTGCCCCGCGGAGAACCACGTCCATCGCAACCAAGCCAGTACCTACGACAACCGGAGGCTTCATAGGCGTTGCTCCGCCGCCGGATACGCTTCGCCGTGGAGCCACACGTGCAGCATGATTTCGTCGGATGTCATTGGGGTCTCCTTGGCCGGCAGATCATACTTGAGAGCCTCTACGTACACCACCGGTAACGCCCGCTCCACCGCCGCCATCAGAGACCCCAATGCAACGGCTTTGCTGCCAACCGGCGAAAGGACCACGACCGACTTGACAGTCCCCTCGAAGACCGGCCGACGCTGCTCCTCGATATCAAGGATCGTCCGATAGACGTCCACGGGATCGTCTTCGCATGCGTACACTATGTTCCGCGCATCAACCTCCCATGCGCCGTCCAGCTGCTCCATGAAGTGCTCGGCGATCGCCTCGCCCGCGCGAGCGTGGCTACTTGGGAACGGGAGAATCGGACAGACGTCATCGAAGGAGCCGGCCGCGTAAATGCGCTCCAGCGCACTCTGTTTCGCCACGCTGAGCTGCGGGATCCAAAGCTTCGCGCTTTCGGAACGGCTGTGAAGTTTCAGATCGCCGTGGAAGCTGTGCACTAGGCTGACGACGTCATTCGAGACCCGACGGCGCTGTTCGTCGTGGTACGGAGCTGAAAGCACCATCACGTGGACGTTGATCCTCGCTTCTGCGTGCTCAGCGAACTCGAGGACGTACCTAACGATTGGAAAACTGACCCCGATGGACAACGCGCTCATGTCGATCACGACGTCCGTGACCCCGTCCAGCGAGTTCTTGCGGATCGCCTCTACGGCGTTTCGACCGCCAACCACGGCACCATCCGAGTCGAAGATCTGTATCGATTCGACAATCGAATTGGTGACAAGGCTCTGTAGCAGGCGCACGTTGGCGTCTGCGAGAGCCACGATGCGCCTGCTCGGGAGCGGTCGTTCTTCCCGAACAATAATCGCCGACAACCGTTCCCCCAACGTCGAGGACAGCAAACCCGCAGCTACCGAAGCGCGCGGGTCGAAACCACCACCCGCAATGAGAAGACACTTCCGTTCAGGATCGGCAAAGTAGGTACGGGCGAATTGTTCGGTCTCTGGCCCCCGATGGTCGACACATGGCTGCCAACGACGAATGCCCTTCATGTCTCATCTTCAGGCAACAAGCCCGCAATCTGAGGGACTGTTCGCTCTAGGAATCCACCGCGTCTAAGTGTCAAGCCGTTGCTCACCAACACACACCCGCCGAGTTCAAGCAGCGTCCAATTCTTACCTCCTTGCCCATAGTTTTGAGCGAGGGTGATAGCGTTGTAGCCAACGGCAAACTGGAGGACGCTAGCCAACCGCGGCTGGCTTGCGGGAATCGCATCAAAGTCTCGTTGGAGAATGCCAACAGCGCTGGCGCCGCCGTCGAGTGGTGCATTCGGCTCGAGTGTCTTGTCGAGGCATTGCTTAGCTATCGCTTTGGTCAAGGCTTCAACCTCTTGCGCGAAGGGGTAGTCGTATGCCCGCAATATGCCCTCGGCACCGGCGCAAAGCTCGGTGTGTTGAAGCTTTGCCTCGAGCACCGCATTTCGGTTCCGGACTATTCGGGTTTCTGCCTTCGCAACCAAACGCCCCGCGAGGTGAAGAAACTGCTCGGCATTGTCGGAGGCAGCATCGCAGACAGCCTCGATCCCGTAGTAGTAGGGCCGGCCAAACTTATGATGCAAGTGAACTCTCGCGCCGGCAGCAACCGCCGCGTCTGCCTTGATGGGCTTAGCAGGATCGGCATCTTCCACGACGTCGAAGAGCGTCGCTTGAGGTACGCGTTTGGCGTAGCGATGGCAGAGAATCATTAGCATCGCCAGACGAATATCTTCGCCGACATCTGTGCTCTTCGTCCCCGCGCAGTACTGATTGATATCCTCCGCGAATCTCGCTCGCCGCGTGGCAGTAATCCGCAGCGCCGTACAAGTGCTGTCAACTTCCCGACGCAGCTTGTGGAGCGTCGACTCCGAAAGCGGCTCGGCTGCGGTCTCAAGGAGGTCGGAAAACTTGTCATGCCCACGACGACTGAACTCCGGCATCTGCCGCAGGTAGCGGTCCGCCATATCGCGAGCCATCCGGCGAAAAGCGCGACGTTGGGATTCGCGGTCCTCACCTTTCTGCATGGCAATGTGAGTCACGTCGCGGCCAATTTGAGGACTTGCCGTTCCTGTGCTGGTCGCAGACAGAAGCGCTTCCGTTGGTGTAAGGGCATCGACCCGCGTCAAAACCCATCGAGCGATGCGCAGTTCGCGTCTGGCGAGATTCCTGTTGAGCTCAGCCAGCTGATTTGGGTGCAGCGTGTGCGCATCATCGAGCATGACAAGGGGCTGAACGGACAGCGGTCCGTCCGCATCCTTCAGCTCGATCGCTTCCAGCACGTCGAATGGGTGATACGCCGCGCGCGCAGCCTCGGGAAACGTCTCTTCAGAGTTGGGTGGTACGAGAGCAGCTCCAATACCATACACAGCGCGCTCCACTTCAACGGCACGATCCCTCGCTGCGACTGGGTTCAGACCTCCCATGTGGTCCACGGCGGCCTGAGCGCCTGGACGAGCGACAAGGCGTAGGTCTTCAAGTCGATACTGCCCAGTCATAGTGATGTTCCGAAACCAGCCGAGAATGGCGCGCGCTTGGAGAAGAGCCAGAACCAGGCGGGTCCGCGTCGCCGTCGGGTACGGGAGTTGCCAGAAGTCCCGATACTCCGCCTCAAGTGGCAGCCTCACACCGGCCACTCGCGGCCGGCCGTCTTCATCGATAGCACCGCAAGCTGTGAGAGCTTGGACAAGGCTTGAGTAGCCAGTGCGATTTTGGTTTCGGCGCAGCGAGTCGACAAAATGAAACTGCAACAGTGAAGCGATAGTTGTCTTGCCGCTCCCAGGTGTGCCCGTGATGATCGTCAAACGGTCGTAGAGGCGTTCCTCCTGGGCCGGTGTTTCCAGGAACGTCTTCAATGGTTCGGGCGTGACGATCGACAGAAAGGTGTCGCTGTCTCGCAGGTATTCCGTGGCCCGCTTTTCGAACGGATTCGCCATACTACACGTGCCTAGTCTGGCGCCTGAATAGCGCCCGCATTGCGTGCTTGCCGTTGCTCCCAGCGGTCTCGGCCCAAAGCAACGAGATCGAGTTGTTCGGCGTGTTGTGTTCCAAAATCACGGTCAACCTGCCCGACTTGTAACCGAAGTGCATTTCCTTGACGCCACTCTCCGCGGTGTGCCGGTTCTCGAGCTCGTCGTCGTAGTACTTTTGGGCGATCGCCTCGAATGGATCGCCGGACGCCAGAGTTGCCGAAGGACCAAGCAGTAACCCACACGAAAACTCGATCCGCGGAAACCATTCCTCCTTGAGCTCAGCGGCGGCCTGCGCGCACAACGCCTTTACACCGTCGAGTGCTGCCTGCGTCGCAATGTAATGGTGCACGCAGAGCGTGAACTCCGCGTCGAGAGGGAAGTCATCGTGAAGAGCGTCGCGAGCCGCCCCAATTGCTTCGCGAAACTTCTTAAGTTTGCCCTTCCACAATTTCTTCTCAGCGTTGTAGCGAATCAGTGTTGTCCCTGACGCAGTAAGGTCGTCGATAAGGTAGACGTGCGTGAACTTTGGCTTCGCTCCGCTTGGGTCAGACGGGAGGTCTCGCTCCAGCTCTTTTCCTAAGTCGAGCCACTTATCTCGGTCGATCAGTGGCGCCAGCACGGTCTGCTCGTTCGAGATGAGGCCGGTGTTTGCGCGACGAAAAACGTCCATTCGAGCCCCGTCGCTTAAGCCAATGAAGAGCGTCTTTCGCCTCAGATTTGACACAAGTTGGCTCGCTGCTTTGTTCGACCACACGAGATACGGTGGCATCGAGCACTGAACAGCGGCCTCCTTTACCAGCCGCGGTTCTACCTCTCGCGGATAGAACCGCTCCACCAGTCGGCGCATTTCCAATGTGCTTACGAACACCAGCTGACGGCGCACAAGATCGTAGGCTGCCTGGCGCTCGGAGGCTTCAATTTGCTCGAGCCAGACAACGAGACTTTCAACGAACCTCACGCCCGCGAGATATCCCTGATAGCTATCGTATTTCAGCCGAGACATGAGTTTGAGCCACGCGAATTCGCGTTGCGCCACCTGGTCTGACCACCCCATCAGCTGTGCCAGTATCCGGAGTGCGAGACGTTGCTTCATGTCGCCTGCATCCTCCAACGCTTCGCGCTCCGCACCTTGGTCAGCTTCGCGAGATAGTAAGCCAGCGCATCGGCGCCGCGCATTCCTGGCGGGGCGAGATTCCACCCAGTCTCGAGGTCCCTGGAAACCTCGTCGACACTCAGGCCATAAGGAGTGGCCAGCAGCTCGTGATCATTCCCAGGCCATCGACCACGGTCGCCGATGCAGAGCACATCGCCGCCGCCCAGCTTGCCGGCCGCTTCTACCACTCTGAGCTTCGAAACTCCCTCAGCAAGTACATCGACCGAATGACTTGACCGCAACACCGTCAAAGCACCAAGCCCAGCCTTAGCAAGGACTCCTGCGACAAGCGCCCATAGCTCATCTTCGCTGAAGCTCGCCGGCGCCATCAAAGTGAGCTGACGAGGGTGAGCCCTGAGAGAAAATGAATGCTGCTGACAAATTGTTTCCTCGAGCGCCTGCTTAGCCTCAGCAAGCTTCGGAGACATTGGCGTCAATGAGTTGGGGGGCGCTTCAGCTAGGGAGCTAATCGCTGCGCCATTGTGATATCCTACAAGGATTCGTGGCCATCGTTTCTTGGGAAACATGCGTCGAAGTGGCTCAAGCACCGAGCTGCCCCGCCCCGTCGCGATCCCGATCGCTAGACCTTCTGAGGACAACTTGGAAAGCAAGTCCACCGCGGGGCCCGACGGCTGAGCCGTTCTGTCACGGCCACATCGCACCGTGCCATCATAGTCCAGCACCAATGCGCCGAAAGACGCTCTCGCAAGTCGTCCTTCGAAAGTTGCTAGCGCCTCCTCCCACAGTCGACCCGGTTGACTACCCAGGCGGCCCGC
>Ga0164241_10002936_pt1 | contig 17808 bp, 17 predicted proteins | sample OricomyardsoilBY_FD_108780 | JGI IMG/M metagenome (GOLD analysis project Ga0164241, IMG submission 108780) | Backyard soil microbial communities from Emeryville, California, USA - Original compost - Back yard soil (BY) | ecosystem: Environmental > Terrestrial > Soil > Unclassified | place: USA...
CAGAAGAAAAACTATCCCTCCGACTGTGGCACCTATTGCGACATCGGCGGCTACGATATTCCCTTCTTCCAAGAAGGCGATCTTCCTCCGACCCCCGAGCCATCCACCTACGGCTTGATGGGCGCAGGCGCGCTCCTGGGCCTCGTCGCTCATCGCCGCATGAAGGCCAAAAAGGCCAGGGCCGCCTGAGCCGTCCGTCTTCACCGCTTTCTCTCAATCGCTTCGCCGCGCTCCTCACCGAGCGCGGCTTTTTTATGCCCGCAGCGCACTGCCCCAACCGGCTCATACCGCCACTCCCGCAATTTTTCCGCTTCCCCCGCGACACGCTCCACGCCCATCTTCGCCTCCATGCCCATCCGCGCCTGGTTTCCCACTCACATCTACTGTGAGAAACTTCAGAAAACCGGCCTCACCCGCCTCAACGACGAGCTCGCCGACGAGTGCGCCCGCCTCCGCGAATTCGACGACGCCGGCCGCAAATGGTCCGCCACGAACTACCCCGGTGGATACACCAGTTACGCGTCCATGAACGTGCTTCACCGTTTCTCCTCCACCTTCGGCGAGCTGGAGAAAAAAATCGCCCGCCACGTCCGCGCCTTTGCCAAAGCCCTCGATATGGACCTGCGCGGCCGCGAAATCCGCATGACCGATTGCTGGGTCAACATCATGCCGCCGACCGCCGCTCACAGTCTGCATTTGCACCCGCTCGCTTTCCTCAGCGGTACCTACTACGTCCGCACGCCGAAGGGTTGCCCCGGCCTCAAATTCGAAGATCCGCGCCTCGACCGCTTCATGGCCGCCCCGCCCAAGATCGCCGCCGTCCGCGACGAAAACCGAATCCACACCACCTACCCCGCCGAAGCCGGTAACCTCGTCCTCTTCGAAAGCTGGCTGCGCCACGAAGTCGCCTCGAACCGCGTGGACGACGAGCGCATCAGCATCAGCTTTAACTATAACTGGTCTTGAGCCCGCCGCCCCGCTCCACCACACCGCTTTCCCTCCGCCAACAACCTCCGCTTCCCCGCTCATGTCCGTCCGCTTCCGCCCCCTGCCTCTCGTTTCCATTCTCGCCGGCCTAGTCGCCCTGTTGCTGTCGGCCTGCAGCGGCCCGCGCGTCGCCAGCGCGGAGAGCATCGCCGAGGCGAAACGTCTCCAGGTTCCCGCCATGGGCGCCGAGGCCGGTTTCTTCGACGGCAAGCTCGTCGTCGAGGTCAACCTCGGTCGCGGCTTCCGCCCGCGCATGGTGAAACCAGGCTGGAAATCCCATGGCGAAAACGTCTTCGGCACCACTATCTACAGCGACGAGGCCGCCCGCGATATCGCCGAAGAAGAAGAGGAGGGCATGTTCATCCCGCGCATGAGAAACAGCACGCTCCCTCCCGTCGCACTGCGTATCCGCGTCAACAATCTCACAGCCGCCCCGGTTGAGGTCACTTTCGACGAATGCAAATCCTACCTCGGCAACTTCGCCGTGCGTCCCGAGAAAATCGTCGTCGCCGCCGGCGACTCCGCTGAGCCCGATCCCATGGTTTCTCTCCTCGGGGTCACCGGTGAAGAAATCCCCGTCACCGTCACCCTTCGCGTGGACGGCAAATCCGAGACGCACACCGTCGTGCTCATCCCGCTGAAACGAAAAGCATCCGCCACCAGCACCGATAAACCCGCAGCGGCCGACGCCAACGCCGGCGGTTCCTAAACAAAGAATCTCGGCCGCCGGTGAGGCATCGCACCGCGAACAGCCGGTGCGTTTGCCCACGATCTTTCCAACCCGTTTTCGCGCACGGAAGCTCGCGCCCTTCCACGAACGCGCTATGGAAATCCCATGCTCGTCATCCGGAGGCTCATCGACCGGCAGCGCGGGTTCGCCGCGATCCCCCTGCCCGGCGAACCCGCCCGCGTTTTCCCCACCAGCGATTACGGGCACGCACGCATTCTCCAGATCTATAAACAAGACCGTCGCCACCCCGGCGTCGCAAACGACTTCACCGAGCTCGCTCTTCTCTCCGCTCCTTCCACTCAACGCTGACGCTTTCGCCGTGGAAACCGCTTCGCCTGAACAACCCCCGCCTTCGCTCGCGACTTCGCCCGCCTCTCCACCTCTGAAGCGGCGCAATTTCCGCAATTTCATCGCCTCCATCCGCTACTCGATCGACGGCTTCCGCGAGGCGCTTCGTCACGAGCCGTCCTTCCGCGAAGACCTCCTCTTCGCCGTCGCGCTCATCCCTTTCGCCGTCATCCTCCCCGTCAACGCCGTATCCACCGCGCTGATGATCGCCTCGCTCTTCCTGATCATCATCGTCGAGCTCCTCAACTCCGCCATCGAGTGGACCATCGACTACCTTCGCCCCGAGCATCATCCGCTCGCCAAACGCGTGAAGGACATGGCCAGCGCCGCCGTTTTCCTCAGTTACCTCAACTGCCTCGCCATCTGGGCCATCCTCCTCTGGCCCGGCACCGGCGTCTGGAAACGCCTCGCCCTCCAGCTCGCCAGCCCGTGAGTGCGGCGATTTCGCCCGCCGCGAAAGAGTTTCACCCTTTTCTCACGGCCTCGCCTCAGTCCGCGCTTCTCGCCCCCACCAGCCGCCTCCAAACTTCCAATACATCCCAAAAACTCCCAGGCAGGAAACATCCCAACTCTCCGCATGAAAAACCTTCCCCTGCTCGCCGCGACCATCGCTCTCAGCCTCCTTGCCGGCTGCGCCTCCAATCCCGCCGCCCCGGTCGCGTCCTCTCCCTCACGCGCGTCGCGTACTACCCCGGCCACTACGTCACCGGCCGTTGCACATCCGGCTTCATCCCGCCCATCCGCGACCACCGCGCCCGCAAAATCCGCTCCCGGGCTGCCCGACGCTCCCTCCGCGCCCTCTGCCTCCGCACCCGCGCTTCCCGCACCCAAACTCACGCCTGAAGCCGAGGCTGTCGTCTATCGCCTCACCCACGCCGCCAGCGGCAACACCGCCCACGAACTCGCCGAGACCACCGGCTTCCCTTCCGCGCTCGCCTCCCTCGAACCCGGCGCCGCGGCACCGAAAGTCGATTCCTCGGGCAAGGTCGTTCTCCCGCCGCCCAAGGGACTCACCGCCGACGGCAACTCCACCGAACTCGTCGAGCGCGACTGGACCGGCCTCGTCCTCGTCCCCGTCAACGCCGCCCTCGCCAAAGCCTACACCTCCGAGGTTCGTCTCCTGCGCGTCGAGGCGCATCCGCTGCACGACGGCCGCCTCCGCATCTGGGCCCGCGTGCGCAACATCAGCAACCGTCCGCTCCCCGCCGAGATCGCCTGCTCCTTCCGTATGCGCGGCGAAACTACACCCAACAGCCCGTATTTTTATCAGCTCGAGGTGCCTTCCGGCGCCTACCGCGACGTCTTTTTCGTGTCGCCCGACGGCGAACTCTCCGCCTACACCGTCCTCGTTCGCAGCGAGGAAATGTGGAAACAAAAATAGCCTCCCGCCCGTTTTCCTCCGCGGCTTTTTCGCGAGCACGCGTGACTGCGCGACCGATTCCAATCTTCGGACACTTCGGGTTTGCACCTTCATCGCCCCGTCTTCGGATGGAACGTCGTCATGCCCGCACGCGAGGTCCATCTCCACAACGCTCATCCCCGGCTAAAACTCGATCGCCGGGCCGTGGTCAAAGTCGTCCACACACTCGACGCCCACTTCCGCTACACCGACGCCGACCTTCCGCTGCTCACACCGGCCGCGCGAAAAACCGCCGAAGCCCGGCTCGCCGCGTCGTCATCCACGTCATCATGCGCCACCGGCAAGAACGCCCTCCCGCCCGCAACCCCCGCGGGCGAACTGTCGCTCGCGTTCCTCACCGACGCCGCTCTCGCCCGCATCCACGACGACTTTCTCGACGACCCCACGACCACCGACGTCATCACTTTCGAGGGAAACGCCCAGCTTGAGAGCGCCGGCGAGATCTGCGTCTCGGCCGACACCGCCACGGCGTTTGCGAGCGCTCATGATCGCGATTTTTCGGAAGAACTCACGCTCTACATCGTCCATGGCTGGCTGCATCTCGCGGGCTACGACGATCTCAAGCCCGCCAAAAAACGCCGCATGAGAGCCGCGGAATCCCGCGCGATGGATTTGCTCCGCGTCGCCCGCGCCGTCCCGAAATTCGTGCTCACACCCAGGCGCTCTCGTTAATCTCCGACTGGTCGGAGCGAACGCATCGTTGGAAAAATTTCCCCACGTCCATCCCACGACGCATCGCATCGTCGCACGCGAGCATCCTCCCGGTTTGCGATCCCGCTCGCTGCCACGCGCCCGATCATGATCATGCGCTGCATGCGTTGGTCACGACTTGGCTCCATTGTCTTTCTCTCTGTCCTTCTTTTCGGCGGCGCATCTCGATCATCGGCGATGCTCGAAAGCTCCTTTCTTTATTTCCCAAGCCACTCCGCCGACACCCACGGGCTCACCGCGTGGCGGATCGATGATCGCTTGATCGGCTACGCGCATTTCGCGCCCGCGCCCAAACGCATCTGGCTCATGTGCCACGGCAACGGCGGCCAGGCCTCTCAGCGCGACTACGTTCTCGGCAGCCTCCCGCCCGGCGACTCGCTCTACATCCTCGAATATCCCGGTTACGGCGAACGTCCCGGAAAACCCTCCATGCGCGCGATCAACGCCGCCGCGCTCGAAGCCTTCCACGCGCTCAAAAAACTCCATCCCACGCTTCCCCTTGGCATCATCGGCGAATCCCTCGGCAGCGGTCCGTCCTCGTACCTTTGCACGCTCGCCGATGCGCCCGACCGGCTTGTCCTGATCGTGCCGTTCGACCGGCTCGTGGATGTCGCCAAAGAACACATACGCTTCCTCCCGGTGAGCTGGTTGATGCGCGACAAATGGGATAACATCTCCGCCCTCAAAAACTATCGCGGCACGATCGATATTTTCGGTGCCACGCGCGATACGATCATCCCCATCCACCACGCGAAAGCCCTGGCCGCTTCGCTTCCGTCCGCGCGCTTTCACGAGATGGACTGCGGCCACAACGACTGGTCGTCGCTCCATCTCGTGAAAATCGAACCGTGATACCGCGCCCTTCTTCGCTCCGACTTTAGCGTCTTCGCGTCTGTGCGTTTAACAAAACCTCACGCGATCCCCGCGGCTCACGCCGCTCTCTTCAGCACGAGCATCTCGTCCGCGCCCGCGAAGAACTCATACTCCACCGGCACGATCTCGCTCGCGATCCCGTGTCCCCGTAGCGCCTCGCGCAACTCCTTCAACGGCGCGTACCGCTTGCCACCGAGCCCGAGCACCGGGTGGATGCGTACGTCCTCGCGGCTCACGCGCACCAGTTCGCGACACGCTTCGACGTGAAACGCGAAGTCGAACTGCTTCGCATAGAGAAACAGAAAGTGCGCGCACAGCACCACGTCGAACGCACGATCCAAAAACGGCAACTGCGGCAGCGCCGCGCCCACATAGCGGTTGTGGACAAACTGCGCTTCGTAATCCGCGAGGAACCGCGACGCCGCCGCCCGCCGGCTTTCTTCCGCTTCGTCGATCGACGCGAAGGTTTTCTTCAACCGAAACAGTCCGGGCTTCGCGCGCATCTGCGCGAACATCGCCCGATAGTCGATCTGCACATGCTGCGCGAGCGCGTCGGGACGACATCCGTACAGCGGATCCACCGCCACCGCATCGATCCCGCGCTTGCACGCTTCGGCGGTGAATGACGACGGCCCCGCTGCGACATCGAGCACCGACCGGCCTTTGAGCGCGGCGAGATCGAGCGTGAAGAATTGCGTGTATTCCGCGAGCGTGCGGCCGAAAAAGGAAACCGAGCGCAACTCCAGCGCGGCCGACGGCGAAGTCGGCGCGGGCGAAGGCAAGCGTTCGGGCGTTGTTATCGTGTCTGATGGATTGAGCGTGGCATTCATTTCATAATTTGCGCCTGAGTCGCTGGCGCGTGGCGTGGATTGGGAGCGGAAAATCGGGACAATAAAAAACCCGACTCGGGTGGGAGTCGGGCTTGGCGGTTTCGTACGGCGGAAGTTTTTCTTCTCGTCGGACGCGTCTTTCAAAAGCGCGTCACCATCGCCAAGCCGTCGCATGCCACCATGCGCGTACGGCCATCGCTTTAAGAGCGACAGGGCGGGCGGCGACGGTGTTGGCGAGGCAGCGATTCATCGAGTGCCGAGCGTGATGCCGCACGCGCCAGTCCACGGCAAGCGCGAAACCAGTCCGACCTCGCCGCCTCCGGTATTTGGATACCGAAGCTTGCCGCTGCGCGGAAACACAGCTGAACGCCGCGCGCTTACCACGGCGCACTCACTCCCGAACATCTTCCGCAGCGTCATCGCTCTGCGTTTCCGCGGATCCTCCGCGAATTCTCAAAGCGCGTCTCCACGAGAAACTACGCGGTTTCAAAGATGCGTTCTCGACCCGCGCATGACTCGCCGCACGGTGACACCGCCATGCACGATATATCGCTCATCACGACCCTCGCCCTCGGATTCACCGCCGCGCTGATCTTCGGTCTGATCGCGAAACGATGCGGTCTCTCGCCCATCGTCGGCTATCTCGCCGCCGGCATCGCCTTGAGCCAACACACGCCCGGCTTCCAAGCCGACCCGCACCTCGCGCCGCAACTGGCCGAGATCGGCGTCATCCTCCTGATGTTCGGCGTCGGCCTGCATTTTCATCTCAAAGATCTGCTTGCGGTCCGCTCGATCGCGATCCCCGGCGCGCTTGGACAAAGTCTTTTCGCCACGCTCGCTTCGATGGGCATCGCGATGGCGTGCGGCTGGTCGTGGTCCGCCGGTCTCGTGCTCGGCATCGCCTCCGCAGTCGCCTCGACAGTCGTGCTGCTGCGCGTGCTCATGGATAACAATTCTCTGGAGACGCCCTCCGGCCACGTCGCCGTGGGATGGTTGATCGTGGAAGACTTGATTACCGTGCTGGTGCTCGTGCTGCTGCCCGCGTTCGCCATGAAAGAAGGCGCGGGCGACGGCGGCGGAGTCATGCACATCCTGAAATCCGCAGGTTGGGCCGTCGTGAAATTGTGCGCGCTCGGTGCACTCATCGCGATCGCCGGCGCGAAGTTCGTCCCCTGGCTTCTTCACCGCGTCGCGAGTCTGCGTTCTCGCGAGCTCTTCACGCTCTCCGTGCTCGTCATGTCCATCGCCGTCGCCACGGGAGCCTATCTCGCCTTCGACGCCTCGATGGCGCTCGGCGCGTTCCTCGCCGGCATGATGGTCGGCCAGTCCAAATTTTCCCACCAAGCCGCCGCCGAGGCGCTGCCGATGCGCGATGCGTTCGCCGTCCTGTTCTTCGTCTCCGTCGGCATGCTCTTCGACTACAACGTCGTTCTCGAACAGCCCTGGCTCGTCGCTGGCGTGACGGCGGTCATCCTCGTCGTGAAACCACTCGCCGCGTTTGTGATCGTGCTGCTCTGCCGTCACACGGTGAAGACCGGGTTGATGGTCGCGGGCGGCCTCGCGCAGATCGGCGAATTTTCCTTCATCCTCGCCGACGTCGCCAAGGCGCACCACCTCCTCCCCGGCGAATCCAGCGCCATCCTCGTCGCCGGGGCGATCATCTCGATCAGCGTGAATCCGATTTTCTTCCGCGGCCTCATGGCGCTTGAACCCTGGATCGAACGCCATGGCTCCTGGATGAACTGGCTCACCAAACGCAGCGAAAAAAAAGGCAACGCCATCAACGCCTCGCTCCCCGCGGAAGAAAAAGAAGGCATCCACGCCATCGTCGTCGGCCACGGGCCCGTGGGCGAAACCGTCAGCGCTCTCCTGCGCAAGTTCGAGATCGAGCCGATGATCCTCGAGACCAACGTCGACACCGTCGCCGAGCTCCGCGCACAAGGTCACCGCGCGCTCTTCGGCGATGCCACACGCCCCGACATCCTCAAGGAAGCCGGCATCAAGACCGCGCGTTATCTCGTACTCACTATTCCCGACGCCGCCGTGCGTCAGGGCGTGATCGCGACTGCGCGCGAAATCAATCCACACATTCGCATCCTCACCCGCGCCCGTTATCTCGCCGAGCAATCGTCCCTGAAAGACGCCGGCGTATCCGTAATTTGCTTCGACGAAGCGGAAGCGGCCGCCGGACTCGCCGAAGGTCTGCTCGCCGACGTGGGCGTCCCTGCGGAGCGCGTTAATCAGGAAATCCTTCGCATCCGTTCCGAGCTCGGCTCCGTGATCACGATCAAGAGCTGATCCGCTCACACCCGCGACCCACTGGGTTCACGATTCTTCGCCCGCCATCCAAGACGGATGCGCGGCCCTTTTGTCGATGGTTAGCGCGCGTCTCCATGTGCATTGCGTCGGCCGGTTTCTCCCGGCAAATCCTTCGCGTCGCCGCCCTTCGCGGGGACAACACACACAACAACCAACGCAGTCTCGCATCCCATGAAAAAGTACTTCGTCGAATTCATCGGCACGTTCTTCCTCGTCTTCACCGTCGGCATGGCGGTCCGCAGCGGATCGCCGCTCGCGCCCTTCGCCATCGGCTCCGCGCTCATGGTCATGATCTACGCCGGCGGCCACATCTCCGGCGGACACTTCAATCCCGCCGTCACCCTCGCCGTCTGGATACGCGGCAAATGCGCGCCGAAGGATGTCGTGCCTTATTGGATATCCCAGCTCGCCGCGGGTGCCGTCGCCGCCCTCGTCGTCAACTATGCGCTCGCCGACAAGCCCGCTCCCGTCCTCGGCGTGCATCTCGTGATGCCATCGCTCATCGTCGAGTTCCTCTTCACCTTCGCGCTCGCGTGGGTCGTGCTCCACAGCGCGACCGCCAAAGGAACCGCGGGGAATTCTTTCTACGGCATGGCGATCGGCTTCACTGTTTTCGCGGGCGCGGTCGCGGTCGGCGGCATCTCCGGCGGTGCCTTCAATCCAGCCGTCGGGCTCGGCGTTTTCCTCATGCACCTCGAGGACGTCCGCCAGCTCGGCCTTTACGTGGTTTCCGATCTCCTCGGTGGCGCCGCCGCCGCCCTCGCCTTCAAGGCGGTCATCACCGAGGACTGACCCGCCCTCCTCTCATTTCCTAAACGACAAACGGCGCGCCAGTGAAGGCGCGCCGTTCGAGTTTCCAGTATCGAAATACTGGTTACTTCTTTTTCTTGGCAGCTTTTTTCACTGCTTTTTTGACGGCTGGTTTCTTAGCCGCTTTTTTGGTCGCTGCTTTCTTTTTCGTTTTGGTGGCCATATGTTTGTTCGGGGGTGAAGTACGGCTCCGCAATTGTTGCGAAGCTTTTTGCGGGAAAATTTTGTGTGACGCGAAGGCCTCGCGGACAACGTTTATCTTTCAGTTAGTTATGTTTTTTTGCGCGCGAACGTTCAGCGACGCGCGCCGCGATGAAGACGACTCGCGGGTTTTGGTGCGGCCGCAGGCTGCGCGTTTTCATCAAAAAGCGCGGAATAGATGTAGCTGAATCCCTCGAGCTTCTTGCGCTCGATCGTCGCGTTGATGAAGCGCTCGATCGAACGCGCATCACGCACATCTTCCTCGGTGACGAGCGTGAACGCATCACCTGTTGACTGCGCTCTTCCCGTCCGGCCGATGCGATGGACGTAGTCCTCCGCATTCTCCGGCACGTCGTAGTTGATCACATGTGACACGCCCGCGATATCGAGGCCGCGCGCGGCAATGTCCGTCGCGACGAGCACTTCAAACTTGCCGCTCTTAAAGCCCGCCAGTGCCTCGGTGCGCTCGCGTTGATTGCGGTCCGCGTGGATCACGCCGACCGAATGTCCCGCTTGATGCAGCCGCCGCGCGATGCGGTCCGCGCCGAACTTCGTACGACTGAAAACGATCACGCTCTTGTACTCGGTGCGCTTCATCAACTCTTCGAGAAGATCGAACTTCTGCGACGCGACGACCGGATAGAACGCGTGCGAAATCGTCTCCGCTGGCGAACGCCGCTGGCCGATTTTGATCTCCACCGGATTGCGCAGCGCCCAACCCGCCAGCGAGGCGATCTCGGGCGGAAGCGTCGCGGTGAAGAACAATGTCTGCCGCGTCTTCGGGCACTTCTGCACGATGCGCTTCACGTCGGGAAGGAAACCCATGTCGAGCATCCGGTCCACTTCGTCGAGCACGAGGATGTCCACATCCGCGAGCGAGCAATCGCCCTGCTCCATCAAGTCGAGCAACCGCCCCGGCGTCGCCGCCAGGATATCGATGCCCCGTGAAAGATCGTCGCGCTGTTTGCCGTACCCGACGCCTCCATACACGACCGTCGTGCGCAGATCGGTGAAGAGAACGTACTTGTTGAACGCCTCCTCGACTTGAAGTGCGAGCTCGCGCGTCGGCTCAAGCACGAGGCAGCGCAACTTCCCGTGGCCGCCGAGCCGCTGGATGATCGGCAGCGCGAACGCCGCCGTCTTGCCCGTGCCCGTCTGCGCGGAACCGATCACGTCGCCGCCCGCGAGCACCACCGGAATGGCCTGCGCCTGGATCGGCGTCGGCTCGGTGTAGCCCATCTTCTCGACCGCGTACGCGATCGTGTCGTCGAGTCCCAGCTTGGTAAACGCCGTATCCATCTTGGGTACTTCCGCCCGCGGCAGCGGCACGCGCTGAGGCGTGAGCGCCGGTTCGTGGCGCTCTCCGCGCGCCTGTTTGCCCTTCGGCTCATGACCGCGCGGCGTCTTCGCCGGCCGTGGTGCCGAGCCCTGCGGCTGCTTGCCTCCGCGCGTTTCGTGCGAAGGCCCCGCGCCTTTCTCGCGTCGTGGCTGATGACCTTTGCCTTGGCTTTCGGTCGAGTGAGATTTGTGAGACTTCGGTCCGCGCTGATCTTGAGCGCGGCGAGTGGTGGGATGCGCCGAGGACTGGGCTTTGCCTTTTTCAGGGGCGGGTTTCGAGCCGAGCGACGTGCGCAGTTTGGCGAACAGCTTTCGCAGCATAAAGTATGTGGCTGGAGATTTCTTCAAAGCCTCTGCTTTGCAACCTCTGATCTTGCCGCGTTCAGAGGAGAATCGCGTCGCGCATCATCGCACGATCGCTTCAACGAACGATCATCCGCGAGCTGTCTTGTGAGAACACATCCGGCATCACGCCTTCGCTTGATCGCCGCGCCGCGAAACGCGCATGTACGTGCGCGTTCGTCAAAAGTTCGGCAAGATTCCGCGGGGAGACATGTCGCGCTTGGCATCACGCGGCGCACTTCGCACGCTGCGCGTTCATCCCCGCGTTCATCCCATGAATAACGATATCCGCTGGCTCGTACGTCTGCTCGCCGAACAAGGCCTCGCCACCCGCAGCCAGTGTATCGCCGCTTTGGAAACACTCGGCCCCGATCCCGAGCTCATGGACTTCGCGCAGAAGCTCGTGGACAACGCCATCGTCGATGACGTCGAGCAACTCGAACAACTCGCCGCCGATGCGCATGAGCGCGGTCAATCCGGTCCACCGCCGCCCGCCGACGGCTCACCACCGCCCGCCACGCGTCCCGCCATTCCGCTGCCCGCGGCGAACGATGTATCGACTTCTCCAATGCCGGCCGGCCCCGTGCCCGCGTTCGATTTCGCCGCCGTCTCCTCGCTCGACAACGCCGTCCTCGCCGAACGCGTGGGCGCGCTTCTGCGCGACGCCGCCGCGTACGGCGCGAGCGATCTGCACCTCACCGCAGGCGCATCGCCGTTCGTCCGCAAACACCGCGTCATCGTTCCGCTCGCTTCCCAGCCGCTCTCACAGGAAGACGCGCTCCGCCTCAACACCGTCCTCCTCGCGCCCCATCAGCGGCAGCTCTTCATGGAACGCCACGACTTCGACTACGCCTTGGCGCTCGACGCCTCCAGCCGCTACCGCGTGAACCTCATGTTTCACAAAGCCGGTGCCGCCGGCGCGTATCGCATGGTCCCCGCAGAAATCCCCCGCCTCGACGAACTCGGTCTCCGCAACCTCGAGACCGTCCGCAAACTTCTCAGCTATCACAACGGCCTCATCCTCGTCACCGGCCCCGTCGGTGCCGGAAAAACCACTACACTCGCCGCGCTCGTCGCCGAGCTGAACGAGCACCGGCAGGATCACATCATCACCGTCGAAGATCCGATCGAGGTCGTGCAGCCCGCGCGCGGCTGCAACGTCACCCAACGCGAGGTCGGCCCGCACACGAAGTCCTTCGCCTCCGCCTTGAAGGGCGCGCTGCGTGAAGATCCCGACATCATCGTCATCGGCGAACTCCGCGACCTCGAAACCATCGAGATGGCCATCACCGCCGCCGAAACCGGCCACCTCGTCATCGGCACCATGCACACGAGCGACGCCGCCACCACGCTCAACCGCCTGCTCGACGTCTTCCCTTCCGCGCAACAATCCCAGATTCGCGCCAGCGTCGCCGAAAGCCTACGCGGCATTCTCTGCCAGCGCCTCCTCCCCGGCCGCGACGGCGGACTCGTCCTCGCCTGCGAACTCCTCGTCGGCAACACCGCCATCTCCGCGCTCATCCGTGAGGGAAAAATCCAAGGCCTGCGCAACACCATGGAAACCGGCATCAAAGACGGCATGTGCCTCATGGAATCTGTCGTATTCGAACTTTGGCAACAAAAGCAGATCTCCGTCGAAACCGCCCGCGCCAACATCACCAACCGCGTCCTCCGCGGAAAGCTCACCAACTAACCTCAAGCCCTCTTTCTCTTTCCTCTTTCGTCTTTCTCTTTCGTCCGCCCTCCGCCCCTCCGACCCAGAGAAAGAGGAAAGAGAAAGAATAAAGAGAAAGACCCGATCACGCGCCCTCCGTTTCCGTCTACTCGCTACTCACTACCCGCTACTCGCTACTTTCTTTCCCAACAATGCCCGCCATCGACTCCTTTCTTCGCACCATGCTCGAACGCGGTGGCTCCGATCTCCACCTCACCGTCGGCCTCCCGCCCAAGGCCCGTCTCTCCGGCGCGCTCACGCCCATCGATCCCGCGCCGATCTCCGCCTCGCAGATGGAAACGCTCCTTCAGGAAATCTGCCCGCCGCGCAAGTGGACCGAGTTCCTCGATCGCAAGGACCTCGACCTCGCCCACGAGATTCCCGGCCTCGCCCGCTTCCGCGCAAATTTCCTCTACAATCACTGGGGCCAGGGCGCCGTCCTCCGCCAGATTCCCTCGAAGATTCTCTCCTTCGACGACCTTAAACTCCCCGAGGTCCTCAAGCGGCTCTGCCATCTCCAGGAAGGCCTCGTCGTCGTCACCGGTCCGACCGGTAGTGGAAAAAGCACGACGCTCGCCGCGATTATCGACTACATCAACACGAACCTCGCGCGTCATATCATCACCATCGAGGACCCGATCGAGTTCGTTCACCAAAACAAGCAGTCCGTCATCGTCCACCGCGAAGTCGGCGAGCACACCGCCTCCTTCGCCGACGCGCTCAAAGGCGCCATGCGTCACGACCCCGACATCGTCCTCCTCGGCGAAATGCGCGAACTCGAAACCATCAAGCTCGCCCTCGGCTGCGCCTCGATGGGCATGCTCGTCTTCGGCACGCTTCACACCAACAACGCCCCGAAAACCATCGACCGCATCATCAACGCCTTTCCCGCCGAGGAGCAAAACCAAGTCCGCACCATGCTCTCCGGCTGCCTCGCCGGCGTCGTTTCCCAGCTCCTCTGCAAACGCATCCCCAAAGGCCGCGTCGCCGTTCACGAAATCCTCCTGCCGCACGAAGCGCTTCCCAACACGATCCGCACCGGCCAGATCGCCAACATCCGCCAGCTCATCGAAAGCGGCGCGGCCGACGGCATGACCACGATGGATCAAAGCCTCATGGCCCGCGTGAAGGAAGGCGTCATCGAACCCTACGAAGCCTACATGAAGGGCGCCAACAAAGCCCTCTTCGCCCCGCTCCTGAAACCCGGCGAGTTGGAAGCCAAAGCGGCCCATTGATCCCAATCGTTCTCGTTCTCTTACTCCCACTCGTTCTCGATGTTTCCGTACCTCGGATTTTGAGAACGAGTAGGAGTAAGAGAACGAGAACGATTAAAACCGGAGCGTCCCCGCTTCGCCCCTCCGTCTACTCACTACCCGCTACCCGCTACTTCTTCGTCTCTCGCTTCCGTCTCTGCCTTCTTGGTACTTGTCCCTTGTCACTTCGACCTTCGCGCGCTGATCCATTTTCTCCTGCGCGCGAACACCGTCAGCACAACCCCGGCAATAAATCCGCCCGCGTGCGCCCACCACGCCACGCCGCCGCCGGCCACTTCTCCGCGCAGGAAAACGCCGACGCCGCTCATCGTCTGAAACGCGAACCACACCAGCAAAAACACAAACGCCGGTAGTGGCACCACCGGTACAATCCACGGCACCAGCGTCACGATCCACGCGCTTGGCAGCAGCACGAAGTACGCGCCCAGCACGCCCGAGATCGCGCCGCTCGCGCCGATCATCGGCACCGCCGACGCCGGATGCGCGAGCACTTGCGCCATCGCCGCCGCCACTCCCGCGATCACATAAAAAACCAAAAATTTGAAGGGACCGAATCGTTCCTCCACCCGCGCCCCAAAGATCCACAGGAACCAGCAATTCCCCAACACGTGCGCCACCCCGCCGTGTAGAAACATCGAGGTCAGCACCGTCATCCATTGCGAAACATCTCCCGGCGACTCGATCAACCGCCCTGGCACCAGCGCATGACGATACAACCACACTTCCGTCGCGCGCCCGCCCTTCAACATCAGCAGCAGTTGATAAATGAATACGCCCACGTTCGCCGCCACCAGCAGCGTCGTCATCACCGGCCTGCGCCGGCTCTTCTCCGTGTCCCAAAGCGGCAGCATCAGTGTGGCGAGCCGGGCTCACCCTCGGTTTTTCCTCTACGCGTGAACTCCACGCATCCACCCGGGAGCGCGGGCCGCTGGCCGGTTCCCGAAACGCTCCTCCTCATAAACCACACCGTCCGCTCCGTCCTATGCCGGTTCGTCCGCCACCCGTTCATTCGAGCCGGCACGCCCTCACGCTGATCAAGCGCGCGGTTCACTTCGCGATCTCGAACGACGAAATCCGCAGCGTCTGCCGCAAGTTCGGGCTGTTCGGTGGCGACGCCAGCAGATCAAATTGCTCGATGCCGATGTACGGCGCGCGCTTTTGCACTTCGGTATAAAAACGTCCCACCGCCTCATAGTCGGCTCCCGTGATCGACACCTGCGCGCTATTCACCGCGAGTTGATTCGACCGCTCGCCGGGAGCGCCGCTGATGTTGGTCTTGGCGCCGAGGCCCGCCGCATTCGCGATCGTGTTGATCTCCGACTGCAGCCGCACCTGATCGAACGTGCGCGACCGGTCGAAACGTTCACCCGCCGCTTTCGTCCGCGCCTCGATGTCGTCTTTCTGCCCAAGCACGACGACCTGTTCTTTCAGATCGAAACTCGTGTTGCGCACTTCACGCCACAGCTTGCCCGCGCGTTTGCCCGCACCCGACAGCCACATCGCCGCCGCCGCGACGACCAGCGCCACCATCAAAATTTTTTCGCGAACCGCGCGACTGAGGAAAAATGCTTTCATGATTGGATGTCCGGTTTCACCGCGCCGTCTTTGAAGACAACTTTGAGCCGGAAGGTCGTCAGCCCGCCCCGGCTGTCCTGCTCCACCACGGTCACCTCCTGCACTTCAGGCAGTCCGTTGAGCAGCGATTGGTAGGCGACGATGTCGTTCGGCACGTTCGTCTGACCGCGCACGTCGAGCGTATAAAGCGCTTCCGATGTCGCCGTCACCCGCGTGAAAACAACCGAGGGCGGCTGCTTCGATTTCACCAGATCGATCATCTCAAACGGCAGCAGCCGCTTCGTGGAGAGTTCTTCGATACGCGTCGCCAGGTCATTGGCTTTGTTGATCTCAGCCACCATCGGCGCGCGCTGATTCACGAGCGCCACACGACCCTTTTGCCAGAATTTCCCGCCGATCGTCGCCAGTTCGAGCACAAGCGCGAAGACGATCGCCGCCACGCTTCCCAAAAATATCCGCCACAGCAACAGATCGCGTGACCTGCCGCGCCGCCGCGCCGCCATGTCTTCCTTGTCGCGCACATCCACCGCATCGAGCGCTTCGCGTGTAAACGCCGCCGTCACCCGCCCCGCCCGAAACGCGATATCCCCATCATCCGATTCCGGATCGTACGCCGGCAACACGTCGACGTCCTCCACCTTCACGCTCTCGCCCGCGGCGCGGAGTAATTCATCACGCGCCGCCGTCCGCTCCGCGTCGCTCGCCTCGGGCGGCAGCACCCGCGTAGTCACCGAGGCCGGCACGTCGTCCGCATCGTTCCAGTGAACCGCCGTGAGCGACTCGCCGCCGTTCAACACCAGCGTCGTCGCCCGCCCCACGTTCGCCTTCAACACCGCCGCGAAAGACGGCATCGCCACTTCCGCGTCGGTCCAATCCTCCGCCTGATCCGTCGTGAAACGTTTCCGATAGGCCGCGTAAATCAGCGCGTGCTTCGCGCCTTCTTTCCAAAAATGCCCGTGATACATCTGCGCGAGCGGAAAGGGGGCCAGGGCCTCCAGCGCGAGTTCCGCCTGCGTCGCCACATCGACCGCCGTGCCCGCATCTCCCACGGGCACCACGCGCGTGAAAAACTGCGCGTCAGGCAACAACACGATCTTGGGCGGCGGTGCTTCGAAAGTGAAACGGGGTTTGGGGGAGGTCATGCTCAGGGACTGGGAAGGGGCTGAATCGCGGGAGACGGAATCGCACCGTTTTCGCGGATTTCCAAGAGAGTAAATGGGTAGTTCAGGCTTTTCGTCGTCGCGTTGCCGGAAGTCGAGTTCGTCCCCCCGCCTGACGTCGCGTTCCTCGTGGAGTTACCGTTCTGCGCGTTATTGTTTTCCGCATTCGTTTCCCGGTTGAGCGAGCCCGCGCCCGGCGCCTTCGCTCCACCACTCGGCGCGAGCAGCGCCGCCAGCCGGTACGTGTTGATGCCTTCCGTCACCGTGACGATCACGCGCAACGCGCTGATCTCCGTCCCGACTTTGGACAACGCCTCCGACTTCGCTCCGAGCACGCCGGCGATATCACCCGAGTTTTTGAATACACCCGGCCCGTTCGCCTGATACTGCCCCGCTCCCGCGAGAAAATCCGTCAGCCGCTGCTGCTGCTGCGGATCGTCCGCACCCAGCGCCGCGAGCAGATCCGGCGGCGCCGCGTTCAGGTTGGCCTGCTTGTAATTATAGAGGGAAAAGGTCGCCACAAACCGCCGCCACAGGTCGTTCGGATTTCCCTTTTCGTCGTAGAAAACCTCCCGCGCGTAGTCGATGGAGGCCAGCTCCGAGAACGACCGCAGCGACCGCGCCGGCGGTTGAAACGGCAGATCGCCACGATCGTAATCCTCGGGCGTCGGCGACGAAACCGACGCCGGTGTGTGCTCCTTTTTCATCCAGCCAAGCAACGCGTCGGACAATTTCTCCGCATCGCCCTGCGGCATTTCCCATGACTCGAACAGATTGATTAACGTGCGCCCGTTCACATTGGGCAGGGAAATTTTCCCGCTCTCGTCGTCGAAGGTCACCGTCACTTCACGGTCCGGCCCCGGCTCGTAACCGGCGAACGCCAGCGGATCGTTCCAGCCTTCCGAGGGACTGTGCAATCCGCCGAGCACTTCGCGAAAATCCACCAGCACCCCCACCGTCGTCTCAAGCGCCGAATACGCTTCCCCCCGCAATCGCGCATCCGTCGCATCGCGCGTCGCCACGATCAAATCGGTGCTCGCCTTCTCGATGAACAAGGTCAGCGCCGCCACCGCGAACAACATCGTCACCAGCACGATGATCAACACCGAGCCGCGCGTAGCCGCAGGCAACCCTTCGTAGCCGCGAGCGCGCAGCGAGCGGTCCGTGTCTGGGTTC
>Ga0164241_10002937_pt1 | contig 17807 bp, 18 predicted proteins | sample OricomyardsoilBY_FD_108780 | JGI IMG/M metagenome (GOLD analysis project Ga0164241, IMG submission 108780) | Backyard soil microbial communities from Emeryville, California, USA - Original compost - Back yard soil (BY) | ecosystem: Environmental > Terrestrial > Soil > Unclassified | place: USA...
CCCCTGGTCCGCGGCGCCGTCGCCGCCAGCGCCGAGCTCGAGGCCGAGACGGTCGACCAGGAGGAGATCTCCCAGGACCGCTTCACCCTGATCGCCCTCGACGCCCTCGAGGGCTACGGCGACGAGATCTTCATGCAGGTCAAGCTCTGGAGCCGCCGCGCCCAGGAGCTGGCCTCCGAGAGCCTCTACAGCTAGCCCTGGGATCTACGATGGGGCCGACCCGCCCCGATAGCTCAGCTGGATAGAGCGATCCCCTCCTAAGGGATAGGCCGCTGGTTCGAATCCAGCTCGGGGCATGACTGCGCGATTCGGGCTGCCTCGTCGCGGTCCATGTAGAAGACGAGGATGAACTCGAGCAGGCTGGGGAGCTGCTGCTCCAGATCCTCGGTCTTCCCGAGCAGGACCTGCCGCGCAATCAGGTATGAGACCCCGCTGACCAGCGTCAGCTCCATGAACTCGACACCTGGGTGATCGTCGAGGGAAGTCGCAGCAGCACCGAGCAGCACCGCGTAGCGCTCCAGCCAGTACTGCCGGCGACGAAGGGTCTCCTCGCTGAGCTCGGCACTGACGATGAGCATTCGGGCCAAGGTCGGGTCCGCAGCCAGTAGCGAGAGGCAGGAGCGCAGGGCGATTGCCACCCGGGTGGCGAAGTCAGCTTTCGGGTCGCAGGCTGCTATGCCCGCCTCGAAGAGGCGAGCGGCCTTGCGGTCATATGCGCGCCCGGTCACCGGGAGTCGAGTCGGCTCGGTTTCGAACATCGGCTAGCCGGCAAGGGCGAAACGCCCCGCCTCCTCGTCGCCGATATAGGGGGCCAGGATGAGCTGGACCAGTTCCGGCCTCAACTCCGATAGGCGACCGCTGCGGCCACCGAGTATCTGGGCGCCGATCGCATACATCGCGCCGCCCAGCACCACCCGCTCGGTCAGCTCCAGTGGCGCCCGCACGCAGCCTCGCTGCTCCCGGCCGGCGTAGAGCAGAGCGACCAGCCGCCGCTGCGCTTCACTGGTGCGGCGGGAGAGCTGTGGCTCGGCGACCACAGTCTCGAAGACAGCCAGCAGATGGATCCGATCCGGGAACTCGGTCGCGAACTCGAGCGCCGCGGCAACGCCGGCAGAGATCCCCGAGGGCCAGTCCTCGCTGGCCTCAGCCGCCAGGAGGATCGATGCGGCGACCTGCTCGAACGCCGCTTCGTAATCAGCCGTGACGCACTCGTACTTGTCTCTGAACTGCTCGTAGAACGTTGACCGCGACACCCCCGCCCGCTCGTGCACCTGGCGCACCGAAAGTGAGAAGGGGCCATCCTCGGCAATCGTCGCGGCCACGGCGTCGAGCATCCGCTGGCGCTGGTTCTCGATGACCTCCCGTCGCGGCACGCTGTGGCGCCCGCGGGGCAGCTTGCCGGTCTTGGTGCTCACGGCGAAGAGTTGTCCGTGTTTCCAGTCGGGCCTATTTGGAACATTGTCGGACCATATTTGGAGATTATGCCAGGAGACAACGCCTGAAAACTGCTCAAAATCTGAGATTTAAAAGGTCGTATACGTACCGACATCCTTGAGCGTGTGCTCGACGTCCTCGGGCCATAGCTGCGCCCGGCCTGCAAGGTTTTGCCCGGGCCGGTGCAACTTTGGGGGTCTTGGCCCCGTTGTACGGAGAGTGCCGCGAGTGAGCCCGCCAGCCCATCGCCTCTCCCCCGCCCTCGCGGCGGCGATCGCCCTTTGCGCCGTGGCGCTGGCGGCCTGCTGGAGCGTCTTCGCCGCGCCGGACGCGAGCGCCCGCGTCCTCCACTTCGACGGCAAGCGGATCCAGGCGCCGCGATCCTGGCCGGTCTACCGGCTCAGCGAGCAGCCGCGGATGTGCGTGCGGCTCGACCGCCGCGCGGTCTACCTGGGGACGCCGTCCGCCGATCAGCGCTGCCCCGCCGAGGCGCTCGGGCGCCGGCGGGCGATCCTGGTCGAACCGGGCTCGACCGCCGGCACCAGCCGCGCGGCGCTGCCGGCCCCGGCCCGCCCGACCGCCGGCATCTCCGCCGGGGGGAGCGTCTTCACCGGGCTCGGCTTCGACGCCTGCACGGCGCCCTCCTCGCGGACGATGGCGAGCTGGCGCGCCTCCTCCCCCTATGAGGCGATCGGCGTCTACATCGGCGGGCTCAACCGCGGCTGCTCACAGCCGAACCTGACCGCGAGCTGGGTCAGCGCCCAGACCGCCGCCGGCTGGCACCTGATCCCCACCTACGTCGGCCTCCAGGCCCCGACCAGCGCCTGCAGCAGCTGCGCCAAGATCAACCCGAGCCAGGCGACCGCGCAGGGAGCGGCGGCGGCCCGCGATGCGGTCGCAGTGGCCGCCGCGCTGGGAATGGGGCCGGGCAGCCCGATCTACAACGACATGGAGGCCTACACGCAGACCTCCAGCGCCACCGCGGCCACCCTCGCCTTCCTCGAGGCCTGGACCGAGCAGCTGCACTCGCTCGGCTACGTCTCCGGCGTCTACAGCAGCAGCTCCTCGGGGATCGAGGACCTCGCCGGCCAGATCGGCAGCGGCTACAACCTGCCCGACACCCTCTGGATGGCCAACTGGAACGGCCGCGAAGACACCGTCGACCCGTATCTACCCGCCAACGCCTGGAGCGACCACCAGCGCATCCACCAGTACCGCGGCGGCCACGACGAGAGCTACGGCGGCGTCACCATCAACATCGACAACAACTACGTCGACGGGGCGACGGTCGGCGAAGCGACGCCGATCCGCGGCAGCGAAGACCCGCGCGGCTTCCTCGACCTCGCCGGGTCGCCCTCCCCCGGGCAGGTGCGAATCAAGGGCTGGGCCCTGGACCCGAACCTGCCGACCCAGCCGCTGGCGATCCGCGCCTACGTCGGCGGGCGGGCGGGCGCAGCGGGCGCGCTCGAATACGAACTCGGGACCGTCGCCACCGGGGACCGTCCCGACGTCGCCGCCAAGTTCCGGCAGGCCGGGCCCGGGCACGGCTTCGACGTCGTCTTCCCGACCGTGAAGACGGGGGCGCAGCCGATCTGCGTCTACGCCCTCAACACCGGCGGCGGCGCCGACCGCCTGCTGGGTTGCCGGACCAAGAGCATCCCGGTCGCGATTACCCTCTCCCACCTGAAGGCGGTCGCCGGGGGCGTGCGGGTATGGGTCAGCTGCGAATGGCCGGAAGGGACCCTCTGCCCCGGACAGCTCTTCCTCCGCACCCGGATTAAGGTGGCCCTTCCCCACCGCCGCGGCACCCCGCCCAAGATCCGCACCGTCGTCCGCTCCCTGGGGCGGCGCGCGTTCAACCTGACCGGAGCGCGCGCCCACGCCTTCAAGGTGCCCTACAGCGCCGGCGGCCGGACGCTGCTGGCGGAGCGCGGCGAACTCAAGGCCCAGCTGATCGCCGCCATCCCCGGCGGCCGCCGCGTCGTCGCTCTCAGCATCCGCAACCCCGCCGGCTGAATAGCCCGTCGACTACTCCTCTGCGGCGGTCTCGCCGAGCGCCTCGCGCAGGCTCGCCAGCTCCGAGCGCAGCGCGGCCAGCTCGCGCTCGAGCCGGGTGAGGCGGTCCTCGGCCGGAACCCGCTCGGGCTCGCCGGAGCCCGTCTCCGAGCCGGCGTCCCTGCCAGCAGCGTCTTCGACGGGCGGCGCGGCTTCGTCCCCGAAGCCGCCGAGCAGCTGCTCGTAGCGCAGCTCCTTCTGACCCGGCCGGCGCTCGTGGCGGGCGACGTAGCCGCGCTCGACCAGCGCATCGAGTGTCCCCTGCACGGCGCCGAGGTCGGCGAATCCGTGCAGCCGCTCGCTGCGCTGCTTCAGCTCCCCGGGCGTCTGCGCGCCGCGCAGCATCAGCACCCCCAGCAGCGCCAGCTCACCGTCGTCGACGCCGAGCGCCTCCGGCATCAGCTGGCGGTACTTGCGGGCGCGGCTACCGGCACCGCTGGCGAGCCGGGTCCAGCCGCGCAGCGCCAGCCGCCGCAGGGCCTCGGAGACGGTCGCCTCCTCGTAGTCGACGACCGGGTCGCGGTTGGTCGACTGATTGCAGGCCAGGCGCAGGGCGTTGAGCGAGAGCGGGTAAGCGTCCGGGGTCGTGCGCTGCTTCTCGATCAGGCAGCCGACGACGCGGATCTCGACGGCGTCGGGCTCCACGGCTCGCTCAGCCGCGGTCCGGGCGGTCGGGGTAGATCTCGTCGATGGTGACGAGGGCGCGGTAGGGAGCCTCGGCGGCAGCTTCGATCCGGGCGGCACCGCCGGCGAGCCGGTCGACCACGGCGACGACGCCGGCGACCTCGAGCCCCTCCTCGCGGATCCGCCCGACCGCGCTCGCGGTCGAGCCGCCGCTGGTGACGGTGTCCTCGACGACGAGGCAGCGCAGGCCCGGCCGGACCGGCCCCTCGACCCAGCGCTGCAGCCCGTGCTCCTTGCGCTCGCCGCGGACGAAGAAGGCGACGAGCCCTTGACCGGAGGGGACCGCGATCGCCGCGCAGGCGGGCGGGATCGCCGCCGTGGCCGGGCCACCGACGGCGTCGGCGCCGAGCTCGGCGGCAACGGCGGCGATCAGCTCGCCGGCGGCGCGGAACCCGGCCGGCCGCATCAGCGTGCGGCGAGCGTCGACGTAGTACTGGGCGACGGCACCGCTCGACAGCGTCACCTCGCCGAGCACCAGCGAGTGCTCGCGCAGCTCCGCGAGCAGAGTCCCCTTGGCGGCGTCGAGGTCGGTCACCGCCGGCATCCTAAGGCGAGGGGGGAGAGTTCGCGGCCCCCAGGGCCTTGGACCGCTGTGAGTCCCTGTTTCGCTATGACGAATTGGTGTATCACCCCGCCGGTACACTCGGCCGATGGCGACCAAACACCCCCGCGTGCAGGTGACCGTCGACCCGGAGCTGGCCGAGGCGATGGCTGCCGTTGAGCCGCATCCGAGCAGCCGGTCGCGGCTGCTCCGCGACCTGGCGCTGCGCGGCGCTGAGGTCGTCGGCGAGGAGCGGCGCAAGCGCGACGAAGCGATCGAGTTCCTCTGCAAGGTCGCGGACGGCGAGATCGCCTACGACTTCGAGGGCCTGGAAAAAGTGCTGAAGGAACGTCACGAGATGCCGTGTAAGCGGCCACCCAAATGACTGCGACTCCCTTCGGCGCCGGGTTACCGCTGGTCATCGACACTTCGGCCTGGAATCGGCAGAGCAGGAGCCGATACCGCGAACGGTGGAAAGCAACCGCGAGGGCGGGTCGACTTGTTGCCTGCCCTGTATCCAGTCTCGAGATCCTGGGCAACACTCGCAATGAATCCGAGTTCGCCGCCTTCGACGCAGCCCTTCGTGCCCTCCCCCAAGCCCAGGTCAACGCGGCGGTGTGTCAAGCGGCACTTGCCGCAGCGCAAGAGCTGTGAGGCAGTCGCCTCCTCCCCGCCGCCGACTACCTGATCGCCGCCGCGGCAGCCGAGCGCGGCTTCGGCGTCCTCCACGCCGACCGGCACTTCGACCTGCTCGCCACGGTGCTGCCGTTCGAGAGCGTGCGCCTGCCCGAGTAGCCGGGCGGGCCTAGAAGACGAAGATGTCTTCGCCGTAGCTGATGCGCTCGTAGATCTCCGGCTGATCGGCGATGAAGGTGCGCAGGCAGCCGTGGCTGGCCGGATAGTCGGGCACCGATTCGTAGCCGTGGACCGCGTAGCCGCCGTAGAAGTAGAACGAGTAGTACATCCCGTGCGAGTTGTAGCCGGGTTCGGTGCGGATGAAGGTGAAGTGGCCGGTCACGGTCGGGGTCGAGGACTTGCCGGAGGAGATCGGGTAGATCGCGTATGGCTTGTCGCCTTTGGCGAAGACCAGGACCTGCTTGGAGAGCGGCGCCTCGACGTGCTTGCCGGCACCGGGATGGCGAACCTCGTAGCCGCCCTTGCCGCCGAAGACGCTCTTGACCAGGCCCTTGCCCGCTCGCATGCTGCGGGTCATGCCGTTGACTTTGCGGTAGGCGAGCACGCCGCGGGCGGTCTTGGCGCCGAAGCAGCTGCCGCTGTTGGCGATGTAGCCCATCTCCCGCATCGCCTTCTTGAAGCCGGTGACGACGTCGCCGCACTGGCCCTGGCGCAGGGCCGGGAAGCTGACCTTCCAGCTCTTGCGGACGGTGCTGTCGGCGCCCAGGACCGCGGTCGCCTCGTGCTTGGCGCTGACCGCGTACTTGCCGTCCTCGCGGACGATGACGCTGGAGCGGAAGCTGCCGGCCCCGCCTTTGCCCTTGCCGACCGCGAGCTTGTGGCTGACCAGCTCCTTACCGTCCAGGTAGAAGCTGACCTCGACCCGCTGACCGGGGACGTAGGGGCTGATCGTGCCGAAGACGGGGACCTTGCCGTAGATCTGGGCGCGGCCGCCGTCGAGCTTGCCGACCTCGATCTTCACGGTCGCGTCCGGGACGGCGGTGGTCGCGGCGCCCTTCGGTCCTGGCTTGGCCGCCACGGCGGTGGCGGGAAGCGCGAAGAGCGCCGCGAGGGCGAGGAGGAACGCGAGGCGGCGACTCACCGGCCGAATGCTACTGACCGAGTAGGGCGACGGAGTTGTTCAGCATGTGCAGCACGATGCATGGCACGACCGAGCCGGTCTTCTCGTAGAGGAGCGCCAGCAGGAAGCCGAAGGCGATCAGCGGCGGCACCGCGGTGATCCCGGTGAGGGCGTGCAGGCCACCGAAGATCACGGCCGCGATCAGCGCCGCCGCCACTCGCGGCAGCTTCTCCCGCAGACCGCCGAACAGCATCCCGCGGAAGCAGATCTCCTCGCTGATCGGGGCGGCGAACACGATCAGCAGGACCTGCACCGGGACCGGCCCGAAGCCGTCGGCGATGTCCTCCTGTTCGGGGACGACGATCAGCAGCGAGTAGGCAGCGGCGAAGAGCAGGTAGGCGCCGATCGCCGCCAGCGTCCACTTCACCGCAGTCGAGGGCTTGAAGCGCCGCACCCCGAGCCGTCGCAGGACTTCGCGGACGGTCGCCGCGCCGCGCTGCGCGGCGATCGCCATCGGCACCAGGAGGAAGCCGATCGCCGTCCCCAGCTGCACCCCGACGTTGCCGAAGGTGGTCAGGTCGCCGTCGGGCTCGGTCCCCAGAATCGCGGCAGGGATCCCCATCACGACCCCGGTCCCGAGGGCGAGGAAGACCCCGAGCACGCCGACCCAGGGGCCCCAGTTCGAGTACGGGAAGGGGGTCGGTTGCTGCCGCACCTCCGGCTCCGCGGCTAACTTGGCGTCCATGTCGCCGGCAGTTTCACAGGTCTCCCGCTCGACCAAGACCCGCCTGCGGTTCCTGCGGCGCCTGCTCATCTTCGTCGTCTTCATCGTCCTCGCGATGATCGCGCTGAGCCAGTTCACGGAACTGCAGCGCCTCGCCGCCGGCATCCTCGCCTCGACCGCGGTGCTGGGCCTGATCGTCGGCTTCGCCGCTCAGCACACGATCGGCAACCTCGTCGCCGGAGTCCAGATCGCGGTCTCGCAGCCGTTCCGGATCGGCGACCGGATCGCCTTCGACGAGAACGAGGGACGGGTCACCGACATCACCCTCTCCTACACCTACGTCGACCCCGGCGACGGCAGCCACTTCGTGATCCCCAACCAGCTGCTGGTCGAAGGCGTCGTCCACAACCACTCGACCGAAGACACGCAAGCCTGAGCGCCGTCGGTCCCTGAGTACCCTCTGCTCGATGACGCAGCGCAATCGGCGACGGCAGCGACGCCGCGGCGGTATCGGCGGCAAGGTCCTGCTGGTCGGCGGAGCGGTCTTCGCCCTGATCGCGATCGCCGTCATCGGCGTCACCTCCTGGGTCCTCGACGTCGCTGCCGACGCCCCTTCGCTCGCCAGCTGCAAGCCGATCGAGCGGGGCGGCAACTCGGTCCTCTACGCCGCCGACGGCAGCAAGCTGGGCGTGATTGCCGCCGACGAGGCCCACATCCCGGTCGCCGAGGACCGCATTCCCAAGCGGATGAAGCTGGCCACGGTCGCGATCGAGGACCAGCGCTTCTACGAGCACGGAGCGGTCGACGCCCAGGGCATCCTGCGCGCCGCGTTGAAGAACCTGGAAGCCGGGGAAGCGGTCGAGGGCGGTTCGACGATCACCCAGCAGCTGGTCCGCAACCTCTGCATCTCCAACCCGGAGCGCACGATCGAGCGCAAGATCGAAGAGGCGCAGCTGGCGCTCGAGTACTCCGATCGCCACACGCGCAAGGAAATCCTCGGCCAGTACCTCAACATCGCCTCCTACGGCACGATCGCGGGCAGCACCGCGGTCGGAGTCCAGGCGGCGTCGAGGATCTACTTCGACCGCCCGGTCTGGGACCTGACCCTGCCCCAGGCGGCGCTGCTCGCCGGCCTGCCGCAGGCGCCCTCCGAATACAACCCGACCCTCAACCCGGGCGCAGCGAAAAAGCGGCGTGACGAGGTGCTGCGCAAGATGGCCAAGCTCGGCTACGTCAGCCCCGAGCGCGCCGCCGAAGCTCAGCGGGCCGGCCTCGGCCTCGATACCTCCGACTCCTACTTCGAGCACCGCGAGCCCTACTTCTTCGACTACGTCGAAAACGAGTTGATCGACGAGTACGGCGTCGACGAGGTCCGCAACGGAGGCCTGAAGGTGAAGACGATGCTCGACCTCGGATTGCAGGAAGTCGGCCTGAACGCGATCCGCTACGCCCTCCCCTACTCGACCGATCCCTCCTCGGCCCTGGTCTCGATCGACCCCCGCAACGGCCACATCCGGGCGATGGTCTCCGGCTCCAACTATGCCGAGAGCCAGTTCAACCTCGCCGCCCAGGGCCGCCGCCAGCCCGGCTCCACCTTCAAGGCCTTCGTCCTCACCACCGCGATCAAGCAGGGCATCGACCCCTACTCGACCTACTACACCTCGAAACCGCTCGACCTCGACCTGCCCCACTGGGGCCACTGGGAGGTGAGCACCGCCGACGAGGGCTACCAGGGGACCGTCAACCTGCAGCAGGCGACGGTCAGCTCCGACAACACCGTCTTCGCCCAGCTCGACCTCGACGTCGGTCCCAAGAGCGTCGCCCAGACGGCGAAGTCGATGGGGATCGTGACCCCGCTGGACGGGATCCCGGCCGAGGGGATCGGCGGCCTCCGCCTCGGCGTCTCGCCGCTGGAGCTGACCAACGCCTACGCGACCCTCGCCGCCGGCGGCATCCACCACGACCCGGTCTCGATCGAGCAGGTCGTCTTCCCCAGCGGCAGAGTCGACCGCCCCCAGCAGGCGGAGCCCGAGCGTGTGCTGCCGAAACCGGTCGCCTACGAGGTCACCCGCCTGCTCCACGACAACATCACCGAAGGCACGGGGACCGCCGCCTACACCGGCTGCGCCGGCCAGGCCGGCAAGACCGGGACCACCGACGAATACACGGACGCCTGGTTCGCCGGCTATCAACCCAACCTGGCGACGGCGGTCTGGGTCGGCTATCCCGAGTCCAACGACATCTCGATGTCCAGCGTGCACGGGACCACCGTCTTCGGCGGCACCTTCCCGGCGCAGATCTGGCACTCCCTCTACGCCGAAGGCGGCGTCCCCTGCGAGGAATTCGAGCAGCCCGAGCAGTCGATCTCCTGGGCGCCCTACTACGGCCACTTCACCCAGGCGAGCCCGCGGAGCTCCTCCGTCGGCGGCAGCGGCGGGGGCGGAGGCGAAGAAGCGCCGCCTCCGGGGACCGCGGCGGTCGGCGGCTACGACCCCGACGCCTACGCGCCCGGGGTGGGCCAGGAACCGACGCCCGCGCCGCCGGCTCCCGGCGACGTCGGCAGCGGCAAATCTGCCGGCGGCGGGTAGTCGAGCATCGACCCCGGGGTCGCCTACGCCCTGATGTGGGTGGGCTTCGCCGCCTACCTCGGCCTGCTCCTCGCCGCTCCGGCACTCGGGCGCCGCCTGGTCTGGACCGCGATCGTCCTCGCCGTGACCGCCTTCGCGGTCGCCCCGATCCTGCTCTCCCACGACGTCTACAGCTACCTCGACTACGCCCGGCTGGGGGTCGTCCACGGCCTTGACCCCTACGTCGCGCCGCCGCTGGCCGCGCCGGCCGACCCCGCCTTCGCGCAGGTCGACTGGACCGAAGCGACCAGCGCCTACGGCCCCCTCTTCACCCTCTCCACCTACCCGCTCGCCTGGTTGCCGGTCGGCACCGGGATCGCTGCGCTCAAGGCGATCGCCGCGCTCTCGGTCCTCGGCCTGGCCGCGGTCGTGGCGCGCATCGCCGCCTGGCGCGGCGCCGACCCGCTCCGCGCCGCCGCCTTCGTCGCCCTCAACCCGCTCGTCCTCGTCCACGTCGTCGGCGGCGCCCACAACGACGGCCTGACGATGCTGCCGGCGCTGCTCGCCGTCGCCGCCATCCTCAGCGCCCGCGAGATCTCAGGCGGAATCGCCCTCGTCGCCGCAGTCGCCGTCAAGTCCTCCGCCCTCTTCCTCGCCCCCTTCGCCCTCCTCGGCTCCCGACGTCGCAGTCGGCTGCTGGCGGGAGCGATCGCCGCTGCGGCTGCCGCTGCGCTCGCCGGCTACCTCGCCTTCGGCTGGGACTGGCTGAGCGCGTTCGGGCTGGCGGGGGAGAACCAGGGACGGACCAGCCACATGAGCATCCCGATCACGGTCGCCCGCCTGACCGGGCTCGACCCCGACGCCGTCCGCCTCCTCGCCCTGGTCCTCTTCCTCACCCTGCTGCTGGAGCTCCTGCTCTGGACCTGGCGCGGGTTCGACTGGATCCGCGCCGCCGGCTGGACCGCGGCCGGCCTGCTTCTCGCCACCGCCTGGCTGCTGCCCTGGTACCTGGTCTGGCTGCTGCCCCTGGCCGCGATCGCCCGCGATCGCTGGCTGCAACTGCTCGCGCTCGCGCTCACCGCCTACCAACTAGGCGCCCGCATCCCGCTCTGAGCAGCGAACCCGCGCCCTGTCCGGCTAGAGGATTTCCGGCGTGTGCCGGGGGCGTTCGGACTCCCCCACGGCTTCCGCTTCCTGCTCCTCCTCGGAGGGATGCAGAATGCCGGTGTGGACGCTCCAGCCCTCGCGGCGGCCGAGCAGGGTGACGACGCCGACGTAGATCAGTTCGCCGATCGTCATCACACCGCGGACGACGATCGCGATCAGCGAGCCGAGCGCGAAGCTCTTGCTGGGCAACGCCGCCTTCAGGCCCCAGGCGAAGGCGGCGTCGCGGACGCCGAGACCGGCCGGGGCGACCAAGGTGACTAGGGCGGCGAAGTAGCCGATCGCCTGGGCGGAGCCGACCAGGAGGATGTCGTCGAAGGGGATGAAGGTGACCGAGCGGGCGACGCAGTAGATCCCCAGCGCGATCACGACCCAGTTCAGTGAGTAGAGGGCGACCAGGCCGACGACGCCGCGCAGCGGCACCGCCGCGGGCAGCGGCTCACGGCCGAAGGCCTTCAGCGCCCGGTTGGCGAGCGGCCCGAAGACCCGCGGGTGCAGGATCACGATCGCCGCCGGGATCAGCAGCACCACGACCCAGCGGACCGGCTGCGACTGCAGGTCGGGGTGGTTGACGATGAAGTAGGCGGCGACGACGATCGCCGACGTCGCCGAGATCGCCTGTTCGTAGACGATGCTGGCAATCGTGATCCGGCGTGGCACCCCAGCCCGTTCGGAGAGCAGCACCCGGCCCAACACGTAGAGCACGCTGCCCGGCACGTAGCGGGCCAGCAGCGGCTGGCCCCAGGCGACCTGGGCCCGGCCGAACCCGATCGACGAGCCGAGGAAGCGCAGGATCAGCTCCCAGCCGAAGGCGCTGACCACGAAGAAGAGGGGCATGATCAGGATCCCGGGAATCAGCCAGCCGACGTGGAAGTGGACGCCCTGCTCCTGGATCTCCGACCACTGGTCGATCACGGTCAGGATCAGGAAGCCGAAGATCAGGGCGGCGAGGCCGACCTGAAGGGCGAGGCGGACGCGGCGACTGCGTGGAGGGCGCGTACCGACGCGCGCTCCAGCCTCGCCGACCCGGTGCAGGAATGGTTGGCGGCGCTCCACTTGGAGAGCACCATAGTGAGACGAGCAGAGGCGCTCACCGCCGCTGTCCTGTGCCGGCCCGGGCCGGTCGGTTTGGGATAGTCAGCCGATGGGCGAGTTCGAGCTGCTGGAGAAGGTGCGGGAACGACTTCCGCCGGTGGGTCCGCGGGTCCGGCTCGGCAGCGGCGACGACGCCGCCGTCACCGTGCCGGGCGGTGCCACGGCGACCTCGATCGACGCCCTGGTCGAGGGCATCCACTTCCGCCGCGACAAGGCCACGCCGACGCAGATCGGCCGCAAGGCCCTCGCCACCGCGCTCTCCGACCTGGCGGCGATGGGGGCGGAGGCGGGCGAGGCCTACGTCGCCGTCGGCATCCCGGCCGACCTCGACGAAGACGGCTGCCTGGAGCTGATCGACGGGATCGCCGGGATCGCCGCCGAGACCGGGACGACGCTGGCCGGTGGCGACGTGACCCGGGCCCCCGTTCTCACCCTGGCCGTGACCGTCGTCGGCCACGCAGCCACGGCGGAGCAGTTGATCGGCCGCGGCGGTGCCCGGCCCGGCGACGCCCTGGCCCTAACCGGGGCGCTCGGGGGAGCGGCGGCCGGGCTCCTGCTGCTCGAGCGCCCCGAGCTGGCGGCAGCGCTGCCCGAGGAGACGGTGACGCAGCTGCGGCGGCGGCAGCTCGATCCGACCCCCCGCCTGGCCGCCGGCCAGGCGCTGGCCGCAGCCGGCGCGCGGGCGATGATCGACCTCAGCGACGGCCTCGGCGGCGACGCCACCCACCTCGCCGAGAGCAGCGGGGTCGGGATCCGGGTCGAGGCGGCGGCCCTGCCGCTGGCTCCCGGCCTGGCCGAGGTCGCCGCCGCGGCCGGGCGCGACCCCCTGGAGCTGGCGACTTCCGGCGGCGAGGACTACGAGCTGCTGGCGGCGCTGCCCCGCGAGCGCCTGACCGCTGCCGCGGTCGTGGGCGGGCCGAAGTTGACGCAGGTGGGAGAGGTCCTCGACGGCGCCGGCGTCGAGATCAGGCTGCCCGACGGGGGGACTCTGGCGCCGGCGGGGTTCGACCAGCTCGACTGAAGCCGGCGCCGTCGATCAGCAGCTCGCGCACGCCCCGGCGCCGCAGCATCGCCGCCGCGACCTGGGAGGGGTCGGGCTTGTAGTGGCCGGACTCGACCAGGCTCTTGAGCTCCTGCTGCTGCATCGCCACCTTTATCGGCCCGGCATCCCAGATCCTTAGTTCTGGGTACTCGCACATGCGTCCAACCTTGCCCGCGGCACTACCCTTCCACTGTGGCTAACGGGACGGCCCGCATTCTCCTCGTCGACGACGAGCAGTCGATTCAGACGCTCTTGAGCTATCCCCTGCGCAAGGACGGCTACCACGTCACCTCCGCCCTCGACGGCAGCGAAGCCCTGCGGCGCTTCGAAGAGGGCCGCTTCGACCTCGTCATCCTCGATCTGATGCTGCCCCGCCTCGACGGGGTCGAAGTCTGCCGGGAGCTGCGCTCGCGCAGCCAGGTGCCGATCATCATGCTGACCGCCAAGGGCAGCGAGACCGACAAGGTTGCCGGCCTCGAGGTCGGTGCCGACGACTACATCACCAAGCCGTTTTCGATGCGCGAGTTCCGCAGCCGCGTCAAAGCGGCGTTGCGGCGCTCGCGGATGGGTGGCGACGCGCCCGCGGACGAGGCGATCGAGTCCGGTGAGCTGACGATCGACTTCGAGCGGCGCATGGTCACCCTCGCGGACGGGGAGGTCCGGGTCACCTACGTCGAGTTCGAGATCCTCGGGGCCCTTGCCCGCTCTCCCGGCCGCGTGCTCAGCCGCGAGACCCTGCTCGAGCACGTCTGGGGCGACTCCGAGTACCGCGACCCCCGCACCGTCGACGTCCACATCCGGCACCTGAGGGAGAAGCTGGAGAGCGACCCCAAGCAGCCCGAGTTCCTCTTCACCGTGCGCGGGGTCGGTTACCGGTTCAAGGAGTAGGGCCTTGCCCCGGCTCAGGCTCACCAATCTCGGCAACCGGATCACGGTCATCTCGATCGCGATCGCGGTCGGCACCACCGCCGTCATCTACCTCTACACGGTGGCGATCGGCGGCGGCGGCGCGGTCAAGGGGCAAATCCTGGTCGGCGGGCTGATCGCGATCCTGATCGCCACCGGGGTCGGCACCTATTACGCGCAGATGGCGGCTCGCAACATCAGTCATCTCCAGGACGCCGCCCGCAAGGTCGCCGACGGCAACTTCGAAACGACGATCCCGGTCGCCGCGGCCGGGCAGCTGGGGCAGCTCGCCCGCACCTTCAACGAGATGCAGCGGCGCCTGGCCGAGCTCGACAGCGCCCGCAAGCAGTTCATCGCTAACGCCTCGCATGAGCTGCGCACGCCGATCTTCAGCCTCGGCGGCTTCGTCGAGCTGCTCGAGGAGGAGGACCCGAGCCCCGAGGAGCGGGCGGAGTTCGTGCGCACCATGCGCCAGCAGATCGTGCGCCTGACGAAGCTGACCGCTGACCTGCTCGACCTCTCCCAGCTCGACGCCGGGGCGATGGTGATGCAGGCCCGAAGCGTCGACCTCGGCGCCCTCGCGCGCGAGGTGACGCGGGAGTTCGGCGCGCGCGCCGAACTGCGCGGATCGCGGCTGCAGCTGCGCACGCCCGAGCGCCCGGCGATCGCCCGCGCCGACCCCGATCGCGTGCGTCAGATCATCCGTATCCTCCTCGACAACGCTCTCACCCACACTCCCGAGGGCACCAAAGTGACCGTGACCACCTACTCCGTCGACCGCAGAGCTGAGCTGACCGTCTCCGACGAGGGCGCCGGCATCCCCCAGCGGGTGCAGAACCGGATCTTCGAGCGCTTCTACACGGCCGACAAAGCCGGTGGCTCCGGCCTCGGCCTGGCGATCGCCACCGAGCTGGCCCAGCGCATGGACGGCCGCATCACGATCAGCTCCAGTCGCCGCTTCACCGCCTTCACGCTCGACCTGCCCCCGGCCCAGGTGGACGGCGAGCCACACCCCGCGGGCGCGATCAAGGCACCGGCATGAGGCCCGCGGCAGCGCTGGCGGCGCTGCTGTCCTGCCTTGCCCTGCTCACGGGCTGCGGCTCCGGCGCGAGCGGAGACTCGACCGCTGCCGGCCCCAGCGCGGCGCGGCCGGAGCCCGCTCCGCAGGTGATCGTCGAGACCGCCGTCCGCGGCTTTGACGCCGCCGAGGTCTACCGCGAGGCGGCGCCCGGAGTGGTCACGATCCGCTCGGTCTTCGGCGACAGCGCCGGTGCCGCCGAGGGTTCCGGCTTCGTCCTCAACACCGACGGCGAGATCGTCACCAACGCCCACGTCGTCACCGACGAATCCAGCGGCAAGCGCAAGCCGGCGCGAGAAGTCTTCGTCGAGTTCCCCGACCGCAACGTGGTCGAGGCCGAGATCGTCGGCTTCGACCCCTTCGCCGACGTCGCCCTGCTGCAGGTCGACCCAAACGGCTTCCCCCTGCACCCGCTCGAGCTCGGCGACGACAGCGAGCTCGAGGTCGGGCAGCCGGTGGCGGCGATCGGCAGCCCCTTCGGCGAGCAGCAGTCCCTGTCCAGCGGGATCGTCTCCGCCACCGACCGCTCGGTGAAATCGCTGACCAGATTCCAGATCGAGGGAGCGATCCAGACCGACGCCTCGATCAATCCCGGCAACTCGGGCGGGCCGCTGCTCGACGCCGCCGCCCGCGTGATCGGCATCAACCAGCAGATCGAGACCGAATCCGGCGCCAACGACGGGGTCGGCTTCGCCGTTCCCGTCTCCTCGATCAAGCGCTCGGTCGCGCAGCTGCGCGAGGACGGCCACGCCGAATATGCCTACATCGGCGTCTCGAGCCAGGCGCTCTACCCGCAGCTCGCCGACAAGCTCGGGCTCGACACCACCTTCGGCGGCCTCCTCGCCGAAGTCGTCCCCGGCGGCCCGGCGGAGAAGGCGGGCCTCGAAGGCGGCGACAAGGAAGTCAAATTCCAGGCTGGCAAATACCGCACCGGCGGCGACGTCATCCTCGAAGTCGACGGACACGAGGTCGTCCAGCCCGACGACCTCGCTCGCATCATCGCCCCGCGGAGACCGGGCGAGGAGGTGACGGTGACCATCCTTCGCGATGGCTCGAAGAAGCAGGTCGAGGTCACTCTGGGCGAGCGCCCGGACTCGGTCGGCGGCGGCTAGACGGCACTGCGCCGCCCGGAGGTGTAGAACTCCGGACTTGCTTCAGGAAGTCGCCCTCGGCCAGAAGTCCCTCACCGACTACACCCACGTAGTCGGGAAGGAGACGACGGAGCGCATCCGCGAGCTCGCGGAGCCGCTCAAGGGCAAGCGCATCCTCCACGTCAGCGCCACGGCCTTCGGCGGCGGGGTCTCCGAGATCCTCTACACGATCGTGCCGCTGATGCGCGACATCGGCCTCGACGCCCACTGGCACGTGATCTTCGGCAAGGAGGAGTTCTTCAACGCGACCAAGCTCCTCCACAACTCCCTGCAGGGGGCCGAGGAGACGCTCAGCGACGAGCAGTGGAAGCTGTTCGACGAGATCAACCTGATGAACGCCGAGGGGCTGCAGGGCGAATGGGACGCGGTGATCGTCCACGACCCCCAGCCGATCGGCCTGCGTCGCGGCGCCCTGGCCAAGGGCAAGCGCTGGATCTGGCGCTGCCACATCGACCTCTCGACCCCGAACCCGGCGCCGATCGAACGGCTGCTGCCGCTGATCGAGGAGTACGACGCCTCGGTCTGGCACCTGCCGGACTACGTCCCGGCGGCGATGAACGCCGGTCGGGCCGGCGTCAACATCATCCCCCCGGCGATCGATCCCCTGTCGCCGAAGAACATGGCCTTCTCCCCCGAGGACGCCGCCTTCGTCAGCCGCCAGTTCGGCATCGACCCCGACCGGCCGCTGATCACCCAGGTCTCCCGCTTCGACCCCTGGAAGGACCCGATCGGCGTCATCGACGCTTACCGCGAGGTGACCGAGCAGGTACCGGAGGCGCAGCTGGCGATGGTCGGCTCGATGGCCAGCGACGACCCCGAGGGCCGCGAGTACTTCCAGAAGACCTACGAATACGCGGACAACGATCCCGACATCAAGATCCTCAGCAACCTCAACAACGTCGGCGCGATCGAGGTCAACGCCTTCCAGTCACAGTCCGACGTCTGCCTGCAGAAGTCGATCCGCGAGGGCTTCGGCCTGACCGTCACCGAGGCGCTCTGGAAGGGCCGCCCGACGATCGGCGGCAACGTCGGCGGCATCCCCCTGCAGATCGAGGACGGCGAGACCGGCTACCTGGTCAACTCGCCCTCCGAGTGCGCCCAGCGCAGCCTCGAGATCCTCGCCGACCCGGAGCTGGGCAAGCGCCTCGGCCGCGCCGGCAAGGAGCACGCCCGCCGCGAGTTCCTCTCGCCGCGCCTGCTGCGCGACTGGCTCGGGCTGCTGACGGACCTCGACACCTGATCCCTGCCTAGGGGTCCCTTAACCTCTGCGGCGTGGACTCCTCGCCGCTGATCATCGTTTCGAACCGGGGACCGCTCCAGTTCGAACGCGACGAGGCCGGCGAGCGCACCCTGCAGCGCGGCGGCGGCGGCCTGGTGACGGCGCTCTCGGGGCTCGTCTCCCACCGCGACGCGCTCTGGATCGCCTCGGCGATGACCGACGAGGACGTCGCCGTCGCCGAGGAGCACGGCGGCCCGGTCGAGCTCTCGATCGACGGCATCGACTACCGGGTGCTGCTGGTCGGCAGCGACGGCGACGCCTACGACCGCTTCTACAACGTGATCGCCAACCCGATCCTCTGGTTCATCCAGCACTACCTCTGGGACCTCTC
>Ga0164241_10002938_pt1 | contig 17806 bp, 17 predicted proteins | sample OricomyardsoilBY_FD_108780 | JGI IMG/M metagenome (GOLD analysis project Ga0164241, IMG submission 108780) | Backyard soil microbial communities from Emeryville, California, USA - Original compost - Back yard soil (BY) | ecosystem: Environmental > Terrestrial > Soil > Unclassified | place: USA...
CCACTTGACGCACTGACCCCCTGTCGTCCATCGCTGAGTTGCGCCAAATGACCCTTCGTTGGCACAACGAAGGGTCATTTGGCGCAACTCAGCGATGGGAAACAGGGCGATGGGGACGGCCTAGACGAGAAGCTGGTGCTTGGCGAGGTCGCGATACAGCGGCGTCGACTCGACCAACTCGGAATGCGTGCCGGTGCCGATCACGCTGCCATGGTCGATGACCACGATCTGATCGGAGTCCACCACCGTCGACAGTCGGTGTGCGATGACGATCAGCGTGCGATTCTCCGCGACAGCGTCGATCGCTTCCCGCATGAGCTGTTCGTTTTTGCCGTCCAAGCTGGATGTCGATTCGTCCAGCAGCAGGATGGGCGCGGCTGCCAGCAAAGCACGGCCGATCGCCAGCCGCTGACGCTCGCCGCCCGAGAGCATGATGCCGTCTTCACCGACCTGCGCATCCAGCCCAGCAGGGTTGCGCTCGAGCACCTCGGTGAGGTTCACGGCGTGCAACACGTCGACGCACTGCACGTCGGTCGCATCCGGGGCGGCCAACTTCAGATTGTCGCGCAGCGTTCCGGCAAGCACCGGCGCATCCTGCTCGACATAGCCGATCTGCGCGCGCAGAGCGGTGCGCTCAATCGAGCGGATGTCCAATCCGCCGAGGCGAACGACCCCGGCCGACGGGTCGTAAAACCGTTCGATGAGCGCGAGAATCGTGCTCTTGCCCGCACCGGACGGCCCGACCAGCGCCGTGCGCTTGCCGCGTGGGGCGCCGAACGTCACGCCGCGCAACACCGGCGTGCCCGGGCCGGTCGACCTGGTCGGCTGCGCATCGTCGACGGCGAAGGCGATCTGCCCGGCTGCCTCGTCTGACGCCGCGTGTCGCGCACCGGCAGCGCGCGCGGCAGCAGCCTGTTCAACCGACGGGTCGGCCTCGGCTTCGGCCACGATGTCGCGACCCTCAAGCGCGGCGACGGCGTCAGCGGATGCGGCGGCGGCTGCGGCTTCGCGCCGGCGTGCGCGCGCTGACGGCGCATCCGCCGCCGCATCCGGAGCCGCAACGGGCGCCGCAGCATACGCGAAGTGCACATCGTCGAACGCGATGGCCGCGGCCCCCGGGTTCACCGACGCGTTCGCCGGCCCGACGATGATCGCCGGATCGGGGGCGAACTGCCGATCGAACTGGTTCTCGCTGGGCAGGTCGATGATCTCCTGGATGCGACCGAGCGCGCCCAGAGCTGCGTTCACGCTCGTCACAGCCCCGAAGGCCTGTCCGAGCGGCAAGATCATCATGAACAAGAACAGGATGAACGCGACGAGGTTCGCCACCGTGATCGCCCCGCTCGCGACCCGGTAACCGCCGACGCCGAGCACGACGAGGAACGACACCTGCATGGCGATGCCGGCGACCGGCACCACGAGCGCCGAGATCTTCGCGACCTTGATGCCCATCTTCCATGCGCCGACAGCATCCGTTTCGACGGCGGCGATCTCGCGCTCAGTCGCGTTCGCCGCCCGAATGGTGCGCACCGAGCTGATGGCCCGCTCGACCGCGGCTGCCAGGTCGCCGACCTTGGTCTGAGCCTTCTGACTGGCGACCCGGATGCGACGCGACAGCGTGACGACGGTGATGACGGATGCGGCGATCACCAGCACGGTGAGGCCGAGCAGAACGGGGTCGATGATGAGCATGGCGATGAGCGCGCCGATGAACGTGAGTGCCCCGCCGATGGCTTCGACCAGACCCTGGGTGAGCACGGCGCGCAGCAGGGTGGTGTCGCTGCCGACGCGGGAGACGAGATCGCCCGTGCGGCGGGCGTCGAATTCGCTGACCGGCAGGTTCAGCATCCGCGCCACGAGCCTGCGCCGCGACGAGAGCACGACGCCCTCTCCGGTGCGCTGCAGCAGGTAGTGCTGATAGCCGGAGATCAGGCCGGAGATGACCACCAGCGCGATCAAGGCCCACACCAGCACGCCGAGCGGGCCGTTCTTCTCAACGACCGAGATCACCTGGCTGACCAGCAGTGGCTGCGCCAGACTGGCCGCGGCGCCGAGCACGCTCAGCACGATGACCACGCTCAGCACTTTTTTGTGTTCGAACAGGTACGGCAGCAGCTGACTGAATTTCGCGCGCGGCCCGGCATCCGATGTTCGGCTACCGCCGCGTCTATTGGTGCGGGCGGACGTGGTTTGACTCATGGTTCTTCTTCATTGTGTTGTCAGTGGGATGCTCGAAAGAGCGCGGGGGAGCGAGCGCTGAGAGCGCCATCGCCTACCTTCGACCGTACTTCTTATGCACGGCCTGTCGTGACACACCGAGGGCAAGCGCAATCAATTGCCAGGAAGCGTTCGCGTTACGGGCGCGCCTGACGGCGACGCCCTCGACACGGTCGAGCTCTGAGTGCAGCTTCGCGATGGCGCGCAACGCGACGATCGGGTCATCGGATCCGGCATCGCCTGCCAGGGTGCGCATGAGGTCGGTGGTCATTTCGTCAACGTTAGTTGACATCCTGCATGCTGTCAACCGAAGTTGACGCGTGTCCGACGTGCCGGATGTGAGATCTGCCTTTTGGGACGAGATTCGGCTCATTTCGCGCGCATCTCGTCCCAAAAGGCGGACCTCGCGGACGGCGACGCGGATGGATAAGCACGACGCTGCGGTCTCGGTGGCCGGATGCGACGCGCGCAGTACCATAGGCGTCACGGCCGCATGCTCACGCATGCACGCGCATCCGGTCGTATGCATCCGATTTGCACAACGAGGGGACCATCCGTGAATTCAGTCATCGGCGCGATACTGCCGACCGCATTCGGCATCGCACTGTCTCCGATGGTCGTGGTCGCCACGGTTCTGAGCCTCGCCAGTCACCGGGGGAAGGCGAATCTCGCCGCGTTCATCGTCGGATGGCTCGCTGGAATCGCCGCTGTGGTGATCGCCGCAGCGCTGTTGACGTCGATCATCCCGGCCAGCGCCCCCGAATTGACGTGGATCACCGCGGGGATCGTCGTGATCGTGCTCGGTGGGGTGTTGTTCTTGCTTGCCTTCGGTGAGCTGCGCGTGCGGACCCCGCGGTCGACGTCACCGGCGGACGCGCTACCGGAGTGGACAGGGGCGATCGCCGACATGCCACCAGTGCGCGCGTTTCTGACCGGGCTGTATCAGGTGGTCAGAGATCCGAAGAACCTCATCCTGACCATCGCCGGTGGCGTGATCATCGGGGTGTCCGCGCTGGAAATCGTGCCGGTGATCATCGTGGTGGCGGTGTTCGTGCTGATCGCTCTGTTGACCGTGCTGATCGTCGTCGTCGCCAACCTCGTCGCCGCTCAGAAAACCGCTGGCGTGATCGATGATGCACGTGCATGGTTGGTCGATCACGGGTCGGCGCTGGTGGCATCTGTGCTGTTCATCGTCGGTGTGACCCTCGTGGGGCAGGGGATCTCCGTTCTCTGAGCGGCCGAGCGCCGGGCTGATGGCCCAGATGTCGGATGTGCCGACTACCCTGGTGAACTGTGCCAGAGCCTGTCATCATCGCCCGTGAGCTCGTCAAAAAGTACAAGGAGTTCCCCGCCGTCGGCGGTATCTCGTTCGAGGTCGCGCCAGGGGAGTCTTTCGGGTTGCTCGGCCCGAACGGCGCGGGTAAATCCACGACGATGCGGATGGTCGGGGCCGTCTCGACACGCACGAGCGGCGACCTGTCGATACTGGGGTTCGACCCCAACCAGTTCGGGCCCGAGATCCGCTCGCAACTGGGCGTCGTGCCTCAGACTGACAATCTCGACACCGAACTGCGCGTGCGCGACAACCTGATTGTCTACGGCCGCTACTTCGGTCTACCGATCCGCCGTGTTCGCCAGCGCGCCGATGAACTGCTCGAGTTCGCGCAACTGGAAGACAAGGCCAAGTCGAAGGTCGACGATCTCTCCGGCGGTATGAAGCGCCGATTGACGATCGCGCGAGCGCTCATCAACGATCCGCGCATCCTGCTGCTGGACGAGCCGACGACCGGACTGGATCCGCAGGCTCGCCACATTCTGTGGGACCGGCTGTTCCGGCTCAAGGAGCAGGGCACGACCCTCGTGCTCACGACGCACTACATGGATGAGGCTGAGCAGCTCTGTGACCGGCTCGTCGTCGTCGACAAGGGCGTGATCATGGCGGAAGGCTCGCCTGCGTCGCTCATCCGCGACTACTCGAGCCGCGAGGTGCTCGAGGTGCGTTTCGGGTCGGAGAAGAACGCGCAGGTGGCAACCGAGTTGGATGGGGTCGGCGAGCGCATCGAAGTGTTGCCAGACCGCATCCTGATCTACACAGACAACGGTGAGCGCGAGTTGGTGACGCTGACGGAGCGCGGTTTACAGCCGATCACGAGCCTGGTGCGGCGCTCCAGCCTTGAAGACGTCTTCTTGCGGCTCACCGGGCGGAGTCTGATCGAATGACCCTTCGAGACGGTCGCAGGGCGACCTCCTCAGGGCAAGCCGCAGTCGACGCAAGCGCCGCGACCGACACCGCGCTAGCCGCCGCACAAAAACCGCGGCGCTACGGCGGCTGGTACGTGGCCGAGCACCGCTTCCGGGTGATGCGTTCGTATCTGCAGACCGTGATCCTCACCGGAATCGGCAGCCCGTTCCTCTACCTCTTCGCGATGGGTGTCGGTCTCGGCAGCCTGATCAGCAGCAACCTGGGCGACACGGCAATGGGTGGCGTCAGCTATCTCACGTTCGTGGCTCCCGCACTGTTGGCGACCGCGGCGATGACTGCGGCATCCGAGGAGTTCACCTACCCCGTCATGCTCGGGTTCAAGTGGAACCCGACGTTCTTCGGCATGAACGCTGCGCCGATCTCGCCGGGGCAGATCATTGACGGCATTGTCATCTCTGTGGTCGCCCGGCTGCTTGGAACCTGCATCGCCTACTACGTGTTCATGCTGCTGTTCGGCGCGGTGCCGAATTTCTGGGGCTTCATCGCAATCTTCGTTGCGGTGCTGACGGGCCTCGCATTCGGCGCCCCGGTGATGACCTACGTTGCCACGATTCAGCAAGATACCGGCCAGATCGCCATGCTGATGCGGTTCGTGCTTCTGCCGCTTTCACTGTTCTCCGGCACGTTCTTTCCGCTGACGGCGATGCCGATCTATCTGCAGTGGATCGGCTGGATCTCACCGCTGTGGCACGGCACCGAACTCTCTCGCGTGTTCGCGTATGGCCTGCAGGAACCGCTGTGGCTCACCATCACCCACGTCGTCTATCTCGTGGCGCTGTTCGCGACCGGATGGCTCTGGTCTCGCCGTATCGCAGGCCGGAGGTTGAACAAATGACCAGCGCACCAGGCACGCGGATGCCGCCGGCCGGCGGTCAGCAGGGCGGCGATCTCGTGGCATCCGTTCGCGCCGGTCGACCGCTGAAGTCGCTGTATGCGGGCAACGCCTCATCGGTGATGCAACGCGGATGGCTCGCCACGCGCAGCACGAACTGGCTGGTGATGCTCTCGGGCTTTTTCGAGCCGATCTTCTACCTGCTCTCGCTCGGCATCGGCCTCGGGTCGCTCGTCGGCACTGTGGCGGCATCCAATGGGCAACAGATTCCATACGCGGCGTTCATCGCGCCTGCCCTGCTGGCGACAGCAGCGATGAACGGCGCGGTGTATGACTCGACGTGGAACGTGTTCTTCAAGATGCGCTTCGCGAAGCTGTATGAGGGGATGCTGTCGACCTCGCTCGGGCCGCTGGATGTCGCACTCGGCGAGATCTTGCTCGCACTGGCGCGCGGTGCGCTCTACGCGATCGGGTTCATGATCGTGATGCAGGTGATTGGACTGAACCTGTCGTGGTACGCGCTGCTCGCGCTGCCTGCCGTGTTGCTGATCGCGTTCGGGTTCGCCAGTTTCGGTATGGGGATCACCAGTTTCATGAAGACGTTCCAACAGATGGACTGGATCAACTTCATCATGCTGCCGATGTTCCTGCTCTCGGCGACGTTCTACCCGCTGTCGGTGTATCCGCAGCCGGTTCAGTGGATCATCCAGGCAATGCCGCTCTGGCACGGTGTCGAACTGATCCGCGGGCTGACGACCGGCGTGCTCAGCGTCGGGATGCTGTGGCACGTGTTGTACTTCCTCGTCATGATCGTGCTGGGGCTCATCCTGACCATGCGGCGCCTGCGCGCCCTGTTCCTCGACTGAGGCGACCCGACCGCAGTTACTATTCTGATTTCATATGATACGGTTCTCGTATTATCTGAAATCCAGTAGATGGAGTAACTCATGCAACTTGCTGTGTTCGGTGCGAACGGCCCAACCGGCCGCCTCGTGACTCGGCTTGCCCTCGAGCGCGGCCACACGGTCGTTGCATTCACGCGGCATCCAACCGGCTTCACCCTTGTCCATGAAAGACTCACGGTGGTCGGCGGCGATGTGGCAGACGCGGCCGCCGTCGAGGCGGCGGTTCGCGGCGCGGATGCCGTGCTCTCGAGCCTGGGCGTGCCATACAGCCGCCAGCCCATTTCGGTTTACTCGGTTGGCACGACCAACATTCTGCGCGCGATGGACGCCACAGGCGTGGCCCGTTTCATCGGAGTCAGCTCGAGCGCGACGGATCCGAGCGCGGGACCCCACGGTGGCTTCTTCTTCGAGAAGGTGCTCCAGCCCTTCACGATCACTGTGCTGGGCCGCACGCTGTACGACGACATGAGGCGGATGGAGGGTCTCGTGACAGCCAGCGATGTCGACTGGACGATCATGCGGCCATCCGGCCTCTTCGACGCCGAGAAGATCAGCGAGTATGCGATAGCCGAGACGTACCTGCCCGGCAAATTCACCGCGCGCATCGATCTGGCCGATGCAATCGTGACGAGCTCGGGCAGCCGAGAGTTCGCCGGCCGCATTGCGGCCGTCACAACGACGGATGGTGCTCCAACGCTCGCGCAAATGATGGTGCGCGAGGCGTTCAAGCGGCCGCCAAAACACGACCAGGCGGGTCGTACCGAGGGCAGTCTGCCGGAACATCCGACCGCTCGTTGATCCCCGTTCTACGCGTCGATGTCCACATCCTTCGTCTCACGGCCGAGCAGCAGCGCGACGAGTGTGATCACCGCCATCGCCGACAGGTAGATACCAACCCAGAACGGGCTTCCGCTGCCGGCCGACCATAGCGCCACCGCGATGAACGGCGCGACGGCCGCGCCCAGAATCGAACTGACGTTGTACGAGACGCCCGAGCCCGTGTATCGCACGTTCGTCGGGAACAGCTCGGGCAACAGTGCCCCCATCGGCCCGAACGTTGCACCCATCAGCGCGAAGCCGAGCACGAGGAACAGCATGACGCCGGCGAAGCCTGCCCCCAGCAGCGGCACGAACAGCAGGCCGAACACGATGATGCCCAGCGTCACCCAGATCAGAGTGCGGCGGCGTCCCCATCGGTCGGCCCAGGGGCCGGACAGCAAGGTGAACGCGCCGAAGAACACCACGCCGGTGATCGACATGATCACGAACGTCGTGTAGCTGTATCCGAGTCCCGATAGCGGGGCATCCGGTTTGGCGGTGCCGTAACTGAGCACGAAAGTGGTCATCAGATAGAACAGCACGTAGGTGGCAAGCATGAAGAACGTGCCGAGGATGAGCTGGCGCCAGTTGTTCTTGAACACCGTCGCCAGTGGAACCTTGCGGATCTCGCCCTTTTTCAGTGCACCGGCGAACGCTGTCGACTCGACCAGTCGCATCCGCACCCAGAGGCCGATGACGACCATCACGACCGAGAACCAGAACGGCACCCGCCAGCCCCAGGTGAGGAACGCGTCGGAGGGGGCTCCGCCTTCGCCGGGCTGGATCGCCGAGATGATGAGGAAGATACCGTTGGCGATGATGTAACCCAGCGGTGCACCCAACTGCGGGAACGTGCCGTACCAGGCGCGCTTGCCGGCCGGTGCGTTTTCGGTGGCGACCAGCGCGGCGCCACTCCACTCGCCGCCGAGTGCGAATCCTTGGGCCAGGCGCAGAATCACCAGCAATAGCGGTGCGAACCAGCCGACGATGGCGTACGTCGGCAGAAAGCCGATGAGGAACGTCGCAATCCCCATCGTCATCAGGGATGCGACGAGCGTCACCTTGCGTCCGAGCTTGTCGCCGATGTGCCCGTAGAAGATCGCCCCGAGCGGGCGAGCGACCATGGCGGCACCGAAGATCGCGAACGACGACAGCAGCGCAACCGTCGGGTCGCCCTGCGGGAAGAACAGATGCGGGAAGACGAGAACGGCGGCCGTCGCATACACGTAGAAGTCGTAGAACTCGATGGTCGTGCCGATCATGCTGGCCAGGATGACGCGGCCGCGGGGATTGGTCGGCGTCGGCACGACGGGCGTTGCGGTAGGTGTTGCGGACATGGATGAATCTCCGAGAGGTGCGGTGAAGGACGTGTCACACACTAGCGTGCGCGCCCCCACCTCTATTCCCGTGCTCGTAGCGCCGCGCCACATCGCACGCACGGTGAAGTGACGCGGACGGCGGGATAGGGTGGAGCGCATGGACACCCTGTTGAACATCTTGCACGTCGCCGGCGCTGTCTTCATCGTCGGCCCGATGGCAATCCTTCCGATGACCGGGATGCGCGCGGTGCGCGCCGGACAGGCCGGTCAAGTGACGACGCTCGCGAAGTCGACGTTCATCTTCAGCCTGCTGTCGCTGCTCGTGATCATTTTCGGGTTCGGCGTCATGGGCATGAGCGACCCGAAGTACCACACCTCGTTCGCGAGCACCTGGATCTGGCTGTCGATCGTGCTGTACGTGATCGCGCTGGGCTTGACACTGTTCCTCGTCGTGCCGACGATGCGCAAGGCAAGCGCTGACATCACCGCGGGCACGGCTGCCAAGAGTTACGCGCCGATCGCGGCAGGCTCGGGGATCGCGTCGCTGGGCCTTCTGGCCGTCGGCGTGCTGATGGTCTGGAAGCCGTAGCAACAGCCGCAGCAGCGCCGGCCGCCGAGCGTGACGCTCGTCGACGTCAGGACTTCGCGCCCCGCCACTGCGAGACGAGTGCGCTCACGTCATCGGTCAGCGCATTGCTGTCTCGCCCGCACTGATACACGTGCAACTTCGCGTGCGAACCGTCAGTGAACGTCAGGGCGAGGTTCGTGGCGAGGCCTCCGGCGCATCCGTTGTTCGCCGCCGATGACCCCGGCGTCCAACCGTCTTTGACCAGCACGTCGTGCAGCGCGGCCAACTGCGCAGGGTCGGTTGTCGTCATGGTCGCGTCGTCCCAACCGGGCACAGCCTTCGTCTGGTTGTACGACACCGTCGAGAGCGGCTGCAGCGGTTTCGGCGTCAGGTTCAACACCACGGTGGTACCGACGGTGAAGACGATGCAGGCAACAATCACGATGCCGGCGATGATCGCGATGCGTCGACGATTCCTCATGCGGCCAACGCTAGCGGACGATGCGCCCGCGGCCGGTTCAACCTCGCAGTGATTGCAGGATGCGCGCGGTCTCCAGTGCGGCGTGCGCAGCCTCCGCGCCCTTGTCTTCTTTCGATCCGGGAAGCCCAGCGCGATCGAGACCCTGCTGCTCGTCGTCGAGGGTGAGCACGCCGAACCCGACGGGCTTGCCGGTGTCGAGTGCGACACGGGTCAGCCCGTCGGTTGCGGCCGACGACACGTACTCGAAGTGCGGCGTGCCGCCGCGAATGATCACGCCAAGGGCGACCACAGCATCCGCGCCGTTTTGCAGGGCCGTTTTGCTGACGACCGGCAGTTCGAAGCTGCCGGGCACCCGCACCACGCTGTACTCGGCTCCGGATGCTGCCAGCTCGCGCTCAGCGCCGGCGATCAGGCCGTCGGTGATCTGCTCGTGCCAGGTTCCGGCGACCACGACAATGCGCAGCCCCGTTCCGTCGACGTGTTCGTGGCTTGCTGGCGCTCCTGCACCGCTCATGCGCGTGTTCCTTCCGAGGTGGCCGATGTTTCCGAGCTGGCCGATGTTGATGATGTCGCGAACGGCAGGTTGTGCCCCATCCGGTCGCGCTTGGTGTCCAGGTAACGCCGGTTGAACGCGCCGGCGCCGACGACCAGCGGCACCATCTCGTCGACCGAGATGCCGTGGTCGACCAGCTGCCGCGCCTTCTCGGGGTTGTTGGTCAGCAGCCGCACCGATTCGATGCCGAGATCTTCGAGAATCGCGGATGCCGCGCCATAGTCACGTGCGTCGACCGGCAACCCGAGGGCCACGTTCGCGTCAAGCGTGTCGAGTCCCTCTTCTTGCAGCCGGTATGCGCGCAACTTGTTGATGAGCCCGATGCCCCGGCCTTCATGCCCGCGCAGGTATATGACGGCTCCGCCGTCGCGTTGGATGGTGTCGAGAGCGGAATCCAGTTGTGGCCCGCACTCGCACTTGAGTGAGCCGAACGCTTCACCCGTCAGGCACTCGGAGTGCACGCGCACGAGCATTCCGGACGGCGACACGTCACCGGCGATGATGGCGACGTGGTCGGCGCCGGTCATCCGATCGCGGTACGCCCGAATGCGGAACGGGCCGTGCGTGGTCGGCACTGTCGTCTCGACCTCGAAGATCACCCGGGAGGTCTCGGGGATCGGCGTCGCCGTCTCCAGCGGTGTGTTGCTGTGGTGTTCCTGCAGGTACGCGACGAGCCCCTCAATGGTGATCACCGGGATCGACTTCGATTCGCCGAGCTCGATGAGGCCGGGAAGCCGCATCATCTCGCCGTCGTCAGCGACAATCTCGCCAATCACGCCAACCGGTACAAGGCCGGCGAGCTTGAGCAGGTCGACGGTCGCCTCGGTGTGGCCGCCACGCTGGCGCACCCCGCCGTCGACGGCACGCAGCGGCAAGATGTGGCCAGGTCGGTGCAGGCTCGCCGCGGTGGATGCCGGATCCGCCAGCACGCGCAGCGTGTGCGCCCGGTCGGCGGCGCTGATGCCGGTGGACAGACGGTCGGCGGCGTCGACGCTGACCGTGTAGTTGGTGCCGAGCGGGTCGGCATTGTCGACGACCATCACCGGCAGGTCGAGCCGGTCGGCGATCTCGTCGGTCATCGGAGCGCACAGGAACCCTGAGGTGTTGCGTACCGTCCAAGCGATCCACTCCTGCGAGGCGAACTGGGCGGCCATGATGACGTCGCCCTCGTTCTCGCGGCTCTCGTTGTCCGCGACGATCACGGGGTGTCCGGCGCGCAGTGCGTCGAGGGCTTCAGGGATTGTGGCGATGCTCATGCGCCGCTCCTTGCGTAGAACTGGTCGGCTTGGCCGGTCGTGGCGGCCGGAGTTTGTGTGTGGGCGCCGAGTGACAGCATCCGTTCGATTTGTCGCGCCAGAATGTCGGTCTCGATGTTGACGGAATCGCCGACGACGCGTTCGCCGAGCGTTGTCGCGGTCAGCGTCTCTGGAATCAACGACACCTCGAACCAGTCGTCGACAAGCGGCCCGTTGGGCCCGCTGCCCACATCGCTGACGGTGAGGGATACGCCGTCGATCGCGATCGACCCTTTGCGAGCGACCAGCGGAGCCAGGTCGGCCGGCAGCGAGAAACGCAGCACGCGCCACGCATCGCCTTCCGTGATGCTCAGCAGCGTCGCCATCCCGTCGACGTGTCCCTGCACGATGTGCCCGCCGAGGCGGTCGCCGACCTGCGCCGCTCGTTCAAGGTTCACGCGGCGGCCGGCGGCAACGTCGGCGAGAACGCTCATCCGCAGCGTTTCGGCCATGACGTCGGCGGTGAAGGTGTCGGCGTTTTGGTCGACGACGGTCAGGCAGACGCCGCTGACCGAGATCGAGTCGCCGTGTGCGGCATCCGAGACGACGAGCGGACCGCGCACGGTGATGCGTGCGGCGTCGGGTGTGTGCGTGACGTCGGTGATTTCGCCGACCTCTTCGATGATTCCGGTGAACATGGGTTAGGCCCCTTCTGTCGGTTGGGCGTGTGAGTTCGGTGTGGGATGCGCGGCGATCAAGACGTCGCGGCCGAGTTGTTCGATCGTGGTGATTTCGAGTCGGCGCTGCTGACCGATGGTCGCAACGCCGATGTCGCCGAGGGCGAGGCGTTCGCCGCCGAGAAGCGTTGGGGCGAGGTAGATCTGATACTCGTCGACGAGCTCGGCGCGCACGAGGGCGCTGGCGAGAGTGGGGCCGGCTTCGACGAACGCGCGTCGGATGCCGCGGTGGTGAAGGTCGGCAAGCAGCGCGCCCAGGTCGTGGCTCGTGGAGAAGATCGGGGTGTTCGGATGGCGGAAGATCGCGGCGCCCGCCGGAATCTCGCGCGCGCCGACAATGACGGGCACCGGTTGCTCGGCCATCAGCTCGCCGCCGTCTCCGCGTGCGGTCAGCGCCGGGTCGTCGGCCAGCACGGTGCCGGTGCCGACGATGATCGCATCGGATGCCGCACGCTGCTCGTGCACGCGTTGCCGGGCGGCGGTGCCGGTGATCCAGCGGCTCGACCCGTCGTTTGCCGCCGTGCGGCCGTCGAGGCTGCTTGCCCATTTCAGCGTGACGAATGGCCTGCCTAAGCGTTCAGCTGCGAGCCAGTCGCCGAGGAAGGCTTCGGCGTCGGCGGCGAGCACCCCGCCGATGACCTCGACTCCCGCCTGTCGCAAGCGGTCAGCGCCGCCCGCGGAATGGCGGCCGGGGTCGGCGGTGGCGTAGACGACGCGCGAAACGCCGGCCTCGATCAGCGCCTCGCTGCACGGGCCGGTGCGCCCGGTGTGGTTGCACGGCTCAAGGGTGACGACCGCGGTGACCCCGCGCGCGGCATCCGGATTCGCTGTGCTCTCACGCAGCGTGGTCAGCGCATCGACTTCGGCGTGCGCCGTGCCGGCTCCGCGGTGCCAGCCTTCGGCGAGCACCGCGCCGTTCCCGTCGAGGAGCACGCATCCGACGCGCGGGTTGATGCCGCGGGCTGGGCCGCGTGCCGCCAGCTCGAGCGCATGCTTCATGGCTGCCTCGTATGGCTGCCCATTCATCCGGTCTCCGTCTGTCATTTCTGACGCGGTCTCCGGGGCGTTTCGGCGATGCCGAACTCACGCCGTGTCGGCTTTCTGCGCCGACGGGCGCGCGTGCATCCTCCCATCCGGACTAAGAACGGATGCCTGTGTGGACATTCGCTCATTACCGTCGGTGCCGGAATTTCACCGGCTCAACCTCGCACAACTGACGTTGCGCTCGGCTCGCGGACTATCACCGCCGGTTCGGATTCTCACCGACCCCGGAGCACGTTTACTTCTTTGCAGTGTATCCAACGCGCCGCCCCCGGTGTTATTCCCCCTTCCCGCCCGCTATCGCTGAGTTGCGTCAAATGACCCTTTATTTGCCCAACGAAGGGTCATTTGACGCAACTCAGCGATAGAAGCGGGTCAGCGCGGGGCCTCAACCAGGGCGCGGGCCGTCCCCTCGTCGACGATCAGGTCAGTCACGATCCCGGCCTCCAGTGCACCGCGCAGACTGGCCACTTTTGCGGTGCCAGAAACGACGCACACACGCCGTGACACACGGCGTAACATGCCAAGATCCGGCCCGGATGAGCGCGCGTTCAACGGCAGGTCGCCGTACGACCCGTCGCCGCGATAAAACACCGTCGCGACGTCGCCGACAACACCCTGCCTGGTGAGCGCGCGAAAGTCCTCCCGCGTCAGATACCCGCCGCTGAACACATGGCTGGGCACCTCGGCCGACGGCGACCCCAACCCGAAAAGTGCGACATCCATACCGGCTTGAATGTCCAGCACGCGCCGGATGCTCCGCTCGCGCCAGAGAGCGAGTTTCGTTGCGGGGTCGTCGAAGAACGCGGGCACAGGGAACTGCTGCACGTATGCGCCGTACGCAGCACCGAACCGGCTGAGGATCTCGCTGGCGTACAGGATGCCGGTCGTGCGGTAGTTCGCCGCACCATTGAGCTGCACGATTTGCGAGTTGTGCGTCTGCTTTGCCACCAGATGCCGACTGACCGCACTGACCGTCGAGCCCCACGCGATACCCATCGTCATGTTCGAGTCGAAGTACTCGCCGAGAATACGTGCAGCCGACATCGCAACCCGCTCCAGACGGTCGACGTCGCTCATCTGGTCGGGCACGGGCACGATTTGCGCCGACACTGAGTATCGCCGCAAAAACTCCTCTTCGAGTTGATCGGGGGCGGCCAGCGGCGACCGCACACGGATGTCGACGAGGCCGCTCGCACGCGCGAAACTCAGCAGCCGAGACACGGACGAACGCGACGTGCGCAGCTCGACAGCGATCGCATCCATCGTCAGATCTTGCATGTAATACAGCTGCGCGGCGTGCAGCGCATCGCGTACCCGCGTATCGCTGGCGGCACTCAGGTCGGTTGGCACAGTTGGTCCTTGCACATATGTGCACTCTAGTTGACTGAATGTGCACATCGCGCCCACCATGAGGTGAGACGTTCCGACAGCGCGCCCGCAATACGTGGCACGCGAAGTGCAGAAGGTGAATGAAATGACAGCCCGGGATCGAAACGAACCCACCCGACCCACGGATGCTCGTGGCGCGGCAATCGCCGCCGTGAAAGCGCGCAAGCGGGTGCCCGTGCTGATCGTCGGTGGCGGCATCAACGGCATCGCGACGTTCCGCGACCTGGCCATGCAGGGCGTCGACGCGCTGCTGGTGGAACGCAACGACTGGAGCTCTGGCGCATCCGCCGCGTCGTCACACATGATCCACGGCGGCATCCGCTACCTGGAGAACGGCGAGTTCCGGCTGGTGCGCGAATCGGTGCAGGAGCGCAACGGGCTGCTGGCCACCGCCCCGCACTACGTCAAACCTCTCAAGACGACAGTGCCGATCTTCTCGACATTCTCGGGGCTGGTCACGGCCCCACTGCGGTTTCTGCGGCACCGTTCCGGCACACCGAGCGAACGCGGCGCCCTGCTGATCAAGGTCGGGCTCGTGCTGTATGACTCGTTCTCGCGCAACGGCGGTCGCGTGCCGCGCCACGTGTTCGCCGGTCGATCGCGGTCTCTCGCCGAGCTGCCGCAGCTGAATCCGAGCGTGAAATACACCGCGACCTACTTCGACGCATCCGTGCACGCGCCCGAGCGTCTCGCACTCGACGTGCTGCTCGACGGCATCCAGGCCAACCCGCGGGCGCACGCCGTCAACTATGTCGAGGCCGTCGGCATGGACGACCACGGCGTTCGCCTGCGCGACACCGTCACCGGCGACGAGTTTTCGGTGGCGGCGGATGTGGTCATCAACGCGTCCGGGCCCTGGACCGATCTCACCAACGACGCGTTCGGCGCGCCCACAGCATTCATGGGCGGTACGAAGGGCTCGCACATTGTGCTCGACAGCCCTGAGCTGCTCGCCGCCTGCGACGGTCGCGAGTTGTTCTTCGAGCACAGCGACGGGCGCATCGTGCTCATCTACCCGTTGCGTGGCCGCGTGCTCGTGGGCACAACCGATCTCGAGGCGGATGTGCGCACGCCGGCCGTCTGCACCGACGAGGAGGTCGACTACTTCTTCGATCTGATCAGGCACGTGTTTCCGGATGTCGCGGTCGACCGCAGCGATATCGTGTTCCGGTTTGCCGGCATCCGACCGCTGCCGAAGCACGACGACACGCAGCCTGGGTTCGTGTCACGCGACTACCGTGTCGAGTCGGCGCCGGCACCGCACACGCCCGGAACCACGGTGTTGAGCCTTGTCGGTGGCAAATGGACGACTTTCCGAGCGCTGGCCGAACGTCTCGCAGACGATGCACTCGCACTGCTCGGCCGCGAACGGGTGGCGAACACGGTCGGTGTTGCGATCGGCGGGGGAGTCGGTTTTCCGACGACGGATGCCGCGCACACGGTGTGGATCGCCAGTCACGCCGACGAGGTGGGCATCGACCGCGCCGAGCAACTGCTCGCGCGTTACGGCACCCGCGCGCACGAGGTGATCGACGCATCCGCGGAGCACGTCGACGATGCACTGACCAACGCGCCGGCCTATGGGCGCGCCGAAATTGCGCACATCGTTCGCACCGAACACGTCGTGCACCTGGCCGACGTGGTGCTGCGCCGCACCGACCTCGCGTTCAGCGGGGCTGTGACGCTGCCGCTGCTGACGGAGCTCGGCGACATCGCCGGGGATGCGCTGGGCTGGGACGACCGCCGTCGCGCGACCGAGATCGCCAACACCGTGCGCACGCTGGCTGAGCGGCACGGGGTGGTGCTCGATGCATCCACGGATGCGGGTGCGACGAGCGACACGAACGGGCGCGCGGCGCGCCGACCCGTGGCATCCGCCGCATATATTGGGTGAGAACAAGAGGTCGTGACGCGCGAAGGAGCGGCAGTGAGCACTCACATCCTGGCCATCGATCAGGGCACAACGTCGACGCGCGCCATCATTTTCAATAAGCACGGACGCCCCGTCGCGACCGGGCAACTTGAGCACGAGCAGATCTTCCCTCAGGCGGGTTGGGTCGAACATGACCCTGACGAAATCTGGTCGAACACGCGCGAGGTCATCGGGCTCGCGCTCGGCAAAGCGAACCTCACCCGGCACGATGTGGCGGCCGTCGGCATCACGAATCAGCGTGAGACGACCGTGGTGTGGGACAAGAACACGGGCGAACCGGTCTACAACGCGATCGTCTGGCAAGATACGCGCACGCAGCCGATCGTCGATCGGTTGGCGGCCGACGGCGGCATCGATCGGTTCAAGGACGCCGTCGGACTGCCGCTGAGCACCTATTTCGCCGGCACGAAGATCGCGTGGATCCTTGAGAACGTCGACGGCGCGCGCGACCGTGCGGAGGCCGGCGACCTGTTGTTCGGCACGACGGACACGTGGGTGCTGTGGAATTTGACCGGCGGGCCCGACGGCGGTGTGCACGCGACGGATGTGACGAACGCGTCGCGCACCATGTTCCTCGATGTGACGACGCTGCAGTGGCGCGAGGACATTCTCGAGATTTTCGGTGTGCCCGCCTCAATGTTGCCCGAGGTGCGTTCGTCGTCCGAGGTGTACGGGGTCGGAGAGAGCTCAAGCTTGCTGCGCGAAACGCCGATCGCGGGCATCCTGGGCGATCAACAGGCTGCCACGTTTGGGCAGGCCGCGTTCGACGCCGGTGGCACGAAGAATACGTATGGCACCGGCAATTTCGTGATTGTGAACACCGGGGAGCAGATCGTGCGCTCCGGGAACGGTCTGCTCACGACCGTGGCGTACCAACTGGGGGATGCCGCCCCCCGGTATGCGCTGGAGGGGTCGATCGCGGTCACCGGCTCACTCGTGCAGTGGATGCGCGACAACCTCGGCATCATTTCGCGCGCCAGCGACATTGAGAAGCTCGCTGCCAGCGTCGATGACAACGGGGGCGCCTATTTCGTGCCGGCGTTCTCCGGCCTGTTCGCCCCGTACTGGCGGGCGGATGCGCGTGGCGCGCTCGTGGGACTGACCCGCTTCGTCAATCGGGGGCATATTGCGCGGGCGGCACTCGAGTCGATCGCCTATCAGACACGCGATGTGCTTGGTGCCGTCGATGCCGACGCTGATGTGCCGCTCACCGAGCTGCGCGTCGACGGCGGTGCGACATCCAACGATCTGCTGATGCAGTTTCAGGCGGACATTCTGGGTATCCCGGTGGTGCGTCCGGTCGTCGCGGAGACGACCGCGTTGGGCGCTGCGTACGCGGCGGGGCTCGCTGTTGGTTTCTGGAGCGGATGCGACGAGCTCGCGGCGAACTGGCGCGAGGGCAAGCGCTGGGAGCCGCGCATGGATGAGGCCGAGCGTGAGCGACTGTACCGCGGCTGGCAGAAGGCGGTGACGAAGACGTTCGATTGGGTCGATGACGACGTGCGCTAGCC
>Ga0164241_10002939_pt1 | contig 17801 bp, 20 predicted proteins | sample OricomyardsoilBY_FD_108780 | JGI IMG/M metagenome (GOLD analysis project Ga0164241, IMG submission 108780) | Backyard soil microbial communities from Emeryville, California, USA - Original compost - Back yard soil (BY) | ecosystem: Environmental > Terrestrial > Soil > Unclassified | place: USA...
AACATGGAGCAACTCGCCGCCAACGTCCGCACGATCGCGCGCGCCATTGGCGATCCGGCCACGCGCGAACGGGTCGATCGGATCGTGCGAGAAAAGGCACATCAGGATTTCGCGGTCGGCGCGGCCCACATCGGCCATGGCACGGTCAGGAATGGCTGGGTTCGGCCGGCGATCTGCGGCCACTGGGAGGACGATTGGCTGGCGCGCTCGGCCGTGAACTACGGCGGCATATGGGCGAATGTGATGGAGGAAGTTATCTATTACAAGGGCCTGAAGGACGGCGACGGGGCCGACTTCGACCCCGATCAATCCTACACATTGACCTTCCCGGCTGACGAACTGCCGGCAAAGTACGCCAAATATTTCTGGTCGGTCATCGCCGTCGATCGGGTGCATCGACGCGTCCTTCCCAATCCGCTCAACCGCTTTCTGCTGAACAAGGAATCGAAACTCACCTACGGCGAGGATGGCTCGCTGACGCTCTATTTTGCCCCGGACAAGCCGGCGGACGCGCCTGAAGGGAATTGGCTTCCGACCCGGGAAAAGCCGTGGAGCCTCACTTTCCGTTTCTATGGGCCGAAAGGAGCCGTGGTGGACGGCACGTACTTCCCGCCTCCGCTGCTAAGGCAATAGCAACCGGGCAGTACTGCGAGTGTCCGCTTACGGTCCTCGTCCAGCCAATACCGAGCGTCCGCAAGGGGCGCAAACCGGAAAGTCCGCCCCCACTCCCAAAACCGGTCTAAGCGGCCTCTGCCAGCGTCGAAATCCGCTCCTCACAGAGCTCGTGAACTGTCCGCTGCAGGAACTCTACGCGCCCAGCCAGCCATTCCAGCTGTTCCGCGGTGATCCGGTAGTGCCGCGAGTAGCGCGCCTTGACGTAGGCCTCGCGAAGCAATTCGTAGCACCGGCGCTCGAACTTGCTCTCGCGCGGCCACGCGTTCTTCAGCCGCGGCTCCATGTCCTCAGCCAGCTGGCGCAACTGATTGAGGTTATGCGTCTTCGGGCTGTAGAGCGTGCGTACAAGGAAGAGGCAGTGATAAAACCTCTCTGTCGCCTGATGAAGCTGAAAGGCAGCTTCCTTTGAGCGCCCCTGAGATGCCGCGTACTTGGCAGTGTCAAAGAATCCGAGAGCACTCTCAAACCACTCCTCATAATACTCCTGCGTCTCGCGTAGCGCCTCGGCCGGCGACAACTGCTGCGGCTCCGCCAGCGCAAACCCCGGCTCCTCGAAAAGCACGACCCCATCGCGCACGATGTCGATGAAAAAGTAGCGCCCCAGGCGCAGCTTCTCGTTCACGTCGTCGAGACTGTGATAGATAAGACTGACCGGCGTCCGCAGGTCCACTCCCGCCGCCAGATCAGCGAGCAACCGCTCCTCGGTCTTCGCCCAGAACTCGGGCACATCGGTGAGCGCCTCGCGGTCGACCACCACCAGCAAGTCATAGTCCGAGAAATACCGCCCGACCGGGTCCTCGACCCAGTCGCCGCGCGCGTAGCTGCCGAACAGCACGATCTTGAGCAGCTGGCCGCCGCGCAAGTCCGGCATCGTCCTCCGCGCGATGGCGAAGGCAAAGCCCTCGCGGACAACCTCGACAACATGCGCCAGCTCGCGCCGCTTCGCCTCGGGCAGATGGTCGAGACCGTCCCTCATCGCGCGAATCCTCGCCTTCCCGCCGCCAAAGAACAAGAGAAATCAGTGCGTGCAGCCAGGCCGCGCCAGCACGCCGCAGCCGGACCGGCAAGCACCGGCCCGGTCGTGCGATGGTCAGGCCATCGCGGCCTCACGCGCGGAGCGCTTCGGGTGGGTCCCGAGCGGCCCGCGCCGATCGACCACGGCAACGCCCTGCTCCTTGGCCTGGACGACGAGCCGCTCGAGCACGCCGTTGCCGGCGAACGCCACCAGGTAGCGCGGCGCGAGACCGAGCATCTGCTCGTTGCGCCGGAACCCGGCACGCGCCCCGAGCCGCCGCTCGAGCGCGAACGCGACCTGCGGGACCTTGCGCTGCTCGGCCCACGACGCCGCCAGCCGATCGAGCCCCTTGCTGTCGCCGCCGTGCACGAGCACGAGGTCGCCGACGCGCTCGCGCACCTTGTCGAGCGTATCCCAGACCGCAGTCGCCAGCGCCTTGGCATCGTCGCCGCTGGTGAACGATTGCCGGCCGCCGGCGAACAGCACCGGCGTCCCGGCCGGGAACGCCGCGCGGCGCTGGGTCTCGGCGCGCGCCCGCAGATAGTCGCGCCCGTCGATCACCGCCGAGGTCAGCGTGTGCCCGTGGTTGAGCCGCGAGCCGGTAGCGGGGCGCCACGCCGAGCCGGTCTCGTTGATGTAGAGCACCGCCGCCGCCTCGCGGAACGCCTCGAGCCCGAGCATGGCGAGCTCGGCCGCATGCGCCCGCTCGACCTGCTTCTCGAGCTCGCTCGCGTGGACTTCCGAGCCATCGGCCGACGCCAGCAGGCAGCGAATCTCGTCGGTCGCGCGGTCGACTTGCGCGCTGCGCTTCTGCGCCGCGCGGTGGAACAGGTTGACCAGGCCCCAGGCGATCTCCTCGGCATCCTGCTCGAGCGCGGTGTCCGGGAACAGCGCGAACAGGTCCGACCAGACCGCGCCGAGCGTCTGGTCGACGGCCTCGAGCTCGGGCAGCTCGACCGAAGCGGGACGGGCCTCCCATTCGAGAGAGAGATGGCCGAGCTCGAGCTGGGCGAGCTGCGCGGCAAGATTGGTGTGCATGGGATCGTCTCCTTGAGGCACGCCGGACCGCCCGGCGCCGGCGCCCTCTCCGACCCGCCACACGGCCCGGCGCGCACCCGCGCGAGACGCGCGGGGAAACCCCCGGGGCGAGGCTGGCGCGGGCGGCCTCGCGGCACGCGAGGCAACACGGGCCGAGCGCCCGGCGGGTTGCGCGCCGGGACCGGGCGGGTCAGGGCGCCCTCGGCGCGCCGGGCGACCCGCTCGCGGGAGAGCAGGCCAGGCCCGGCAATACCGCCAGCCTCACGCGCGCATCAGAGCCGATCAAGCGCACGATCGAGCTTGCGCAACGCGCGCGCCAGCAGCCGCTCCGCGACATGGACCGGAAGGCCGAGCCGGCCGGCGATCGCTGCGTTGGACAGGCGCCCGCCGGCGGCGAGCTCGAGCACTTCGCGCTCGTTGCGCCTGAGCCGCAAGGCGGCGGCCTCGAGCTGCTCGAGGGTCGGCAAGGGACGCTCGCAGGGCATCGGAATTCTCCAGCATGGGGATGACGAGCGCGGGCCGATCCCGGGACTGAGCCAGGATCAGGCGCGCTCGCAGGACGATCCCGGCAGGGGTCGGGGGCGGCGGGGACACCGGGAGGCGATCGGCCGGCCGGCGGACCTGTGTTGCCAATCTCCTGTGAGCAGCTGCCGCCCCATCCGGATGGGGTTGTGACAGCCGGTCAGCGAGGCATCTCAGCAAGGTCCGTCGGCAAGGTTGATGATCGCGTCGGATAGTGGGGGGCGCCTGCATGTCCCGTTGGACGCACCCTGCGGCCGCTTGTGACTAGGTCCGGTGCGCCGCCCCCGGCCGCTGCCGGGAAAGAGGTGGAAAGGAATCCGGGCGGCCGCGATCGGACGGCCGCCCGGAGGACGATGGGCCCGGAGACGTCAGGCCGCTTCGTCCATCTCCTCAGGCGCGGCGGTGCCCTCGTCCGGGTCGCCGGCGGCATCGGGACCGGCAGCGTCGTGCCCCGGCTCGAGCGGCTCGGCCTGCGCTCCTTCCTCGGCCTCCTGGCCATCTTCCGGCCCGGACGGGACGTCACCGGTGGCATCCTCGCCGGACGCCGTGGCGGTCTCCGGTTCCCTGTCCCCGTCCGTCTCCGGCGCTTCCGCCAGCGCCGGCTCGTCGGCCGGCTCCGTCCCCTGGACCAGATCCGTCCCTTCGGCCTGCATCGGATCTTCTGCCTGCGCCGGCTGCTCGACCACCGCCGCGAACCGCATGACCTCGGGCACCCAGGCCAGCGCCGCCGCGCGAACCCCGGCCTCGACAATCAGGTCGCCGGCGAACAGGCGCTCGCACGCTTCGCTCAGCTCGGCCTTCTTGGCCTTGCCATGGCGCGCGGCCAGCTCCCTGCCGCCGACTTCGGCGAGCGCGGCGAGCGCCATGCTCTTGGGCACCCGGTCGAAGTAGTTCGCCCCCGTCGGCCGCCACCAGCGCGCGACCTCGATCCCGAGCACCTGGCCGAGATGGTCGTGCAGCGCGCAGGCCCGCCCGCCGGGGAGATTGAGGCTGGCCTCGAGGGAGCCGGCCACGCAATGGCCGAGCCAGGCGTAACGGGCATCGTCGGGCAGCGCGCGGAACAGGTCGAACCGCTCGGCACGGGTCTCGCCCTCGGTCCAGCCCCGCTCGAGCGCATCGACGAACTGCTGGCGGCCGAGCGTCGCCGCCGCGTCCGGGGTGCGGTAACCGAACACCGGATCGGAGGGCGGGGCGGCGGTGAGCGACGACCCGCTGCGGTCGCGCCAGTGGCCGCCGGTCTCGCGGTCGGCCATCAGGAACACCGCGAGGTCGAGCGCGAGCGAGGGATCGACCGCGAGGTGCAGCGCGAGCACGTCGCGACGCTGGATGGCGAGCTCGTCGACCAGCCGCTGTGACAGCGGCGCCGGCTTGCGCTCGCCATCGGCGGAGGCAGCAGGTTCCTCCGCCGCCATGGTGCCGTTCGCTCCGTCGTCGGCCACATCCTCCGCGACGATCTCGCGGAAGTAGCCGCGCTCGAGCCGCGGCACGCCGTCATCGCCGAGCAGCAGGAACGTGCCCAGCTCGGCCTTGCGCTCCTCGTCGAGCAGCGCCGGCTTGTCGGCGATCGTCTCGATCCGCGCCGACAGCTCGGCGATGCGCCCTTCGGCCGCCTCCTGCGCGGCGGGCTCGACCTCCTCGTCGTCGATCGTGTCGGCGAGCCCGTCGATCTCGGCCTGCAGCGCGTCGATCTCGGCGGTCTCCTCCTCGGTCGGCGCTGGCGCCTCGACCGTGACGCGCGCGAGCCCGTCGCGCCGGCCGTAGCCGATCCAGCTGTCGAGCGTCGGGCGAACGAAGGCGAGCCCGGTCTCGGCGGCAGCCTGCTCGGCGAGCGCCGCCATCTTCTCGGTTGCGAGCCGCTCGAGCAGCGCGACGTCGAGCCAGCGGGCCGCGCTTCCGTCCTCGAACAGGTCGCGCTCGATCCGTCCGCCTTCGGCGAGATAGGCCTCTTCGCCGACGAGGCGCGCACGCCGGTCACCACCGCTCACCGTCGTCTGGGTCATCATCCGCCGGACGCTGTCGGGATAGAGTCCGCCGTAGCCCGCGAGCTGCTCGTAGACCCAGGCCTGCCGCTCGCGGTCCGGCGTCGCGGCGAACGCCTTGGCAAGGTCGAGCGAGATCTCGCCCGCGCCCAGCGCATCGAACACCACCGGCGCCAGTCCCGCGAGCCGCAGGCGGCCTTCGACGAAGCGCTGGGTCAGGCCGAAGCGGCGGGCGACCCCCTCGAGGTCGGCGCCCTGATCGATGAGCGCCTGGAACGCGAGGCACTCGTCGGCCGGGTTCATCGCGAGCCGCTGGAAGTTCTCGGCCAGGCTCGCCTCGCGCCCGTCCGAGGCGTCGACGACGAGGCACGCCACGGCGTGGTCCGCAGGCAGCGCACCCTCTTCGGCCAGGACCTGCAGCGCGCGCCGGCGCCGCTCGCCGGCCTCGACCGCGAAGCAGCCGCGCGGCTTCTTCACCCTGGTGACGACGAGGTTCTGCAGCAAGCCGCGCGCGGCGATGTCGGCCTTGAGCTCAAGGTCCGCCTCAGGGTCGACGCGCTGCCGCACGTTGCGGTCGGACGCCACGAGCTTGTCGAGGGGAATGGTGGTGATCATCGAAGGTCTCCGAATGAGAGCCGGCGCGGACCATTCCGCACCCGTCGCTCACCCGGCCTCCCGCCCCCTTTCCTCTCCGGGACCTCCGGTATCCGGCCGGCGCCACGCGCGCGGTTGGCAGCGATGCGGGCCCGTCGCGGCACCCCCTCCTGCATGCAGAGCCAGGAAAACCCGCGCGTGTTCGTGCCGCCGAGTTGAGCGGACGCCATTGGCTACGGCAGCCGCGGGCGGGCCCGTTCGCCGGCAGGCGGTGGCAGCGGCGTTGCGTCGCATGCACGGATGCGGCAGCTTGCGGCGATGCCGCTCGGGGTCACTTACGAAGAAACCGGCCTCCTGCTGCGCGAGGGCCGCGGGCTCGTGCTGTGCCCCGACGCCGGCGGCACATGGCGCCTCGACGCAGGCCGGGACGCGGAGCGGCTGGTCGGACGGCGGGTGAAGCTCGTGGGCGTGCGAGCGGGGTTCGACCTGCTCGACGTGCAATCGATCGAGGCGGTCTAGCCCGGACTGCGGCGAAGCGCGCCGCCAACGCGCTGGCGGCGCTCGGCGTCGGTCCTGCCAAGCTCGTCAGACAGCGCGGGCGATCCCTTGCCCTGCAACCAAGCACGAGCGCCGCGGCCGGCAACGCCGGACCGGATCTATTGCGCCGCCCGGCGCAGCGGCACGAACAGGCCCGCTGCCTCGCGAACCGTTGCCCCCTCGCCTGCGTCGGTCACGTCGCGGGCGACCCGGACCGGCACGGCGAACAGCGCCGCGGCGTCCGGCGCCGGGGGCGGCGAGGTCGCCGGCGGACGGCGGCCGGTCACGGCGGCCATGTAGGCCACGGTCTCCGACGGCAGGGGACGCCCGGTCGCGAGATGGCTCGCGTAGCGCACCGGCCCGGCGTTGTAGGCGGCGAACAGGCCCGGGTAGCCGAACCGGTCGTACATCAGGCGCAAGTAGGCGGTGCCGGCGAGGATGTTGTCGCGCGGGTCGTGCGGGTCTTCGCCGAGCCCGAACCGCGCGCGCATGTCGCGCCAGGTGCCCGGCATCAGCTGCATCAGTCCCATGGCGCCGGCGCGGCTGACGATCGGCCGGCCGGCGAGCGTGGTGCGGCCGCCGCTTTCGGCGCGCATAACGCGGCGGATCCACTCGGCCGGCACCCCGAACCGCGCCGATGCCTCGGACACGTGCGCCGCCCAGCGGTCGAGCGGATCGGCAGCCGCCGGCACCGGAAGCACCGCGAGCGCCAGCGGCACGGCGAGCAGGAGCGCTTTCATCGCGGCCACACCAGGCGTGCCCGGCCAATCACGTCGACGCCGCGGCTTACCCCGAAGTAGCGCCCGTCGAACGCCAGCGGTTGGCCGGGCGACAGGAGCAGGACGTCCTCGCCGCGAAGCCGTTCGCATCCGCTCCATGACCACGGCAGCGCGCGGGCCGCGGGATCGGCTCGCCGGCGGACGGCCACGCGCCGGCCATTGACCGAGATCGTCTCGCCGATCGCGCAGACCACATCGCCGGCGGCTGCTGCGACGTGCTTCACCAGCGGGACGTTGCGCGGCAGGTAGTGCCGCTCTGATGCGAGCACACGCGCTGCCGCGGGTGTCCAGGCGAGGGCCATGTCACCCGCGCGGAGGCGTCCTTCGGAGCCGATGCCGTAAAGTCCGATCGGACTGCTGGCGCTGGCGTTCCACACCAGCCGCGGCACCGGCCGCCAGGCGAGCGGCGCGAGCAGCCCGGCGAGCGCCGATGCCGTCGCCAGCACGACCCATCCGGAGCGCCGAGGCCGGCGCGCGGCGGCGTGCCGGGCGGTTTGGTCGGACGGCTTAGCCATGGGCGGGGCCATGGGTGGTGCCTGCCGCCGACGAGCCTTCCGACCAGGCGTCGAGGTCGTCGATGTGATAGCGGACGTAACGGCTGTGGCGTCGGAAGCGCGGGCCGGTGCCTTCGGCGCGCATCGCCTGCAGTTTGCGGGCGCTGAGGCCGAGATAGAACGCGGCCTGCTCGGTGGCGAGGAACGGGCACCCCTTCCGGGCGCGCGCGGCGCGCGCGACTTCGTCTTCCATGGCTGCCTCGCTGCCTCCGACCGAGCCACAACGGCTGGCCTCCCAATGCCGCGGGCGGCGCGCGTGTCAGAGGCGCGAAAGTCGTGGCGGGCAGAATCGAGCCCCTCAACGCAGCATCATGCGGACATCGGGCAGCGGCTGAGGACCGGCCGTGCCGCAGGGCGCCGGGAGCGAGGCTGGATCCGGCTAGCCGGCGCCCGGCGGGGACAGCGTTCCTAGCCAGGCCACCGCCGCGAGGACCATGAGCCCGAGCAGGAACTCGAGCGCAACGCTGCGCCGAAGGCGGCGGAGCGTTCGGGGATCGCCGGGCTGGTGCGCGAGCGCCGGCGTGTGGCGGTTGCGGTTGAGCACGGCGAGGCCGAGCATCCCGGCGAACAGGGCGAGCTTGAGCAGCAGGAGCTGGCCGTAGCCGGTGGCGGGCAGGGCGGCGAGGTGGGCCGGGCCGACGAGCATCCAGCCGTTCACGAGCCCGCTGAGCGCGAGCAGCGCGACCAGCGGCACGCCGACCGCCGAGAACCGCCGCAACGCGCGTTCGGCGGTATCGATCTGCGCGGGCGCGTGCGGCGCGCGCAGCAGGAGCACGAAGGCCGCGAGCGCGCCGATCCACGCGGCGGCCGCCACGACGTGGACCACGTCGGCGACGAGCTGCGTCCAGCCCTCGCTCGCCGCCCCATGACCCATCCATCCGAAGCTCGCCACCGCGACCAGCCCGAGCGCCGCGGTAGCAACCCACAACGACGGTCCCGGCCGGCCGAGCAGAAGCACGAGCGCCGCCAGGCCAGCCGCGCCGGCGCGCCACAGGGCGGCGTGGCCGAGACTCATCCCCAGCACGGCGCCGAGCGCCTCGCCGGTGAGGGCGGCATCCCAGGATCCCGCGAGCAGCGCGGTCTGCGCCAGGTAGCTCAGCAATGCCGCAACGAACAACACGACCGCCCCGCCGAGCAGCAAGGGCCGCAGCCAGGGCGGGCCCTTGCCTCGCAGGGCGTAGATCGCGAACAGGGCCGATCCCATGAGGATCGACCCCGCAGCGAATTGCAGCAGCCGCAGGGCGACGACCGCCGCTTCGATCATCTACTTGACCTTGAACGGAATGTGCCCGGTCTCGCGGTGGCCGTCGGGCGTCGCCGCGGTCCAGTCGAGCCGGTAGTCGCCCTTGGCGAGCGCGCCCTGCGGGGTTCCGATCATGGTCTTGCCATCGCGGCTGAAGGTCGTGCGCAGGGTCACGGGCATGTTGTGGTGCGCCGGCATGACCAGCTCGAGCTTGGAGAACTGGCGCACGAGCGCGTCGTCGAAGGTGACCGACACGGTGCGCGGCGCGGCGATCGTCGCCCGCGCGGCCGGGCTCGAGCGCTCGAGCTCGGCATGGGCCAGGAGCGGCGTGGCAACCGACAGGGCGGCAAGTCCGATCAGCGCGGTCAGGGTGGTCTTGGTGGTATTCATGGCAGCCTCCTCAGGCCTGGGATTGCGGTGATGACAGATAAACCGTTGAACGTGGATGCATTGTGAAGCGTCCGGCGGCGTGCCGTTAAGCTGGCGCGGGCGGGTAACGGGCAAAGACCCGGCGCATGCGATCCCGGCCGAAGGCGACGACGTCGTAGGGCTCGACCGTGCCGTTGGCCTCCATGCCTGGCGAGCCGAGCGGCATGCCGGCGACGGCGAGACCCACGATCTGATGATCGCGGTTCCCCAACAGCCGGGCTAGACTCTCGAGCGGCACATGCCCCTCTAGGATCACGCCGCCCACTTCCGCTGTGTGGCACGACCAGAGATCGTCGGGCACGCCGAGCTTTCGCTTGCGGTCGGCGATAGCCGGGTCGTCGGCGATGCTGACCGCATAGCCGGCCTTCGTCGCGAGCGCGGCCCACGTGTCGCAACACGCGCAGCCCGGATTGCGATGGATGGTCATGGCCAGTGCCCGGGTCTGGCCCACGGTCCCGGACGCGGCCTGCCGCCGATCGTCGCCTGCCGGCTGCGCCGAGCAGGCGATCGCCGGAACCGTGATCAGCACGGCGCCGGCGGCGAGGACTGTTCGTCTCGTCAGGATCATGTCAGCCTCCTCATCGTCCGAGCGTCAGCTTGGCGAACAGCGTGTAGCCCATCGGGTTGTCGCCGTAGACCGCGTCGAGCGCGTCGGGCTTGACGAAGGCCGAGACGCTGCCGCCGAGCGAGAGTCCGAACGGCCCCAACGGCAGCGTGTAGGCGTAGCCCGCCTGGACCTTCGACACGCGAAACGCCTGGTCATGCAGCGGGTCGTCGTGGTCGGGGAAGAGCTCGTCGTTCTCGACGTTCTCGAACCGGCCGAACAGCGCGTGCCGCTCGGTCAGGTCCCAGTTGGCCTCGGCGAGCCACGCGGTCAGGGTCGGGCCGGGAATGCGATCCTTGGCCGAGAACGCCGCGGTGGCGGTGAAGCCGTGCCCGTCGGCATAGTGCACGCTCGCGGTGGTCCGCCCCTCGTCCTCGCCCGGATGCAGCGCCTCGGGCTGCTTGATCCGGCCGTAGCTGACTTGCGCCGCCCAGTTCGGCGAGGGCGTCAGGGTCGCGCGCACGCTCCAGCTGTCGAGCCGTGGGGTCTCGATGTCCCAGCGGTCCTCGTCGGGCTCCTCGCCGCGGAACGCCGAGGCCTCGAGCTGCCAGACCTTGCCCGCCACGCCCGCGGTCACGACACCGTAGGTGATGTGCGTCGAATCGAACCAGTGGTGCGTGATCGGCGCTTCCGGGTTCAGCTTGGCCGAGGTCCGGTGCATGAACGCCGAGGGGCCGAGCGCCGGCTCGCCGACCGGCCCGCCGTAGAGGAAGGCCGTCACGCCGTCGGCCACGTCGACATCGACCCGCGCGGCCAGTTCCATGAACAGGTCGTGCGGATGCTGCCGGTCCACCAGCGGCTCGCCGTCGGCGGTCTCGCCGGTGGCGAACAGGTTCGGATAGCCGCGCGCGTCCATCAGGGGCTCGGCGCTCATCATCGACTTCAATTGCAGCCGCGCCCCGCCGAAGTCCTTCTCGGCCATCAGCATCGCCATCGACGCAACGTAGAGCTTGTCGTCCCCGCGCGGCCCGCCCTGGTCGGTGTAGATGCCCCAGGCATAGCCGTGGGCCATGCCCATCCAGCCGCTGCCGATGTCGAAGTGCACCCCCGGCATCATCCCCTCGGCCTGCGGCAGGCGCGAGGTGCCGGACCCCTCGATCGGGCCTTCGGGCATGGCGTGGCCCATCGCCGCGTGATCCATGCCCGGCATTTGCGAGTGGTCCATGCCTGGCATCTGCGGGTGATTCATCTGCGAATGATCCATTCCCTGCATGGTCGAGTGGTCCATCTGCGAATGGTCCATCGCAGGCGAGGCCGGGGCAGCCTCGTCGACCGCCGGGTCGAGCCCATGCGAGTGGTCCATCGTGGCATGGTCGACTGCGTCGCCTGCGGTCGGCACCGGGGCGGGAGCCGGAGCTGGCGCAGGCGCAGGCGCGGGAGCGGGCGCCGGCGTTGCCATCTGGTGGCCGGCGTGGTCCTGCGCCGCAGCGACGTGCGGGAGGGCGGCCGCAACGGCGGCGCCCGCAAGCAATACCAATTTCATCTCGAATTCCTGATTTGACGAACTGAAGGAGGGTTCGGCGGATCAGGCTCCCCGGGGAGGCGGCGGGATCGGGTTGGCGTTGAACGCAGTCAGCGAAGGCGGATTGGCTGGCCGCCGTGGCAAAGCCAGTCGTTCGACGGTCCGCTCGCGCAGCAGCGGCGGCGCGACCAGCGCGCAACCGGGACAGACGTGGAGCGCGGCGTGCGCCTTGCCGCCATCGCGATCCTGGTCCTGGCCACCGTCATGCTGATGGCCCGTCATCGCGTGCATCTGGTGCTGCGCATGCTCGGCGTGCGACTGCGCGCCCGCCTGCGGTCCCATGAAGACCGAGGCAAGGAGCAGGGCAAGGATCAGCAGCACGCGCATCGTCACCGCCTAGTACACCTCACTCATGGGTCGCGAGCATCCTTTTCATCTGGGCGATCTCCTGCGTCTGCGACGCGATGATCTGCGCGCACAGCGCGCGGATCTCCGGGTCCTCGATCGACGCGCGCTGGCACATCAGCACCGCGCCCGAGTGATGCGGGATCATCGAGCGCAGGAACTGCCGGTCGCCGACCAGCGACTGGTCGCGCATGGCGTAGAACGACAACGCGAATATCAGGGCGAACGTCGCGTAGAGCACCGCGTTCCAGCGGCGATTGCGATACATCATGCCCATCATCAGCAGCATGAGCACGCCCATCGGCATGGCCATCATCAGCGCCATGTAGGCCGTGTTGAGATTGTTGAAGAGGTCGCCCAGGCTCCAGATCATCGTGAACATCACGAAGTACATGATCACGGTGCTGAGGAAGAGATTGGCCCCGAGCAGCAGGTAGTGCCGGCGCATCATGCCGGGAGACATCTCGCCGTGCCCGCCGTGGCTCTCGTGCATCTCGTTTCTCCTCTGCAGCTGCGCCGCGGGCATCAGGCGGCGAGATCGCCCAGGATCGGACAGTCCGGCCGCGCATCGCCGTGGCATTGCGCGGCCAGGTGCTCGAGCGTCCGGCGCATCTCGTCGAGCTCGCGGGCCTTGCGGTCGAGCTCGGCGGCGCGCGCCAACGCGAGCGCCTTCACGTCGCTGCTCGAGCGCTCGCGGTCGTTCCATAACGCGACCAGCTGGCGGATTTCCTCGATCGGGAAACCTAGGTCCCGCGCGCGCCCGATGAAGCGCAGCGTATGGACGTCGCGCTCGTCGTAATCGCGGTACCCCGAGTCACGGCGCGCGGCGGCCGGGACCAGCCCGATCGTCTCGTAGTGGCGGATCATCCGCTGGCTCACGCCCGATGCCGCCGAGGCCTGGCCGATCTTCATATCCGCGCACTCCGCAGGCGCAGCGAGTTGCCGATCACCGCGACCGAGCTGAACGCCATCGCCGCCCCAGCGATGATCGGGCTCAGCAGGATACCGAACCACGGGTAGAGCACGCCGGCCGCGATCGGCACGCCTGCTGCATTGAACACGAACGAGAAGAAAAGGTTCTGGCGGATGTTGCCCATGGTCGCCCGGCTGAGCCGGCGCGCCCGCACGATGCCACCGAGGTCGCCCCTGACCAGCGTGACCGCGGCGCTCTCCATCGCCACGTCGGTCCCGGTGCCCATGGCGATGCCGACGTCGGCCGCGGCCAGGGCCGGCGCGTCGTTGATGCCGTCGCCGGCCATCGCCACCCGCCGCCCGGCGCGGCGAAGTGCCTCGACCCTGGCCTGCTTCTGATCGGGCAGGACCTCGGCCATGACCTCCTCGATGCCGACCTTGCGGGCGACCGCGTCGGCTGTCCGGCGGTTGTCGCCGGTCATCATGACGACGTGGATGCCGCTGCGGCGCAGCTCGGCGACCGCCTCGAGGGCGCTGTCCTTGATCGGGTCGGCGACCACCACCAGCCCCGCGAGCTTGCCGTCGATGGCCACGAACATCACGCCCGCGCCTTCGGACCGGCGGGCATCGGCCTGCGGCTCGAGCGGGTCCGTGCCGACCCCGAGATCGGCAAGCAGCGCCTTGTTGCCGAGGCCGACCCGCCGGCCTTCGACCGTGCCGGTCACGCCCTTGCCGGTGTGGGACGCGAAATCCGCGCTGCCGGCGACGGAGAGACCGCGCTCTTCGGCGCCATCGACGATCGCCGCCGCGAGCGGATGCTCGCTGCCGCGCTCGAGCGCGGCGGCGAGACGCAGGACCTCGGCCTCGGCGAACCCCTCGGTCGGCTCGACGGCGACGAGCCGCGGCTTGCCGAGGGTCAATGTGCCGGTCTTGTCGACCACCAGCGTGTCGATCGTCTCCATCAGCTCGAGCGCCTCGGCGCTCTTGACCAGCACGCCCGCGGTCGCGCCGCGCCCGGTTCCAACCATGATCGACATCGGCGTCGCCAGGCCCAAGGCACAGGGACAAGCGATGATAAGCACGGCGACGCCGTTGACCAGGGCGTGCGCCAGCCGGGGCTCCGGACCCACGAGGTTCCACAGGACGAACGTGGCGACCGCCACCAGAACGACCGCGGGGACGAACCACGCCGAGACCTTGTCGGCCAGCGCCTGGATCGGCGCGCGAGCGCTGGGCATCGGCGACCATGCGCACGATCTGCGCGAGCATCGTGTCGCGCCCGACGCGCTCGGCCTTCATCAGCAGCGAACCGGTGCCGTTGACGGTGGCCCCGGTGACCCGGTCGCCCGCGACCTTCTCCACCGGCACAGGCTCGCCGCTGATCATCGACTCGTCGACCGCGCTGCGGCCCTCGGTGACCGTGCCGTCGACCGGGACCTTCTCGCCCGGCCGGACGCGCAGCAGGTCGCCGACGTGGACGTGCTCGAGCGGGATGTCGTCCTCACTGCCGTCGGCACCGACCCGGCGTGCGGTCTTGGGCGCCAGCCCGAGCAGCGCGCGAATGGCCCTGCCGGTCGCCGACCGCGCGCGCAGCTCGAGCACCTGGCCGAGGAGCACCAGGGTGGTGATGACCGCCGCCGCCTCGAAATAGACCGGCACGAGGCCGCCCATCGTCCTCAGCGACGCCGGAAACGCCTGCGGCCACAGCGTCGCGACCAGGCTGTAGCCGTAGGCGACACCGACGCCGAGGCCGATGAGGGTGAACATGTTGAGGTTGCGGGTCCGAAGCGAGGTCCAGAACCGCGCGAAGAACGGCCAGCCGCCCCACAGCACCACCGGCGTCGCGAGCGCAAGCTGCACCCAGACCGCGGTTCGCATCGGCAGCAGCTCCCAGCCGAGCAACTCCATGCCGACCACCAGCAGCGCGAGCGGGACTGTGAACACCGCGCTGCCCCACAAGCGCCGGGTCATGTCGATGAGTTCTGGGTTGGGTCCTTCTTCCAGGGACGACTCGAGCGGCTCGAGCGCCATGCCGCAGATCGGGCAGTTGCCCGGCGCATCGCGCCGGATCTGCGGATGCATCGGGCAGGTCCAGATCGTGCCGGCCGCCGCTTCGGGCGGCACGCCCCTGGCGGGTTGCGCCACCGCCGGACCACGGCCGGCCGGCGCGAGGTAGCGCTCGGGAGCGGCCTCGAACTTCGCGAGGCACCCGGCGCTGCAGAAGACATGCGTCGTGCCGGCCAACTCGCGGCGATGCTCGGCCGTGCGCGTGTCCACCTGCATCCCGCACACCGGGTCCGTCGCCCAGGCGTCGTGATCCTCGGCCCCCGGCACGTGGTCGTCCCCGTGCCCGTGGCCGTGATCGTGATCGTGCTCGTGATCGTGCCCGTGATGGGAGCATTCCGGCATTGCCGTTCCTTTGCCGTCGACTCGCAATGTCAGCCTTTATGAAGGTTGACACAATGTCAGGGTCAAGCCGCCATGCCATCATGCCTGCCGACCGCGCGCGCCCCCGGACGAGGCGAGCGCCACCGTCGCGGCGCGCGCCCTCTCGCTCCTGAGGTCTGGATGGCCTTGCGGCGCTAGGCGCGGTCGAGGAAGGCCGTGGCGCGGTAGGACAGGGCCAGCAGCGCGCCGGCGAGCAGCCCGAACGCGAGCGACCAGAGCGTACCCTGCATGAGCGCCGCGCCGCTAGCGATCTCGGCATTGGTGAACAGCCCCAGATAGGCATGCGTCGCCGGGCCGATCGGCAGCTGCGCGCCGATCCAGCAGAGCACAAAGAACAGGCCGGCGGTGATCGCGCCCGACAGCGCGAAACGGACGACATTGGGCGATGTGGCGATGTGGGTTGCCATGATCATGCACTCCCTTGGTCTGCGACCCTCGACCATCCTGCCCCTGCCGGCGAGCGCGTGCATTGATCCCTGACAAACTGTCAGGGTTCGCGCACTTTCTTGCGGCAACCCGCCGGACCCGCTACGTCCTCGGCGTGGCAAGGCGTGCCCTCTCGCTCGTGCTCCTCGTGGCGCTGGTGCTCGGTCTGACCGGGCAGGCGCCCGCCATGGCACAGCCGCCGCAGGCCGGCGCTTCGGCCCAGGCCATGGCCGCAGACTGCCCGGAGATGATGGGCGACCACCAGAAGCAGAAGAAGTCGCCGTGCGACGGGACGCTGCACTGCATGCTGGCAATGGGCTGCCTTTCGCTGAACCTGACGCCCGAGGCCGGCGCGGCAACCATCGGCGAGTCCCCGGCGTCCCCGCCGCAATACTGGCCTGCCGTCGCGACCCTGCGCGGCACGAGCTCGCCTCCGGACACCGATCCACCAAACGCTCTCGGCTGAACTGATTGACCGTCGAGCGCGGGGCCCGAGGCCCCGGCGCTTCGCGTAGCAACCTCTCGGTCGAAGGCTCTCGACATGAAAATCGTGCCATTGGCGGCGTCGGCGGCGACGCTGCTCTGCCTGCCGCAGATCGTCTCTGCGGAACCCATGACGTTCGCGGAGGCGCTCGACGCGGCTTCGGCGAGCGCGCCGCAAGTGCAGGCGAACACCTTGCTCGTCGAAGCCCAGCAGTCGGCCTCGATCCCGGCGGCGGCGCTGCCCGACCCCAAGGTCGGTGTCGCGCTCGAGAACTTCCCGGTCTCCGGTCCGCCGGCCTTCAGCCTGTCGCAGGACGAGATGACGATGGTCACCGTCAGCGCGAGCCAGGAGTTCCCGAACGGCGCCAAGCGCCGGGCGCGTGCCTCGCGCGCCGCGGCCGACGTCGGTGCGGCCCGCGCATCGCTTGCGTGGACCGAACGGCAGGTCCGGGTCGAGGCCGCGCTCGCGTGGCTCGACCTCGCCTACGCCGAGCGGCGGCTGGCCGCGGTCGATGTGGCAATCACGCGGGTCACTGCTTACGAGGGTAGCTCGACCGCCGGGGTCGCTTCCGGCAGCGTGCGCCCCGCGCAGTCGCTCGAGGTGCGTCGGGCAGTGGCCACGCTGCAGGACGAGCGGGCGGAGCTCGAAGCGCAACGCGGCCGCGCCGCCGCCGCCCTTTCCCGATGGACCGGCAGTCCAGACCCGGAAGCCGCCGGCCCGGTCCCGACGTTCGAGATCGATCCCCACGACCTCGCCGAGGCGATCGACCGGCATCCCCAGCTCGGCGTCGCCGGCGCCGAGGCGCGGCAGGCCGAGGCCGACGTCGCGCTGGCACGCGCCGAGAAGCGCCCGGACCTCATGGCCGACGTGGCCTACCAACGCCGCGACCCCGCATATGGCGATATGATCAGCGCCGGCGTGACGGTCAGCCTGCCGCTGTTTGCCGGACGACGACAGGATCCCCTCATCATGGCCCGCGTCGCCGAAGCCGGGGCAGCAGAGGCCAGGCGCGAGGACGCACGGCGCGCGCTCCTCGCCGAGCTCGAGGGGGCGCTCGCCGACCATGCAATGCACCACGACCAGCTCGAGCGCGCCCGCACGACGCTGCTCCCGCTCGCCGGCCAGCAATCCGACCTCGAGACCGCCAGCTACGCCGCCGGCCGCGCCAGCCTCGCCGAGGTGATCGCCGCGCGCACCGCGCTCGCCGAGACCGAGCTGCTCCTGCTCGAGCGCGAGATCGCCGTCGCCAAGGACGCCGCCCGCCTGGTCCTCACTTACGGAGACGGCCAATGATCGCGCTCGGTCGCAAGGCCCGCCTCGCCGTGGCCGGCGTCGCGCTCGTGCTGGCCGGCGGCGCCGCCGGGTATCTCGTCGGCACGATGCTCGAGGACGCCGCGCCAGCCACCACCGTCGACGGCCGCGAGGTGCTCTACTGGTACGATCCGATGGTCCCAAGCCAGCATTTCGACAAGCCGGGCAAGTCGCCGTTCATGGACATGCAGCTAGTCCCGCGGTTCGCCGACGAGGCGCAAGCCGCAGGCGGCGTGACCATCGATCCGCGGCGCACGCAGAACCTCGGCCTGCGCACCGCGGTCGCCCAGATGGGAACGCTCGACAGCTCGGTGGTCGCGAGCGGCGCGATCGCGTTCAACGAGCGCGACGTGGCGGTGGTCCAGGCCCGCGCTTCGGGCTTCG
>Ga0164241_10002940_pt1 | contig 17797 bp, 12 predicted proteins | sample OricomyardsoilBY_FD_108780 | JGI IMG/M metagenome (GOLD analysis project Ga0164241, IMG submission 108780) | Backyard soil microbial communities from Emeryville, California, USA - Original compost - Back yard soil (BY) | ecosystem: Environmental > Terrestrial > Soil > Unclassified | place: USA...
AGCAGCGGGAGCCACGGCTCGCTCCGCCGCAGCATGATCGACGCGAAATTGGCGAAGAAGAAGGCCTGGCCATGGCCGGCATAGGCAAAGGCCGCCCACGCCGCCCCGGTCGGCAGCACCGCCGCCGCCACCATCGCCGCGCCATAGGCCGCGACCTTGGCCAGCGGTGACCCCAGCCGCCACTCGCGCCACATCAGCCACAGGCCGAGGAACACGCCCTCGAACATCGCGGTATATTTGACCTGCATCGCCAGCCCGACGAGCAGCAGCGCCAGCACCCCGCGTCCCATTCGCCGCGCGTCGCCCGCGCGGTCGCCCGGCCCGGGCACCACCAGCGCGAAGGCGGCCGCGACCAGCAGATTATAGAAGACCGGCGCTTGCCCGCCTTGTCCGTCGCCGAAATTGAGGCACAGGATATAGAGCAGGGCCCCCGCCAGCGCCCCGCGCCCGAACCCGGCCCGCTCCGCCATCCGCGCGATCAGCCATGCGGTCGCGGTGACGCTCGCCAGCGCCATCGCCTGATAGGCCCAGATCCCCAGCGGCACCCCCATCGCGGCGGCGGGCATGTAGATCAGGAACAGCCCGATCGGCTTGCGGTCCCACAGGTCGACATAGGGCACCGCGCCCTCGACCATCCGCTGCGCCGTGACGAAATAGAATTCCTCGTCGACATGGACCAGCGGGCTGCCAAAGGTCAGTGCGCGGGCGATCATGGCTGCGATCAGGAGCATGGCCCAGCGGGGCAAGGCGTTCAGGCGGTCGAACACGGGAATCCGGAGTTGTTGGCGGCAGGCCAAGCGCTTAGCGGTGGCTTCGCCCGCTGTCACGAACCCGCCATGGAGACGGGGCAGGGCAGTGGCAGGGAGAGTATCGCATGACGCTTCGAATCGACCGCCGCACTTTCGTCCTCACCGGCACGATGGGGATCGGCGCGCTGATGATCCCCGGTTTCGCGCGGGCGATGCTGGCCGATGCGGCCGGCGGTTTCACCCACGGCGTCGCCAGCGGCGAGCCCGGGGCGGATTCGATGCTGTTCTGGACGCGCTACGTGCCCGCGAGCGGCGGCGACGTGAAGCTGAGGGTCGAAGTCTCCGAAACCGCCGATTTCGCCAAGGCGCTGGGCGGCGAGACCGTCACCGGCCCGTGGCGCGATCATACCGCCAAGGTCACCGTGACCGGGCTCCGCGCGGGCACGCGCTATTTCTACCGCTACGTCGCGCCTGACGGCAGCATGTCCCCCGTCGGCCGTACGAAAACCCTGCCGGGCAACGGCGCGCGCGCCTACCGCATGGCGATCTTTTCCTGCGCAAACATGGCGTTCGGCTGGTTCAACGCCTATGCTCACGCGGCTGCCCGCGAGGACCTCGATCTCGCGGTCCATCTCGGCGACTACCTCTACGAATATGCGCCGAACGTGTATCCGGACCAGGCGGCGAGCATCGCCGCGCGGCTGCCCCAGCCGCTGGCCGAATGCCTCCACCTCGCCGATTACCGCCTGCGCTACGCCAGCTACCGGTCGGACCCCGATTGCCAGGCGCTCCACGCCGCGCTGCCGATGCTCGTCCAAAGCGACGACCATGAATATGCCAACGACACCTGGGAAGGCGGCGCGCAGAATCACCAGAGCGACGAAGGCGACTGGATGACTCGCAAGCTCGCCGCGACGCAGGCGTGGCGCGAATGGATGCCGATTTCGGACGAGCCGTGGAAGGCATACCAGATCGGCGGCCTCGCCACCTTCTTCCGCACCGACACTCGCGCGCTCGCCCGCTCTCGCCCCAATGACGTCGCGGCGCTGTTCAAGAGCGGCGACGTGCCCAAAACGCTCGCGGCCTTCCGCGACGGCGCTTGGCAGGCCGATACCGCGACGATGATGGGCTCCGCGCAGGAGGCTTGGCTAGCGAGTGCGCTCAAGGCATCGGTCCGCGCGGGGACGCGCTGGCAAGTCACCGGATTCGGCACGATCATGGGCAAGACGCTCAGCCCCGATGGCGCGCTCGGCTGGCTCAGGCCCGACGCCGCGCCCTATGCGCGCCAGCGCGTGATGGCGGGCGAAGCGCTGGCCAAGGCGGGGCTGCCCTTCGATATGGACAATTGGGGCGGCTATCCCAAGGCGCGCGAACGGTTCCTCCGGTCGGCGCAGGCGGCGGCGGCGAACCTCGTGCTGGTGTGCGGCGACAGCCATAATGCCTGGGCCTACGACCTCGCGCAGGACGGCAAGCCCGCCGGCGTCGAATTCGCCGGCCATGCGGTCAGCTCGGGCGGGTTCGAAACCACCTTCTCCGGCGACCCCAGGACCATCGCCGCCGCGCTGGTTGCCAAGAATCCCGAGCTCAAATGGTGCGACACCTCGCGCCGGGGCTATATGGCGCTGACGATCACGCCCGACCGGGTGAGCAACGACTGGGTGTTCATGGACACGGTAGCGCGCAGCAACCGCGCCGCGAGCGTCGGGCACACGGCAACCGTCGCGCGGGGACGGAATGTGATGACGTGACCCCATGACAATCCGTCATGCTGAAACACGTTCAGGATGACGGTGGGATATTGAGGCCTGCGATCAATCCAGCGACTTCGAGGCCTGCTCGAACATATCCTTGCTCAGCCCCGGGGTCGCGACGATCCGCTCCAGCTCGGCCCGCATCAGCGCGGCCCGGCCTGCGTCGAAGCGCTTCCACCGCCCCAGCGGCGGGATCAGCTTGGCGGCGGTTTGCGGGTTGAGCTTGTCCAGCGCGATCAGCTGATCGGCGAGGAAGCGATAGCCGCGCCCCGAGGGATCGTGGAACGCGCGCTGGTTGACGCTGAACGCGCCGATCAGCGAGCGGGCGCGGTTGGGGTTGGCCAAAGTGAAGTCGCGATGTTTGGCCAGTTCCTCGACGGCTTCGGCGGTATCCGCCCGGGTCGATAGCGCCTGAGTCTGGAACCATTTGTCCAGCACCAGGCCATTATCGGCATAGCGATTGTAGAAGCCCTGAATCGCGGCCGAGCGTTGTTCGGAATGCCCGTTGACCAGGGTACCGAGCGCGCCCTGCCGGTCGGTCATATTGTCGGCGCCTTCGAACTGGGCGAACGCCATGTCCGCCGCATCCCCGGCCCCGCTCGCGGCCAGATAGCCGAGCGCGACATTCTTGATCCGCCGCGCGCCCTTGCCCGCGGGCGAATATTCGAAGCGGTTCGCCCGCACCGAGTCATAGGCCGCGCGCCACCACGGCTCGAGTTGCTTGCCGAGATCGCGGCGCAGCGCCTCACGCGCGGCATGGATCGCCTCGGGATCGACCAGCGCCATCTGGTCGCCGATAAAGCTGTCCGACGGCAGCAGCACCGCTTCGGCGATGAAGCTCTGGTCGAGGCTCGAATCCATCAGCGTGTTCTTGACCGCTTCGATCACCGGGCCGTGATCCGCCGTGCCGCCCTGCACCGCGGTCACCAGCGTATCGAGCATCAGCTGCTGCATCGCTTCGTAGCGCGCGAAGGGATCGTCGTCGTGCGCCGACAGGAAAGCAAGGTCCGCTGCGCTGCGATCGGTCTCGACGACCACCGGCGCGGAGAAGCCGCGGTTGAGCGACAGGATCGGCCGCTCGGTTATCCCCTGAAAGTGCATCTCGGCCATCGGCTCGCTCAGCAGCACCAGCTGCTCGGCGGTGATCCGCTCCTTCGAGGTTTCGCCGAACAGCCGCAGCTTGAGCGGCAGCACCATCGCCAGCTTCTCGGGCTGGCCCGGGGTGGCGGGCACCTTTTGGCGCAGCGTCAGCGTCGCGGTCTGCGCCTTGGCGTCGTGCTTCAGGCTGGCGATCACGCGCGGCGTTCCCGCCTGGCTGTACCAGCGGCGGAACTGAGTGAGATCGACGCCGCCGCCTTCCTCCATGCACTGGACGAAATCCTCGCAGGTCGCGGCGGTGCCGTCGAACCGGTCGAAATAGAGATCGGTCGCCGCGCGGAATTTCTCCGGCCCCAGGATCGTCGACATCATCCGGATGACTTCGGCGCCCTTGTTGTAGATCGTCGCGGTGTAGAAATTGCCGATCTCGATATAGGAATCAGGCCGGATCGGGTGAGCCAGCGGCCCCGCATCCTCGGGGAACTGGCTCGCGCGCAGCGCCCGCACATCCTCGATCCGCTTGACCGCCTTCGATCCCTGATCGGCCGAGAAACTCTGGTCGCGAAAGACCGTGAAGCCTTCCTTCAGCGAGAGCTGGAACCAGTCGCGGCACGTGACGCGGTTGCCCGACCAGTTGTGGAAATATTCATGCGCCACCACCGCCGCGATCGCATCGTAATCATAGTCGGTCGCGGTGTCGGGATCGGCGAGGATGTAGCGCGAGTTGAAGACGTTGAGGCCTTTGTTCTCCATCGCGCCGAAGTTGAAATCGTCGACCGCGACGATGTTGAACACGTCGAGATCATATTCGCGGCCATAGACCTTCTCGTCCCACGCCATGCTCAGCTTGAGCGCGGCAAGGGCATGGTCGGTCTTGGCGAGATCGGGCGCGCGGACCCAGATGCCGAGCTGGACTTCGCGGCCCGACATGGTCGTGAAGGTCCCGCGATTGGCGACCAGATCGCCCGCGACCAATGCGAACAGATAGGAGGGCTTGGGGAACGGATCGTGCCACTCGGCCCAATGCCGTCCGCCTCCCAGCTCGCCCTGCGCGACGGGATCGCCATTCGCCAGCAGCACCGGGAAGCGAACTTTGTCTGCGGTCATCCGCACCCGGTAGCGGCTCAGCACATCGGGCCGGTCGGGGAAGAAAGTGATGCGGCGGAAACCCTCGGCCTCGCACTGGGTGCAGAGCATCCCGCCCGATGCATAGAGGCCCTGCAACTGCGTGTTGCGCTCGGGCGCGATCACCACTTCGGTTTCGACATGATGGTCCTGCCCGGAAAGCTGGACGATCAGGTCGCTGCCATCCATCGTCCACTCGGCATCCGCGCCATCGACCTTCACCGAAACCGCGGTCAGCCCGTCGCCGTCGAGCCGCAGCGGCCGGTCATGCTCGCCGTTCCGCTCGACCCACAGGCTCGCCTTCACGCGCGTGTTCGCCGGGTCCAGATCGAAGTCGAGCGCGATCTCGGGCACCCGCCAATCGGGGGGGCGGTAATCCTCGCGGCGCGTAACCGATGGGCTCAGCGGGGGATTTTGGGTCGCGGTCTGAATATCGAGCATCGGCACGATATAAGGCGAACGCCGCGCCCTGCCACCGTAAAACCGACGCGCGGACATGCGGACATTGCGAATCGAACGTTGCGAAGGCCCGCGCGCGTGCTACCGAAGCGCCATCCAAATCCCAGGGGGAACCCATGCTACGATTGCTTGCCGCGCCGTTCGCCTTTCTGGCGCTCGCCTCGACTGCCTTTGCCCAGACCGCGGATCTGACGCCGCTCCAGAAGAACACGATCCTCAATGCCGATCTTCCCGCCGATCAGGCGGCGATGAAGGCGCATGTCATGTTCCTCGCCTCGGACGAGATGCGCGGGCGTGACGCGGGCTCGGCCGAATATAACATCGCCGCGCAATATGTGGCCGCGCAATTCTATGCAGCAGGCCTGCGCCCGGCGGGCGACGAGGGCTCGTACCTGCAAAAGGTGCCTTTGCTCAGCTACAAGCCGGTCAGCCAGGGCAGCTTCACGCTGACGCCCAAGGGCAAGAACGCGACTGCGATCACGCTCGAATTCGGCAAGGACTATGTCCCCTCCGCCGATCCGACCCGGCCCGAAACGAACGTCAGCGCGCAAGTGGTCTTCGTCGGCTATGGCATCGATGCGCCGACGCTGGGCCGCGACGATTACAAGGGCGTCGATACGCGCGGAAAGGTCGTCGCCTTCTTCAACGGCGCGCCCAAGAGCTTCCCGGGCGAGGAGCGCGCGCATTTCGGTTCGCCCACCACCAAGGCGGCGATCGCCAAGGCGCATGGCGCGATCGGCTTCATCACGATCGAAAGCCCCGCCGCCGCCAAGTCGCGCCCGTTCGGCCCGCAGGGCTGGGACCGGGTCCGCATGACCTGGGCGCATGCCGACGGCACCGGCTTCTTCGCCGCCGAGGGCACGCCCGCGCTGGGCAGCATCTCGATGGTCGCCGCCGCGAAGCTGTTCGCGGGGTCGAAGACACCCTGGGCGACCGTCGCCAAGCTCGCCGAGAATGACGCCGCCAAGTTCAAGGCCGAGCTGCTCCCGACCACGCTCAGCGTGACACTCAAGACCGAAACCACGCCGGTGGTGAGCTACAATGTCGCGGGGATGCTCCCGGGCAGCGATCCGGCGCTCGCCAAGGAAGTCGTCGTGCTCTCGGCGCATCTCGATCATGTCGGCGTCGGCCGCCCCAATGCGAAGGGCGACACCATCTATAACGGCGCGATGGACAATGCGGTCGGCATCGCCACGCTGATCGAAGAGGCCAAGCGCTTCAAGGCGTCGGGTAAGGCGCCGCGCCGCTCGATCCTGTTCCTCGCGGTCACCGCCGAAGAGAAGGGCCTCGTCGGCGCCGATTACTTCGCGCACAATCCGACCGTTCCCAAGGAAAGCCTGGTCGCCAACGTCAATCTCGACATGCCGATCATCACTTACAAGTTCACCGACGTGATCGTGTTCGGCGCGCCGCGTTCGACGCTCGGCCCCATCGTCGAGCGCGCGGCGGCGGGGATCGGCGTGACGATCTCGCCCGATCCGCTGCCGGAAGAGGGGCTGTTCGTCCGCAGCGACCATTACCGCTTCGTCCAGCAGGGCATCCCCACGGTCTTCCTGTGGCCGGGCATGGCCGGGCCGGGCAAGGAAGGCGTCGAGCGCTTCCTCGCGGACAATTACCACAAGCCTTCCGACGAGCTGGTGCAGACGCCCGCGATCGATTGGGAATCGGGCGTGCGGTTCATCGAAGTCAATTATCGCATCGCCCGCGAGATCGCCGATGCCGATATGCGGCCGCTCTGGAACAAGGGCGACTTCTTCGGTACGCTCTATGGCGGGCCGGGGGCGAAGTAAGCACCGATAGCGTAACCGAATAATCCTTGCCCGGCGGCGGCCGCCGCCGGGACTTCACGAGAGGCACGTGCATGCTGCTGCGATTGTTGTTCGCCCTTCCCCTGTTGGTGCTCGCGCCGGTCGCGGCGCAGGCGCAGGTCGCTCCCGCATGGTCGCCCACCGCGCCCGGCGTGGCCGCGACGACGCCCGAAGAGATCGATCTCAAATCGCATGTCCAGTTCCTGTCGGCGGATTCGATGCGCGGGCGCGAAGCCGGCACGCGCGATTTCGATATCGCGGCGGATTATGTCGCCAGCCAGTTCCTCGCGGCGGGGCTGAAGCCCGGCGGCGCCAATGGCGGCTGGTTCCAGCCGGTGACTCTGGTGTCGTATCGCCCCACGCGCGACGGGACGATGACGCTGATGCACGGCAAGACGCCGATCCCGATGGTCTATGCCAAGGATTTCCTGTCGAGCCCGGTGCCGAGCAGCCCTGAATTCAAGGCATCCGGCCAGGTCGTGTTCGTCGGCTATGGGATCGTCTATCCCGAGGGCAAGCGCGACGATTACAAGGGCCTCGACGTCCGCGGCAAGATCGTCGCTTTCCTCCCCGGCGTGCCCAAGGGCTTCCCGACCGAAGTGTCGGCGCATCTGGGCGACGACGACCAGAAGGCGCGCTTCGCCGCGGCGCATGGCGCGGTGGGCGTCGTCACCATCGAATCGAACCAGACCCATGCCGATTATCCGTTCGAACAGATCGGCCCCTATTGGGACTATCAGCGCACCACCTGGGCCGCGCCCGACGGGAAGGCGTTCGACGTTTCGCCCCAGGCGCCGGTCTTCGCCTATATCGGCTGGGCGGGTGCCGAGAAGCTGTTCACCGGTGCCAGGATCAAATGGGCCGATGTCATCGCCGCCGACAAGAAGGGGGCGAAAATCCCCACCGGCGCGCTCGCGGTGACGATGGAGGCAGTCAGCAAGACCCGCAACAGCACCAAGAAGAGCCACAATGTCGTCGGCGTGCTCGAAGGATCGGATCCCGCGCTCAAAAGCCAGTATGTCATCCTTTCGGCGCATCTCGACCATGTCGGCGTCGGCCAGTCGGTGGCTGGCGACAGCATCTACAACGGCGCGATGGACAATGCGGTCGGCACCGCTTCGATCATCGAAGTCGCGCGCGCCTTCCAGAAATCGGGCAAGCGGCCCCGCCGCTCGATCATCTTCCTGTCGCTGACCGCGGAGGAAAAGGGGCTGATCGGTTCATCCTTCTACGCCCATTTCCCGACCGTCTCGAAGGGAGCGATCGTCGCGGACATCAATCTCGACATGCCGATCCTGACCTATGCGGTCGAGGATCTGGTGGTGCAGGGCGGCGAGCGGTCGAGCATCGGCCCGGTCGTGGCGAAGGTGGCCGCTGCCGAGGGGCTCAAGGTCGTTCCCGATCCGGCCCCGGAGGAGAATTTCTTCGTCCGTTCGGACCATTACAGCTTCGTGCAATCGGGCATTCCGGCGGTGTCGATCGACACCGGCCCCGGCGGCCAGGGCGCAGTGGCGCAGAAATATTTCCTCGAAAACAACTACCACAAGCCGTCGGACCAGATCGACTTGCCGTTCAACTGGGCCTCGGCCGCGCAGTTCGTCCGGATCAACTATGGCGTCGCTCGCATCATCGCCGATGCCGACGAGCGCCCGAGCTGGAACAAGGGCGACTTCTTCGGGGTGCTGTTCGAGGGCTATGGGGCGAAGTAACGCGCCGCTGCCGATGACGTGGAAGGGCCGGGGAGCGATCCTCGGCCCTTTTTCCATCCGCCACACCCCCAACCACATCGTCATCCCGGCCTTGAGCCGGGGTCCAGCTTTTCTCTTCGTGCCTTCGCGTGAGTCATTATGCTCGCACGAAGCCGCGAAGGCACAAAGAGGCAGAAGCGGGATCCCGGCTTCCGCCGGGATGACGTAAGAGGGTCGAATGCGCCTCTTCATTTTCGGACTTGGCTATACCGCCACGCGCCTCGCCACTGCGCTGGAGGCCAGAGGCTGGCACGTTGGCGGCGCCACGCGCGAAACCTTCGCCAATCGCGCGCACGACATCGCGACCGCCACCCACATCCTCTCCTCGGTCCCGCCAACCGAGATCGACCCCGTCCTTGAAACCTATCGCGAGCAACTCGCCGCCAGCGGCAAGTGGCTCGGCTATCTTTCCTCCACCGGCGTCTATGGCGACACCGGCGGCGCATGGGTGGATGAGAGCGCACCCACCGGCACCGGCCGCCGCGCCGCGCGCACCGCCGCCGATGCCGCGTGGCTCGCGCTGGGCGCGCGGGTGTTCCGGCTGCCCGGCATCTACGGCCCCGGCCGATCGGCGCTCGATCGCGTGCCCGAGCGGCTCGTCGATGCGCGCGGGCAGGTCTTCAGCCGCATCCATGTCGACGACATTGTCTCGGGCGTGATCGCGGGCTTTGACGGCCCCCCGGGCGCATATAATCTCGCCGATGACGAGCCCGCCCCGCAAGCCGAAATCATCGTTCATGCCTGCCGCCTGACGGGCCGTCCGGTCCCGCCGCTCGTGCCGCTCGCCGACGCCGATCTCAGCCCGCAGGCGCGCGCCTTCTATGCCGAGAATCGCCGCGTCTCGAACCTGAAGGCCAAGCGCGTGCTGGGCTGGCGCCCGCGCTACGCGAACTACCGGTTGGGCCTGCGCGCCTTGAGCGCCACGACCAGCCCGGCGACCACCAGCACCGAGCCGGCGCCCGCGATCGGCGACCAGCGATAGCCCTCGAACAGAGTGGAGAGGATCATCGCGATCACCGGGACCGCGACTCCGGTATAGGCTGCCTTGGTCGGCCCGATCTGCTGGATCAGCTTGAAATAGAGGTTGAACGCCACCGCCGATCCGGCGACGCCCAGATAGGCGATGCCGATCCAATAGCCCCAGCGCCACTCGATCACCGGCGGCCCCACCGTGGCGAAGGAGAATATCCCGTCCAGCGCCGCGCCGATCAGCATCGCCCAGCCGAGCATCGTCGCCATCGGATAGGCTTTCGAGGTGCGCGTCGCCTGCATCACATTGGCGACCGATGCGAACAGCACCCCGCCGAACGCGATCGCGATCCCCAGCAGCACATCGTGCGTGTCCGCTCCGTCCAGCCGCGCCTCATGCACGAACAGCAAAGCCACGCCAGCGATCGCGATCGCCGATCCGAGGGTGAGCTGCGCGCCCATCTTCTGGCCGAGGAAGATCCGCGCGAGGATCGCATTGGGCACCAGCAGCAGCGCATAGACCACGGCCACCACGCCCGAAGTGATGTACTGTTCGGAGACGTAGACGAAGTTGTAGTTGAGCACGAACTGCGACACGCCCAGCGCCGTCGCGAATGCGATTCCGCGCGCGTCGAGTCCCAGCCGCTCCTTGCGCATCGCCGCCCAAGCCAGCATCGCCACCCCCGCCACCGCGAAGCGATAGGTGACCGACCAGCTCGGCGGCACGATGCTCAACTGGTCCTTGATCACCAGCCAGGTCGAACCCCAGATCAAGGTGACGATCGCGAAGGGGACCAGGACGGAGAGGCGGGTGGACCTTGGCGCTGTGTCGAACGACATCAAATCCTCCCCGGCAAGGCGAGGTGGCAGGCGAAGCCTGACCGAGGGGTATCGCGATCTTGGGAGGGGAACGCCCCTCCGTCGCGCTGCGCGCGCCACCTCCCCTTGCAGGGGAGGAATGAACCGAAGCTGCTCACAGCGCCGCGATCGCCTCCGCCAGCGGTCGGATCGCGTCCTCGCTCTGGTCCCAGCTCGTCACCAGCCGCGCTTCGCCCACGCCCCAATCGTAGAAATCGAAGCCCAGCGCGCGCAGGCTCGCAGCCTCCGCGGCGGTCAGCTTGAGGAAGATCTCGTTGGCCTCGACCGGCTCGATCAGCCGGTCGCCCGCCGCGTCGCCGATCAGCTTCGCCCCGGCATTGGCCGCGCGCGCATTGTCGAGCCACAGCCCGTTCTCAAGCATCGCCAGCAGCTGCGCCGCCATGTAGCGGCCTTTGGAGAAGAGCAGCCCCGCGCGCTTGCGCCGCACCAACGTCGCTTCGGCAAGCTCGCGCTTGAAGAAAATCAGCGCCTCGGCGTTCATTCCGCCATTCTTGACGAAGCCGAAGCTCAGCGCATCGACGCCCGCGCGCCATGTCACATCGGCGGGCGAGCAGCCGAGATGGGCGACGGCATTGGCGAAGCGTGCCCCGTCCATATGTAGCCCCCAGCCCTTGGCCCGAGCCAGGTCGCCGACCGCCGCGACTTCTTCGGGCGTATAGCTGCGCCCCCATTCGGTCGCGTTGGTGATCGAGACTGCGTGCGGCTGGACCTGATGGACGTCGGGGCGGATCGTGTCGGTCACCGCCAGGATCGTCTCCGGCGTCAGCTTGCCGCCCGCGCCCTCCGCGAGGATCAGCGACGCCCCGCCGGTGTAGAAGCCGGGCGCCCCGCATTCATCGACCTGGATATGCGCCATCCGGTGGCAGACCACGCCGCCATAAGGCGGACAGAGCGCGGCGAGCGCGAGGCAATTGGCCGAGGTGCCGCTGGGCACCCACAGCGCGCGGACGTCGGTTTTGAACAGCTCGGAAAAGGTGCCGTCGAGCGACTTGCTCAGCGCGTCGCCATCATAGGCGGTGTCGACATGGTTGGCCCGCGCGAATGCGTCGAGCACCTGGGGGCAGACCGCTGCCGCATTGTCGGAGAAGAAGCGCATGGGGATGGCATTGCGGCGAGGGGGGAGGAAGGTCAACGCCGCATGCGTTTCGACCATGTGTCCGCGCTATTCGTCGCTCCTGTCGCCCCGGCGCGGCCGGAAAGGCGGGCGATCGATGCGCGTCTCGATCCGCGGATCCTGCGGCAGGGTCGCATCGTCGCGGCGGCGCGGGGCGTCGGGATTGGGCCCGTCGCGCTGCTGGTCCCCATCGGTGTCGATCTCGGTCTCGGTGCCGCTGTCGTCCATGATCCGGGGGATCAGGTCGATCAGGTCGTCGATCCCGACCGATCCGTTCTCGATGGCGTTGTCGGCGGGTTCCTCGGGCGGCGGGGCGACCCTGATGTCGAGCGCGCCCAGCATGAAATCGCGCCAGATGCGCACCGGCCTCCCGCTGCCCGAAAGCCCGGGGCTCGACGAATCATCGTCATTGCCCATCCACACCCCGACCACGAGCCCGCCGGCATAGCCGACGAACAAGGCGTCGCGATTGTCCTGCGTCGTGCCCGTCTTGCCATAAGCGGGGATCGACAGCGCCGCGCCGCGCGCGGTGCCTGACTGGACCACCGCTTCGAGCAGCGAACGCATGTCTTCCAGCGTGCGCGCCGGGAAACGGCTCGGCGCGCCCAGCGTCCGCCCCAGCCAGTCCTGGTCGTCATCGGCCTCGAACAGCCCGCTCGGGCGCACCGGATAGCTGCCTTGCGCGATCGAGGCATAGGCGGCGGTGAGTTCGAGCAGCGAGCCGGTCGAGGTGCCCAATGCGATTGCGGCGTCGGTGCCGATCGGGGTCGAAATGCCCAGGTCGCGCGCCGCGCGAGTGACGGCGGCGACGCCGAGATCGCGGGTCAGCCGCGCGGCGACGACATTGCTCGATTTGGCGAACGCCTGCTGGAGGGTGATCCGCCCGGCATATTTTCCGTCATGATTTTCGGGCGACCAGCCGCCAAAGCTCACCGGCGAATCGTCGACGATGCTGTCGGGCGTCATCCCGCTGCGCAGTGCGGCGAGGTAGACGAACAGCTTGAACGCCGAGCCCGGCTGGCGCCGCGCCTGAGTCGCGCGGTTGAAGGGCGTGGTGCCGTAATCGGTGCCGCCCACCATCGCGATGACTCGCCCGTCGGTGTGCATCGCCACGATCGCGATCTGCGGTCCGCCCTTGCGCGCGGCGTTGCGCACCGCGCGCTCGGCTGCCTTTTGCGCCCGGATTTCGAGCGTGGTCCTGACCTTCTGCTCGGTCGCGATCTCGCCCGAACGGTCGCGCGCCTGGGGCAGCACCCAATCGGCGAAATAGCCGCCATTGGGGAGCTGCGGGGACTTCTTGACCCTGAGCACGCCCGGGCGCACCGCCGCGGCCTCCTTCTTGTCGAGGAAGCCGGCATCGAGCATCGCCCCGACCACCAGCTTCTGCCGCGCCCGCGCCCCGGCAAGGTTTCCGGTCGGGGCGAGGCGGCTCGGCGCCTGCACCAGCCCGGCGAGCATCGAGGCCTGGCTGACCGTCAGCGCTTCGGGATCGCAGCTGAAATAATGTTGGGCGGCGGCGCGCAGCCCGTACACATTGTCGCCGAAATAGACATAGCTGAGGTAGCGCGCGAGGATATCGTCCTTGGTCAGCCATGCCTCCAGCCAGAAGGCGATCAGCACTTCCTGCGCCTTGCGGCCGAAGGTGCGCTCGGAATTGAGGAAGGCGTTCTTGGCGAGCTGCTGGGTGATCGTGCTCGCGCCCTGCGAGCGGCCGCTGCTGCCGAAATTATGGACGAGCGCGCGCATGATCCCGCGCGGATCGACTCCCCAATGGCTGTAGAAGCGCCGGTCCTCGATCGCGACAAATGCGTTGCGGACATGCGGCGGCAGCTGGGCCAGCTCGGCGGCGTCGATCGGCGCGAGGATCACCGCCCCGCGCTTGGCGATCGCGGTTTTCCCGTCCGCGGCGACCAGCGTGATCGAAGGCGGGGCGGGCGGCTCGAGCGACTTGGACAGCGGCGCGGTGAAGGCCAGCCAGGCGACCGCGAGGATGAAGAACAGAGCGAACGCCGCCAGCCCGCGCCCGACCCATTTCCACAGGCTGGGGCGATACAGCACCGGCAAATTGCTGGTGTAGGGTCCCGCCGGCGCCATCTGCGGGGTGAAGTCGATCGGCGGAGGCGGCGGCGGTGCGGCGCGCTGGCGAGGCTGTGCGGGCGGGGCAGGGGTTTTCGCACCGGGAGGCGGCAGGCCGCCGCTCAGCTCCAGCGTGTCGAGCAGATCCTTGATTCGCGCCGAATTCTTGCCGGTCCATCCGGAAGACGCGGGCACTGGACGCGGCGCGGGCTCCGCGTCGGGCGGAGGCCTGCGCAGCGGAAAGCGCCGTTCAAAATCGTCGTCGTTCGCCATTCACGCCCAAGCAACTGTATTGTGTATATAATACACACAAGCCCCGCCAGCGCAAATCCTAGCGCGCTCGGCTCGCCGCGCCAATTCGGGGTTTTGGCGTAACTGTCTCAGCGAACCGGCGTGAAATCGAGATGATGGAAATCATAGCTGAAGTCGGCGAGCGGCGAGAGCGCCTTCATCGTCATCCCCGTCACCCCGCCGTCCTTCACGACGAAGCTGACCACCGCATCCTCGCCCGCTTCCTTGGCGAAGCGTGTCCGGAACGCATCCGGCCCCCACGGGTCGAGCACGCTCTTGAAGGCGGCGGTGGGCAGGAAATCGATCCACAATTTGCCGCTCTTCTCGCTCACCAGCACATCGCCGTACCAGGGGTCGCGATAGCGCCCGGCATAGGATTTGAGCGGCAGCGAGGGCTTGCCCGCGGGGGCCGTGTCGATGCCGCCGGAAACGCTCGCCAGCGCGGCTTCCTGCGCCGCTTTCACGCGCGCGCCGTAATTGCCGGCCCAATCGAACGCCGGCGCGCCGATCAGCGCGTCGAGGATCGCATTGCGGATCGCCGACGACACGCCTTCCTCGACATTGGTGAACACCGACACGCCGATCCCGCGCGACGGCAGCAGCCCCGTATAAGTGACCTGGCCCGACAGCCCGCCGCTATGCTGGATCAGCCGCAGCCCGCGATAATCCTGAACGAACCAGCCCAGCGCATAGGCCTGAAGGATCGGCCGTGCGGGATTGTCCGCGGTGGGGCCGTCGCTCGACGCGGTGATCGTCTGCGGCGTCCACATCTCCTTCGCCTGTGCCGGGCTCCACAGGATGCTCTCGGGCAGCTTGCCCTGGTTGAGCTGCACCTGCAGCCATTTCGCCATGTCGGTGACGCTGGCGTTGATCCCGCCCGCGGCATCGACCATCGGGCCTTCGTCGGGCTGGATGACTTCGAGCTTGCCGATCCCGCGCACTGGCGGCCCCAGCCGCGCATGCCGCCCGGCGACATTGTCGGTCTTCAGCGATCCGCGCGACCCGACCGCGTCGGTCATGCCCAGCGGTGCGAACAGCCGCGTCTCGACGAATTTGTCCCAATGCATGCCGCTGATGCGTTCGATCAGCACGCCCGCGACGATGTAGAGGATATTGTCGTAATCATAGCCGGCGCGAAACCCGCGCGCGGGCTTGAGGAACGGCAGCGCCTTGATCGCGTCCTCGGACACGTGCGTGCTTTGCGGGAAGAACAGCAGATCGCCCGCGCCGAGCGGAAGCCCGCTGCGATGCACCAGCAGGTCGCGGACCGTCATCATCGCGGTGACCGCGGGATCGTGCATCCTGAATTCGGGGATATGCCTGGTGACCGGGTCTTCCCACGCGATCTTGCCCGCATCGACCAGCAGCGCCAGCGCGGCGGCGGTGAAGGCCTTCGAATGCGATGCGATGCCGAAGCGGGTATGCGCGTCGACCGGCGCTGCCTTGCCCAGCGTGCGCACGCCATAGCCCTTCACGAACGCCGGCACCCCCGGCCGCACGATGGCGACACCGACGCCGGGTGTCTGGAAGGCGTCCATGAACGGCTTGACGATCGCGTCGATCCCGGCCTCGTCGAGATCGGCGCCCGCCGCCCATGCCCATTTGGGTACCGCGAGCAAAGCGGCGCTGCCGAGCCCCAGCGCAAGCGCCTGCCTGCGATCGACCTGAAACCCGCTCATGTGATTCTCCCGCAACCTGATTTCCGGTGCTTAGCGATGGGCGACCCGCTTCGCCATATCCTCCCGTCGCGCCGGATTTAATCCCGGGTCCCGCTTCTATCCTCGAACGAAGCGGGACCCCGGTTCAAGGCCGGGGTGACGGGAGTCGATAGGACGTGCGCCTCAGGCTTCGAGCTCGACGTCCCAATACAGCCAGTCATGCCAGGTCTCGTGCAAATGCCCCGGGGGAAATCTGCGGCCATGATCCTGGAGCTGCCAGCTGGTCGGGCGGATCGGCTCGACATGGAGCGGCATCGCGGCCTGTCTCGGCGTGCGCCCGCCCTTTTTGAGGTTGCACGGGGCGCAGGCAGTCGCGACATTTTCCCAGGTGGTGCGCCCGCCCTGGGCGCGGGGAATGACATGATCGAAGGTCAGGTCGCGCAGGCTGCCGCAATATTGGCAGGTGAATTTGTCGCGCAGGAAGAGATTGAACCGGGTAAAGGCGGGAAATTGCGAAGGTTTCACATATTGCTTGAGCGCGATGACCGAAGGAAGCTTCAGCCTCGCGCTGGGACTTCGGACCTCGCGTTCGTAAAAGCTGACCACATCGATGCGGTCGAGGAACAGGGCCTTGACCGCGGTCTGCCAGGGCCAGACGCTCAGGGGATAATAGGAGAGGGGCGTATAATCCGCGTTGAGCACAAGCGCGGGGCAGCTGTCCGGATGGCGGATCAGATCGGGATGGTACATGCGTCCACGAGCCCCCTTTGCTGTCCATCGCTTGTCGCCAGGAAGCGTGACGCGAGCATGACAGCACAAGGCGCGACTCGCGGTCAAGAGTCCGTTGGATGAGCGTCGTCACTCGCTTCGCGCCCAGCCCCACCGGACGACTCCATCTCGGCCATGCCTGGTCGGCGGTGCAGGCGCATGACTTCGCCCGCGAGCATGGCGGGACGTTCCTGCTGCGGATCGAGGATATCGACGGCACGCGCAGCCGGCCCGAACATGTCGCCGCGATCCTCGCCGATCTGGAGTGGCTGGGGCTGGGCTGGGACGGGGAAGTGGTGTTCCAGTCCGAACGGCTGGCGCTGTACGACTCGGCGCTGGCGCGTCTGAAGGCGATGGGGCTGCTCTATCCATGCTTCTGCACAAGGGCGGATATCGCCGCGAGCTTGAGCGCCCCGCATGGGACCGAAGGGGTGGCGTATCCGGGAACCTGCCGGGGGTTGGTCGCGCCGGACCTGTCGAAGCCCCATTGCTGGCGGCTGGATGTGGGACGGGCGCTAAATCTCCCTCTCTCCGCTTGCGGGGAGAGGGAAGGGGCCCGCCGCGAAGCGGTGGGAAGGGAGAGGGGCAGTGAGGGCGCGACACGACTGCCCCTCTCCCTTCCGCCGACTGCGTCGGCTCCCTCCCTCTCCCCGCAAGCGGAGAGAGGGAATTTGGTGTGGCACGATCACGGCATCCCCATCGACGCCCGCCCTCATCTCCACGATGATCCCGTCCTTGCCCGAAAGGACGCCCCCGCTTCCTATCACCTCGCCGTCACCGTCGACGATGCCGCCCAGCACGTCACGCATATCGTCCGCGGCAAGGATTTGTTCGAGGCCACCCATATCCACTGCCTCCTCCAGGCGCTGCTCGATCTCCCCACGCCCGAATACCGCCACCACGCGCTGCTCGCCGCCAGCGATGGCGGCCGCCTCGCCAAGCGCCACGGGGCGCCGACGCTCGAAGCGATGCGGCTGGCGGGCGAGGATGGCCGCGCGCTCGCGGACCGGCTGCGCAACGGCCAACTCCCCGTTGGAATCACGCTCGCAAAGGATTAGATACGCGCCATGAGCCTTTTCCTCCTGCTCGCCGGCGCCGCGGCCATGCTCGCCACGCTCTTCGTCCTCATCAAGGGGCTGGTGAACATGGCCGGCAGCACCGAAGCCGATTTTACCGGCGAAGGCCCCAGCCCGCGCCAGCTCAAATCGAACAAGCTGATGCAGCAGCGCATCCTGTTTCAGGGCGCGGCGCTGCTGATCTTCGCGATCCTGCTCTTCTCGCTCACCACCAAGGGCTGAGCCCTG
>Ga0164241_10002941_pt1 | contig 17797 bp, 13 predicted proteins | sample OricomyardsoilBY_FD_108780 | JGI IMG/M metagenome (GOLD analysis project Ga0164241, IMG submission 108780) | Backyard soil microbial communities from Emeryville, California, USA - Original compost - Back yard soil (BY) | ecosystem: Environmental > Terrestrial > Soil > Unclassified | place: USA...
CGTTCGAGCGCCTCGCCACCTCGCGACTCGGCTCGACGCATCCACGTCGGGCGGGGTAGATGCCGCATCTCCCCCCGAGTTTGTGGACCCCCGTGGCGTGGCGACGTTCAAGCGCCTTGCCACCTCGCGACTCGGCTCGACGCATCCACGTCGGGCGGGGTAGATGCCGCATCTCCCCCCGAGTTTGTGGACTCCCGTGGCGTGGCGACGTTCAAGCGCCGCCGGCGACAAAACGCCGAACGGCCCTCTCTCGAGGGCCGTCCGTTCTTCTATCTAGCCGTGCTCGCCCTCACTGCGGGGGCATGATCACGACGGCCTTCGGCGGGATCAGGAAGTAGACGTCGCGGGTGTCGAGCGGCGAGCCGTCGCCGCGGACGGTGAGCGACGCCTTGTAGATCTGAGGATCGTCGGTCGCGGGCACGGTGGTGTTCACCGGGACCGGGATGAGATCCCAGCAGACCTTGCTGCCAGGCAGGAGCGCCGGGAAGCTGTCGTCCTTGCCGTCGCCGACGGTCGCCGGCAGGCCGAGGACGCCCGGATCCGACACCGGGTCGACCATGTCGCAATTGCCGGTTCCGGAGACGTTGACGTACAGGTTGTTGATGAACTGCAGCGCGTCGACTGCGTCCGTCGGATCGTCGGCTGCGCCGAGCGTCGTGTCGAGCGGGACGCCGCGGACGATGTTGATGATGGCTTGCTTGGTCGCCGCGACGATCGCCGCGTCGGCCGCCGCGTAAATGAACGGCATGCCGTTCGCGTCGAGCGTGCCCGACCCCTGGCCGACCCCGGTCGTGCAAGTCTGCGCGTTGGCGCAGGGCGTACCGCCGGCGTCGGTCGTGCCCCAGATGCCGACGTACTTGACGCCCTGCGCGGCGAGGACAGCGCCGGCCGCTGCCGGCGTCGCGAGGCCGCCGCAGCTTGCGCCAGCCTGGTTACCCGCGTCGGTGATCTCGACGAGGATGCGGACCGCCTCCGGACGGTAGCCGGGGCAGCCGATGGGGTTTACGACGCCCGGCTCTGCGCTGCAGTTCTTATTCGTGTTGCTGCAGAGGTTCGGGCTGACGACGCACGCCGGCGACTGGAGCACGGACTCGGAGCTGCCAGGGAAGCCCTCGGCGTTGAGGTTGGTCGCCGTCGCGTTCGCGTTCGGGCTGAGGCGTTGCTGGTTGTGGTACGTGTTGCAGTCGCTGAAGACGCCCGCGCCCGTCCAGAGATCCGGCACGCAGTACGGTGCGACGCCCGGATCCTGAATGCAGGTGTTGTTGAAGCAGACCTGGTCCGTAGCGCAGTCCTCGTCGATCGCGCAGGCGGTGCCGAAGTTCTGGCAGGTGAGCTGCTGAATGATCAGCGGCACGTTCGACTTCATCGCGGGGAACTCGGCGTCCATCGAGCCGGTCTGATCCATCACGAAGTAGACGTCGGCGAACTGCACCGACGTCCGGAAGTGCAGCGTGTCGGTCAGCGGCGTGGTCGGCGCCTGGTAGGGGACGACGAAGACGAAGTCGCCGTTCGCTTGTGGGCTGTCGGTCGGATCGTTCGGATCGGTGCCCGCGACCGTCTCGATGAGATCGCTCGCGCCGTCGCCGTCGCTGTCGGCGTTCGTCGGATCGGTGCCATTCGCGACCTCGTCCGTGTCTGAGATGCCGTCGTTGTCGCTGTCGGGATCGCGGAAGTCTTCGATGCCGTCGCCGTCCGAATCGACCGGCGGCGTCGCGACGTCCGAGTCTCCGGCCTCGACCGAGTCGGGCAGGCCGTCGTTGTCGCTGTCGTCGTCGTAGCGATCGCGGATGCCGTCGAAGTCGGTGTCGCTCTGGCCCTCGTCGATGTCGCCGATCGTGTCGTTGTCGCTGTCGGTGTCCTGGTAGTCGACGGTGCCGTCGCCGTCGCAGTCCTTCGGCGCGTCGGGGGTGCCGAGCGTCGTGTCGGCGACGCCGTCGCCGTCGCAGTCGCTGCCGTCGCCGGCGATCTCGATCGAGTCGATGATGCCGTCGTTGTCGTCGTCGAGATCCGCGAAGTCGGCCTTGCCGTCGCCGTCGGTGTCGCCCGTCCCGTCGGACGCGTCCGGGATGCCGTTGTTGTCCGCGTCGAGATCGAGGAAGTCCGGCGTCCCGTCGCCGTCGCTGTCGACCGGCTCGGTGTTCACGTCGTCGTCGCCGGCCTCGACCGAGTCGGGGACGCCGTCGCCGTCGCTGTCGAGATCTTCCTTGTTCGGGGTGCCGTCGCCGTCGGCGTCGCCATCGCCCTCGTGGATGTCGGCGATCCCGTCGCCGTCCGAATCGGTGAGGTCCGGTGTGTTGCCGCCGGTGTTTCCACCACCGGAGCCGGTCGTGCCGCTGTCGCCGCAGGCCGCAGCGATGACGAGGATGGAAGCGAGAGACGCGAGGCGCGTTTGCAGACGAAGGCGGCGCATGGAGATCCTCCGGGAAGAAAGAAGCGGACACCGCGATCGTACCGATCTCAGTTCCAAGTGCAGCCGAACTTCGCGTGGAAGGCGTAATGCGGTGCGACTTGGTCGGGCAGTGGAGCACCTGCACGCACCTTTTTGAATTTGCCCCGAATATGGCTCCAGTCCGACGCTCGGTCGGATGCGTCGCGACGCGGGTACAATGCGGGAATGCGCTTCACCTCGATCGTCATCGCATTCGCAGTCTTCGCGCTCTTGGCGGCGGGCTGTACGGCCGGCAACAGCGACTCCAGCGACGGGGACAACGACGGCAGCGGCGGCGCAGGCAGCGGCACCAACAGTGGACCGTCCGGACCGGGCGGCACGACGGGGACAGGTTTCGAGGTGACGTCGTCGACGTCAGGCTCGGGTGGCGGCTCCGCAGACGGCTGCGTCGAGAACGCGAAGCTCATCTACGTCGTGTCGGTCGAGAACACGCTCTATTCGTTCGACCCGAAGATCCCCGGCACCGCCGCGTACAAAGAAGTCGGGACGCTGTCGTGTCCGTCGTCGGGATCGTCGAGCCCGCAGTCGATGAGCGTCGATCACAACGGCGTCGCGTGGGTGTTCTACGACTCCGGTCAGATGTTCCAAGTCTCGACCCTCGACGCGTCGTGCCAGGCGACGAGCTACGTGCACCCGGTGCAAAACGGCTTCAACCAGCTCGGCATGGGCTTCACCGCGACGAGCGACGGCTCGAAGGACGATCAGCTCTTCGTCGTGAGCCCCGACTTCGGACTCGCCACGGTCGCGTTCCCGTCGATGGCCGTGACGAAGTTGAACGTGCTGCAGAACGCGGCCGAGCTCACGGGCGGCCCCGACGCGAAGCTCTTCGAGTTCGTCGCGTCGAGCGCGAAGGTGAACGAGATCGACATCGCGAATGGATATTCCACTTCGCAGGTTCACACCTTCAGCGAGCTGTCGGGGACGAACGCCTGGGCGTTCTCGCGATACGGCGGCAAGTTCTATCTCTTCACGTCACCTGGCACGGGCTTCTCGTCGAAGACGACCGAGTACGATCCCGTGACGAACACCTCGAGCGTTCGCGACGCGAGCATAGGCTTCACGATCGTGGGCGCGGGCCAGTCGATCTGCGTCCCCGCGCCCCCGCCGCAGTGAGGTGAGCGTCGTCATGCAGCCCGCGCCGACGCTGCACCTCTCCTGACGTCGCCGACCCACCGCGCCGCTCACGACTTCGCGAGACGGCCGTGGAGCAGCTCGGAGAGCGCCTTGCAGACGTCGACGGTCGTGAAGATGCCGACCACCTTTTGGTTCTGCATCACCACGGCGCAGCCGTACTTCTTCTCGGCCATCTCGTTCACCACCTCGTCGAGCGCGGCGTCGGGGGAGCAGGAGTAGACGGCGTTGCTCATCGCGTCCTCTACGGTCATCGAAGCTGCGTCGACGCCCTTCAGACCTTCGATCAGGGCCAGATCGCGCTGAGAGACCACGCCGACGAGCGAGCCGCCGTGCAACACGGGCAAGTGGCGAATGCTATGAGTGCGCATCGCGTCTTGCGCATGCGCGAGCGTCTGCTCGATCCCCACCGTGTGGGGACTCGTCGTCATGTAGCGCTGGATTGCGGGGATTGGTTTGGTCATGTCGGCCATGGCGAAGCACTCGTCGTGCCGAACGCAGGAAGCCCGCACGGCGACCGATTGTCATGCACTCGGTACGAGCGCTGCGCGTCGGTTGCGTCGACGCGCAGACGCTGCGCCATCTTACGGCTCGTGTTCTCCGGCCTCTGCCTTCGGCGCATTCGCGGGGGGCGGCGGCACTTCACCCACTCCCGAAGCCGCACCCGCCGGCGAATCGGAGTCCTCGGGCTTCGTGGAGACGGTCTCCAACGCCTGGCTTGGAGCCAGCATTCGAGGCTTCAGATCGCGTAGGACCACAATCGCAAAGAGAACCACGGCGACCGTGCCGAGCCCCTGGCCCATGCTCATCGCGAAGATCACGGGGACAGGCATCGGGACGATGATGCCCCAGGCGATCAGCGCGAACGACACGAGCGATAGGATGCAGGCAAGCTGCAACAGGCGCGGAGAGCGGACCTTCATTGCGTCTTTTGAACCCATGCCGGGTGCGGCGGCCCATGGCATCCAGACGCGGAGCAGGCGATCTCTCGACTCTTCAGTTTCTCGGCATGCACCTGGTGCTCGAGGGGCGCGCCCTTCCGAAGCGGATCATGGCAGTCGAGACATTTGCGCATGTCGTACGGCTTGTAGAGCTTCGGCGCGCGATGGCCGGGCGCGGTCCAATCGTCCGTATAGAACGCTTCCACGTGATGCATCCCGCCGATTTTCGTGGTGACGCCACCGAACATTCCATAGTCGGCGTGACAGGCGTAACACGCGTCGTCGCGAAACGCCGGGAGTCGACCGTGCACCGACGCGAGCGATACGCTCGAGGGGTTCCGCACGTCGCGCACATAGGAGTCCATCACGTGGCATCCGTTGCAGAACTCGACGTTCTTGGATGCCTCCATGTTCGAGACGTTGCCCATGAAGGCGGACCCAGTCGGCAACACGAAGAGACCTAGGAACAGGACAATCTTCGCCATCGGAGTGAGGATCGGTCTTCGGAGCAGAAAGCCCACGACGATCGCAGCCCCCGCGAGGCCAAGCCCGAGCGCGGCTGCCCCCAACAAAGAGACATGCACAGCGGCACCGTATCAGTTTCACGCGTCGTGAGGCCACGAGGGAACGCGACGCACCGCCTGCGCGGGGGCGCAAGAAGTGCACGCACTCCCGCGTAATTCGGCTCGCTACTCCACTTTGGCGCGGGCCCGACACGTGCTACTCGGGCGACTATGCGCGCAGTGTGGATCTGGTCTGTCGTCGGGGTGGTCGCAGCGATCGCGGCTTGTGAGGGGCCGATGGGTGAGAGCGGCATCGACGGCAAAGACGGCAGTCATGGGGATCCGGGCGACCCTGGCGATCCCGGCGATCCCGGCGATCCTGGGGACCCTGGCGATCCGGGACACGGCACCTACCTGACCGGTCAGGGCCTCGACTTCGAGATCCAATCTGCGTCGATTTCGAACGGCGCGGCGACAATTCGCTTCCGCATCACGGACGCCAGCGGCACGCCTCTCGATCGAGAGGGACTCCTCACAGAAGGTGCGGTCGAGTCGCGTTTCGTTCTCTCCCATCTCGAGCCTTCTCCCGTCGGCCCTGCCCACTACGTCGCCTATACGACGAAGACGCAGACCAGCCCCATCACTGGGGATAGCGCCGACCAACCATCGAACGACGAGGGCGGAACGTTCGAGGCCGTCGACGCGGAAGACGGCGTCTATGAATACACGATGGGCACGACGCTCAGCGGCGTGGACGTGACCAAGACGCATACCGTCGGCGCCTGGGCATGGCGCGAGTTCGACGGTAAGCAGTACGTCGCGAATCAGGTGTTCCACTTCCGCCCGGATGGACAGCCCGTCACCGAGCTACGCCAGATCACCACGACGGATTCATGCAATGGGTGCCACAACCGCCTCGAGCTACACGGCGGCCTCCGTCGCGAGGTGGGGCTCTGCATCACGTGCCACACCCAGGGCGCGCTCGACCCCGACACCGGCAACTCGCTCGACATGCCGGTGCTGATTCACAAGATCCATCGTGGCAAGTCGCTCCCGAGCGTGGTGGCCGGAACTCCGTATCAGATCATCGGATACGGTCAGAGCGTCCACGACTTCTCGAACGTCGGCTTCCCTCAGCCTGTCCAACAGTGCCAGACCTGCCACACCGGGCCGGACGGCGACATCTGGAAGACCCACCCCACGCGCGAGGGCTGCGGCGCGTGCCACGACACGACGAGCTTCGTCTCTCCGGTTCCGTCCGGAATGGTGCTCCACGCCGGTGGGCCACAGGCGGACGACAGCACGTGCACCGTCTGCCACAAGCCACTTGGCCTCGCAGACATCGAGAAGGTCCACGCTACGCCGTTCACCGATCCTGCCGCCGACAAGGTCGCGGCGCAGATCATCTCGGTTGTGAACACGGCGCCCGGACAGACGCCCCAGATGGTCTTCTCGGTCACCGTCAACGGCGCGCCGCGCGACATCCTCACGTCTCCGCTCGCTAGGCTCGTCGTGACCATCGCCGGGCCGACGACGGACTATCACGACTATTGGTCGAGCACGATTCAGGGCTCGGGCGCGACGGGCTCGCTCGTCAGCGATCCTGCCGGATTCCGGTACACGTTCGCGACCCCGATCCCGGCGGCCGCGACGGGCTCCTACGCGGCGGCGCTCGAGGGCTACACTCAGCCCGGCGGCTCGACCGGTGACCGCTACTCGATGCTCAATCCCATTCTTGCGTTTCCGGTCACCGACTCGGTAGCCGTCCCACGTCGCGAGATCGCGACGATCGGTCAATGCAACAGCTGCCACGCCAGCCTGGGTGAGCACGGTGGCGCCCGCACCAACGTCGAATATTGCGCGTTCTGTCACAACCCGACGAACGTGAATGACGAGCGTGTCTCTCGCTTCGAGCTTGGCACAGTCGTCGCCAAGAGCGTCGATCTACGCACCATGGTTCACAAGATCCACATGGGCGAAAAGCTGACGCAGCAGCCTTATGTCGTCTATGGCTTTCCTGCTCCGTCGGTCGCAGCGCCGGCCGGGACGCCCATCGACTTCGGCGAGACCCGGTTCCCGGGCGAGCAGCGCGCCTGCGGCACCTGTCACGTCGCGGGCTCGTTCGACTTGCCGCTGGCGCAAGGGCTCTTGCCGACCCACGAGCAAGAACTGACGTGTACCGACGACCCGGCGGCGGACAGCGATGACTACTGCACGACGCGCGTCGTCAGCAAGGACACGTTCCTGGGCCCCACGGCGTCCGCGTGCCTGTCCTGCCACGACGCTCCCGAGACACGCGCCCACGCAGCCACCAACACCGATACTGCGACCGGCGGCGAAGCCTGCGCGACGTGCCACGGTCCGGGAGATGCGTTCGACGCCGCGATCGGGCATACGCTGGATCCGTGAGACGGTTCGCGAGCGCATCTTTGGCGGCCGTCGTGCTCGCCGCGGGGGCCTGCGGGTTCCACATCGATCGCGACTTCGAACCGGGGGACACCGGGATCCATCCCTCTGGCTTCGCCGACGAAGAGAGCGCGGACTTCCACGGAGCATTCCTCGAGCAGCACGGCTATCCGCTCGCGGACTGCCGTGGCTGCCACGGCGACGACTATCACGGGGGCACGGTCGGCGTGACGTGCAGCAAATCCGGCTGCCACGAGAAGGGCGTCGAAGACTGCAACACCTGCCACGACGCCCACCCGACGACTGGCAAACACGACGAGCACGCGTTCTCGTGCGAAACGTGCCACCCCACGCATGCCGACGCCCGCGGAGCCGACCACCCGGACGGCGACGTCGACTTTGCGTTCTCCGGACTCGCAATCGCAGGCGGCGCGCATCCCTCGTTCGACCCCGGAACCGAGACGTGCAGCGAGGTCTATTGCCACGGGGGCCGCGCCATCGCGTGGACGGCCAAAGGCCCGCTCGGGTGCGACGCCTGTCACGACGCCCCACCCGCGACGCATGCGCAGTTCGCGACGGCGAGCTCGGATTGCACGGTCTGCCACGGGTCGACGACCCAGCACGTCGACGGCAAGCTCGATCTCGAGCCGCTGGGTTGCGACACCTGCCACGGCAAGGGTCCGCTGGGCGCGCCGCCGCCGGGGCTCGACGGTTCGATGGCGGGCGGCGCCGTCGGTGCACACGCGCGGCACCTCGACTCTTCGATCTCCGATCGAATCGGTCGGGTCGCGAAATGCGCCGACTGCCACGTCGTCCCCGACACGTTTGACGCGGCCGGGCACATCGACGGGGCCGCGCCGGCCGATGTGACGCTACGCACGGACGAGTCCTACGATCCCACGGCCCGGTCGTGTGTCGTGGGATGTCACTGGGACAAGGATCCTGGACCGGAATGGGATGACACCTCGGGCGCGCCGCGCGCGTGCGACGCGTGCCACGGCTTTCCTCCAGCGAAGACGCGTACTGGCGGGCCCCATCCTCCGACGGCGCCGAGCCTGACGGCGTGCCTCGGCTGTCACACGTTCGATCCCTCGACGCACGTCGACGGGAAAGTCGACTTCGCGTGGTGATTCGCGCCCGCTGCATCGCCTGCGGAGTGGTCGTCGCGCTCTCGTCTACCGCGTTCGTCGGGGTCGCGCGCGCGCAGCAATATCGACTCCGCGTGGACGCATTCGGAGAGAGCGCCGACCCTGCAGGTTTCGCGATGGTGACGGCATCGGCACGTGAGCGCGGTCCGATCCTCGTGGACGCCGAGGCGCTGGTCTGGACGGGCGCGGCGCTCGGCCCGGACAAGAGCGTCGAAGCTCAGGGCGAGGCCGTCCTCGCATCGGTGCGACTCCGAGACGCCAGCGGATACGGAGAGCTCCGGTTTGGTCGTCTGATGTTCTCGGGCGGCGCGGTGAGGCCGCTCCATCTCGACGGCGCAGTTGCCACGGCGCGGTCACCGAGCGGTGCAGAGCTGCAGGCGTTCGGAGGATTGCCACTCAAAGCCGATTTCCAGGGTCGCGGTGACGACTGGCTCGTCGGCATGCGCGCGACGCAAGCCGCGAGCGAAGAGGGACACGTAGGGTTCTCCTACTGGCAAGAGCGCGAATCCGGCCGCATCGCTCGCTCCGAGCTCGGCGCAGAGGGCTCGTTCACGCCGCTTCGCGCGTTTGCCCTTCGTGGCACCGCAGCGATCGAGACGGTCCGTGTCGGTCTGGTCGAGGCGCGGGTCTCGGCCACGCTCGCGGACGGCCTCGATCGCCTCGAGCTCTTCGGTCTGAGACGCTCACCCAGCCTCATGTTGCCCGCGACTTCGCTCTTCGCCGCGCTCGGGAGCTATGACGCGGACGCGGTCGGTCTCACTGGGTTCTACCGCGTAGCACCGCGGCTCGACATGTCCGCCTCCGCGACCGTCGAGCGCGTCACGGACGAGGCGGGGGCGACGGGCTGGGCTCGCGCCGAGCTTCGCCTCGACGACGACGGCGTGGGCGCGCTCGGTGTCGAGGTCCGCCGTGAATTCCTTCCGGGCACGTCGTGGAGCGGCGTTCGCGCTTGGCTGCGGGTCCCCATCGCGGAGGACTTCTCGGGCAGCACAGAGGTCGAGGTCGCGGCGCCGGACGATCCGCGCGGCCGCGGAGTCGTGTGGCCCTGGGGCCTATTGTCATTGCGGTGGACGCCGATACCGTCCCTGGACGTCGCCGCCGGCTTCGAGGCGAGCTCGACGCCGCAATATGCACTTTCACTCGGCGGGCTGCTGCGTGCTTCTGGCACCTGGGGCAGGTCGCGATGAGGTGGCAGTCCGTCGCGCTCTTCGTCGTGCTCCTCGGAACGGGCGCGTGCGCTGGGATCCTGGGGTTCAAACCCGAGGACAAAACCCATCCGTTCGAGCACGACGCCCATACGCGCGAGGGCATCCATTGCGTCAGGTGTCACAGCGGCATTCAGCTCGCGGGGGACACGGGCGCGTTGCACCTCCCGTCGAACGCGTCCTGTGTGACGTGCCACGAAAAGCCCCACGACACCCGCGCATGCGATTCGTGCCACGGACTGCCCTATACCCGCGCGAGCGCCGTTCGTGCCCGCGACGTGCTCCGGTTCTCGCACGCCGACCACGCCGGAAAGACGGGCGCGGACTGCGTGCGTTGTCACAGTGACGCCGGCAGCGGCGCGGCGATCATGCGCCCCAAAATGGCCACGTGCCTGGAGTGTCATCAGCACGATCGCGAGATGAACGCGCGCGACTGCGACGGCTGCCACGTGGATCTGACGACCGAAGGCACGATGCCCGACGATCACCTGATTCACAGTCCCGATTTCGCCAAAGACCATGCCGCCGCAGCTCAGAGCTCGGGCGAGCTGTGTACGAGCTGCCACCAAGAGAGCTTCTGTGTGAGTTGTCACGCCGGAGACCGAATGCCCCGCACGCCCGCGAAGCTCCACTTCGACGACGTAAAAGGCGCCGGCTTGCATCGCGCGGGCTTCCTGGCGAAGCACGGAGACGAGTCGAAGAACGCCCCCGGGCTCTGCACCACGTGTCACGCGCCCGAAGGCTGCGCAGGCTGCCACCAGCGCGAGAACCTGAGCGCCAGCGGTTCAACCGCCCCGAGGAATCCGCACCCGGCCGGCTGGCTGAGCACGCCAGGAGGTCGCAACGATCACGGCTCGGCCGCGTGGCGCGACCCCGCCTCGTGCGAGGCATGCCACGGCGGTGCCGGCGAGCAGCTCTGCATTGGTTGTCACCAAGTCGGCGCACCTGGTGGCGATCCGCATCCGCCAGGCCACGTTCCCGCTGGGCGCAAGGCCGCCCAGCCCTGCGTTCGCTGCCACGTGGGGGGACGATGACCGCCATCGCGTGGCGACGCATCGTGTGGCCCGCCCTGCTCGCGGTCGCGTCGCTCGGCGGCGCGGCGTGCGGACTGCTCGCCGATGATGGCGCGCCGGCCGATGGCTTCGCTGCGCGTAAGCAGATCGACGGCGAGGAGGGCGGCGCATCTGCCGCCACGTCCGAAGATTCCGTGGCGGCCGCCCACGCCAACCCGAGCTCGAAGTGCTCAGAATGCCACGAGCAAGCCAAACGCGATCCGGCGTGGCGCGCACGCGCAAAGGCGATTGGCCACGACATCTCGTTCCACCAGCGCGAACAGACGGAATGCCAGTGTTGCCATCTCGGCACCGTGAAGGGCTTCGGTCCGAAGGTCGCCGAACGTTGCAAAGAGTGCCATGACGACATCCATGTGACGATTCCTGCCATGGCCGAGAGTCACTGCCTCTCGTGTCATGATCTGAGCGCCGGCGAAGACATCCGCGAGAGCGCATGGGAATGCCAATCTTGCCACACGGACCAAGATACCGATGCTCCGCACGTGGACGTCCACGGGTCCGAGCCGTGCGAGAGCTGTCACCAGCCTCATGCCGAGCCCTGGGTGTCGCCTCGAAACTGCACGGACTGCCATGGTGGCAAGGATCACGTGGGCCATGGGCAGGACGGCCGGCAGCTACAGCTCGTCTGCGAGGATTGTCACAAGCCCCACGAGGTCGCCGGCGCCGCCGACGGACGCTGTGTCGATTGCCACGAGAGCGCCCACCCCGAGACGTTCGCGAAGACACTCTTCTCCGGTCACGACGCATGTACGAACTGCCACGCGCCGCACGCATTCGCCAAGAGCGACGCGAAGGGCTGCACGAGCTGCCACGCCGATCACCAGACGAAAGGCGGGCCGGCGCAACACCAAGTCTGCACGAGCTGTCACTCTACCCATTCGCCCCGCGACGTGTCGGCGGCGACCTGCGTGGGCTGTCACGCGAACGTCGCAGTCACGCACGGAGGTGGCAGCGTCGATGAATGTACGAGCTGCCACGATCCCCACGCGGGCGCGCCCGGGCACTCGATAGACGCGAAAAACTGCACCTCGTGCCACACGAACGTGGGCGCGAACGACCATGCCCACGACGGCAAGGTCGCGTGCGAGACGTGCCACAAGCCGCACACGTTCTTCGCGGCGAGCGCCCCCAGCTGCAAGACGTGTCACGCGAAAGAGGCCGCTCAGGCCGCGAACCACACCGCTTGCACGAGCTGCCACGCCGACGCGCACTCCCCTGCCCCGAATACGGCGGCCTGCGCGGGATGCCATCGCTCCGAGGCCGCGACGCTCACGACGGGCCACGGCCCGTGCACGCAATGCCACGATGCCCATCAGGGCTCGTTACTCGCGAAGGCCGCGAGTTGCTCGTCCTGCCACGCGGCCGAGTCGCGCACTCCTCACGCGAAGGTGCAGGGCGGCTGCACGACGTGCCATCGCCCGCATGGCCCCGAGGGCACCGCCGCGCCCCCTTCGTGTACGAGCTGTCATTCGCAGCGGAAGTCGAGCGGGATGCACGCGATCGACGGACACCAGGATTGCGCCACCTGTCACGGTGGCCACTCCGCGCCGAAGGCGGACCGTGCGGCGTGCGCCTCGTGTCACAAGGACCTGAAGGACCACCAGCCCGGCACGGACAAGTGCACAGGCTGCCACACGTTCGCCGGCTTCTAAAGGCTGTCCCGTCGCGCCTGCCATGCGTCTCGCTCCGGCGATTCGCAGCATTCAGGCCAGGCGTCGAAGTCCTCGGTCCTTCGTCGATCGATACAGTTGGCAACCCGCCTTTCACGCGCACGAACCGCCCGCACGAGCCGACTTCGGCGGCAGCGACGCTGCAGGATCTGCGTCTCCACGCAGAGATGTCGTGGGATGAGCTGCGACCGTCGCGCCATCCCGCGGAAACCGTGCCGGCACGCCCGATGCTCTGCCGCTACACGAAAACGCTTCGAGGAAAGGTTTGGAGAGCAGATGAAAGCATTCGTCATGCACGGGATCGGGAAAGTCGGCGTCGTCGACAAGCCCGTCCCGGAAATTGGTCCCAACGATGCTCTGATCCGAACGACCGGCGCGTTGGTGTGTACTTCCGACAGACACACCGTCCGCGGAGCCCTAGGAGATCGTCACGGACTGACGCTCGGGCACGAGGCGGTCGGGGTCGTCGAGAAGCTCGGCGCAGAAGTGAAGGGCTTTCGGGTCGGCGACCGCGTCGCGGTGAACGCGATCACGCCGTGTTGGCACTGCGAGAATTGTCAGCGCGGATTCTCGTCCCAATGCGGCGGCATGCTCGGTGGCTGGAAGTTCGCCAACGTCAAGGACGGCAACCTCGCGGAGTACTTCCACGTCAATGACGCTGACGCGAACCTAGCGGCGATACCGAGTGGCCTCTCGGATGACATCGCGGTCTACGCGAGCGACATGCTCTCGACTGGCTTCATGTCTGCAGAGCACGCTGCCATCCCCCTCGGCGGCACCGTCGCCGTCTTTGCTCAAGGTCCGGTCGGGCTGATGGCTACCAAGGGAGCACGACTCCTCGGTGCCGGCCTCGTCATCGCGGTCGAGAGTGTTCCGCGGCGCCAGGAGTTGGCGATCCAATTTGGAGCGGACGTCGTCGTCGACTTTTCGAAAGTCGACGCGGTCGCGGAGATCCTGAAGCTCACCGGCGGGCAGGGCGTCGACTCTGCAATCGAAGCGCTCGGCAACGAAAAGACGTTCGCCGACTGCATCCGCGCAACGAGGCCCGGCGGAACGATCTCGAACGTCGGCTATCACGGCAAGGGAGAGGTGGTCCCGATCCCGCGCGAGGCGTGGGGCGTCGGAATGTCCGACAAGACGATCCGAACGGGGCTTTGCCCTGGCGGTAGTGTTCGAATGGCCCGGCTCATGCGGCTCCTCGATGCGAAGCGTGTCGACCCGAGCCCGCTCACGACCCATCGCTTCGCGTTCGACGACATCGAGAGGGCGTACCAAATGATGGCGCGCAAAGAAGACGGCATCATCAAGCCGCTGATCCTCTTCGGCTGAGCCTGCCCGAAAGTTGCACATGCCTTCGCCGATCACGAATGCATGCGCGCGCCGCCCTTCCTAGCCTGGACGATCCGCGCTAGCACTGGCGAGGCCTCCGCCTGGAGTCCTCACGCCATGAGCGAACCCGCTGCACCGTCGCCCGCCGTCATTCTCGTCGTCGATGACAACGAGGCCAACAGGTCCCTCGTGCGACACACGCTCGAAGATGAGGGATACCGCGTGGTCGTCGCGAGCGGCGGCGCAGAAGCCATCGCCGCGTTCCAGCGCGAGCCGATCGACTGCATCGTCCTCGACGTCCGGATGCCCGAGATGGACGGCTTTACGGTATGCGAACGGGTGCGGCAGCTCGCCCATGGTCCCGAGACGCCGGTGATCTTCCTCACGGCTCTGCGAGACGTCGAGACCTTCGATCGTGCTCTGCGAGCAGGTGGCGACGACTTTCTGACGAAACCAGTTCGACCGACAGAGCTGCTCGCCCGTGTCGAGACCGCGCTCGAGCTACGGCGCATGCGCGTCGAGCTGCGGGCTCACTACATGCTGCTGAAACGCCAGCGGGACGATCTTCAGCGCCTGCAGCTGCAGAAAGAGCGCCTCATGGCGTTCGTGGTTCATGATCTGAAGAACCCGGTGAGCGCCATCGATCTTCACGCGCAAGTCCTCCTCCATACCCATGGACTGCCCGAGTCGGCCCGCGAGTCCGCGTCGCACATTCGTGTAGAAGGCCGGCAGCTCATCCGAATGATCCTGAATCTCCTCGACATCAGCAAGGCCGACGAGGGGCAGCTGTCGCCGATGCCCAAGGACGTCGACCTTGGCGCCTTGATCAACGAGGTGTTCTCTGAGCTCAGGGTCAATGCCGAGGCGCGCCGCGTGCAACTGCGCTGCTCGATCGCGCACGAGCAGATCTACGTCGATGAAGATCTCATTCGACGCACCGTCACCAATCTCGTCGAAAACGCCACGCGCTACGCTCCGGCTGGCTCGGTGATCCAAGTGACGGCGACGCCCGTCGACGATGCGGTCGAGCTTCGCGTCGCAGATGCAGGGTCCGGCATTCAGGTCGACATGCGACAGAAGATATTCGACCCGTTCGTGCAAGCAGCGGCCGGTGAGCACCCCGTCGGTCGAGGCGGTCGCGGGCTCGGACTCACGTTCTGCAAGCTCGCCGTCGAGGCTCACGGCGGGCGGATTTGGGTAGAGGATTCCGCCCCCGGCGCGGTCTTCTGTGTGAGGTTGCCCCGTGGTCGATGATTCGACTCGGCGTTCGGCCGGCCCCGACTTTCAAATGCTCTTCGAGTCCGAGGCGGGCCGTTCCTTGGTGCTTTCGCCCGAGCTGACGATCGTCGCGGTCAGTAATGCCTATCTGAAAGCTACGAACACGCGACGCGACGCGCTCCTCGGGCGAAGGGTCTTCGAAGCATTTCGGGACGGTCCCCTCTCGAGCGTCGCCAGCGAGTCGCACCTGCGAGCGTCACTCGCCCGAGTCGCCGACCAGAGTCAAGGCCGCGTTCCCGCCGGCGCTGACGAGGTGCCTGGCGCCGAGCCTGCACGCGAAGTCGCCGCTTGGGCGCTGGAACACTCGGCGCTCCTCAGTGAGGACGGTCAGGTCGCCTTCATCGTTCAGCGGCTGATCGGAGAAAGCGAGCTCGGACTCGGCGGCAAAGCCGCTGCGCTCTCGGAGCGTCGTTCGAGTCAGCTGCTCGACACCGCGCCAGACGCCATCGTCGTGGTGGGCCCCATGGGGCGCATCGATGTCGTGAACGTGCAGGCCGAGCGCCTATTCGGCTACACGCGGTCCGAGTTGATCGGGGAGCCGCTGGAGATCCTGATTCCGGAGAGCTTCCGCGCAGCGCACCTCTCCCACGTTACTCGGTTTCTGGCGCAGCCACGTTCACGGACGATGGGCTCGGGGCTCGAGCTGTTCGGTCGTCGAAAGGATGGGACCGAGATGCCCATCGAGGTCAGCCTCAGCCCCCTCCGGACCGAAGCGGGAACCACAGTTTCAGCGGCGATTCGCGACATCAGCGAGCGAAAGCAGATGGAGGCGGCGGCCAAGCTCTTGGCCGAACGTCTAGCGAGCGCCGTCGACAGCATTCAGGACGCGTTCGCACTGTTCGATGCGACGGATCGGCTGGTTCTCTGCAATAGTGTATATCGAAGATTGCTCGGAGACTCAATAACTGGCCCGTTGATCGGACGGTCTTACGAAGAGCTGCTGCGGGCGTGGAGCCAGGACGTTTATTTTCACGACGACTCCGGAAGGCTCCGCTTTTGTGAAGAGCGCTTGTCGCGACGACGCAGCGACCAGACGACTACGTTCGACATTCGCATGCGTGACGGCCGCAGCCTGCGCGTCATCGATCGAAGAACCGGAGAAGGCGGGATCGTGAAGACGATCTGGGACCTGACCGAAGACGAACGCATCGCCGTCGAGCTGCGAGAAGCGCGATCCGCAGCAGAGGCGGCCAGCGCAGCAAAGAGCGAATTCCTCTCGTCGATGAGCCACGAGCTTCGGACGCCACTGAACGCCGTGCTCGGGTTCGCGCAGCTGCTGAAGCGCGACAAGAAGGAACCGCTCTCCGAGCGTCACAAGGAGCGGGTGGACCAGATTCTGAAGGGCGGGGAGCATCTCCTTCGTCTGATCGACGACATCCTCGACTTGTCACGAATCGAAGCTGGCGGCATATCGATCTCGACCGAGCCGGTCAGCGTGCCCGAGGTGCTGGACGCCCTGATGAAGACCCTCGAACCCACGGCGAGTGTCCAAAGCATTCACGTCGACGTCGCGCCACTACCACCGGGCTTGCCGATGGTGTCCGCCGATCGAACCCGGCTCATTCAGATACTCATGAATCTCGGCTCCAATGCCATCAAGTATAACCGCCCCTCTGGACGGGTGACGTTCAGCGTTTCGTTGCCGACGTCGGAGCAAGTGCGCGTCACCGTTCGCGACGACGGCCTGGGCGTCCCGACAGAGAAGCAAGACAAGCTCTTCCAGCCGTTCCAGAGGGCGGGCCAAGAAACTGGACCCATCGAGGGAACAGGTATTGGTCTCGTGATCACGAAGCGTCTCGCCGAGCTGATGCACGGGCAAGTCGGCTTCCGAAGCGTCCCCGGAGAAGGCTCGGAGTTCTGGGTCGACATCCCCGCGCATCGGACAGATTCCGCGCCGAGTGCGCTGGAGGAAGCGCGGAACGCAGAATCCGGGCAGCTTGTCGCAACCGGTCAGACCTTGATCCTGTACGTCGAGGATAACCCGGCGAACGTTGCGTTCATGAGGGACCTCGTGAGCGCGTTCGAGAACGTCGACCTCTTGACCGCGCCGACCGCAGAGGCAGGCATCGAACTGGCACGCTCGCACGAGCCGCACATCATCATCATGGATATCAACCTTCCGGGCATGAGCGGAGTCGACGCCTTGCGCGTCCTGCTCGCGGACGATGCCACAAAGGCGATTCCGGTCATCGCGCTGACGGCCGCGGCGTCGGAGCGGGACCGAGAGAGGGGCATGCAGGCTGGCTTCTATCGCTACCTGACGAAGCCCGTGAAGGTCGACCAGCTCATCGCAGCCCTCGAGTCGTTGCTGTCACGGGCTCAGACCTGATCTCAGTGTTCGCTGCCACGCACCGCGCGGCGACGTTCGCACGGGCGAGAAGATCACTGACCGGCGGAGGGCCCGGACCTCTCTTTCACGCGCCCGCGTAGATTGCCGGCGAACGCAGGTTTTGCGCTCGCTTTCGCCTGAGACCCGGATTCTGGCGGAATCCAGGGTCGGAACGTGGTTTGCTGTTCGCCGACCCCATGAAGGAAGCGAACGGAGCACGCGTGCTCGTGGTGGACGACGATCCGGCGATCCGTGATGCGATCACGACGATGCTCGGGGCGCAGGGCCTGCAGGTAGAGGTCGCGGAAGACGGGAAAGACGCTCTCCACAAGACC
>Ga0164241_10002942_pt1 | contig 17793 bp, 11 predicted proteins | sample OricomyardsoilBY_FD_108780 | JGI IMG/M metagenome (GOLD analysis project Ga0164241, IMG submission 108780) | Backyard soil microbial communities from Emeryville, California, USA - Original compost - Back yard soil (BY) | ecosystem: Environmental > Terrestrial > Soil > Unclassified | place: USA...
GGGCAGTCGTTGGCGGTCGGGATCTTGTAGGTGCTCGGCGCGTGCGTCAGCAGCGCGCCGGTCTTCGGATGCCACACCAGTTCCTCGCTGGTCAGCCAGCCCATGCCCTGGATGAACGCGCCTTCGATCTGGCCGATGTCGATGGCCGGGTTCAGCGACTTGCCGGCGTCGTGCAGCAAGTCGGCGCGCAGCAGCTTCCATTCGCCGCTCAGCGTGTCGACGACCACCTCGCTGACCGCCGCGCCGTACGCGAAGTAGTAAAAGGGCCGGCCGGTCAGCGTCTCGCGGTCCCAGTGCAGGCCGGGCGTGGCATAGAAGCCGTCGCTCCACAGCTGCACGCGCGCCACGTAGGCCTGCGCCACCAGCTCGTCGAAGCCGATGTCGATCTGGCTGCCGCAGCGCACGCGGCCGTCTTCGAAGCGCAGCTGCTGCGGCTGCACGCCGTGCCGGCCGGCCAGCCATTGCGCCAGCCGCTCGCGGATCTGCCGCGCGGCGTCCTGCGCGGCCTTGCCGTTCAGGTCGCTGCCGGTCGACGCCGCGGTCGCCGAGGTGTTGGCGACCTTCGAGGTGTCGGTGGCGGTGCAGCGCACCCGCTGCAGCGGCAGGCCGAGCTCGTGCGCCACCACCTGCGCGACCTTGGTGTTCAGCCCCTGGCCCATCTCGGTGCCGCCGTGGTTGACCAGTACCGAGCCATCGACGTAGACATGCACCAGCGCACCGGCCTGGTTGAAGTGGTTGACGTTGAAAGAGATGCCGAACTTCACCGGCGTCAGCGCCAGCCCCTTCTTCAGCACCGCGCTGGCGGCGTTGTATTGCGCCACCGCCCCGCGCCGCGCCGCGTAGTCGCTATGCGCAACCAGCTGATCGGTCAACCCATGGATGATGTTGTCGCTGACCGTCTGCCGGTACGGCGTGACGTTGTGGTGCCGCGTGCCGTAGAAGTTGGCGCGGCGCACCGCCAGCGGGTCCAGCCGCAGCCGGCGCGCGATGCTGTCGAGGATGACCTCGATCGCCAGCGCCCCCTGCGGCCCGCCGAAGCCGCGAAAGGCGGTGTTGCTCTGCGTGTTGGTGCGCGCGCAATAGCCGTGGATCGCGACCTCGGGCAGCCAGTAGGCGTTGTCGAAATGGCAGATCGCGCGCGTCATCACCGGCGGGCTCAGGTCGGCCGAGAAGCCGGCGTTGCAGATCATCGTGATCTCGGCGCCGAGCACCCTGCCGCGGTCGTCGTAGCCGAGCTCGAAATCGAACTCGAAGCCGTGGCGCCGGCCGGTGATCATGAAGTCGTCGTCGCGATCGGGCCGCAGCTTCACCGGCCGGTTCAGCTTGCGCGCCGCCACCGCGGCGATGCAGGCGAACAGTGCCGACTGCGACTCCTTGCCGCCGAAGCCGCCGCCCATGCGCCGGCATTCGACCAGCACCGCATGCGAGCGCACGCCCAGCGCATGCGCCACCACGTGCTGCATCTCGCTGGGATGCTGCGTCGAGCAGTGCACCCGCATGCCGCCGTCTTCCTGCGGCACCGCGTAGGAAATCTGCCCTTCCAGGTAGAACTGTTCCTGGCCGCCGAGGCTGAAGCTGTCGCGCAGCCGGTGCGGCGCGTCGTCGATCGCCCGGCGCAGCGCGCCGGGCGCCGATTCGCGCAGCAGGTGCATCGGCGGCACGACGTAGGCGGCCTGCGCATGGGCGTCGCGGGCGCTCAGCACCGCCGGCAGCGGCTCGACGTCGATCACGTCGCGGGCCCGCGCCGCCGCGCGCCGCGCCGCGTCGCGGCTGCGCGCGACCACCGCGAACACCGGCTGGCCCAGGTAGTGCACCTCGCCGCTGGCCAGGATCGGGTCGTCGTGGACGATCGCGCCGCACTGGTTCTCGCCGGGGATGTCGGCGGCAACCAGCACGTCGACCACGCCGGGCAGTTCGCGCAAGACCTCGCGGCGAACGCCGTCGAGCCGCCCATGGGCCAGCGGCGACAGCCCCAGCGCCACGTGCAAGGTGCCGGCCAGCTCGGGCAGGTCGTCGACATAGGTAGCCTGGCCGCTGACGTGCAGATGCGCCGACTCGTGAAGGTGGCTGCGGCCGACCGCGCCGCTGGCGGGCTTCGCGACGGGTCTGGTGCTGAATGGCGCTTCGATGATCTGGTTCATGCAGGCACTCTCCGGTTCAGGCGGCGGCCGCCGCCCACACGCTGGTCGCGGCCGGCGCCAGTGCATCGCCGCAGCGGGTTTCCAGCCACAGGCGCTTGAGCAGCCCGCGGGCCACCCGGGCTCTGTAGTCGGCGCTGGCGCGCAGGTCGGTCAAGGGCTTGAAATCATCGCCCAGCGCAGCCATCGCCGCGCTGATGGTGGCCTTGGTCCATGGCCGGCCGATGGCCGCCGCTTCGGCGAGCGCGGCGCGTTTGACCACCGCCGCCATGCCGCCGAAGGCGAAGCGCGCGCTGCGCACCACGTCGCCGTCGAGCTCGATCGCGAAGGCGCCGAACAGCGCCGAGATGTCGCAGTCGTAGCGCTTGCTGATCTTGTAGGCGCGCAACTGCTGATTCGGCGTCGGCAGCGGCACGGCGATGCCCTGCACGAACTCGCCGGGCTCGAGCTGGTTCTTCATGTAGTCGACGTAGAAGTCTTCCAGCGGCATGTCGCGGCTTGCGGCGCCGCGGCGCAGCACGATGCGCGCACCCAGCGCGATCAGCACCGGCGGGCTGTCGCCGATCGGCGAGCCGTTGGCGACGTTGCCGCCCATCGTGCCGGCCTGCCGGGTCGGCGGGCCGGCAAAGCGCTGCCATGCCTGGTTCAGGCTCGGCCAGTGCTCGGCGAGCGCGCACCAGGCATCTTCGAGCGTGGCGCCGGCCCCGATGTGCAGCATGCCGTCGCGGGTGTCGATGCGCTCGAGCTCGTCGACCTCGCCGACGTAGACGATGTCGCCCAGCTCGCGGAACTGCTTGTTGACCCACAGCCCGACGTCGGTGCAGCCGGCCAGCAGCCGCGCCTGCGGCCGGTCGCTGCGCGCCGCGGCCAGCGCGTCGAGGCTGCGCGGCGCAACGAAGGCGCGGCCCGCGCGGTCGACGTGGTGCAGCGGCGCGTCGCTGCGCAGATCCTTCAGCATCGCCACCACCGGTGCCGTATCCAGCCGCAGCGGCGGCAGCTCGAACATCGCCTGGCCGGCATCGAGGATCGGCCGGTAGCCGGTGCAGCGGCACAGGTTGCCCGACAGCTCGTCGGCCAGCTGCTGCCGCGTCGGCACGGTGCCGGCCTGCTGGTGGCGCTCGTAGGCGGCGGTCAGCGTCATCACGAAGCCGGGCGTGCAGAAGCCGCACTGCGAGCCGTGGTGCTCGACCATCGCCCGTTGCACCGGGTGCAGCGCGGCGCCCGGTGCCGCCGCCGCGGCGCCCAGCGCCGTCACGTCCTCGACGCTGAACAGCGCCTTGCCGTCCAGCGTCGGCAGGAAGCGGATGCAGGCATTGACCGGCCGCAGCGACAAGCCGCCCACGACGCTGGCGCGCGCCGTCGCCGACCCCGACGCCGCGCCGTGTTCGGCCAGCTCGGCGACGATCACGGTGCAGGCGCCGCAGTCGCCCTCGGCACAGCCTTCCTTGGTGCCGGTGCAGCCGGCGTCTTCGCGCAGCCATTCGAGCACGCTGCGCGTGTTGGCGGCAGGGCTGGCTTCGACGATGCGGCCGCGGTGCACGAAGCGGATCGGGCGCGATGCGATGGCTGAGGTCACGGGCAAGGCCCTCCGGTTGGGCGAGTGGTGCGTGTCCTGCACGGTAATGCCTGCGAAGCGTGAATGTATGCGGCCTGACGCCTAATGGCTATAACATCGCGCGTATGGCGCTGGCGCAGGGAATCGCCAACATAGACCTCCATCTCGTGAAGGTCTTGTACACCGTGATCAGCGAACGCAGTGTCTCCCGCGCCGCGATGCGCCTGCAAAGCACGCAACCGATGGTCAGCACCCAGCTGAAGCGGCTGCGCGCGCTGACCGGCGATCCGCTGCTGGTGCGCTCGGGGCAGGGCCTGGCGCCGACCGACGCGGCGCTGGCGATGCTGGAGCCGGCATCGCGGCTGCTGCGCGAGGCCGAAGCGCTGTTCGCGCCGCGACAGCGCAGCGGGCCCTTCGACGCCGCGAACAGCGAAGCGAGCTTCCGCATCGCCGCCAGCGACTACCTCGACCCGATGTTCCTGCCCGGCCTGGTCGAGCGGCTGAAGCGCGCAGCGCCGCGCGTGCAGCTGGAGATGCACCCGCTGTCGGCGGAGTTCGACTACCGGCGCAAGCTGGCCGCCGGCGAGGTCGACCTGGTCGTCGGCAACTGGCTGAAGCCGCCGGAAGAGCTGCACCTGGGCCGGCTGATCAGCGACGAGATCGTCTGCCTGGTGGCCGCCGACCACCCCGCCGCGCGCAGCGCCCGCGGCTGGACGGCCGAGCGCTACCTGCAAAGCGAGCACGTCGCGCCGGTGGCGCTGCATGCCGGCGCGCCGGGGGTCATCGACGAGCACCTGCAGGCGCAGGGGCTGAAGCGCCGGGTCGCGGTGCGCAGCGCGCATTTCAGCCTGATCCCGCTGATGGTGGCGCGCAGCTGGCTGGTGCTGACCACCGGGCGGCTGTTCTGTTCGCGCTATGCCGACATGCCCAATCTGCGCATCGTGCGCTGCCCGGTGCCTTTCCCGCCGCTGACCTACTACCAGCTGTGGCACGAGCGCAGCCATGCCGCGCCGCCGCTGCGCTGGCTGCGCGAGCAGGTGCGCGACGTCGCCCGGAGCCTGCTCGGCCACGGCGAGGAGCCGCGGTGACGCAGCGTATCGCGCTGCGCGGCGACCTGCTCGACTTCGTCGCCGAGCCGGCCTGGGGCGACATCGAATCCGCCGCGGTGCGCTGGCGGCCCGACAGCTGGCTGCTGCTCGAAGACGGCGTCATCCGCGGCGCGCAGGGCGACGACCCCGGCGCCGGCTGGCAGCGGCACGATCACCACGGCAGGCTGATCCTGCCCGGCTTCATCGACAGCCATGTGCACATGCCGCAGCTGGACGTGATCGCCAGCTACGGCACCGAGCTGCTCGACTGGCTGAACACCTACACCTTCCCCAGCGAGATGCGCTTCGCCGACGCGCAGCGTTCGCACGACGGCGCCGAGCTGTTCGCCGACGCGCTGCTCGCCAACGGCACGACCACCGCGGTGGTGTTCCCGACCGCGCACAAGGTCTCGGCCGACGCGATGTTCGCCGCCGCGCAGCGCCGCGGCATGCGGCTCGTCACCGGCAAGGTGCTGCAGGACCGGCATTCGCCCGACGGCCTGCGCGACGACGTGCGGCAGGCCGAAGCCGACTGCATCGAGCTGATCGAGCGCTGGCACGGCACCGATCGGCTGGCCTACGCGGTGACGGTGCGCTTCGCGCCCACCAGCAGCCCCGAGCAGCTGGCGATGGCCGGCGCGCTGTGCCGCGCCGACGCGACGCTGTACCTGCAGACCCATGTCGCCGAGAACCGCGCCGAAGTGCAGTGGGTGCGCGAGCTGTTCCCCGATGCGCGCAGCTACCTGGACGTCTATGCGCGCGCCGGGCTGCTGCACGCGCGCAGCGTGCTGGCGCACGGCGTGTGGCTCGACGAGGCCGACCGCCGGGCCTTGCGAGCCGCCGGCGCGGTGATCGCGCACAGCCCGTCGTCGAACCTGTTCCTCGGCAGCGGGCTGTTCGACTGGCGCGCCAGCGACGCGACCGGCGCCGCCGTCGGCCTGGCCAGCGATGTCGGCGGCGGCACCAGCCTGTCGATGATCCGCACCATGGCCGATGCCTACAAGGTGCAGGCGATGGCCGGGCAGCGGCTGACCGCGTGGAAGGCGTTGTACGCGGCCACGCGCGGCGCGGCGCGCGCGCTGGCGCTGGACCACGAGATCGGCTCGCTCGAAGCCGGGCGCAGCGCCGACCTGTGCATCTGGGACTGGGCGGCCGACGCCGTCTCGGCGCGCCGCATGGCCGTGGCGCGCGGCCTGCACGAGCGCGCCTTTGCCTGGATGACGCTGGCCGACGACCGCAACCTGGTGCAGGCGTGGGTGGCCGGGCGGCCGCTGTACCGGCGCGCGTCGGCTTCGTAGTTCCGGTTCTCAGGTTCTCAGGTTTTCAGCTCCCGGCGCCGCAGCGCCGGGCCACCCAAAGAAGCGGCCGACACGGCCCGAGGAGACAAGCATGCAATGGCTGCAACGGTACTTCAAGCTCGGCGAGCACGACACCAACGTGCGCACCGAACTGATCGCGGGACTGACGACATTCCTGACGATGGCCTACATCATCTTCGTCAACCCGTCGATCCTCGGCGAGGCCGGCATGCCGAAGCCGGCCGTGTTCGTCGCCACCTGCCTGATCGCCGCGCTGGGCACGGCCGTGATGGCGCTGTACGCCAACTACCCGATCGCGCTGGCACCGGGCATGGGGCTGAACGCGTATTTCGCGTTCGTCGTCGTGCTGCACATGGGCTTCACCTGGCAGGCCGCGCTGGGCGCGGTGTTCATCTCCGGCTGCCTGTTCCTGGCGGTGACGATCTTCGGCCTGCGCGAGCTGATCATCCGCGGCATTCCGCATTCGATGCGAACGGCGATCGCGGTGGGCATCGGCCTGTTCCTGGCGATCATCGCGCTGAAGGGCGCCGGCATCGTCGCCAAGTCCGACGCCACCTTCGTCACGCTGGGCGACCTGCATTCGCCGCCGGTGGTGCTGGCGTCGATCGGCTTCATCCTGATCGTCGTGCTCGACCGGCTGAAGGTGCCCGGCGCGATCCTGATCGGCATCGTCGCGGTCACGGTGCTGTCGTTCTTCTTCGGCGGCAACACCTTCGCCGGCGTGTTCGACCTGCCGCCGTCGATCGCGCCGACCTTCCTGCAGCTGGACATCAAGGGCGCGCTGTCCGGCGGCATCCTGAACGTCATCCTGGTGTTCTTCCTGGTCGAGCTGTTCGACGCCACCGGCACGCTGATGGGCGTGGCCAAGCGCGCCGGGCTGCTGGTGCCGGGCAAGATGGAGCGGCTGAACAAGGCGCTGTTCGCCGACAGCGCGGCGATCTTCGCCGGCTCGCTGCTGGGCACCTCGAGCACCACCGCCTACGCCGAAAGCGCCGCCGGCGTGCAGGCCGGCGGGCGCACCGGGCTGACCGCGCTGACGGTGGCGGTGCTGTTCCTGGCCTGCCTGTTCATCGCGCCGCTGGCCGGCTCGGTGCCGGCCTATGCGACCGCCCCGGCGTTGTTCTCCGTCGCGTGCCTGATGCTGCGCGAGCTTGTCGACCTGGACTGGAGCGAGAGCACCGAAGTGATTCCGGCGATCGTCACCGCGCTGATGATGCCGTTCACCTACTCGATCGCCAACGGCCTGGCCTTCGGGTTCATCAGCTACGGCCTGAGCAAGCTGTTCACCGGCCGCTACCGCGACGTGCACTGGATGTCGTGGCTGATCGGCGGCGTGTTCCTGTTCAAGTTCATCTACCTGGGGGGCGGGTAAGCTTGGCTTGGCGGGCGCGCCCGGATGCCGACAATGCCGGCCTAGAACAGGACCCACCATGCTGCGACTCGAACTGGTTGGCATCAGCAAGCAATACCCGGCGGTCAGGGCCAACGACAACGTCGACCTGCGCGTCGAGCCTGGCGAGATCCATGCGGTGCTGGGCGAAAACGGCGCCGGCAAGTCGACGATGATGAAGATGATCTACGGCGCGGTGCGCCCCGACGCCGGGGAGATCCGCTGGAACGGCGAGCCGGTGGACATCAAGAGCCCGCTGCAGGCGCGCAACCTGGGCATCAGCATGGTGTATCAGCACTTCAGCCTGTTCGACACGCTGAGCGCGGCCGAGAACGTCTGGCTGGGGCTGGACAAGCGCCTGAAGCTGCCCGAGATCACGCGCCGCATCAGCCGGGTCAGCAAGGAATACGGGCTCGACGTGGAGCCGCTGCGGCCGGTGCATTCGCTGTCGGTCGGCGAGCGCCAGCGCGTCGAGATCGTGCGCGCGCTGCTCACCGAGCCGAAGCTGCTGATCCTCGACGAGCCGACCTCGGTGCTGACGCCGCAGGCCGTGCAGAAGCTGTTCGTCACCTTGCGCCAGCTGGCGGCCGACGGCTGCTCGATCCTGTACATCAGCCACAAGCTCGACGAGATCCGCGCGCTGTGCCACCGCTGCACGGTGCTGCGCGGCGGCAAGGTCACCGGCACGGTGGACCCGCGCGAGCAGGACAACGCCAGCCTGTCGCGGCTGATGATCGGCGCCGAGCCGCCGCAGCTGCAGCACAAGCCGGTGCATGCCGGCGCGCTGGCGTTCGCGGTGCAGGGCCTGTCGGTGCCGCAGCGCGACCAGTTCGGCACCGCGTTGTCGGACATCGCCGTCGAGGTGCGCGCCGGCGAGATCGTCGGCGTTGCCGGCGTCTCCGGCAACGGCCAGCAGGAGCTGATGGCGGTGCTGTCCGGCGAAGACCTGCGCGCACCGGCGAACTCGATCCGGCTGTTCGGCAAGGACGTCGCCCGCCACTCGCCGCGGCGGCGGCGCAAGGAAGGCCTGCACTTCGTGCCCGAGGAACGGCTGGGGCGCGGCGCGGTGCCGGCGATGTCGCTGGCCGGCAATACCTTGCTGACCCGCACCGAAGGCGTGTCCGCCGCCGGCTGGATCGACACCGCGAAGGTGCAGCGCCTGGCAGCGCGGCTGATCGAGCGCTTCAACGTCAAGGCCGGCGGCACCGGCGCGGCGGCCAGGAGCCTGTCCGGCGGCAACCTGCAGAAGTTCATCGTCGGCCGCGAGATCGATGCCAACCCGAAGGTGCTGATCGTGTCGCAGCCCACCTGGGGGGTCGACGTCGGCGCCGCGGCGCTGATCCGCGGCGAACTGCTGAAGCTGCGCGATGCCGGCTGCGCGCTGCTGGTGGTCAGCGAGGAGCTGGACGAGCTGTTCGAGATCGCCGACCGGCTGGTCGTCATCGCCCAGGGCCGCATGTCGCCGTCGATCGCGACCGCCGACGCCAGCGTCGAGCGCATCGGCGAATGGATGTCGGGGCTGTGGCCGAAGGGTGGCGAGCCGCCGCCGGCGGTGCCGGCCGCCAGGGTCGCGGGGGTGCACCATGCTCAAGCTTGAGCCGCGGCCGCAGCCGTCGCGGTGGATGTCGGTGGCCTCGCCGGTGCTGGCGCTGGTGCTGACCGCGATCCTCGCCGCCGGGCTGTTCGCCGCGCTGGGCAAGGATCCGGTGCAGGGCCTGAGCATGTACTTCGTGGTGCCGCTGTCGAGCCTGCGCCAGATCAGCGAGGTGCTGCTGAAGGCCACGCCGCTGATCATCATCGCGCTGGGGCTGGCGGTGTGCTACCGCTCCGACGTCTGGAACATCGGTGCCGAGGGGCAGTACCTGCTGGGCGTGCTCGGCGGCGGCGGCGTCGCGCTGTGGCTGACCACGCAGGGCCTGGTGCTGCCGAAGATCGTCGTCGTGCCGCTGGTGGTGATCGGCGGTACCCTGGGCGGCATGGCCTGGGCGGCGATCGTCGCGCTGCTGCGCGACCGCTTCAACGCCAGCGAAATCCTGGTCAGCCTGATGCTGGTGTACGTGGCCCAGCAGCTGGTCAACTACATGGTCTTCGGGCCGTGGAAGGACCCCAAGGGCTTCGGCTTCCCGCAGACGCGCAATTTCGACGTCTCGACCTGGCTGCCCAACCTGATTCCCGGCACGCGGCTGCACATCGGGCTGCTGTTCGCGCTGGCGTTGGTCGCGCTGACCTGGGTGTTCATGTTCCGCATCTACCGCGGCTATCAGCTGCAGGTCGGCGGGCTGGCGCCGCTGGCCGCGCGCTATGCGGGGTTCTCGAGCAGCGCCTCGCTGTGGACGGCGCTGATGATTTCCGGCGGGCTGGCCGGGCTGGCCGGCGCGCTGGATGCGGTGGGCACCTTGCAGCAGATCAATCCGCACCTGTCGGCGGGCCTGGGCTTCACCGCCATCATCGTGTGCTTCGTCGGCCGGCTGAATCCGCTGGGCATCGTCTTCGCCGGACTGCTGCTGTCGATGATGATCATCGGCGGCGAGCTCGGCCAGTCGCGCCTGGGCCTGCCGAACGCGCTGACCGGCGTGTTCCAGGGCCTGCTGCTGGTGCTGCTGCTGGCCTGCGACACCTTGATCAACTACCGCATCCGCGTGCGTTCCGCGCTCGCGGCGGCACGCTGAACGCCGCCGCGAAATGATGAACGCCGCCGCGCCATGAACGAAGTCGCACTGCTGATCGCCGCCACGCTGGCGTCGGGCACGCCGCTGGCGCTGGCCGGCCTGGGGCTGCTGATCAACGAGAAGGCCGGCATCCTGAACCTGGGCGCCGAAGGCATGATGCTGGTCGCCGCGATCGCCGGTTTCGCCACCGCCTTCACCACCGGCAGCGACACGCTGGCGTTCATCGCCGGAGCCGCCGCCGGCGGCCTGCTGGCGGCGTGCTTCGGCGCGCTGGTGATCTGGCTGAACACCAACCAGTACGCCACCGGCCTGGCGGTGAGCCTGTTCGGCTACGGCTTCTCGGCCTTCGTCGGCGTGGGCTACGTCGGCCAGAAGCTGTCCGAGCGCGTACCGTTCGAGGTGCCGGGGCTGGCGCAGCTCCCGTTCATCGGGCCGGCGTTGTTCCGGCAGCATCCGATGGTCTACGTCACGATCGCGCTGATCGGCGCGAGCATGTGGTTCCTGTACCGCAGCCGCGGCGGGCTGGTGCTGCGCGCGGTCGGCGAATCGCCCGAATCGGCGCATGCGCTGGGCTACAAGGTACGCTGGATCCGGCTGCTGGCGGTGGTCGCCGGCGGGGCGTTGTGCGGGCTGGCCGGCGCCTTCCTGTCGGTGGCCTATGCGCCGCTGTGGGTCGAGGGCCTGACCGCGGGGCGCGGCTGGATCGCGCTGGCGCTGACCACCTTCGCCACCTGGCGGCCGCTGCGGGTGCTGTTCGGCGCGTACCTGTTCGGCGGCGTCACGATGGCGCAATTCGCGCTGCAAGGCGCCGGCGTCAACATCTCCAGCCAGCTGCTGGCGATGCTGCCGTACCTGTCGACGGTGGTCGTGCTGGCGCTGATCAGCCGCAACCCGGCCTGGATACGCATCAACATGCCGGCGTCGCTCGGCAAACCGTTTCATCCGGGCGCTTGAGCGCCACCGGCCCGCGCCCGCGGCCCCATAATCGCGCCCGATCCCGCTTGCAACATCCCGAGGAGCCTTTCCCCATGACCAATCGATCCAAGCGCACCCTTGTCGGGTGGGCGTGTGCGGCGACGCTGATGGCGCTCGTCGGCTGCGGCAAGAAGGAAGAAGCGGCGCCGGCCGCGGCGCCCGCCGCCGCGCCGGCACCGGCGGCCGCGGCTTCGGCGGCCGAGCCGCTGAAGGCCGCCTGGGTGCTGCTGGGCCCGATCGGCGACGCCGGCTGGACCCATGCGCACTACCTGGGCATCAAGGCGGTGGAGGCCGAGTTCGGCGACAAGCTCAAGGCCACCTACGTCGAGAAGGTGCCCGAAAGCGCCGATGCCGAGCGCGTGCTGCGCGACCTGGCGGCGCAAGGCAACAAGATCATCTTCACCACCTCGTTCGGCTACATGGAAGCGACGGTGAAGGTGGCCGCCGAATTCCCCGACGTGAAGTTCGAGCATGCCACCGGCTACAAGCTGGCGCCGAACCTGGGCGTGTACGACACGCGCTTCTATCAGGACGCCTACGTCTCGGGCATGATCGCCGGGGCGATGACCAAGAGCAACGTGCTCGGCTTCGTGGGTTCGTTCCCGATTCCCGAGGTGCTGCGCAACATCAACGCCTACACGCTGGGCGCGCAGACGGTCAACCCGAAGATCACGACCAAGGTGGTGTGGATCAGCACCTGGTTCGATCCGCCGAAGGAGGCCGAGGCCGCGCAGAGCCTGATCAACGCCGGCGCCGACGTGCTGCTGCAGAACACCGACTCGTCCGCGGTGCTGCAGACGGCCGAGAAGAACGGCAAGTACGCCTTCGGATGGGACAGCGACATGAGCGCCATCGCGCCGAAGGCGCACCTGGCATCGAACGTCGTGTACTGGGGCCCGTACTACAAGAAGGCCATCAAGGACGTGATGGACGGCAGCTGGAAGTCGTCGCGCGACGTCTGGGGCTACAAGGAAGGCGCCAACGGCGTGATCAAGATCGCCGACGCCGTGCCCGAGGCCGTCAAGAAGAAGATCGAGGCCACCGACGCGGGCTACAAGGACGGCACGATCGACCCGTTCATGGGCCCGATCGTCGACAACGCCGGCAAGGAACGCCTGCCCGCCGGGCAGATGCCGACCCAGGAGTGGAAGGACAAGGTGGACTTCTACGTCAAGGGCGTGGAAGGGCAGGTTCCCACCGGCAAGTAACACCGCCGAATCTGCTGCACACGCCGCCGCGCGAAGCCTCGCCGGCGGCGTATTCTTTGGCAGATGAAGCAATCGGAAGCGGATTCGTCCGTCGCCGCCGCCGAAGCGCATTGGTGGCTGCCTGTGGCCGCCGCGGCGGTCGAGCCGAAGTGGCCGCAGGCCGTCGTCCATCTCGGTGAGGCACTGGTGTTGTGGCGCGACGGCGCCGAGCTGCGCGCCTTCGTCGATCGTTGCCCGCATCGTGGCGCCAGGCTGTCGCTGGGCACGGTGCGCGACGGCGCGCTGGAGTGCCCCTATCACGGCTGGCGCTTCGACGGCGGTGGCCAGTGCACGCTGATTCCGGCGCTGCCCGGCTTCACGCCGCCCGCCGGCCACTGTGTCAAGGCCTGGCGTGTACGCGAAGCCTTCGGCCTGTCATGGGTGGCGGCTGCCGAGGCGGGCGACGACGAACCGTTTGCCCCGCCGCGCCTGGAGGGCCTGCCCCAGCGGCGCGTGCTGTGCGGGCCCTTCGACGTGGACACCAGCGCGCCGCGCGTGGTCGAAAACTTCCTGGACACGGCCCACTTCGGCATCGTCCACGAAGGGGGTCTGGGCACGCGCGCGCATCTGCAGGTGCCGAGCTATGAAGTGGTGGCCGATGCGCTCGGCCGCCCCGGCGTGCCGCGCTACCGCGCCTGGCAGCCGCGCGGCAGCACGGGCATGCAGGCGGGCGGCGCCTGGGTCGACTATCGCTACCAGGTGCTGTCGCCGTTCAGTGCGCTGTTGCACAAGCACGCCGAAGGGGCGATGGCGCCTGAAGCCTATGCGCTGTGGACCAGCCCGCTCGGCGAGGACCGCTGCCGCGTGTGGTTCACGATCTTCGTCGACGAGCGCGCGGCCGACGATGCCACGCTGATCGATTTCCAGCAGCGCATCTTCGCGCAGGACCGGCCGATCCTGCAATCGCAACGACCGGCCAGGTTGCCGCTGGACGGCGGCGAGTTGTTCTGTGCCGCCGACCGCCTCAGCGCGGCCTATCGGCGTTGGCTGCGCAGCCTGAATTTCACCCATGGATGCTGCTGACCCCATGAAGCAAACCTCCGAAGTCGACTTCGCGGCGATCCCGCGGCAACGTCTGAGCGCGCTGTTGCGCACGATGCCGAAGGCCGAATTGCACATCCACATCGAAGGCTCGCTCGAGCCCGAATTGATCTTCAAGCTGGCGCAGCGCAATGGCGTGAAACCGGCGTACCCCAGCATCGACGCGCTGCGCGCCGCCTATGCCTTCAGCGATCTGCAGAGCTTTCTCGACATCTACTATGCCGGCGCGGCGGTGCTGCTGACCGAGCAGGACTTCTTCGACATGGCCTGGGCGTACTTCGAGCGCGCCGCGGCCGACCACGTGGTGCATGCCGAGCTGTTCTTCGACCCGCAGACGCATACCGAGCGCGGCGTGCCGATCGAAGCGGTGATCGTCGGGCTGGCCCATGCCTGCCGCCGCGCGCATGCCGAGTTCGGCATCAGCGCCAGCCTGATCCTGTGCTTTCTGCGCCATCTCAGCGAAGCATCCGCGTTCGCGACGCTGGAGCAGGCGCTGCCCTATCGCCACCATTTCATCGGCGTCGGCCTGGACAGCGGCGAACGCGGCAACCCGCCGCAGAAGTTCGCGCACGTGTTCGCCCGCTGCCGTGAACTCGGGTTGCATGCGGTGGCGCACGCCGGCGAGGAAGGCCCGCCCGAATACATCGAAAGCGCGCTCGACGTGCTGCAGGTCGAGCGCATCGACCACGGCGTGCGCTGCGTGGAAAGTCCGGCGCTGGTGCAGCGGCTGGCCGCGATGCGCATGCCGCTGACGGTGTGTCCGCTGTCGAACGTCAAGCTGCGCGTGTTCGACACGCTGGCCGACCACAACCTGGCGCAGCTGCTCGATGCGGGTCTGTGCGCGACGGTCAACAGCGACGATCCGGCCTATTTCGGCGGCTACCTCAACGACAACTTCGTGCAGACATTCGACGCCTTGCCGGCGCTGGGCGCGCGCCAGGCCTGGCAGCTGGCGGCCAACAGCTTCGACGCCAGCTTTGCCGACGCGGCAAGCAAGGCGGTCTGGCGGCGCCAGCTGGACGCGGCCTTCGCGGCGTCGGTGGTGGCCTGAGCGTCAGCCGAGCGCGTCGCGCCGCAGCAGTCGCGATGCCCGCGTTGCGCGCGCGCCGGCGATCGCCAGCAGGCCACCGAGCATCGACCACGGCGCTGCCGGCTCGGGCACGGCGCTGACTTCGAGTACCAGGTTGCTCAGCGTCATCGGGTTGTCGACGCTGGACAGATCGGTTGTGAAGCCGATGCCGAAGAAGCTGCCGCGCACGGTGTCGATGCGCGTCAATGCATCGCCGCTCAGCGCCAGCGCGAAGCTCGCGGCGCCGGATGCCACCGGCGTTGTCGCATAGACCGGGCCGTTGCCGAGGTCGATGAACAGACCTTGGCCCGTGGCATCGTTGCCGCTGTAGTTCACCTGGAATGGTGCCAGCGGGCTGAAGATTTCATTGGCGCTCAACAGCGCCGCGGCAGGGCCCGCGAGGTCGGCGTCGAAATGCAGCACCGCGCCGCCGCTCGCGTCGAGCGTGTCGGCGATCGGGAAGAACACATACGCCCGGTCGCCGACGAAGACATTGCCCGCGCCGCCGCAGCAGCTCAGCGACTTCACCGTCATCGTGGTGTCGGCAGCCATATGTTCGACCTGGGCGATCGACAGAAAGGTCTGCAGCCGGATATGACCCTGGTCGGCGGGAGCGAGCTGCTGCGCCGCGTGGGCCGGCGTCAAGCCCAGGCTTGCTGCCGCCAACAGCCACGGCGAGGCCAGTCGCAGCGCGCGGCGGGCGGTTCGGCTGAATGCACGAGGAAGTGCGTAGCGCATGATCGGCTCCTGGCAGATGAATGGGTGCGCCACTGTGCGCGCCGCGTGATGGCCGATCAAGGCCTCGGTCTAGGGATGCGTTCGATGCCCATTGCGGGCCGGATCGTCGTGCGATGCGCAACGAGCCAGCGCGCGTTGCAGCGTCGGCGCTTCAGCACCGAAGGCGTAGCTGTCCATGCCCAGCACGCCGTAGGTCACGCTGGCGTGCAGGCGCAACGGCGTCGCCTCCCGGCCGCCGGCGCCGGCCGTCACGAACCAGGGTAGCAGGTGCGTCGCTGGGGTGCATCAGCACCGCGTGCGGCGCGAGGCGGCGGTAATCGAGCAGCGCCGGCCAGTCGCGCGCGGCACTGCGTTCGACGAACCAGCGTCGAAAGGCCGCCGTCTCGGATGTTTCCGCCGCATCGGCATCGCCGCCGGAAGCACCGACCAGCCGCGGGTTGTGGGTGATGCTGCCCGTGTCCACTACCAGCACGCCGCGTTCGGCCAACGGCGCGAGCGCCGCACCCCAGGGCGCCGGGCGCGTCGTAGCGCAGCGTGTACAGCGCCGCGTCGAAGCCGCCGAAGTCGTAGACCGCCGCGTGCCGCGCGGCGGCCAGCAGCAGCGGCGCGGCCGCCAGGCTGTGGGCCGACAGCGCCAGCACCGCGCTCGGAGTGCCGTCGAACGCAGCATTCACCGCGCCGCGGGAGCGCCGCCGCGCATGCGCTACCGTTGCGGTCCATGACACTTGCTGCAAGCTCCGCCCCGTCGCTGATGAAGCTGGCCTGGCGCCAGACCTTGCGCGACTTCCGCGCCGGCGAGCTGCGGCTGCTGGCGCTGGCGGTGGTGCTGGCGGTCGCCGCGCTCAGCGCCGTCGGCTTCTTCGCCGACCGGCTCAATGCCGGCCTGGCGCGCGACGCGCGCCAGCTGCTGGGCGGCGACGCCATCATCGGCAGCGACCAGCCGACGCCGCCGGAGCTGGCCGCGAAGGCGCGCGCCGCCGGGCTGCTGCTGGCCAGCAGCGCCAGCTTCGCGAGCATGGCGCGCGCACCGGACGAGCGCGGCGGCGCGTCGCGGCTGGTGGCGGTGAAGGCGGTCAGCGACAACTACCCGCTGCGCGGCCGGTTGACCTTGAAGGACGGTCCGCAGGCGGCCGAGCGCAGCGTCGTCGGCGCGCCGGCGCCGGGCACCGCCTGGGTCGATGCGGCGGTGCTCGACGCGCTGCAGCTGCGCGTCGGCGACACGCTGCTGCTCGGCGACGCCGGACTGCGCATCGCGCAGATCATCGTCGTCGAGCCCGACCGCGGCGCCGGCTTCCTGAGCTTTGCGCCGCGGGTGATGCTGAACCGGGCGGACCTGGCGGCCACCGGGCTGATCCAGCCCGCCAGCCGCGTCGGCTACCGGCTGGCGCTGGCTGCGCCCGACGGCCGCGACGCGGCGCTGCAGGCCTTCGTCGAGTGGGCCGAAGCGCGCATCGATGCGGTGCCGCTGCGCGGCGTGCGCATCGAATCGATGCAGACCGGGCGCCCCGAGATGCAGCAGACGATCGGCCGCGCCGGCAAGTTCCTGAACCTGGTGGCGCTGTTGTCGGCGCTGCTGGCGGCCGTGGCCGTGGCCATCGCGTCGCGCGATTTCGCGCAGCGCCACCTCGACGACTGCGCGATGCTGCGCGTGCTGGGCCTGTCGCAGCGGCGCATCGCCGGCGCGTTCACGCTGCAGTTCGCCGGCGTCGGGCTGCTGGCCAGCGTGGCCGGCGTGCTGCTCGGCGCGCTGGTGCACTTCGTCTTCGTGTGGCTGCTGGCCGGCCTGGTCGAGACCCGGCTGCCGCCGCCGGGCGCCTGGCCGGCGCTGTTCGGCCTGGGCGTGGGCATGACGCTGCTGCTGGGCTTCGGGCTGCCGCCGGTGCTGCAGTTGTCGCGCGTGCCGCCGTTGCGCGTGATGCGCCGCGACGTCGGCGCGCTGAAGGCGTCGTCGCTGGGCGTGCTGGCCGCGGGTGTGCTGGGCTTTTGCGCGCTGCTGCTGGCGGTGTCGTCGGACGCGACGCTGGGGCTGATCGCCGTCGGCGGCTTCGCCGTCGCGGTGGTGGTCTTCGCCGGGTCGTCGTGGCTGGCGGTGATGGCGTTGAAGCGCGCGGTGCCGCGTTTCGGCGCGCCGCGCTGGCTGGTTCTGGCCACGCGGCAGATCGGCGCGCGGCCGGCCTTCGCGATGCTGCAGGTGTCGGCGCTGGCGGTGGGCCTGCTGGCGCTGGTGCTGCTGGTGCTGCTGCGCACCGACCTGATCGACGGCTGGCGCAACGCCACGCCGGCCGATGCGCCGAACCGCTTCGTCATCAACCTGCAGCCCGACCAGGGCGACGCGTTCAGGAAGGCGCTGGCCGACGCCGGCGTGACGCGCTACGACTGGTACCCGATGATCCGCGGCCGGCTGGTGGCCGTCAACGGCCGCGGCGTCAGCGCCGACGACATGAGCGACGCGCGCGCCAAGCGCCTGGTCGAGCGCGAGTTCAACCTCAGCCACGACGCGCGCATGCCGCAGCACAACCGCCTCAGCGCCGGGCGCTGGACCGCCGGCGATGCCGGCACCGTCA
>Ga0164241_10002943_pt1 | contig 17793 bp, 15 predicted proteins | sample OricomyardsoilBY_FD_108780 | JGI IMG/M metagenome (GOLD analysis project Ga0164241, IMG submission 108780) | Backyard soil microbial communities from Emeryville, California, USA - Original compost - Back yard soil (BY) | ecosystem: Environmental > Terrestrial > Soil > Unclassified | place: USA...
CAACCCGAGCGCGTCGCCGGCTGCGCCCGCTACGCCGTCCCGTCCCGTGCTGCCGGTGGGCACGCTCGTCGGCTCGATGGTGCTGCTCACGCGCATCACGCCGCAGTACCTCGGCTACCTCGAACCGAAGCTCAACGCCGACCTCTCGATTCGCGTGAACGGAAAGCTCGTCGCGTCCTCTCCCGACAATCCGGGAGCCGAGCTCGTGTCGAACGCGGAGTCCCCGACGCTCGCGGAGCTCGGCCACAGGCTCTTCGCGGTGAAGACGTTCCGGCCGCCGAAATTACAGCGCCCGGGGCTGGAGGTGGCCGTGACGGCGTCACGCGACGTGACCGAGCTCCGCGCGACGGCGCGCCAGGATCTGTACCGCGCGCTCGGTTTTTTGGGTGGCGTGCTGGTGGTCGTCCTCGCCCTCGCACTGCGTTTCGCGGCTCGCCTCGGCAATGCCGTGCGGGGCATCTCCGAAGCGGCCGAACAGGTCAAAATCGGCAAGTACGTGAACGCGCCCGCCATCCGCACCGGCGATGAGCTCGAAGCCTTGACCACGCACTTCAACGCCATGGTGCAGGGCCTGGAGGAGCGTGATCGCTTGCGCGAAACCTTCGGTCGCTACGTGACGCGGCAGGTGGCCGACCACCTGATGAAGGGAAACCTGAACCTGGGCGGCGAGCTCGTGCCCGTCACGGTCCTGTTCTCCGACATTCGCTCCTTCACGAGCATCAGCGAGCGCATGGATCCGCCGGCCTTGCTCGATTTCTTGAACGAATACTTCAGCGGCATGGTGGAGAGCGTGCTCAACCATCACGGCGTCGTGGATAAGTTCATCGGCGACGCGATCATGGCCGTGTTCGGCGCCCCCGTGCCGAAGCCCGACGACCCGATCCAGGCCGTCAAAGCGGCGCTCGAGATGCGCAGCCGTCTCGCCAAGATCAACGAGAACTTCAAGGCGCGCGGCTTGCCCGAGATCCGGACCGGCATCGGCCTGCACTCCGGCCAGGTCGTGGCGGGCAACATGGGTCACGTCGAGCGGATGGAGTACACCGTGATCGGCGACGCCGTGAACCTCGCGTCGCGCCTCGAGGGCCTGACGAAAGAGCTCCACTGCGACGTGATCCTCTCCGAAGATCTGTATAGACAGGTCGAGTTCGCCGTCGCCGCCGAGCCCCTGCAGCGCATCAAGGTGAAGGGCCGCGACCAGGACGTGATGGTCTATCGTCTCGTCGGGCTGAAGAGCGGCGCCGCCGTGTGAGCACGCGACCGAGCACCCGGCGGTGTTACGAGCCATTCCCACGCGCTCGGTGCGCGCGGGGCAAAACGCCTCAGCCGAATTGCAAGTGCCTGGTGCATGCTCGCGGCAGCATGGGAGCCCCGTGCTAATCGAACAACTCTAGGGTCGATGTCACAACCCTTCGTCTCCCGTCCGGAGCCGACCTCGGCCGCGTCGTTCCTCGACGGCGGCGGAGAGCTCGGCGCACTGATGCGCGCTTTCGATTTCTCGAAGACGCCGCTCGGTCCGCCCGGGTCGTGGCCGCGCAGTTTGAAGACGGCCGTGCGCATCATGCTCACGTCCCGTCAGCCGTTCTGGCTCGGCTGGGGGCCCGAGCTCACCTACCTCTACAACGACCCTTATCGCTCGATCATCGGTGGCAAGCACCCGCAGGCGCTCGGACGGCCTTTTCGCGAGGTCTGGCACGAGATCTGGGACGTCGTGGGGCCCATGGCCGAGCGCGTGATGACGCACGACGAAGGCACGTACGTCGAGGCGCAGCTCCTCATCATGCAGCGCCACGGCTACCAAGAGGAGACGTACTACACGTTCTCGTACAGCCCGATCCCGGGCGACGAGGGCGGGACCGCCGGTCTCATCTGCGCCAACACGGACGACACCCGTCGCGTCATCGGCGAACGCCAACTACACACACTGCGTGAGCTCTCGTCGCAAGGCGCCAAGGCTCGCACGCGGCGAGAAGCCTGTGCGCGCAGCGTGGCCGCTCTCGGCGTGAACCCGAAAGACGTGCCTTTCGTCTTGGTCTATTTGACCGAGGCGAGCGCGGAGGCGCCGGTGCTCGCCGCGTCCTCACCGGGCGCGGGCGCGCTCGAAGGTCTCGAGGGCTGGCCGTGGGCGCGCGTGCTCGAAACACGACAACCGATGGTCGTGCAGCTGTCGCAGCGCCCGGACGCCATTCCGCTCGGCGCGTGGCCGCAGCCGCCCACGGCGGCGGTCGTTTTGCCGCTCGCGGCGTCGGGTTCCACGGGCCGCGCGGGCGTGCTCGTCGCGGGCCTGAGCCCGTATCGCCGCCTCGACGACGGCTACCGGGGCTTTCTCGATCTAGTGGCGGGGCAGGTGGCGAGCAACGTCGCCAACGCCGAGGCGTACGAGGAGGAACGGCGGCGTAGCGAGGCGCTCGTGGCCCTCGATCGCGCGAAGACCGAGTTCTTCAGCAACGTGAGCCACGAATTTAGGACGCCGCTCACCCTGATGCTCGGGCCGCTGCAAGACACGCTCACCGACTCGGACGCCTTGCCGGCCGCCGATCGCGAGCGGCTCGAGCTTGCCCACAGAAACTCGCTGCGCTTGCTGCGCCTCGTCAACACGCTGCTCGATTTTTCGCGCATCGAATCCGGGCGCATCGAAGCCTCCTACGAGCCCGTCGATCTCGGCACGCTCACGGCCGACCTCGCGAGCGTCTTCCGCACGGCCATCGAGCGAGCGGGCCTGCGCTTCGTCGTCCAATGCGCGGCGCTCGAGCCCCGAACCTACGTCGACCGCGAGATGTGGGAGAAGGTCGTCTTCAACCTGCTTTCGAACGCGCTCAAGTTCACGTTCGCGGGCGAAATTTGCGTCGTGCTCGCGGAGCGGGACGGCGGCGTCGAGCTCACGGTGAGCGACACGGGCACCGGCATCCCCGCCCGGGACCTATCGCACGTCTTCGAACGTTTTCACCGCGTTCAGGGGGCACGCGGCCGGACGGTCGAGGGCAGCGGCATCGGACTCGCCCTCGTGCAAGAGCTCGTGAAGCTTCACGGCGGGCAGGTCCGCGTCGCGAGCGAGCTCGACCGCGGCACGACGTTCACGGTGTGGCTGCCGTCCGGGGACGCCCATTTGCCCGCTGGGCGCATCGGCGCGTCGCGAGCGCTCACCTCGACGAGCGTCAGCGGCGCCGCCTACGTGGACCAAGCGCTCGGTTGGCTGTCGCGCGACGACGCGGCAACCGAGCCGGAGCTAACGCCCCCGAGCCGCCGCGGGACGCCGCGAGCCCGCGTGCTGCTCTGCGAGGACAACGCCGACATGCGCGGCTACCTCCTGCGCCTGCTCGAGAAGAGCTACGAGGTCGAGGCGGTGGGCGACGGCCGCGAGGCCTTGGCCGCTGCACGGCGCGCACCGCCCGCTGTGGTGCTCACCGACGTGATGATACCGGGCCTCGACGGCTTCGGCCTTCTGCGAGAGATCCGCGCGGACGCGCAGTTGAAGCGCGTGCCGGTGATCATGCTTTCCGCGCGTGCCGGCGAGAGCGCGCGCATCGAGGGCATTCGTGCCGGTGCCGACGATTACGTCGTCAAGCCCTTCAGTGCGCGCGAGCTCCTCGCGCGCGTGTCGGCGCGCATCGAGGTGAGCCGCCTCGAGGCCGAGCGCAGCGCCGCCGAACGCGCGCTGCACGAGGAAGCGAAGACGCTCGAAACCCTCGATCTCATCGGCCGCTTGCTCACGGCGGAGCTCGATCTCGAGCGCATCTTGCAGGCCGTGACCGACGCCGCCACCGAGGTCTCGGGCGCTGCTTTCGGCGCGTTCTTCTACAACGTCACGAACGAGCTCGGCGAAGCGTATCTCCTCTACACGCTGTCGGGCGCTCCGCGCGAGGCCTTTGAAAAGTTCGGCACGCCGCGCAACACTCCCGTCTTCGCTCCCACCTTCCGCGGCGAAGGCCCGATCCGGTCCGACGACATCACGAAGGACCCCCGTTACGGCACGATGGGCCCGCACTTCGGCATGCCCGCGGGTCACCTCCCCGTGCGGAGCTACCTGGCCGTGCCCGTGCGCTCGCGCTCCGGGGAGGTCCTCGGCGGCCTGTTCTTCGGGCATCCCGAGCCCGGCGTCTTCAGCGAACGCGCGGAGCGGACCGTGGCCGGCGTCGCCGCGCACGCGGCGGCCGCGCTCGACGCCGCGCGCCTCTACCAGCAGCGCGCCGAGCTCGTCGAGCAGCTCCGCGAAAGCGATCGACGTAAGGACGAATTTCTCGCGACCTTGTCGCACGAGCTCAGAAATCCGCTCGCGCCGCTGCAGAACGCCCTGCAGGGCCTGCGGCTCGGCGCCGACGGCGGCGTGCCGGACGCGAAAATGCGCGAGATGATGGAGCGCCAAATCGGTCATCTCGTGCGCCTGGTCGACGACCTGCTCGAGGTGTCGCGGATCAGCCGTGGCAAGTTCGAGCTCAGGCGCGAGCGCGTCGAGGTCGCGACCGTCGTCCGTCACGCGATCGAGACGAGCGAGCCGCTCCTGCGCAATGCCCGCCACGAGCTCGAGGTCACGCTGCCCGACGAGCCGCTCTTCGTCGACGGCGATCCGACGCGCCTCACGCAAATCTTGGCCAACCTCCTCAACAATTCCGCGCGGTACACGCCGGCGGGCGGTCACATCGGCATCCGCGTCGAGCGCCAGGGCGACCTCGTCGCGATCAGCGTGCGCGACGACGGGATGGGTATCACGGCCGAGGCCCTGCCCCGCATCTTCGAGATGTTCACGCGCGGCAGCATCGCCGTGGGCGTGCAGGGCGGGCTCGGTATCGGGCTCGCCCTCGTGAAAAAGCTGGCCGAAATGCACGGGGGAAGCGTGAGCGCGAAGAGCGAGGGGTCCGGGTGCGGCAGCGAGTTCACGCTCAAGCTGCCGCTCACGGCGGCGGTCACGACCGTCGGAGTGGAGCGCACGGCGACCCCGGTGCCGCAGCACAAGCGCGTGCTCGTGGTCGACGACAACGTCGACGCCGCTGAAACGCTCGCGATGTTGCTCGGTCTGATCGGCGCCGATGTGCGCGTCGCGCACGACGGGCCCTCGGCGCTCGCGGCGTTCGCGGCGTTCGTTCCCGAGCTCGTGCTGCTCGACATCGGCATGCCGGGCATGGACGGCTACGAGGTCGCGCGCCGGCTTCGCACACAGGATGCGGGACGCGCCGCGAACATCGTCGCGCTCACGGGCTGGGGTCAAAATGAAGACCGGCGGCTCGCGCGCGAGGCGGGCTTCGACCATCACCTGGTCAAGCCCGCCAACTTGGACGCGCTGCGCGCCATTCTCGGCGCCGACCCGCGCTGAGCTCCGGCTCGCTCGAGCTCGGGCTAACGCACCTCGTGGGTCACGGTCTTGCAGCCGAGCACGACCTGAACGCTCGCGCCCACGTCGCTCTTCGCGGCAGCGCAGGCGTCGCCGCAGAGCACGATGCTCTGCTCGTCGGCCGTGTATTGCCAGCCGTCGCGACACGCCGACGACGTATCGCGCGCGATCGTGCGGGTTTTGCCGCCGCTCGGCGTGAAGAGCACGTTCACCCGGTCGGGATCGGGCATGCGCTCGCCGGGCGGCTCGGGCACGGGGTACTCGCAGGTGCGCAGGCTCGCCGCGACGTCGGCGAGCGCGCGCTCGAGTCCCGTCGCCAAATCCGGCTCCGTCGTCATGTCGAAGTGACAGTAGACCGGCCCCGTGTCGGAGCAGTCGTCCTTCGCCGTCCCGCCCTGGCGCGCGAGAGCCGAGAGCACGTCGCGCGTGTTCTCACTGCCCGGTGAGCCGATCACGAACGTGTGCACGCCGCCCGCGAGCGCGGCCTTGGCGTCGGCGAGCAGCGGCCTCGAGTCGACGGGCACGTTGCCGTCGTTGCATTCGCAGTCGAGCGTGCAAGTCGGCGTGCCGTCGGTGATGAGGAGCAGGAAGCGATTGCCCGCGAGCTTCGCGCCTTCGAGCTCTTCCAGGCCGAAGCGGTAGCCGCCCTCGGTCGGCGTGCCACCGTTCGGAACGACGCCGTCGAGCGCCGTTCGAAAGGCTTCCCGTTCGCTCGATGTCGCGGGACCGAGGGGCGCAATCGGCAGCGCCGCCTCGTTGCGCAGGCAAATGCCGAGGTCGTCGTCGTCATCGGTGGTGTTGGGGAAAAAATTGGCGCCGAGCACGACGTCCGCATCGAGCGCGGCGACCGCCGTCGCGAGCGCTTCCCGCGTGATTTCCCACTTCGTCGCGCCCGGCGGCTTCGAGTCGTTCGGTGTGACGGGCTCCCACCCGGGAGGCCAATCCATCGAGCCGCTCGTGTCCACGACGAGCTCGAGGATCGAAGGCACGGCCGCCACCGTGTCGGTGCTGAGCGCGCACGCGTCGTCCGGTCCGATGAGCTCGCTGCCGGCTTCGCCTCCGCCCCCGGAGGCGCCGCCCTCGTCGGCGCCGCCGCCACCCGTCTCGGGCACGACCAGCACCGACGAGCCGCCGCGGCCTGCGTTCGCGGAGCCCGCGTTGCCTCCGACACCGAGCGCGCTCGACCCGCCGCGCGCAGCGTTGCTGTTCAGCGCGCCGGCGTTCGCGCTCGTCCCGCCCGTGAGGCCGCTCGCGTCGCCGTCCACCGAGCCCGAGCACGCGGGAGCGAGCAGCGCCGCCAGAGCGACGCTCGACAACAGGGTCGTTAGTGGGCGCATGCGCAATGGTGATCGATTTGGAGCACTAGTCATTCTCGAGCTACCGCCTTGCCGCTGAGCGCGCGCCCGGGTCGTGTGACGAATCGCCTCGGCGTGAGATCAATCGCAACAGCACCGAACGCGCCGCGAAAGCGCTTGGACGCGCGGGCTCAAGAAGGCTTGGTGAAAAAAATGGTTTGCCCGTCGTCAAGGGAGGGGCCGCGCGTGGGCGTCCCGCCGAGGGCGCCGTCGGCCGCCGCGAAGAAAGCCATGAAGAAAGCCGTGGGAATATCGCCCCACGGCGGCGGTTGACGCTTCAAAGGCCAGTCCTATGGATCTTTCACACGATGGGGCGCCCCCGCGGCTCGTACTTCGAGGCGCGTTGGTGCGCTCAGTAAAGGAACCTGCATGGCCATCTCCATGATGCCCCTGCTCATCCACAGCGAGGCGGTCTCCGCAGAGGTGCGCGCTCGCTTGAAAGCCGCCGTTCTTTCCCCGCCGGAGCTCCGCCCCGCCGAGCTCGAGCGAGCGGCACGCCTGCTCCACCGCGAAGCATCGATCGATTGCCGCGACGTCCGGGACCTTTTCGGTCTCGGGCCGCACCAGGGTTGTTGAGGCGACGCACCGGCGAAGGGCCGGCGTCCGGGGTTCTACTTCGTGCTGCCGCGCGGCTCGAGCTTGGCGATCGTGTCGGCGAGTTGACTGTCGCTCTGCAGGCACGGCTGGCAATGCGCTAGGTCGTCCGGCTTGCACGTCGTTTGGCCCTCGAGCTCGTGCAAGTAGCCGAGCACGTATTTGCCGCCGACCGCACCGGCGAACTCCAGCAAGGCGTGTTTGTCCTCGCACGTTTTGGCGTTCCGAAGCTTCGCGGCCGCGTAGACCGGCAGCGCGGCGTTCCTCTCGAAATCCTTGCTCGTGAGCCAGTTCTGCGCTCGCAGGCGCACGGGTGCGCGGACATCGGGCGTCAGTGAGAGCTCGTACACGAGCGCGGCGCCCGTCTCGCCCATGGGCCCCGTGAGCAGAGCAAATGCTTCGCTCGAAGCCCGGCGCTCGCCGGAAGCCGCCGCCGAGAGCAACAAGCGCTTCAGCCGATCGTCGTCCTTGAGCTCCGGCCGCCGCACGATCAAGCGACCAAGCAGCGAAGGGACCTCGGAGTCCCGGTGTTGGGCGAGGAGCGACTCGGCGAGGTCGAGCAGCACCTTCGGTTCGTCCGTGGCTTGCGTCGTCGGCGCTTCGACGCGATCCGAAAGTCCCGCCGCGGCTCCTGGCACGACGGGCCCCGGGGACGATGTCTCGGCAGGCGCCGACGGACCGTTCGTTGCGTTCGCGCTCTCGGGAGCGCGCAACGCGCGGTACGAGAGCGCGCCTGCCGTCGCGAAGACGCCGAAGAAGACGACGCCGAGTCCGGCGCTCACCGCGAATACCTTCGCGCCCGGGTAGGCGTGCAGCTTGTCGCGCACGCTGAGCGGCAACTTGCCGCGCACGGCTTCGCCCGCGTTCGCGAGCCACGTCGGTGCGCTCGCCCACAAGCTCGACCCGCTCGCCTCCGGCGCGGCGGTACTCTGCGCGCGCGCGGCAACGAGCCCGGGTTCGCTCGTTCCCCGTGCCGGTGGGACCGTCGATGGCAGTCGCGGCACGGTCAGATCCGTGTCGGGCGGCGGCGCGTCGAAGGATGGCAGGGGACTATCGTAGGCGGTGCTGGCGGCGCCCCGCGCCTCCTGGGTGGCGCCCTGCGGTGGAATAGCGGGAGCGGACAAGGTGGCCATCCCTTACCCATGCCCGGCATTCAGGGATCCGTGCGCGGCTGTTCAACGTGACTGGTCTCGACGTGCGCTTTTTTCTTCGACGCGCCGCGCCGCGCACCTTCTCCCACCTGCGCCGCGACGCTCGAGTCTGGGTGGCTTGACGGGCGAGGGGCCGTCACCCCAGAGAAATCCCGTGAAGTCAAAGGCCCACGAGTACCAGGTCCTCATCATCGAGCGTCACCTCGATACGTTCGGTCACGTCAACAACGCGACGTACCTCGACCTCTTCGAGGCGGCGCGTTGGGACTGGATCACGTCGAACGGCTACGGTCTCTCGCGCATTCGCGAAACCGGACAAGGCCCAACGGTGCTCGAGGTGACGCTGCGTTTCAAACGCGAGATCAAAAATCGCCAAAGCATCGTCATCCGCAGCTGGGTCGAAAGCTATGAATCGAAGGTCGGTACCGTCATTCAGGAGATGCGAGACGAAGCGGGCGAGCTCTGTTGCGACGGCCGTTTCTTGTGCGGCCTCTTCGATCTGAACGCGCGGCGCCTCGTCCCTGCGACGCCCGCGTGGCTCGTCGCCGTCGGTCTGGAACCGAAGGTCGACTGAGCGCTCGGCCGCGGCGACGCCGCGCGAAAAACGCAGCCGCCGCGACGAGCGCCGCTCCCCAGCCGTACGGTCGCGCGCCGCCGGCACTGCGCGGGACGAGCGAACAACCTCGCTCGCTGGCCGCCCGTGACGTGGCCGGCGCCTGGCTCCCCGCGGCGCCGGCCGTTGCGTCGGTAGCCCCGCTCGCGGTCGTCGGAGAGGTCCCGCCGCCGCCTGGCGTGGTCGACGCGCCACCGAGGCTCGTTCCGCTGCCGCCGCTCGTGCTTGCCAGGGAGCCGCCCGCGCTGGCCGTCGCGGCGCTCCCGCCCGTGCCGCTGCCGTCGTCTACCGCGACGCAGCGAATGCCCAGACACGCCTGGCCAGCGGGACACAGGTCGTCGGTGTCATCGGCGACGCCGTTGCAGTCGTCGTCGAGCGCGTTGCACGTCTCCGGCTGCGGATTGGCCGGGCGGCAAGCGGCGGGGTCGCACGTCGCGTCCTCCCGCGCGCAGCGGCCGACGCCACACACGGGTCGAACGCCTTCGTCCACCGAACCGTCGCAGTCGTCGTCGAGCAGGTTACAGACTTCGACGGCGCCCGGATGCTTGTCGGGCTCGATGGGAGCGCAGTCGCCCGGTTCATCGGCGTAGCCGTCGAGCGGCAGGCAGCCCATGACGGGCATGCCCGGCTGCGAGCCGTAATAGCCGTCGCCGTCCGGATCCGGATACAAAAGCTCCGGCTGCGTGTCCTCGTCGGCGACGCCGTTGCAGTTGTCGTCCTTGTCGTTGCAGCGCTCCTTCGCCCCGGGGTTCACGTTTTTCTGGGCGTCGTCGCAGTCGTCGCCCGTTACGGCGTAGCCGTGCGGCGGCGGCTGATCAGCGCAGCCGAGGGCGGTGCCGGCGGGCTCGTTGCCGTAGCCGTCGCCGTCGGCGTCGAAGAAAAAGGTCTTCGGCGCGCAGCCGAAGACGAAGCTCAGCGCGCCTTCGCCCGCTTCGTCCCCGGTGTTGCGGTTGTTGGCGTTACCGGCGACGGCGTACGCGCTCAAGACGATCGAGCCCGGTGCGGAGGGTGCCGTCCACGTGAAATCGAAGGTGACGCTGCCGTTCACGGCCGCTTTCGGTGACGAGTGCGTGAGGGCGCCGTCCGACAGCGTGAGACCCTGCCCGGCGCTCGTCCCGAGCGTGCCGTCGTCCGGCTGCACCACGTAGATGCCGCCCACCTTCACGTTCGGCGCGCTGACGGTGGCCGTGAAGTTCACGACGTCGCCGGGCTGAATCGGATCGCGGTCCGGCATGAGCGTGACCTGAGCTGTCTCGGTGCTCCCCGGCGTCTGGTGGCAGCCCCAGCAGCCGGCGGCCTGGATCCCGTTCCGGCGGGCCTCCGCGGCTCGAGCCAGGGTGACGGCGGACGCCAGGAGCAGAAGGGCGGCGCCCCTGGGCGCGGTCCGGCGGTTCATGGTGCGTGCGCTATGCCCGCCGCCGGGTCAGGTCGGTGGTTGGCTGGACCTTTTGTCCGACGAAAGACACTCTGGTTGAAAATATACCGTACTGACGCCGGCCGGCGCGGGCCGTGGCGCGAAAACTGCTTCGTGAGGCGCCATGCAGCCAACAGTCACGATGTCCCCCACGCCGTCCGGAGCCACGCCGACGGAGCCCGCGGAGCCGAAGCGTCTCGACACGACGCTGCGCCGCGTGGGCGAGCTTTGCGACGCCCTGCGGGCAGGCCGCGCCGACGTCGACCCAGGCGCGGTCTTCGCCGAGCTTCGCGTCGATCTCGAGCTTCACTTTGCGCTCGAGGAGGCAGACTCCTCCTTTGGCGTCGTGCTGCGCGAGCGCCCTTCGTTGTCGCACGGCATCGCCCGGCTGCGGCACGAGCACGGCGCGATGCTCGCGGAGCTCGAAGCGCTGCGTCGCCTCGTGACCGACTCGCAGCGCCGGTCCGAGCTCGCGGGCGCCGCGACTCACCTCGTCGAAGCGTTCCGCAAGCACGAGCACGAAGAGGCCGAGCTCTTGCAAGAGTTTTTCTTGCGCGACGACGGGGTGGGAGCGGACTGAGCGCAGAGCGGCAAAGACGATTCACGATCGATCAGAACCGGCGCCGGGTGTAGGTTCCCGGGCGTGGGCACCGCTCTCGTCACCGGCGCGTCTTCGGGCATCGGCAGGGAGCTCGCACGCCTGTTCGCCGCGGACGGTCATGCCGTCGTGCTCGTCGCGCGGCGTTTGCCGCTGCTCGAAGAGCTCGCGAGCGAGCTTCGCGCTCGACACGGCGTGAGCGTCGCGGCCGTCGCCTGCGATCTGGCGGCGCCCGGCGGCGTTCAGGGGCTGCTCGACGAGCTCACGGCGCGCGGGCTCGTCGTCGATTTCCTCGTCAACAACGCGGGCTTCGGAAACGCAGGGCCCTTCGTCGATTCACCCGCCGAGCGTGAGCTCGCGATGGCCGAGCTCAACGTGATGGCGGTCGTGCACCTGACACGCGCCCTTTTGCCGGCGATGCTCGCGCGAGGCCAGGGGCGCATCCTCAACGTCGGATCCACGGCGGGCTTTCAGCCCGGCCCGTACATGGCGACCTACTACGCGACCAAGGCCTTCGTGAACCATTTCACCGAGGCGCTCGCGGAGGAGCTGCGTGGCAGTGGTGTGACCGTCACGCTGAGCTGCCCGGGACCCACCCAGACGGAGTTCGGACGGATTTCGGGCGTCGACCAAACGAAGCTCTTTCAGCTGAGCGTTGCTCCCGCCGAGCGCGTCGCGCGCGAAGCTTACCGGGCGCTCTTCGCCGGTCGCGTCCTCGTGATTCACGGATTTCTCAATCGTCTCGGCGTGCAGCTCTTGCGCGTCGGGCCACGCGCCCTCGTGCGAGCCATCGTGGCCACGCTCAACCGTCCGCCCCCTGCTGCGAGGAAGGCCTGAAGCGCGCCGCCTACATCGCCGGCATCGCGAACGCGCAGCGCGTCGCGCGCGATGCCGTTCTCACGGTCGCCGAAACGGTGCGAGCGGGCGATACCGAGCTCGAGGTCTGCGCCCGCATCACGCGCGAGCTCGCCCGAGCGAAGGTGCAGCACTGGCTGCACACGCCGTACGCCTGGTGGGGCGAGCGGACGCGCTTCGACTGGCAGGGCCGCTGGGAAACCGCGGCGCTCCCGAGCGCGCGGCGCCTCGCAGCGGGTGAGCCGTTCATCCTCGACGTCGCACCGCTCGTCGCCGGGTTTCCGGCGGACTTTGCGTACTCGGGGCTCGCCGGCGCCGGCGCGGGCGAGGGCGCGGCGACACACGACACGCTCCTCAGGGAGCTCGCGCAGCTCAAGCAAGCGCTGCTCGAATGGGCGACGCCCCTCACGCGCACGGGCCTTCTGTGCGCGCAGGTCGAAGAGTCGATCCACGCGGCCGGGCACGATGTCGTCCATACGCGATACCCCGCGAACGTGCTCGGGCACACGCTCGAAGGGTTCCCGAACTTCAGCACGTCCGCGCCGCGCATCGGCACGGGCTTTCAACTCCCGCTGCTCCTCACGTACGCGACCGGCATCGCGCTCCATCACCTGACGGGGGCGCCCTATCCGTTTCTGAGCGCGCGCGCCCCCGGCCGACCGCTCGGGCTCTACGCGGTCGAGCCGCACCTCGGCAAGGCTCGCTTCGGAGCGAAGTTCGAGTCGGTGCTGCTCATCGACGGCACCGAGACACGCTGGCTCGACCCAGGCCTCTTCGGCGAGGTGCTCGGATGAGCGAGGCGCGCCGCCGCAAGAGCCCCCTCGCGGACGACGTGCGCATCGTGATCGCCGGCGTGTGGGGCTTCTTGCTTCAATGCATCAAGTCGTGGCAAACGCCGGAGCATGGCCAAAACGACGCCTGACGCGCAACTCCCCGGGCGGGGCTTCATCCTCGGCCTGCTGATTTTCGGCGTCGTCGCGACGACGGCCTACTGGGTCGTGTGGTTCGGCGTCGATCGCGAGATCCTCGCCTCCGCCCACACTTCGGAATACTACGCGTTCGAGAATTCGTTCCCGCTCGCAGACGCCTGGATGGTCGCCACGGGACTGGCCGCGACCGTCGCGCTCTTGCGCCGGCGGTCGAGCTCCCTGCTCTGGTGCATCGCCGCCGGCACGAACAGCGTTTACCTGGGCCTGCTCGACGTGCTCTTCGACCTCGAGAACGACATTTACCTCTCGCCCGATCGCGGCGCCGTCGCCGTGGAGGTCGCGATCAACCTGCTCACCCTGTCGATGGGCACGGTGGTGATCGCCTGGGCCTGGCGGCAACGGCGCGCGCTGATGGGCTTTCCCGACTGACGCCCGCGTCAGGATCCGTTCTCGAACGCTCCGATGTCCACCGTGCCCACGGGCACGCGCGGCAAGGCGCTCCCGAGCGACAGCAGTTGATGGAGCGGCGGATGGCTCACGGCGGCCGGCAGCGGCGACGGGAAAGGGTAGGCCGTGACGACGGTCGGGACCCCCGTCCCCGTGTTGCGGAGTGGGCTCGTCGACGTGAGGCGCACGTCGCGCCCCGCGACGTCGACGAAGCCCGGATTCGCGGCCTGGCGCGTGCTCGTCCAGGCGCTCGGCACGGAGGTCGAGCCCGTCGTTACCCAGTTATTTTTGCCGGCAATTTGCCGCCCGTGTGTCCAGCTGGCGTCGCTGTCGCGAAGCACGGTGACCGCGCCGCCGCCCTGGCGGTAGAGCGCGTTGTCGTTGAGCTCGACGCTTTCGAGACCGTCGAACAGTCGAAAGACGGCCGAGGTCGACGCGTTCGCGAGGACGATCGTGTTGCTGAGGAAGCGATATCGTCCGTTGGTCTGACCCGTCCCGTCGCCGCCGATGCGCACGGCGTAGTGCGACCGCGTCGGGTAACCCTGGTAGAGCACGTTGCCGACCACGTCCGAGTCCTCGCGCGCGAGGTCCTCGTCTTGGCCGTCAGGGCCGATGAGCTCGACCTCGTGGTAGTAGGCGCCCTCGATCCAGTTATAGTAAATTTCGTTGCGCTCGGCGCGGCTCTTCACGTTGTTGCCGCCGTTGCCGTCGTGCACGTAGCAGTACTGCATCCGAAAGACGGAGTCCGGGTACGCCGTCTCGTCCGTCGCCATGTAGATCTGGTGACGCGTGTCGCCCGAGCCGCAGCGATACACTTCGCTGTACTCGAGCGTGAGCGACCCCGAGCCGGAGTCGGCGCCGAGCAGGCCGTGGGAGGGACAGTCGTGAATGACGGCGCCGCGAATCGTGATGTCGTCGGCGTGGTGGTACACGCAGCGCGAGGAAGCGCCCGTGACCTCGAAATTCTCGAAAATGTAGTGGTTTCCGGCGAATTCCACGCCGTTCGTGCCGCCGGAGACGAGCGGCCTGCGCCCTCCGACCGTGGAGCCGACGATCTTGATCTTGCTCGCGGCGGTGCCTGACTTCGTGAACCGCACGCCACCCGTGTACGTGACGCCCCCGTCGACGACGACGGTGTCGCCGGGCTTGAGCAGCGACGCGACGGCTTGCAGCGTCGCGTACTGCTTGCCCGGACCCACGCTGTAGGTCGAAGCCGCCTGCGCGACGCTATCGACGGTTTCGGCGCCGTCGACGGGTGCGACGCAACCCGCCATCGAAAGAGAGAGGGCAGAACCAGCGAACAGAAGTAGCGTTCCTCGGTGCATGAGCATCCTTCCTCCGCCAACCCAGGCGGAAGGCCGAAGGTGAGTCACGCGAGCCAGCGAGGCACGCCCCGCGAGCAGGAATGACGAACTCCTGACCGCGACCGTGACGAGTTGGGGCGGAACGCCTCGTTGAGGTCGGCTCAGACGCCGAGCACGGCGCGAAGTCGCGACTCGCCGGAACGACTCACGGGTACCGTTCGGCCGTCGTGCAGCACGGCCAGCTTGCTGCCGTTGCCCCAGGGCTCGAGGCGCGCGACGCGCCCGACGTTCAGCACGTAGGAGCGGTGCACCCGCACGAATTGCCGCGGATCGAGGCTGGACTCCAGGCTTTGCAGCGTCTGCTGCGTGAGCGAGGAGCGGCCGCCGTGGAAGACCTCGATGTAGTCGTCCTGCCCGCGCACGTAGTCAATTTGCTCGAGCGGGATGATGCAAATTTCGCTGCCGTCGCGGATCACGAGGCGCTCGAGGTAAGTGCCCGGACTGCGCGCCGCCTGGGCGAGAGCCGGCGCCGCGACGGCCCTCGTCGTGCCGATGCGGGTTTCTGCCCGCGCGAGGGCCTGTGCGAAACGCTCGGCCGAGAACGGCTTCAAAAGGTAATCGACCGCGTGCACCTCGAACGCGCGGATCGCGTACTCGTCGAACGCGGTCGCGAAGACGACGGCGATGTCGGGGGCGAGCAGCCCGAGCACCTCGAAGCCGTCGAGCTTCGGCATCTGCACGTCCAAAAAGAGCAGATCCGGCGCGTGCTCCTTCGCGAGCTGCACGGCCTCGAAACCATTTTTGGCTTCGGCGACCAGCGTCCAGTCGGGATGGGCCTGCAGGTATTCGATGACGAGGCGCCGCGCCGGCTCCTCGTCGTCGGCGATGAGCACTCGCCGTTCAGGACTCGGTTTCGTCATGCGACCTCCGCGCTGTTCGGGGTATCTCGCGTGCGCGCCGGCAGGTCGATGAGCACGCGGAAACGTTCTGGATCCTGCTCGATCCGCAGCAGGGCCTCGCCGCCGTACTGGGCCGCGAGCCGAGCGCGCACGTTGGCGAGTCCCACGCCACCCGGGCGGCGGCGCGGCGCCGGATCGATGCCGTTCTCCAGCTCGATGGCGAGCACGGCGGCTTCCTTCCTGGCGCGCACGCGGAGCGGCCGCGGCTCGTCGACGAGCGCCACGCCGTGCGTCATCGCGTTCTCGACGAGCGGCTGGAGCAGGAGCGACGGCACGAGGCAGTCCTGCGCCGCCGGGTCGAGCTCCACCTCGACCCGCAGGCGGTCGCCGAGGCGCAACGCCTCGACCTTGAGGTAGCGCTCGCAGAGACCCCACTCGTCACGCAGCGCCACGAGCGACTGCTCCTGGGCTCGCAGCGTGCCGCGTAGGTATTCCGCGAGGAGCAAGCACGCCTCGCGCGCTTTGGTCGTGTCGTAGCCGATGAGCGCGCTCACGGTGTTCAAGCTGTTGAACAAGAAATGCGGATGCACCTGCGCGCGCAGCGCGTGCAGCTCGGCCTGCTGCGCGAGCAGCGCCATGGCACCCTCGCGCTCCACGGCCTCGTGCCTCCGCTCGAGCTCTGCGAGCGCGTAGTGCGACGACGCGACGAGCAAGTAGAAGAGCGCGCCCACGCCGACGAGCGCCGCTTGGGCGCGATCTACGTCCTCGACGAGGCCGCGCCAACCCGGGACGAGCGCCCACACTTCGACGAGCGCCTTCGAACACACCAAAAAAAACACGCTCCAGAGCGCGCCCGCGGCGGCATGCGCCGTGAACATCCGGTAGCCCCTCCCGCGAACGAGCGGCAGCGCGCGACAGAGGTACCAGGTCGGCAGCGTCGCCACGGCGAACGCGAGCGTCGCCGTGATCGCCAGGCACAGCGCGCCGAGCGGCGTCTCCGAGCGCAGGAGCAGGCACGGGACCACCGCGAGACAGGCCCAGAATAGCAGGTAGGCCGTGAGCGAGCGGCGTTCTGCTAGAAGCGGGTGCACGGTCCTCGGCGCAGAGCTTGGTTGGGGTTCTCGAGCCCGTCAGTTGCGGACGGTGACGCCGCCGAGCGTGCAGGTGCCCACGATGCGGAGCTTGGGGGCGTCGGCGTTGCCCTGCGTGGAGCGCGTCGCGTCATCGGCGCCGCCGAAGAGCGGCGTGACCTCGCAGTAGACCTGCCACGTGTCGGGCACGCGGATGTCGACGCCGCCCATGAGCACGCGTAAATCGAGCACGGCGCCGTCGGGCAGCATGCGCGCGTTGCGGAGATCGAGCTCGACGCCGCCGACGGTGACGTTGAGCTCGCCCCCCTTCCAGGCTTGCGACTCGACGCGGAGCTGCGCGCCGGAGAACGTGATTTGCTTGTGAAGCTCGTCCTCGGCCGTGGTTTGAGAGCCGTACTCGTGGCGGGCCGGGAGCTGCTGCTCCTGGTGCTCGGACCCTCTGCGCCGCCGTGCGGACGGCTCGTGGGGCCCCTGCCAGTCTCGGCGCGGCTGGTGGCGCAGCAAGAAGGCGAGGCCGACCAATACGAGCAGTCCGGGCCAAAGGCGCGCCGCGGGAAACGCGATGAATCCGAGGTTGCCCGCGAGGAGCACGGCGCCGAAGGCAATGAACGCGAGCGAGAAGAGCGAGCCGAGGAAGCTCCGGCGATGGAGCAAGCCGGAAATGCCCATGAACACCACGAACAGCGGCCAGAAGTCGAGCAGTCGCACGTTCGCGGGCAAGTACCCGAACTCGCGTCCGAGCAAGCCGCCACCGACGGCGATCAAGATGAGCCCCGGCAGAAGTCCAGGGTAGCGGTGCCTCGGTCTCATGGTCGTCTCTCCTATCGCACGCACAGGCCGCCGACTACGATCGTGCCTGCCACGCGCAGCTTCGGGCCACCCGGGCCGCCTTTCGTCGCGCGCTCGGCGTCGATGCCGCCGCACACGACGTTCACGTCGCAGACCACCTCCCAGTCGTTCGGCACCAGGATGTCGATGCCGCTCGCCGCCGATTGCACGTGAATCGTCGCTCCTTCCGGGCTCAAAACCGCGTCGCGCAAGTCGAGCGTGACGCCCGAGAGGACGGCGGTGATGCGCCCGCCGCGGAAGCGCCGCGCGGACACGCGGAGCTTGAGCCCCTCGAACGCCGCTCCGCGGTCGAAGCTGTCGTCGTCGGTGAAGACGGGGTGCGGATGTCCGTCGTCGCCGTCGTCGCCGTCGTCGTTCCGTTCGCTCGCGTG
>Ga0164241_10002944_pt1 | contig 17787 bp, 26 predicted proteins | sample OricomyardsoilBY_FD_108780 | JGI IMG/M metagenome (GOLD analysis project Ga0164241, IMG submission 108780) | Backyard soil microbial communities from Emeryville, California, USA - Original compost - Back yard soil (BY) | ecosystem: Environmental > Terrestrial > Soil > Unclassified | place: USA...
CCCGCGTCATGGTTGATGACGGGGTGCAGTCCGCTCATCGGGCTGGTCTGGCGAATCTTCTCCATCTTCCTCTCCTAGCCTGGTCCGCCGGTGCCGCCGCCCGCGCCGCCGGTGTTATGCCCCATCTGCACGGTGTTTGTCACCGGCGCCCCGCCGCCGGGAGCTGGCGCGCCGGGTTGCCCCGGCGCGCCCTGCCCACCACCGCCCCCGGCCTCACTGGGGGGCGCGCCAGCCTGCGCTGCCCCGGCCTGGGCCTGTAGCGCGCTCTGCTGGCGCTCGGCCATCTGATCCCGCGTCGGCACGACGGGGGAGCCCTGCAGCCCGAGGTCGTTGGCGACGTGGCGGAGGACCTCCGCCCGGCCCTCGATCCCGAGGATCTGCATGTCGATCGGGTTGGCGGTGAGCTGCAGGAACTCGAGCTGCCGCGTCCGCTCGGCCTCCTTGGCCATGACGGTCGCCGCACCCCGGACCTCGATGTTCTCGTCGCCGCGGAGCTCCAGCCCCTCGGCACCGGTGAGCATCACCATGTCGTAGAGGCTCTGCAGCGTCTGGTCGATCACGTCGATGTCGACGTTGGAGGCGACCTGCTGCAGCTGCTTGGAGGCGTTCCCCATCAGCATGGAGAGGCCCGAGGCCGTCCGCCCGGCGCCGCCCGGCGCCCCCGACCCGGTGATGTAGCGCGGGATGGCGCTGATCTCGTCGGAGATCTCCGTCATCTTCTGATAGATGCCGAGGAGCTCGGAGGCGTTGGACTGCGGCTGGTAGAACTGCACCGGCGGCAGGCTCATCTGCCCGGGCTCGTCGGCGGCGATCCACCGCTTCCAGGGGTAGAGCTCGTCGAGGTCCTCGGTCGCCGCGAAGCGGTTGCCCATGATCACGACCTGCGGGCCCGAGGCCATCGCCATGTTGTTGACCAGCGCGCGAAGTGCCGCGTTGGCGACGTCCTCGATGTCGGAGAGCATGTCCGGCAGGCCGTTGCCGACCGGGGTCCCCGGCACTTTCTCGAAGGAGCTGATGTAGAAGGGGTGCCGCGCGCGGGGAGAGGGGGTGAGCTGCACCTTCAGGATGTAGCGGCCGACGATCCAGGCCTCGACCTGGTAGTCGCGGTCCTCGTCCGGCACCTCGCCCGGGGTGAAGCCGATCTCCCGGAGCATCCGCCCCTGCACCGCGCCGTGGAAGTTGACCGCGTCGATCATGCTCGAGCGGTTGGTCGTCGGGTCCTCGCGCCCCTCGGCCAGCGCCCGGGTCGCGTCGGTCGCCTCGAGCCAGTCGCGCAGGCCCTGGTCGTACTCGCGGATGGCGCTCCGGACCGCCTCCTCGTCCCAGCCCGGCAGCCCGATCAGGTCGTTGAGGTCCTGCCGGGTCCAGCGCAGCCGGTGGATCATGTCAGAGCGGGCGATAGACGAGACGCCTGGCAGCCAGTAGATGTCGAAGGGCGAGACCCGCTCCCAGAACATCTTGGGCTTGTCGATGATCTGGGCGGCGCCCTCTACCCAGGTCACCTCCGAGCTCATCTTGACGACCGGCCCCTTGATGCAGGCGTAGGGGAAGAGCGGCAGGTCGACGAGGAACTCGGCCAGCGCCTGGTAGAACTCCCCCTCGATCAGGATGTCGTCAAGCGCGAGCTCGGACTTCTCCGCCTCGGCCACCGCCTTGTTGCGCGAGGCCTCCACAGCGGCCGCGGTCAGCTGCTGTGCCCGCTGGCGCACCATGGCCGAGTCGACCGGCTGGCCCGCCTGGGCCAGCTGCTGCGCCTCCATCGTCACCAGGTTCCTGATCCCGCCGATGATGTCGTCCGGCAGCCTGGGGTTGGGCGTGGGCCTGAGGCTCCAGGGCCGCTCGTTGTTGAAGTAGACGTCCCTGAGCAGCGCGGTCGCCCCCCGCGCCTTGGTCCCGACCACCCGGGCGTAGACCTCCGAGCCGCCGAATTTCCTTATGTCGGCGAGCTGGGCGCCGTCGTAGACCCCGTTGAAGACCCGCATGGCGGCGAGGAGGCGCGTGTCGAGCCCGGAGCTCGAGCGGTGGTTCCGCATGATTTCCCAGCGCCCCTGCACGTAGTTGCGCAGGTCGCTGTCGCGGACCTCGGAAGCCTGCCTGGATGATGCGCGCTCGTCGATGGCCCGGGCATCGGCCGCGGCCATCTCGGCCGAGCTGACCACCCTGAGCATTCCCCGGCTTTCGGCCACGCCCATCCTCGTGTTATCTGTCAGACAGGACCAGTGGCTCGGGAGCATACCGCGCATGGACGCGCTCAGCCAGATGAATGTTGTCGACTATCGGGCCTCGCTCGCCGCCGACCTCGCCGCCGACCTCTATGACCAGGAGACGGTATTCAGGAATCATGGACTGTCGCTCGAGGCAGGAAAGGCGCTCCTCGCCCAGCCCTGGTTCGAGGCGATGGTCGCGCAGGCGCGGCGGGACTGGGGCGCGCTCGACAACGTTCGCGACCGGATCAGGACCAAGGCCCAGATCGCGCTCGAGGACTCGATCCCGACGGTCTATGGTCTCATCCACGACAAGACGACCCCCGGGGCCGCCCGGGTCGCCGCCTTCAAGGAGATGAAGGAGATCGCCGGCATGGGCGCGAAGGAGGAGGGCAGCGGGGGCCCGGCGTTCATCCCGATCCAGATCTTCCTCGACGGCAGCGCCAGCGCACCTGTCACCATCCGGCCGCAGCGCGACTACCCCGGGGGTAACGCCGAGGACGCCGAGCTGGGTGATGAGGAGGATGCCGGCGCCATCCCCGACCCGGTGCTGGTGGCGCGCGCGGCGCGGCACGCAGCGCAGGCGGGCGACGAGGAGCCGTGCTTTGTCCTGGGGATGGAGCAGCTCTGATGCGCCGCGAGCCCGGGGAAATCCGCGTCGGCGACGTCATCGAGCTCAAGGACCGGCCGGAGGCGGCCGGCGTCATCACCAACCTCTTCGCCGGCCAGCTCGAGCTCGACGAGTGCATCGTCGGCGACCCTGAGGTCACGGCCATCATCGTGCAGCAGTCGGACGGGTTCTTCGCCGTCTGGGAGCCGTCCGAGCTGAGCGACTTTCTCGTCACCTTCCGCAGGAGGAGCAACTGATGGTCATCGTGCAACGCAAGCCCGACGAGGGCATCGTCGCCGAGCTCGAGGCCCTGCTGGTCCAGGCCAGGTCCGGCGAGCTCTACGGCTTCACCATCCTCGGCGAGCTCACCGGCGGGCGCATCCACACCTTCCACTCCTCGACCGACAGCGTGCAGACGCTCGGGCACCTGGCGCGGATGATGGCGACCGCCAACACCGCGCTCGACGACGCCGTCGAGCCCCGGACCGGGTCGCGGTAGGTCGCGCGCGGGAGAATGCAGTACGTCCCCTCGCCGACGGTTCGCGAGTTCATGCTCAGCGAGGCCCTGGTCAAATGCATCGTCGGCCCGCTCGGCTCGGGCAAGTCGATGGGCTGCATCATCGAGCTCTTCAGGCGGATGTGCGAGCAGGCTCCCGACGCCCGCGGGGTGCGCCCCACCCGCTTCGCCGTCGTCCGCAACACCTTCGCCCAGATTCGCGACACGACGCTGGCCGACATCACCGAGTACTTCGGGGCCTACTTCACCTGGAAGGCCTCCGCCTCCACCATCCAGTGGGATTTCGCCCTCCCCGACAAGACCCGTGTCCGCTCGGACTGGCTGCTCATGCCGCTCGAGCGGCCGGAGGACTCCCGCAAGCTGCTCTCGCTGAACCTGACGGCGGCCTGGGTCGAGGAGTGCCGCGAGGTGGAGTACTCGATTGTCAGCGCGCTCCGTGGCCGCATCGGACGCTTTCCCTCCCCGACCCGGGTCAAGCCCAGCTGGCAGGCGGTCATCATGAGCTCGAACCCGTGGTCGGAGGGATCTGAGTACTACACCAACTTCGTTGTCGCGAAGCCCGACGGCGGCCCCGGCGGCTGGGACCTCTTCCGCCAGCCCGGGGGTCTCACGCCCGAGGCCGAGAACGTCGAGAACCTGCCTGCGGGGTACTACGAGCGGTTGATGCACGGCGCCTCGATGGAGTTCATCAAGGTGCACGTCCACGGCCTCTGGGGCGATGACCTTTTCGGCCGGGCCGTGTTCCAGGCCTCGTTCAAGCCTGACTGGCACCTCACCTCGCGCGACCTGGCGGGATCCGTCAACGTCCTGCGCCCCGTGCTCGTCGGCCTCGATTTCGGCCGCCAGCCCGCCGCCGTCATCACCCAGGAAGAGATCATGGGCAGCGTGCTGGCGCTCGAGGAGGTCGTCGCCAGCGACCAGGGGCTCATCGGCTTCCTCGAGGGGCTCCTGCTGCCGGTGCTTCGCGAGCGTTATGCTGCTTGCAGGATTTTCGTCGTCGGCGACCCGGCGGGCGTGGCCCGCTCGGGCCTGCGCGAGGAGTCGGCCTTCTCGATCCTCGAGGAGTACGGCCTCTCCGCGATCCCTGCTCCCACCAACGACGTGCTGCCCAGGCTGCAGGCGGTCGAGAAGCTCTTGTTGAAGTCGGTGGGCGGCAAGCCCGGGCTGGTCGTGGCGCGGGGGCGGTGCCCGGTGCTCAGCGAGGGGTTCCTCAGGGGGTATCGCTACCGCAAGCGGCGCGACGGCTCACTCACGCCCGAGCCCGACAAGAACGAGTTCTCCCATCCGCATGACGCGATGCAGTACGCCGCGCTCGGGCACCAGTCCCCGGTCGTGGGCCGGCGCATCGAGTGGCGAGTGGGGCTGAACCGGGTCCAGCGCAGGCCGAAATTCAGTGCGAGAGCGTGGACGTGATGGGCTAGTGCCTGGCGGGGCTCGGGCTGGTTTCCGCGAGCTCCCTGGCCCTGGCGGCGAAGTGGGTCTTGATCTGGCGGTCGAGGGCGTCGAGGCGCTCCTCCCGCTCCTGCTTCTCGCGCCAGTAGCGGGTGAGGACGTGCGCGAGCCTGATCCACCAGAGCCCGCAGACCGACCAGACCGCAAGCAGGACCGCGAGCGAGAGGGCTGGCGCCGGGGGGAGCTCAGGCATCGGGGTCTTCGCGATTTTTCAACCCGTCCCCGGAGGGGACGGCGGGGATGTTATTGAAGCCGGCGAGGGTGCGGAACGCGAGCTGCATCAGGCCGACGTCCTGGGTGATCATGGCGTGCTCGGCGGCGGTCAGCGCGGCGTTGACCACCATGATGAAGTCGGCGACCGCCGGGTCCTGCGAGCCGGGGTTGCGAGGGGCCTGGTAGTGGTACCAGGGGGGTAGAATCTGCTCGCGGACGCGACGGGTCTGCTGCGGGAGCGCGATCCCCAGGGGGACCTGGAGGGAGGCGGGGGAGGGGGCGGGCTCGGGTGCAGGCGAGCCATTCGTGTGGTGGTCGCGAGGGGCGGTCGGGGTGGTGTCGGCGATGAGAGACGTGAAGGGGGGCTTTGGGGTCCTGGTCTGCTGGTTGGTGCGTCTGGGCATGGGGGGCTCCTGTTCGGGTGTTTTATAACAGCTAACGTTTGATTGGAGAAGGGGGGAATTTTGGAGTTACCCGGGGGTAAGTGTTAGCGGACAGCTAATGGTTGGAAAAACCTGGGGTAGTTGTGGCGGGGCCCAGAGCAGACCGACCCGAAGGCGATGGCCAGTCCAACCCGGCCCCCCGTCCCCCGAGGCAGGGGGGAGGGGAGAGGTGTAGGGGAGAGAAGGCCGCCCGGAGGGGTGGGCCAGCCGGGAAGGCCACCCTACGGGAGAGACTGACATGGCTACCACGACCAAGACCAAGACCGATCCGATGGCCGTCCTCGCGGACGCCGTGGCACGCGCCAAGGTGAAGGCCGACTTCGACATGCGGGCCTTTATGATCGAGAGCCTGCCGGCGGCGAGCTTCACCAAGGCCGAGACCGACGAGAAGCTCAAGCCCTACATGGTCGAGCGCGGCGACGCGGCCCGCCTCGCCTCGGCGCGGCGCGTGCTGATCCTCGGCGGCAAGGCGCTGACGCAGGCCGACGAGAAGGGGAAGGAGATCTTCGCCGAGGGCGGGTGGACCGGCAACTGGCAGCACCTCGCGAACGCGGTCGCCGACGCGATGATCGACGGCGCGAAGCTTGACGCCGCGGTCGTGGCGGTCCGGGCCAAGCGGGTCAAGGCCGGCGTGCAGGCGATCGCCAAGGCGAAGGGGTCGAGCCTCGCCCGGGCGATGGAAGAGCTCATCGCGGACCTCGGGCTTGACAAGAAGGCCGCGACCGAGTTCCGGGCCAACCTCAACGCCCTGCGGAAGCACTTCTAGGGGGCCAGGAGAAGGGACGGGGGGCAACCCCCGTCCCGACTAAATCCTATTTATCACGTTTTTCCGGCCCAGTTTTTGGGGTCGGTCTATGCTCGTTTCACGAGTTATATTATGGTATAAAGGCGCGCACTCATAATTGTATATGATAGTTTTTGCTTCTCCTTGTTACGACTGGTGCAAGCCACCACTCCGCTCGGGCCTGCCACCATCCCATTTTTAAACCTGTTGGTGGGACTTCTCAAGTCCCATCCGTGAGAATGCTAGTGTGGCTACCTGATGAGAAGTCCTACCAAGGACAAACCTAGGGATGATATTATGGCTATAGATTCAACCTCTGGCTGCATTTTGGGCAGGCGAATGGCAAGCGAATGGCAGCATTTCTGCCACCATTTTCGTGGTGACGCGATCGAAAAAACGCTTATCTATCTATCTCTTACCAATAATATATTTATATGGTGGCTCTGCTGCCACGGTTTCCCAAAAACATACACGCGCGCCCGCGCATGTGCATACGCGCGTACGCGCGCGCGCGCCCGTCGCGCGCGCGCGCACATGTGGATATATTTGGGCGCAAGTGGCGCCAGCACGGCACCACGCCCTGCCGACCTACCCAGGGTAACTCGCGCACTCACCAGTTGCGCGACCCAGTTCTTATATTGACACCACGACGGCCTATGACACTATGCCCCAACAACCCACTGCCACATGGAGCAACCGATGAAATCCTTCAACCCGATGCAGCCCCATAACCCGAGGGAGCTCTATCGCAACGAACCGCATCGCAGAAAGCGATCGCTGATCCAGGAGTCCGGCCGAACCGAGCCGGTCATCACTATCCAGACCGTGGTCACGATGTCGCTGCACGACGACGTCGAGCGCATCTGTGCCGAGCAGCAGGTCAGCAAGTCTGCCTTCACTCGCGAGCTCCTCCGCGTGGTCGTTGCCCGATGGAAGGCGAGCAAGGGGATCGCGTCCTGATGCCGACCCCTCGACGCACCAACTACACCATCAGCTTCCGCATGCGGGAGCCCTGGTTCGACGCCCTCCGCAACTACGGCAACGAGCGCGTCGGACTGGAGAATGTCGCGATGCTCGTCCACAAGCTCCTGACCGACGCGATCAGGTCGCACGGGATCGACCCGCACGACCCCTTTCTCTACCGGCGCCGCCCCAACAACAAGGTGAAGGCCAACCGCTACCATCCCGGCCAGGAATGGAAGCACGTCACCATGGGGGTGCAGGCCGAACTCGTGCACGCCATCGAGGTCGTCGCCTACGAGAAGTTCGGCGTCTCCGGATCACGCGCGACCGCCGTCCACAACATCCTCGTGGACCTTCTCAAGTCTCGCGGGTTCGACCCCTACGACGACCTCTACCGGTCGCGGACCATCGTCGATGCTCCGCTGATCGACTACGACCCCGGCAACCCCGGGCCTTTCCCGACTACCACCAGCACCGAAAGGACCACCACACCATGAAGCTCCCGACCATCACCATTCTCAATCGCGACCACCACAGCAAGGCGACCAGGCCTCTCGCCATCCTCGACTCGCCGGCCGAGGCCCGCGCCATTGCCCTCTCGCTCACCTCGATCGCCGACGCGCGCGAGCACGTCCTCGCCCACATCGCCACCCTCGAGGCGCGCATCGCCGCCGACCAGGCCGAGGTCGACCGCCTCGCTGGCCTCCTCGCCGCCACCTGCGCCCATCGCCCCCCGATGAGCCACATCACCAACCCGGACGATGCCGGCACCGGCAAGGGCAAGGCCGCGCACTCACCGCACCTGACGCCCATCCCCTCGCCTGCCGAGACCACCAAGGCCCGGGCCACCGTGATGGCCAGCTCGCGCCGGATCACGAGGCTGGGCCTTGCCTGACATGCCCTCGCCTCTCGCGGTGACGGTTACGGCGGCGCGCCATGTCCTCATCGGGCCGGACGCCGATGGGGCGACACATGACGCCCGCAACGGGCCGGACCCCGACGGGGTGCAGATCATCAGCTGGGAAAACGCCCTCCTCCTCGGGACGGTGGACTGCGACCGTTACGGGCTCTTCACCGAGAGCCTGGAGCTCGCGACCATGGTCTGGGTCCGCTCGCAGTCCCGCCTGAAAGCGAAAAGGCTCCCGGCGCGCCGGCTGGTCATCGTCTACGACGGTGTCAACCACCACGGCTCCTACGCCCTGGCCTGGCTGGGCCGAGACCCCGGGACGCAAGCCCGCACGGGCTGGTGGCTCATCGTCGACTGGCAGGACCTCCGCATCCTCTGACCGCCACCTTCTTTCTACCCCCGGGGTAAACCCGCCCCGGGGCCACACCGACCAAGGGACACCACACCACCATGGCAAAGACAAAACTCACCTCGCGAACCCCGCGGGCGGCGTCGCGCGAGACGCTCTCGCGGATCGCCTCCGACATCGTCGGCATCATGAAGCCCTTCGTCGAGGCAGGAAGCCGTCGCGACCGGGCGACCGCCGACCTCGCCAGCTCGGGCGAGGCCTCCATCCGTGCCATGACCTCGCGCCTGCACGGCATCAACGTCACCCTCGACGACGACGACATCACCGACATCGCCTCCGAGATCGTCGAGGGCCTCGGCTACGAGGGCAAGTCCGCCGTCGTCCGCCGGTCCGAGTACAAGACCCTCATCGAGACCCGCCAGAAGCTCCCGGGCCTGCTCGCGGGGATCGACAAGCTCAGCGCCCAGGTCAAGCAACGCGACCCGTCCGCCGCCTTCAACATCCGCCAGCATGTCCTCTCCGCTGCCCGGATGGCGCGGCGGGACGCCGACAAGACCACCGCCGAGATCATGTCCGACCTCAGGGCCCGGGTCCTCAAGCCCGAGCCGACCGACCAGAGCCGGGCGAGCGCACTCATCGAGAAACTCTCCGAGGCAAAGGCCTTCAGGGTGACCGTGGGCGACGAGACCATGCTCGACGACGATGCCGGCAAGCTCCTCGCCGGGCTCGAGGTCATCGCCGCCGGCGGCCGGCCCTCGGTCATGGTCGGCGAGATCGACACGAGCACCCTCCCCGAGGTCCAGGCTCTGCGAAAAACCAACGCCTCGCTCAGGGCCCGGGTCAGGGCCCTCGAGGCTACCCTCGCCGGCAATGCCCCCGCAGAGCCCGCCGGAGGCCTCCAGGACGGCAATGAGCCCGAGAGGCTACCCACCCACCCGGGAGACGGAGACGGGGCTCCTGTAGCCACAGGATCGCCGCTGGAGGGCATCGTGGACGAGCCCGAGCCCCTCGACGACGACACCCAGCCGGGCGAGGTCATCGCGAGCGGGGAGGACGCCGCCGAGGATACTACCGGCAGCCGGGCCACCTCCATCAGCGAGAGCCTGACCGGGATGAGCTTCGACGAGCTCATCGACATCACCACGCCGCTCGCGAAGACCCCGAGAAAATGACCACCACCGCACCACCGGAGAAGGAGAACCACCGATGACACCTGACGAGACCGGCCAGCAAGGGGAGGAGGGGCGCTTGCCCCTCCCCGAGCCGCTGCCGCCCCACGCCCGCGCGCGTGGCGCCCGGGACAAGTCCGGGCGCACCCTCGTGGCGAGGAACGTGCTCAACTACCAGAAGTCCAAGGCCGTCGACCGGGCGCTCGCGCCCCTGCTCGCGCCCGTCGCCGGACAGCCCGGCTACGTCGAGTATGTCCTGCCCATCGCCGACGACGCGGGCGCGGCGGCCCGGCTGACCGCCGAGCTCGGCTTCGAGATCACCGCCGCCAACGTGGCGGCCATACGCGCCAGCGAGTATGGCCGGCTGCCGCGCAAGGTGCCGGTCGAGAGCAGCGACCGCGACGCGCTCGGGCGCCTCGTCGTCAGCGTCGCCGCGCTCGAAGCAGCCGTCGCCGAGCTCAGGGGCGCGCTCGGGGAGACCCGTCCGCTCTACGAGCGGGTCAACCACCTCGAGGAGCGGCTGGGCGCACTCATCGAGCTCGTGGAAAAGTCCGTCGTGCCGGACCCTGACGGGACCATCGGCAGGCTGCGCCAGAAATACAGGGTCACCCGGAAATGAACGCTCGCGTAATCAGGCATCCATCCTCCGCGGCGCTGGCCGCCAAACACGCCCGTCGGGTGCAGCCGACGCCGGTCGCGCGGCCGGCAGCTCCCCCTGCGAAGGCTCTGCCCCCGGAGAGGGGGACGCTGCCCTCGAACCTGGACGACAGCGAGGTCGAGGCCCGCGTGCTGATCAACGCCCGGCTGCGCGACTACATCCGCTCCGGGGGCCGCATGCAGGCGCTTGCCCTGCGCTCGGGGATCTCGCTCGCGACGATCCAGCGGCTCGCCTACTTCGAGACCGCCCACCCGCGCGCGACCACCCTCTTCAGCGTGGCGCGCGCCCTCGGCATCGAGGTCATCTTCCGATGAGCGTGGCCGGCGACGAGGATCTCGATGCCCCCGCGTCGCCGGCTACCCGCGCGGCGGCGCACGCAGCGCTCGACCCGCTCTGGGCCAACCGCCTGTGGACCCCGGAGGGATGGGTGCTCAACGCGACGGACCAGACCCTGCTCCTCGCCAGGTCGCGGGCCTACCAGCTTCTTGCCGAGGAGCTCGGGCTGCCTGAGACCGAGGTGCACCTCTCGCTCGCGACCGAGCGGGTGGCGCGCCTGATCCCTGCCGCGGTCGAGCGCATCAGGGACCGGCTGGCGCATCGCTCCCGGATGGAGATCGCCCGCGACTTCCGCGAGCGGGGCCGGGAGATCCACGCCACCCGCCGGGGCGACAACCCCTGGCATCGCGAGTGAGCCAGCCCCTCCGGGGGCTGGAAGCTACCCGAGGCCCGGGCCTACCCCGGGTAGGCCCGGGCGAGGCCCTCGACTCTGTCGAGGGCCAGATGTAATCTGTAAGCTAACACCACACCACCAAGGAAAATACCCGATGATCATCAGCCACTTCCTTCGCAACTTCGAGGCGCTGTTCATCTCCCGGGTCTCGCTCGAGCTCATCTCCGGTCCCGGGGTGGGCAAGTCGAGCTCGATCCATCAGGGGGCAGGCGCGCTCTCACGACGGCTCAAGGCCCCGGTCGGGGTCATGACCATGATCTGCTCCGGCCTCGACCCGGCCGACGTGCGCGGGTTCCTCTTCCCGCTCAAGGGCGAGTCGGGCGAGCTCATGGCCCGCTTCACCCGGCCGAGCGTCTTCCCCTCGCCCTGGAACGTCGACGTCTACGTCGACGGGGCTCGCGTGCCCGACTACGACGGCGAGCTGCCGCAGCACGGCATCGTCTTCTTCGACGAGTTCGGCCAGGCCGACAACGAGGTGAAGAAGCCCCTCGGCCAGCTCATCCTCGACCACCACATCGGCGAGTACCGGCTGCCCGAGGGCTGGGTGACCTGGATGGCATCAAACCGGGTGCAGGACCGCTCGGGCGTCGTGAAGGAGCTCATGTTCCTGCAGAACCGCCGGATGCAGATCGCGATCGAGCCCAGCTACGAGGCCTGGGAGGACTGGGCGATGCGGCAGGGGATCCACCCCCTCGTCGTCAGCTTCGCCAAGCGGCAGCCGAGCTACGTCTTCCGCGAGGAGGTGCCCAAGGAGCCGGGCCCCTTCTGCACGCCGCGCTCGCTCGTGCTCTGCGGGCAGACGCTCCTCTCGCTCAGGCGGGACGAGCACGGCACCACGCGCCTGCCCGACGACCACATCGCCACCGAGGTGGTGCAGGGTTGGCTCGGCGACGGCACGATGCCGGTCTTCATGTCCCACATCCGCCTCGCCAACGACCTGCCGGAGATCGACGACGTCGCGAAGAACCCCAAGACGCTCAAGGTCCCCGAGCGGGTGGATGCCCAGTACGTCATGGCCATGACGCTGGCGCACCACATCACCAAGAAGACTGCGGGGGCATTCATCACCTACATCAACCGCTTCGACAAGGAGCTTCAGATCCTCTTCGCGACCAACGCGGTCAGGCGGGGGCCGGACGTCCTCAACGTGCCCGAGTTCAAGACCTGGATCAGCGTGAACAAGGACCTCGCGCTGATCGCGTTCGGGTGATGGCCGGCTTCCCGTCCGACCTCAGGCGGGTGCTCCGTCCACCCGCCCGGTCGAGGGCCATCTTCAGGGCGATGCAGGATGGCCCGGACGAGTTCAGCGTCGGCTACTCGACGCCGAGCCGCGAGATCGCGACCTTCGTCCTCATCCTCGCCCGCCACAGGATCGAGGCGGGCGGGGGCGACCCATTGCGGCTCGAGCTCGAGTCGCGAGTCGACAGGTGGGTCGACGACGCGAACGTGATCCGGCGGGACGAGACCTGGTCGCTCTGCTGGGTGGACCGGGTGGAGCACCCGGTCACCGGCAGGAAGCGGCGCTTCCAGTTGATGGTCGACTGGAGAAACATGGAGATTATCGAATGAAAAAAGTGAATGAAATCAAGACCGACCTCGACACTACCCTCGCCATGATGGCGGCTAGGATCGACGACATCATGAACAAGGGGGTGGCCATGGGCAGCCTTCGCGAGTGGGAGTTCCTCCTCGTGATGGTTGGCGAGGGGGGCGACACGATCCGGGCGATCGGGACGCTCGGCCCCAGCGAGCAGAAAGCCCTCTTCACCCAGCTGCTCAAGGACCTCGAGGGCTACGACGAGAGCGAAGGGGAGGTGATCCAATGATCATCGAGCTCAACGGAACCGGGAACGCGAGCTTCGGCGAGCGTGCGAGGAAGCTAATTGCCGAAGGACGGGTACCTGAGGGCGAGGAGCTGGTCTGGACCAGAGGTGGGGTGCCGGTAGGCACCAAGGCCTTCTCGGCCGCCCTGTGGGCAAATACACAGGTCATCGAGGCTGCTGATGGCAAAGGGATGAAGTTTCGCGCTATCGACCCCGCTAAGCCGCATGTGAGGTTAGGCCCATGATCCCCGCCATCCTCGTCCGCGTCGGGCTCCTCGCGATGCTCGGCTGCGCACTCATGGCGCCGCCGGCCCGGCCCGACACCATCACGAGCCGGGACGACGAGGCCTTCCTCGAGGCCCTGCGCGAGGCCTACGGGCCGAAGCCCGGAGACGCCGTCCGCCACTACGATGGCAACTCGACTGCGGCCAAGCGCGTCGGGCCTGGCTACTGGAGCGCCGAGGTGCTCCGGAGCAACTCGTGCTGCTCGCCTATCCCCGACCGCCGGGATGACGCCCCTGCCGTCGTCATCGGGATTTACCCCGAGGGTAGTAGCGGCATCGACATCGAGATTGGCGAGCCGGGGGGTTACGACCCCTGGCCCCATATGCCGCCACGCTAGGCGGTCCCGGTCGGGGCGGACACGCCCCTGCCACCACACCACAAACCTCTGAAAGAAAGAGAGACAATGGACGACAACATGCACGATCGCGACGTTCGCACGGCCTTCGCGAAGTTCCTCGCCGAGCTGACGGACGAGAACGGCGTCAACGCCGAGAAGTCGAGCAGGACCTACGCCAAGCGCGAGGTCGACATCGCGCGCGACGGCAAGAAGATCATCCTCCCCAACGACCCGCAGCCGATGGCGGAGGAGACGGCGGTCGAGGTCCTCAACCGCAAGATCGAGGAGAAGAACACCATCCTCGACATCCAGGAGCGCTTCGAGGCGCACCCCCTCGAGGCGCTGGTGGCCTTCAACCTCGCGATGAAGGAGCTCTACGGCTGGGCCTCGCCGGTGGCGACGCCGAGCTTCTGGGGCCCCCAGCCGCCGGCGATGATGACCATCCAGACCGACGTCGACGAGTGGGTCCAGGTGCCCTTCGGCTCCTTCAAGGTGCCGGGCATCTCCGAGCGCATCCAGACGAGCGTCGTCCGTGACCGCAAGTTCGGGCGCATCCTCGTGGTGCACGGCAAGGCGACCAAGCGCGAGCAGCATGTCCTCATGGAGCTCGCGGCCGAGACCAGGCGCATCCTCAGGGAGAAGTCCATCTACCGGGGCAAGGCGCTGCAGATCGACGTCGACGAGAAGGGGGAGATCGACCTCACGAACCCGCCGAAGTTCCTCGACTTCTCGGGCGTCGACGTGGACGAGCTCATCGTCAACAGGGGGGTGCAGGACGAGCTGGACACCAACATTTTCGGGCCGATCCTGCACACTGCCCGGGCGCGGCGGATCGGCTTCCCCCTCAAGCGGGGCATCCTGCTCGAGGGTCCCTTCGGTGTCGGCAAGTCGATGACGGCGAGGTTCACCGCCAAGGCCTGCGTCGACAACGGCTGGACCTTCCTGATGGTGGAGCGGGGCACGGCGCTGAAGGAGGCGCTGCTCTTCGCCCAGCGCTACCAGCCGGCGGTGGTCTTCTGCGAGGACATCGACCGGACGACGACCAACCGGACCGACGGCGCCAACGACCTGCTGAACACGATCAGCGGGATCGTCTCCTCCGACAGCGAGATCATGGTGGTGCTCACCACCAACTACGTCGAGCAGATCAACCAGGCCATGCTTCGGCCGGGGCGGCTCGATGCGGTGATCTCGATCGAGGCGCCGGACGCCGAGTCGGTGAAGCGGCTGGTGGTCGCCTACGCCCGGGGCATGCTGGCCGAGGGCGAGGACCTGACGGAGGTGGGTGAGACCCTCGCGGGCCAGATCCCGGCGATGATCCGCGAGGTCGTCGAGCGCTCCAAGATGGGCATGCTGGTGTCGGGCAAGGACACCATCTCGTCGCAGAACCTGCTGACTGCGGCGAGGGGCATGGCCAACCACCGGCGGCTGCTCGAGAAGAAGGCCCCCGAGCCGACGCCGGCGGAGAAGCTCGCGCGCGCACTCAGGGAGGTGCTCGAGCTCCAGCCGCGCGACCCGGGCGTCGACGACGAGATGATCACCCTGCTCAAGGCGATCCTCGAGAACGTGGCCTGATGCCCGAGCCACACGCCGTCATCGTCGTGCACATCCTCTGGCGCATCGCCTGGACGGATTCGGACGGCGTGCGGCACCACCGGACCTATGCCACCGAGCGGGAAGCCGTGACGCGGCTGATCAGGCTCTTCAAGGGGCTGGGGTCCGAGGCCGAGCTGACCTGGCAGCGCGAGGAGGTCAAGGTCCTCGCGCTGCCTGCGCTGGCTCGGAGCTGAAAATGATCCGGGGCGGAGGGTTACCTCCGCCCCGGCCACCTGAAGCTTCCACCACACCACATGGTTCTGGAAGATCCTCAGCAGGATAGCTCAGTAACCATGTGGTTTCAAGCTTGTCGCGAGGAAACCGAATGCCTCCTGTCCCCCTGCCTTCTCCCTCCTACCAGCTCTGGAAGCCCCGAGAGCGTATCGGCCCGGTCGTGCTTTCCAAGAACTACTACATGCCGCCGCCCGGGATCTCGGTGAGCGGCTTCGCGCTGCGGATCATCCAGCCTACCTCTCCCACCACCTCTCGCTCCAGTCAGAGCGACATCAGACTCGTCGTGCCGGCTGGCCTGGTGCAGCTGCTGAAGCTGGATCTGCCGATCATGAAGGAGGCCGGCGGCGCACTGGCGCATGCCCAGATGCTTGCCCGGCCGACCGACAGGCATGGCACCATCGACATCAACCGCATCGGCTCGATGCGGGATCTCGCCGAGACGGTCAGCGGGGTTCGCGGCCGGGTCTGGGCCATCCGGCTGAACGGCGAGCAGCGGGACATCTTCTACCAGGACATCCTGTCCCGCCTCGCCGCCATCCACGACCCGGTCGGGCGGGCAGCGGCAATCGTCGACATCTTCCCGGGGGTTCCCGCCACCAACCGGGGCACCACGAACAGCCTGCTCGCGACCTTGCCGGTGGCGGCCGACCGGCTGATCAGGGCGATGACCTGGCCCGCCTACATCGACAAGCGGCCGGGCAAGAACAACCCGGTCAGCTTCTACAACATCATGCGGGAGTTCTTCCCGGTGATCACCGAGGAGAGGCTGGTCCAGTTCTACCACCTCGATGCCCGCGCAGTCAGGCTCGCGACCAAGGTCAATCGCGGGTTCGACCTCATCGCCCTTGCCTCGGCGCTGATCTGGGTAGGCGAGGTCGTGAAGCTGGGGGTGAAGAGGGACTTCCACCTCGCCGGCATCGGCGCTCATGAGCTCACCATCGTGGTGGATGGGCTGAGGGCGATGGTCGACGGCCGGACCTACGGCTTCACCGAGGTGACCGACACCTCGCTCGACGCCTACCACAGGGAGTGCCTCAGCGCGGCGATCGACCGGCTGACGGCCTACCGCAAGCGGCTCAACAAGCGTGTGGAGTCAGAGGGATAACCCCGGGTAACCCAAGAAGGAGAAGACATGGACGAGTTCAATGAGGCGATCCGGGCGAGCGCGATGCTCGTCTCCTACCGCACGAGCGCGTGGTCCGCGCGGATCAAGGACCCGGCCGCGGCCAAGGCGGCCGCGCAGGCGCTCGGCATCACCACCTCGGCGCTCAGCACCAGCAAGAACCTGATGGACGGCGCCGACACGCGGCTCAGGGCCGTCGTCAGCGCCCAGGAGGCGGGCCGGATGATCCATGCGCAGTTCACCCTGCCCTGGACCACCGACAGCGGGTCGCGGGGCCCCAGGATGCTCCCGACGACCTCCTGGCTCCCCTACATGAAGAAGATCGCCGGCGCCAAGACGGTCTACGACAAGGCGCTGGCCGACTTCCTCAGCCACTACGAGGCGGACCGGGACGCGGCGCAGGCGCGGATCAACATGGTCGGCGACCCGCTGCACGTCTACCCGCCCCCCGAAAAGATCGAGGGGTTCTTCACCATCGCGATCGACTTCTCGCCCATCCCGGCGGGGACCCACTTCCGCGGGCTGCCGGACCAGTTCCGCGAGCAGCTCGAGGCGGCCTACGAGGGCAAGATGCGGACGCGCATGGCCGGCGCCATGTCGGACGCCTTCGCCCGGGCGCGCGACGCGGTCGAGAATCTGGCCGAGCGCCTGGAGCAGCCCGAGCCCACCTTCAAGTCGGCGGCGGTCGAGAACGTGCGCGAGCTCGCTCCCATGCTCAGGGCTTGGAACCTCGGGAACGACGAGGACCTCGCCTCCCTCGCCTCCCAGGTCGAGAAGCTCGTCGATGGCGAGGACATGAAGAGCCTCAAGGCGAGCGAGGACACGCGGCGCCTCGTGGCGCGGGAGGGGCGGGCGATCGTCGCCTGGATCGACGGGCTGGGGGTGATCCAGCCATGAAGCGGAACCCCGTCGTCACCGTCCGCCTCCGCATGCGCTTCATCGCCAATCACGACGAGGCAGTCGAGCGGGTCGCGACCCAGCTCGAGAACATCGCCAAGGGCCTCCGGGCCCGGAGGCCAGAGCTGATGCTGCGCCGGCTGCCGGTCGACGCAGTCTGCGAGCCGTCGGCCGACGCCCAGCACTGGATCGGCGAGGTCGACTTTCACTGGAGGGGAGGAGCATGACCGAGAACGTTGTCCCACTGACCCTGTGCCCGCACTGCGGCTATCCCATCGACCGGGCGAGCTCGACGAAGGGCTCGGCTAACGCCCCGAGGCCTGGCGACCTGTCCATCTGCCTCGCCTGCGCCGGGATCCTCATCTTCGGCGACGACCTTCGCAGCCGTGCGCTCAACGACAGCGAGCTCGCGGAGCTCGATCCTCGCGACCGCATGCTGGTCGACACGATCAGGGAGGTGGTCGACCGCTTCAGGGGAAAGACCACCGGTGAG
>Ga0164241_10002945_pt1 | contig 17783 bp, 23 predicted proteins | sample OricomyardsoilBY_FD_108780 | JGI IMG/M metagenome (GOLD analysis project Ga0164241, IMG submission 108780) | Backyard soil microbial communities from Emeryville, California, USA - Original compost - Back yard soil (BY) | ecosystem: Environmental > Terrestrial > Soil > Unclassified | place: USA...
CCCACGCCCCATTCGGCGCCTCCGGTGAAGCACAGCTCGCCGGCTCCGGTTCCGACCGTCATCGACGCGGGGCTGTGACATGAGGAGGCTTCTGGTAATTCTCACCGCCGTAGCCCTCCTTGGTTCATGCGCATCTCACATGGATCAGGAGCCTCCTCACCACGTTTCACCCACCACCTCCAGGGCCGATCGGGCGCATGTGTTGGAGGGAAAGCAACTGAAGCATAAGCCAGTGGAGCCTGGAAAGCTCTGCGCGAGTTCTCTCGGCTGCGCTTTGGTAATCCCCGTCGAGCTGACCGGGAATGAGCTTACTCCTCCGGCTGACCCACAGGTCCTGGGGTGGTGGGGTTCAAAGGTGAACGCTAAGAAGGGAACCACTCTTCTCATCGGTCACACTGTTCACACTGGTGGCGGGTTCCTGAATGATCTCGACCAGAAGGCCTTAGTGGGGTCCTCTGTGCGGGTTTCAGGGCACGTATACCATGTGGTGAGTAATAGGGTCATCAGCAAGCTGAAACTGTCTCAGATCGCGCCTGAGCTCTTCTCACAGGCCGGTCCCAACAAGTTGGTGGTTGTCACCTGTGAAGGATACGACCCAGCAACCGGTCACTATCATAACAACACTGTGGTGGTGGCTAAGTAGGAGGCCCTATCTCCCTGTGGGGGACACTTTGGCGGGAATATTCCCCATAAAGTGTCCCTCACATGGGTCTGCTTTTTTGTGGAACGATCTTGGGGAAGAGCTTAGGTCCGCGAATTTTAGGACGTTTCGCAAAAAATTCTCCGCACTCCACGAAAAAACGGCAGGCTCAAAAGTGGGTTTTGGGTAAAGAAAACTACCTAAATTCACGCTCATTACACAATTACACACTTTTATACTACCTTTAGAGTAGTAGTAGTAAAAAAGAGGGTATAAAAATACGGTGGCCAAAGGGGGGTCGAAAAAACGGGGAATTGTGTAACGGCACGATTTACATGCTTTAGAGTAGAGAACAACACACATCACTACCATTGGAGAACCAACATGACCGTAATCATGACCTTCGTCGGAACGCTCGTGTTCATGTTCAGCTGGTTCACCGTAGGCTACAAAGCTGCGGTGAAGCGCCTGTTCATGTTCATTGCTACCGGCGTGCTCATCGACTGCTGCATCATCGCCGTCGCCATATTCGTGGCTGTCGCGCTCTCAAACTAAACTCAAAGCCCTTGTTACCCATACAAGGGCCTAGGGTTTTGGAAAGGATTGACATGAAAGTGTATCACTTTTGCGACTGGGACGAGTGGTATGATCTACCAGCTTCAACCGCCACGCTCAAGAAACGGTCTCGCTGCAAGGAGTGTGGTCAAGTCTGGCAGACCACATACTTATTCAACGGTACTGAGCGCGTTCGCGTTCATCGTTGGATGCCTAACATCCGATTGATGGTGTGGCGTCACAAGGAGCGAAAGCTTTTTAAGTGACCTTTCAGCTGTACGATCACCAGAATGAAGCAATAGCTAAGCTTCATACTGGTAGCGTCCTAGTCGGCGATGTTGGATCCGGTAAGTCGATTGTAGCTTTGGCTTACGCCCAACTACGACATCCGGACAAAAAGATCGTCGTCATCACGACCGCAAAGAAACGTGATAGTGGTGAGTGGTTTGCCGATGCGATGAAGATGTCGCTACGGTCTGAGCTACACGTGGATAGCTGGAACAACATCAAGCAGTACGTCGAATGGGATGCGTTCTTCATATTCGACGAGCAACGAGTTGTTGGATCAGGAGCATGGGTTGATGCGTTTCTAGAGATCTGTAAACGTGTCGATTGGATTCTTCTCTCAGCTACCCCAGCTGATACTTGGATGGATTTAGTTCCTGTATTCATAGCCAATGGCTTCTTTAAGAATAAGACGGAGTTCAACCGAGAGCACGTCGTGTTCAGTCGTTTCACCAAGTATCCAAAGGTTGATCGCTATACAGAACCATGGATCTTGGAGAAGATGCGAGATCAGATCTATGTCGAGATGTACCTCGAGCGACACACCACTCGCGAAGAGCATATTGTGGATGTCGAATTTGATCTAGTAGAACAACAACTCCTCTATCGTGATCGATGGAATGTAGAGGAGAATGTACCGATCAAAGATGCTGGCGAACTGATGCGGCTCATGCGCCGCAGTACAAACCGTCATCCATCAAGACTGGATGAGGTCAAGAAGATCGCAGCAGATCATCCTAAGCTCATCATCTTCTACAACCACGACTATGAGCTAGAAATCCTGCGAACTCTGATGACCGAGCTCGATATTCCTATAGCCGAATGGAATGGCCACTATCACCAGGACATACCGCTTTATAGCGATCGGTGGCTATATCTGGTGCAATACCAAGCGGGTAGCGAGGGGTGGAACTGTGTGGATACGGACACAATTGTGTTCTATAGTTTGCCATATTCCTACCGTAACTTCCATCAAGCCAAGGGACGAATTGACCGCATGAACACGCCGTTTGAGGTGATGCATTACTACATCCTCAAGTCTCGGTCTATCATCGACCAAGCCATTTGGCGTGCGCTTCATCGTAAGAAAAACTTCCAAGTTTCTGCGTTTGCCAAGAAGGCGTGGCCGAAGGAGGTGACTAAGATGCGACCGCTCAACTAAAATTGAGCAGGCTGTGAGGGCGTACATCCCTCACAGTTTTGTCCAGGCAGAAAATACAGGTATTAAGATGAAGAGAGTACAATATGTCTACGCTGAAATCAGAGATATATGATCATGTACTCCTCTTTTTGTTTTGTCTAAGGAGGTGACATGCGAGAAAACGTCTACCAAGCTTATCTGATCAGGCTTATTTATCAGCTTGTTCCAGATTGCATCATTCTCAAGAACGATCCCAACTACATCCAAGGAATGTTGGATCTTTCTGTGATTCGTAGAGGTCGAATTGTGTTGTTGGAGGTAAAGGCATCGGAGAAGTCCAGAGAACGCCCCAACCAGCGATACTATGTCGAGCTCCTTATAGGTGCCGGTACTCCGGCATATTTCATCTACCCCGAGAACGAGGAGGAGGTTCTTCGTGCGCTTCAACTCGCACTGGCAGGTTGAGGGTAAGCACGCTTTCCTCGGTGCCAGTAAGTACCACTGGATTCGCTATGATCTAGACAAGATGAAGCGAATTTGGGAGAACAAGTTCAAGTCAGAAGAAGGAACACGCAAACACAATCTTGCGGCCTTCTGCATCCGTGAGCGAGTCCGTTTGGAAGACAACGGCTCGACTCTTTCTCTTTATGTCAATGACGCCATTGGTTTCAAGATGACTCCAGAGCAAGTTCTGTTTTACAATGATGACTGTTTCGGAACGGCTGACGCCATTAGCTTCCGACAGAGCATCTTGCGGATCTTTGATCTGAAGACCGGAGTTCATCCAGGATCGTTCGATCAACCCAAGATCTACTGTGCGTTGTTCTGCATCGAGTACAAGATCAATCCGTATGACATTGAGATGATCATGCGGATCTACCAGGACAACCAGTTCTTTGAAGAGATCGCCGATCCTTCAGAGATTCAGGAGATCATGGATATCATCAAGCTGTTTACCGAGGAAATCGACGCAATGCGGGAGGTGATGCTGTGAAGATACCACATGGTGAGATGATGCACTACGGCATCAAGCGCAAGTCCGGCCGATATCCTTGGGGTTCAGGCCATGATGCCTATGGTCGAAGCAAGAGCTTCTATGCTTATGTGGATGACCTCATTGCACAGGGAATTCCAGAACGTGAGATCGCTATTGCCATCGGAGCTGCTACTCCTGATGGTAAGTTCTCCGTTGCTGATCTTCGTGCCACCAAGACGATTGCTCGTGAAGTGATCGTTCAAGAGCAGACTCAGCGAGCGGTTCAGCTTCGTGAAAAGGGTGTAAGTCTTGAGCAGATTGGCAAGGAACTCGGCGTTCCTCAGCCCACTGTTCGTTTGCGCCTCAAGAATGCGGACAAGATCTCGAAATCGAAGCTGTCCAATACCGTAGATGAGATTCGTGCGGCTGTTGATGAGCACAAGATTGTGGATGTGGGTAAGGGTGTTGATTTGAGGCTTGGGATTGCAGACACCAAACTCAATGCGGCTTTGTCGGTTCTTCGTGATGAGAATTACGAGACTTACGTTCTTCAGACTCCCAATGTTGGTACGAATCACAGAACCAACCAAAGAGTGATTGTTCCGCCGGGAACCGGTTTCGCCGGAGCAAAGAAGATGGCTGACAACATTCACACCATGGGTGCCTTCACCGAAGACGATGGGCTGACATATTTCGGAATTCACACTCCGATCAGTATCAGTTCATCTCGGTTGAAGATCAACTATGCCGAAGATGGCGGTACAAACGAAGATGGTGTTGTGCACGTGCGTCCTGGTGTTAAGGATTTGGATATGGGTAAGAATACCTATGCTCAGGTTCGAATTGCCATTGACGGCACTCACTACATCAAGGGAATGGCTGTTCTCGATCCAAACCTGCCTGCAGGGACTGACTTGTTGTTCAACACCAACAAGAAGAAGTCTGTAATCGGAACAAACAAGCTTGATGCGTTGAAGGAGATGAAAGTCGATAAAGATGGGGTAGTCGACAAGGATAACCCGTTCGGATCGATGATCAAGCGCCAAATCGTTGAACTTGACAGCAAAGGCAAAGAGCAAGTCAAGTCGGCGATCAATCTCGTCAACGAAGAAGGGGACTGGCAAGATTGGCGTAAATCGGTCCCTTCTCAGATGTTGGCTAAGCAGCCTCACTCTCTGATCAAGTCTCAACTCCAAGTCACTAGAGAAGATATTCGTGCTCGAATGGCTGAGATCGATAGCATCACGAATCCCGTGGTGCGAAAGAAGGAGTTGGAGAACTTTGCTGAAAAGATCGATTCAGATGCAGTCGATTTGAGAGCAGCTGCTTTCCCACGCCAACTCACACAAGTCATCATTCCCATGCCCAAAATGAATAAGGGTGAGATCTATGCCCCCAATTTCGAGACTGGCGAGAGGGTTGTCCTTATTCGCTATCCCCATGGTGGCCGATTTGAGATCCCTGAAGTCACAGTCAACAACAACAATCGCACGGCTAAGAAGCTTCTCGGTAATGCCAGAGACGCGATTGGAATTCACCCCTCTGTGGCAGAACGCCTTTCTGGAGCTGACTTCGACGGAGATACCGTCATTGCCATCCCCAACAGACAAGGCAAGATCAAAGGCGTAGAGTCTATGGGCTCTCAGCGTAAAGTCTACGATGATGCGCTGAACAACTTTGATCCAAAGACTGTCTATGGTGGTTTCGTAAAGTCGGGTGTTGACAAAAACGGGAATGATGTCGGCAACTACAAGCTGATGCGGAACACTGGTCGTGAGATGGGAATGATCACCAATCTCATCACGGATATGTCGGTGCAGGGTGCAAAGCCCGAACATGTGGTCCGTGCTGTCAAACATTCCATGGTGGTCATTGATGCTGAAAAACATAAGCTGAACTACAAGCAAAGCGAGGTAGATAACAACATTGCCCAGCTTCGTGAGTTGTATCAGTCTCATCCGAACAGCGATAGGCGTGCTGGTGGGGCAACGACTTTGTTGTCTTTGGCTACGTCTAAGACTCGTGTTCCTGAGCTTCAAGATCAACCAGCCAAGCTAGGTCCTAAGATCGACCCCGAAACTGGGGCTCGTATTCTGGTACCTACTGGTAAGACGCGTTCTAAGTTCGACAAGAAGACAGGTACCTACTCTGAGGAGAAGGTGGTGGTCACACAGAACCTTAAGCGTTTGTCTTTGACAGATGACGCTTTCTCTCTGGTACGTGATCCAGCAGATCCTGTTGAGCGTCTCTATGCCACACATGCCAATGAGATGAAGGCCATGGCAAACCAGGCCCGTCTCAAGTCAGCACGCATACCGAATCCTAAGATCAACTCACAAGCTCGGGTTGTGTACAAGGATGAGGTGGACAAATTAGTGGCCGACCTAAAGAGGGCACAGGCACAGAAGCCTCTTGATCGTCGTGCTGATGTGATAGCTGGTGCCACTGTCAAGCAGAAGATGAAGGATGATCCTACTCTTAGGTATGACGCTGATAGGAAGAAGAAGACCGAACGTCAGGCTAAGAATGCTGCACGTGCAAGACTAGGTCTTGAGAAGCCCGTCATTGAAGTCACCGATAGACAATGGGATGCCATCCAATCGAATGCTGTTAGTGCCTCCAAGCTTAGGCAACTACTGGACTACACCGATCCTAAGCGGATCTCAGAGCTGTCCATGCCACGCACCAATCCAGTAATGACCAATGCAATCACCGCTAGGGCTAAGGCTATGCTCAGTGCTGGTAACAGTACTGCTGATGTAGCTGCTGCTCTTGGTGTACCTGCATCCACGTTGAGAGCCGCGTCCTTGAGAGGGGATCTGTAGTGGCTGAATTCATGTTGAGTTTGGCCACCAACCCCTACGACCCTTTCGAAGAGTACGACATGTGGAAGAACTTTGACACACATGAAGGTTTCGACACTGATGGCCTTCTAGCACGTGTTGTTTCCACGTCGGATGACCTTTCGCAAGAGGACCAGGATCTCGCAGTTGAGCAGGCCATAGAGTCAATACTGTCAAACGTGTCCTTCAAGGGCCTGTACAAGAAGGTAGAACGCAAAACGTAGTTCTTTGTGATAGGGGGGGGAGGGGTCTCTAAAAAATACCCCTCCCTTCCATCGCCGCTGTCCTCCATATTTCTCCGGAGGGAAACTATATTTGAACTATTGACCTCAGGATGAGGAGGTGAAAGTAGTGCCAAAGTCTGCCAGCCGGGGTCGAAAGGATTCCGAAGACATGCCGATGCGACTCCCACCGGCGAGAACCAGGGAGAGACGTGTCCAGCAGCTGGTGGTTCAGGCTGAGAACCTCATCGAGGAACGCATCCGTGACCGGTCTGCTTCCCCAACTGAGGTGGTCGCTATCGTTCGACTCGGTACAGCTCAAGAGTTGGCCAATGTCGAACGAATTAAAGCACAGACAGAGTACCTAGTTGCACAGCGAGCTAAGGCGGAGTCGGAAACGTTCCGCGAAGAGAAGTTCCAAGAGGCGATGGAGGCGATGAGTCGTTATGGCGGCGATTCGTAAGATATTGACCTACGGTGAACTTCAGAAGCGTACAGCATTTTTGTCACGCTTCCGCTACCTGAGTTTAGGTGGTGAACTAGGCGCTGCGACTTTCGGGTTCGATCGTCCTCTCAATCAAGCCTTTTACGGGAGTCGAGAGTGGAAATCTATTCGGGATGTGGTCATTATTCGTGATGACGGATGTGATCTAGGCGTTCCGGGACATGGTATTCACGATCGTGTTCTCGTCCACCACATGAATCCAGTTAGGGTTCAAGACCTTACTGAATTCAATGAGGATATTCTGGATCCAGAATACCTCATCTGTGTCTCAACAAGAACCCATAATGCCATTCATTTCGGCGACGAAAGACAACTTCCCCGGCCTTTCGTTGAACGAACGCCTGGCGACACAGACCTCTGGTAAGGAGGGATGATGAAACTTAAGCGAGATGTGTACATGGCCTTCTGGAATTGGAACTGGGGCACACATCAGCGCCAAGATCAGAAGATGTTGGACTACATTCTCGATGCCTACCCGTCCATCGACATGGTGACCGGCGTGGAGACCAAGGTGGACAACTTCCATCAGATGTTTCCGAAAGGTTGGAGAGTAGTTCAAAATATCAAGAATCTGTCGAAGCGAAATGTCATGATCGCCTGGGTTAGGTTGAGTCTGCATCGGCCGAAGGTCCGAGGGCTCAAGCTCGGAGTGAACCCCAATGGCGTGAAGATGCTTCCGCGTCCTCTTCGCATCGTAGACTTTCAACTCTACAGCTCATCGGCGGGTCGATACCTTTGGTGTCGACTTATCCTTGGCCACAATGCGCCAAAGAGGTTCAAGTTCCTACAGCCGGTGTTCAATGCCCGAGTGAAGCTGCGAATCAAAGCTCGATCTTGGGGCCGTAAGGGTCGGTGGGTGTATCTCGCCGATCACAACCAAAACGGCAACGAGGTAGCGAAGATTCTTGGCGGAACATTCCACGGCGAGGGCATCGACGGTCCAATCACTGGACCGAACATGACCATGAAGAACGTAGTAATCGACAACAAACCAAAGCATGAGGGCTGGACGGACCATCTCGGTGTCGTCGGGACGCTCAAGCTCAAGGACTGACAGGAGACGTCACATGACGCAGCAGGACAAGGAGCTCGAGGCTTTTGAGGCTGAGCGAGAGGAGGAGACCGTCAACGTGAAGATCTACGAAGACGATCCCGATCCCGATCTCACCCCTCAGAGCCTGATCGAGATCCAAGACGAAGAGGCAACCGAAGATGCGTGATTGGAAGGGCGATCTCGCCTGGTACAAGACACACACCACGACCGCCAAGATCGGATTCAACCCCGATGGTCGATGCCTTCAAATCTGTCGTACGTCAAGGGACATTGGTCCCCGGTATTCGTCGGCCAAGCAGGCCCAGGATGCCACCCCGGAGAGGTTCCGGGTTCACCGGATTCGGGACCTTCGCCGCGGAATGAAGATCTTTGTCGACGACCCCAACGACGGCAACAAGTTCGGTCATGTGGTCACGATGGTGGGTCGAGTCAAGGGTTTCGACTGGGACAATGCGGACGATGTGTTGGTCAAGACCAACTCGGTCGTCGCCGGCAAGATCGTCGTTGTTCGACTGACCTACTTCCAGAAGCACTGGGGCGACAGTTTCCAGTTTGGAGCATTCTGGCTGAACGGCGAAGAGCTTGACTACCCCGGATGGAAGCGCGACGGCAAGGGAACAGATGTTGCCCCGAAGCCGGACACGTCTCCTCGTGTTCAGAATTTCCGTGAGTCGGGAAACTCATGGAACGTGAACATTCTTGATCGCGCGGTCGCGGGCGGGCGTAAGGACATCGCCCCCAAGGTCCACGCAATCGAGAAGGCCGTCAAGGATCTGCCAGATGACGTGAAGGACACTCGGGTCAAGCAGTTCAAGGACGAGTTCCACAACAATCGCGTTCTGGACATGAAGCTTCTCAATGCTGCCGTGGAAGATGGCCGCTCTGGTCGGGTCAAAGAGCAGCGCGACAAGCTTCGAGCTGCGATCAAGTCCGTTCTTCGGCACTAAGACCCCATGGGTCCGACGCCACCCCTCCTGACGGACCCACAGTTCAATTCGATTGCCATCGTTCTAGTCGCGATCATCGCGATCATCCCAACCACGTTGGCAGCATTCTGGGCTCGGTCAGCGAAGAATAGCTCTGCAAACGCAGAGAAAGAGATGGTCACCAACGGTGGTATGGGTTCTCAGGTTCCCAATGTGAATGACCACATCAAGTACCAGACAACAATGCTAGAAGGTCTCGTTGAGAGACAGGACAATCATGAACAACTTCTAGCTACACACATTGCACATAGCAGAATCATGGATGCAGCGCTCGCCGAAGTATATCTAGCCGTGAGACCCACGGCCCGGATGAAACACATCTTCGACGACACGGACGACACGTAATACAACTTCGTTAGAAAGGAGGGGGCGACATGGGTAGCATCCTCGATAGCATCAAGAACAAGCTCAACATCACAGCAGCTGAGACAGCTTTTGACTCGGACATCATCAGCTTCATCAATGAGGCATTCGGCACGCTCACCCAGCTAGGAGTCGGCCCGACTGAGGGATTCGCAATCACTGGAAACGGAAATCAGTGGGCTGAGTTCTATGACGACCCCAAACTGAGCGGAGTTGAGACGTTCGTTTACCTCACCACCAGATTGTCGTTCGATCCACCTGACACTGGGTTCACCCAGGCAGCGATGGAGCGTCAATTGCAGGAGTTGGCTTTCCGACTGAACGTCGTGGCCGACTACGGGTGATAGGTGCTCAGTAATACCGCGGTCCCGAAGTACTATGCGGAATTCCGGGACAAGGTACTCAGTGGAGAGATCCCCGTCTGTGAGGAAATCTCTCTTCAGATGCAGTTAATCGACCAACTGGTTGCTGACCCTGACGTCTACTATGATGATCGGGCGATTGACGGTTGGATCGAGTTCTGCGAAGAAGAGATGACCCTCACAGACGGGGATGACGTGCATCTGCTGGATTCCTTCAAACTATGGGCAGAGGATCTTCTCTCGTGGTTCATATTCGTCGAACGTGAGCGCTGGGATGTAGAGCGTCAGATGTTTGTCATGAAGACAGTCAAAAAACGTCTTCGTGATACGCAGTATCTGATCGTTGCTCGTGGTGGCGCCAAGTCGATGTATGTGGCGTTCATGCAAGCGTTCTTCCTTACGGTGGATCGTGCAACTACTCACCAGGTCACGGTCGCTCCGACAATGATCCAGGCTCAAGAGGTTGTCTCACCCATCAAGACCGCAATCACGCGTGCCAAAGGTCCGCTGTTCAAGTTTCTCACTGATGGTTCACTGAACAACACTACTGGTGCCAGATCTGGTCGACAGAAACTGGCTTCGACAAAACGTGGTGTTGAGAATTTCTTGACGAACTCGTATCTTGAGGTTCGTCCTATGAGCATCGATAAGGTGCAGGGTCTTAGATCTAAGTACAACTCGGTGGACGAATGGCTGTCGGGCGACACGCGTGAGAACGTCATTACCGCGCTCAGGCAGGGTGCTACCAAGTTCGAAGACCCAATTCTCATTGCCATATCGTCGGAAGGAGTGATCCGCAACGGCGTTGGCGATGACATCAAGATGGAACTCATCACGATTCTCAGAGGAGAGTCGGATCAGAGGAACGTGTCTATCTGGCACTACAAGCTAGATGATCTATCTGAGGTGGCTAATCCTCGGATGTGGATCAAGGCACAACCAAACATCGGCAAGACGGTCTCCTATGAGACGTATGAGGCTGATGTTAAGAAGGTCAAGCAATTTCCATCGGTTCGCAACGAGATTCTCGCAAAGCGTTTCGGCATTCCGATGGAGGGCTACACGTTCTTCTTCACATACGATGAGATTCAACCAACCTTCGATTTCGTGGTTCCAGACCGATTCGACAAGATGCCTTGTTCTATGGGTGTTGACTTGTCCATGGGTGACGACTTCTGTGCGTTCGCATGGCTCTTCCCGCTCGCGCGCGAGGAGTTTGGTCTGAAGGGTCGAAGTTACATCACTCGGCGTACTCTTGACATGCTTCCCAGTTCTAAGCGGGTTAAGTATGAAGAGTTCATGACCGAAGGATCGCTCATCATATTCGAGGGTACGGTTCTCGACATGATGGACGTCTACGACGATCTCAATAACCACATACTGAACCACGAGTACGACATCCGTACTATGGGATTTGACCCGTATAACTCTAAGGCCTTTGTGGAGCGCTACGAGCGCGATTGGGGTCCTTACGGAGTTGAGAAGGTCATTCAAGGCGCACGAACCGAATCAGTTCCTCTCGGAGAGATGAAGAAGCAGGCCAACCAAAGTCTGATTCTACACGACGAAGGAATCATCACTTATACAATGGGTAATGCGGTTACGTGGGAGGATTCAAACGGAAATCGAAAGCTGCATAAGCGGCGGAACGATGAGAAGATTGACAACGTGTCTGCCTGGCTAGATGCCTATGTGGCAATGAAGGCACATCCCGACCAGTTCGACTAGGAGGTGAGAGATGGGACGGATTCGAAGGCAACTAACACGCGAGCTCAAGCACGGGTGGAACGCCTTCCGTGACGCTCCTCAGGACAGCAGTTATGGGGGTGGATACACCCAGAGCCCTCGGAGCAATCGCAGTCCGGCTCGTTATTTCAGCGATCGGTCGTTCATCGGGTCGATCTACAACCGTTTGGCTGTGGACTTTGCGCTGATCGAGTTCTTCCATGCGAAGCTCGATGAGAATGACGTGGCCACAACCATCGTGCGCGATGGACTGAACCGCTGTTTCACGTTGGATTCCAACATCGACCAAAACTCGTTCGCGATGAAGGTCGACTTTGCCATGACGCTCTTCGAGCAAGGTACCGCATGTGTGATACCGATCGATTGCGACATGGATCCGTTGGCATCAGCGAGTTACGACATCCGAGACCTTCGGGTTGGAACCGTAGCCGCTTGGCATCCGCGAAAGATCACGATGATGGTCTACGACGATCGAGAAGTCGATGATTCGGGTCAGCCAGTCAATGGTGGCATCTCGAAACAGATGACTTTGCCAAAGGACATGGTCATGGTGGTAGAGAATCCTTTCTATACCGTCATGAATGAGCCAAATGGACTTCTCCAACGGCTCATCACAAAGTTGTCGATTCTTGACTCGATCGATGAAGCAGCTGGTTCCGGAAAGCTCGATCTGATCTTGCAGTTGCCATACACCGTTCGCGGTGAGTCCAGGCAGGCACAGGCTCAGAAGCGTCGAGACGATCTGCGAGCTCAGCTGAAGGATGACGAACTCGGTATTGGCTACATCGACATCTCGGAGAAGGTGGTTCAGCTGAATCGCCCAATCGAGAACAAGTTGCTCGACCAAATCGAGTATCTTGGCAATGCAGTCATGTCCGAACTTGGCATCACTCGTGAGATCATGAACGGGACCGCTTCTCGTGACACGATCAACAACTACTACGACCGCACTGTCGAACCGATCGCTCAGACATTCGCGCTCGAGGCAAAGCGGAAGTTCCTCACCAAGACGGCTGTCACGCAAGGCCATTCAGTAGAGTATTACCGTGATCCGCTCAAGTTGATTCCGATCGACGAGCTGGCTGAAGTGGCAGACAAGCTGATCCGCAATGCAGTTCTGACTGCCAACGAGTTCCGTCCGAAGATCGGTTACCGACCTTCGAACCAGCCCGGAGCAGACAAGCTGATCAACCCCAACATGCCGACAAAGGATCAGGAACACACCGCCGATCCCCCAAAGGAGGTGACGGATGAGGGACTACCTAGCGGCGATCTTCAAAAAGCCTGAGGATGCTGGACATCATGGGGTAAAGGGGATGCGATGGGGCATTGTTCGTTCTGATGCTCAAATCTCAAACGACACCCAAAAGCGACATTCATCTGGCGAAAAGGTGACACCTTCGGCTAAGGCCAAGGCAGCCGTTGCTCATCCGACACACAATCCTGACGGATCGGAAACTTCAGCTACTCGCTATGCTCGTCTTTCGGAGCAAGTGAAGGCTGGAAACACCGGCGTGATGTCGGAGCCAGACCTTCGGTTCTTCAATGCTCGAACCGAAGCCCTTGCCAAGGTCAACAAACTGAATGAGAAGAACCCGTCATGGCTGACGTCCACCTCCAAGAAGGTGCTTCAGCAGGCGGCACAAAACACGATGCAGTCGATCGCCGACGGTGTCGCCAAGAAGTACATCAGTGGTCCACTCCTCGAAGCACTCCCCGACGCGAGTGCTCTGAGAAAGAATTGACCAAAGGAGGTCAAAATGGAACCGGATTTCTCTGGGTACGTCACGCGCTACAACATCAAGTGCACTGACGGCCGGACGATTCAGCCTGGTGCGTTCAAGCATCAGGACGGGCTCAAGGTCCCGCTCGTGTACCAGCACCAGCACACCGACATCAGTCAGGTGCTTGGCTACACGGTCCTCACCGCAAAGGAGGACGGCATCTGGGGTGACTCATTCTTGAACACCTCGTCCAAGGCAGGGGATGCTCGTGCCGCAGTTCAGCACGGAGACCTCGACAAGTACTCGATTTGGGCCAAGGACCTGGATGAGCGACTCGGAAACCAGGAAGCTCTCGTCCATGACGGGGTCATTCAGGAGACGAGCCTCGTTCTGGCCGGAGCCAACTCGGGCGCGAGCATCTACAACGTTCTGGCGCATGGCGCACTCGACGATGACGAGATGATGATCGTCGGCGGCGAGATCATGCACGAGGACACTCCCAAGGAGTCCACGGCTGATGCCACCAAGGCTGATGCCACGACCACCGAGGAGCCCAAGACCGACGCCGCCAAGGCCGAGGTAGACAAGCCCATTGAGGGCGACACAACCGTGGCGGATGTTCTGAAGACCCTCAATGAGGACCAGCAGACCGCAGTCAACAGCGTCATTGACGACATCGTCAAGGAAGCAGTCACCGAGGCCCTCACTGAGGAGCCGCAGCTCACCCACTCCGACTCCTCCAAGAAGGGAACCCAGATGAGCCGCAATGCGTTCGACCGGTCCAACGAAACCGGCAACACCAACACCATCGAGCGTCCTTCGCTCAAGCACGAGGACGCGACTGCGATCCTCACCAAGGCCAAGGGCGACTCCGCCACCGGCGGCTCCAACGGCGTCTCCTCGCTGCGCGACCTGGTTCGCTCGCAGGGCGGCAAGGAGCTCATGCACGCGGATGACTACGGTGTCCGCGACATCGAGATCCTGTTCCCCGACGCTCAGCAGCTCATGCGGACGCCCACCTTCGTGGACCGTCGGCAGGACTGGGTCAAGAAGTTCCTCGCGGGTACCAGCCACAGCCCCTTCTCGCGAGTGAAGACGGCGTATGCCGACATCACTGCCGACGAGGCTCGTGCGCGCGGTTACATCAAGGCCGGCCAGAAGGTCGACGAGGTGTTCCCCGTGTTCAAGCGGGTCACCGGACCGGCGATGATCTACAAGCGTCAGAAGCTGGACCGTCAGGACATCATCGACGTCACCGACTTCGACGTCGTGGGCTGGATGAAGGTCGAGATGCGCGGCAAGCTGGACGAGGAGATCGCGCGAGCGGGCCTCTTCGGTGACGGTCGACCCACCATGGTCGGTGGCGACCTCAACCCGGACAAGATCCCGGAGCCCTCGGGCACCTCGGGTGACGGTATCCGCTCGGTGTTCAACGACGACGACCTGTACAGCACGCGCTACTACGTGCCCATGCCGGCCGCTCCGACGAACGACGACTGGAACGGGCTGCTCGACTCGGTCACCGAGGCCGGCGAGTTCTACCTGGGTTCCGGCAACAAGACGGCCTTCGTGTCGTATCGCGTCGCGACCAAGCTGCTCACGATCCGCGATGGCTTCGGCCACCGTGTCTACCGCAACCTCAGTGAGGTCGCGGCGGACATGGACGTCTCCTCGATCGTCCGCGTTCCGTCTGAGCTCATGCCCGAGGCCTGCTTGGCCGTCGTGCTGGACCTCGCGGACTACAACTTCGGTACCAACCGAGGTGGCGAGGTCACGCTGTTCGATGACTTCGACATCGACTTCAACCAGTACAAGTACCTCATCGAGACCTACCTCTCCGGTGCTCTGACCCTGCCCTACTCGGCGCAGATCTTCATGAGCGTCGACCCGGAGGAGGAGACCCTCGTTGAGGACCTCACTGAGCCGGCTGTCGTCGACAACGTGATCACCGTCCCGACCCAGACGGGTGTCGTCTACACCGACGCCGCTGACGGTTCGACCAAGGTGGGTGGCTCGACCATCACGCTGAACGCCGACACGCTCAAGCAGGTCAAGCTCGAGGCGAAGCCGGCCGCCGGCTACTACTTCGAGACGGACAGCGACATGAAGGACAGCTGGACCTTCCGCTACAAGGCCTGAGCCTAGGCCGGCCGTGCGGTACTCCGGAGCGCTGGGTGTAATCCAGCAGACCGAAGTCCGTCCCGGCATCTGGGAAGAGACAGTCATCGAGGTACCAGTACTCGGCGACGTGAAGCAGAGGACGGAGGTGTTGAGTGGTGAATCAGCGGTGCTCCCAGAGTACTCGACCACCACCAGCATCTCCGTCCCTGCTCGGGGCGTTGGGCCACTGAACAACTCCACCATCCGCTATATCACATACAAGAACATTCGTTGGCAGATCGCTTCGATCGTCGATGATCCACCTCGTATCGTGATCTACATTGGAGAGAAGTACAATGGCGCGACCCCTGAGTGAACTTCAAGCTCTCCTAAAGGGTCTGGAAGGCGTCCAAGATGCCTATATCCAGCCTCCAACCGAGGGTATGCAGTATCCCTGCATCATGATCGAGCGGGGATTGCCGAGCGATGTCGAGTTCGCTGACAATGTCAAGTACCTCTTCAAAAAGGCTTATACGATCACAGTAATGGATCGTATGCCTGACAGTCTGATCCCCGACCTCGTGGAAGGGCTTCAACATAGTCGTTATGACCGGTTCTTCCGGACAAACGGCTTGAATCACTTCGTTTTCCAGATGTTCTTCTGACAGAAAGGTTCGACATGCCCGAAATCGTTTGGGACGAGCTCGACCAGCGCTTCTTCGAGCGCGGCGTCGATCAGGGCGTCCTCTACACCCCGACCGCGGGTGTCTACGGCACTGGCGTGGCTTGGAACGGTCTCACAGCCGTCACCGAGTCGCCGGCTGGTGCCGAGTCCAACAAGCAGTACGCGGACAACATGGTGTACGTGAACCTCCTCTCCGTTGAGGAGTTCAACGCCACCATCGAGGCCTTCACCTTCCCCACCGAGTTCCTGGCCCACGACGGCGTCGTCAAGACGACCAATGGTGCCCAGATCTCCATGCAGTCCCGTCCCACCTTCGGCTTCTCTTGGCGCTCGCTCAAGGGCAACGGGGTCGACGAGGACCTGGGGTACATCATCCACATGGCCTACGGCCTGCAGGCCTCTCCCTCGGAGAAGGCCAACAACACCGTCAACGACAGCCCCGAGCTGAAGGCCTTCTCATGGGCCGTCTCCTCGACTCCTGTCGCCGTGACGGGTCACAAGCCGACCGCCCACGTCTCGGTGGATAGCACCGACTCTGATGTGGACCCGGCTGGCCTCGAGGCTCTGCTGGACGAGCTGTACGGTCGTGGCGCCAGCCCGACCCCTCGGCTTCCGCTGCCCGACGAGGTCGACACGCTGCTGGGTTCCGGCGGCGCCTGAGGGACCTAGTGCCGGGGTTGATCTCGATCCCCATCAACCCCGGCACTAGCCTTGGCTAAAAAGGAGAATGTCATGCTTGAACTTGAAGTAATGACAGACGAAGGAACGGTCAAACTCCAGTTCGAACATTCTCTTCGAAATCTGTCAAAATGGGAGGAGAAATTCAAGATCTCTTGGTTTGCCTCTCGCGAAAAACTTCCGAGCCAGATGCTGGATTACTACCAGTGCATGCTTTTGTCTACGGATGTAGATCCCGATCTCGTGTATGGACTCAGTCCGAATCAACTCGATGAGTTGACAGAGTACATCAACGAATCTCGAACCGCGTCTTCAGTACCTCAGGGGAGGCCAACTCATAATCCTGAGATCACCACCACAGAGTTGGTGTACTACTGGATGACTGCGCTCAAGATCAATTGGGAAGCACAAGACTGGCACTTCAGCCGTCTGATGATGCTGATTGAAATCACGAGCTACAAGAACCAGCCCGAAGACAAGAAGAAGCGTCGCACCGCAGGCGAAGTAATGACCGATTGGCGCCAGGAGAATGAGCGCCGTAAGAAGCTCTTCAATACATCCGGTTAGGAGGCCCGATGATCAACTGGGATGATCCCGACAAGCGGTACTACCAGCACGGCCTCGACCATGGCGTGTTGTACATCCCGGACCTCGACCCGATTCCTTGGAACGGTTTGACTGGGTTCGATGAAGGAGGAGAAGGCGCTACCGAACTTCTGTATCGGGATGGCGTTGTATACCTCGGAGATGCAGAACCTGGTGACTTCGTAGGATCGATCACTGCGATGATGTACCCCGATCAGTTCGGCGGTTGCATCGGTCTTCCACGGGCCACTGACGGTTTGTATGTTGACAATCAGAAGCCCACACCATTCCATCTGTCGTATCGTTCTTTGATCGGTAGTGGATCTCGGGGCGA
>Ga0164241_10002946_pt1 | contig 17776 bp, 19 predicted proteins | sample OricomyardsoilBY_FD_108780 | JGI IMG/M metagenome (GOLD analysis project Ga0164241, IMG submission 108780) | Backyard soil microbial communities from Emeryville, California, USA - Original compost - Back yard soil (BY) | ecosystem: Environmental > Terrestrial > Soil > Unclassified | place: USA...
CCGTCGCCGTAGTACGCGATCGCGCCGGCGTCGTGGAGCATGATGCTCGCGTCGGGCAGCTTGCGATGGATGTACTTGCCGATCGCGACGACCTGCGTGTTCGTGTCCATCGCGCCCTGCGCGTAGAGCTTCATGTCGGCGACGAGGCCCGTCCGCGCGGAGCGCACGAACAGGACCACGAGGACGATCGCCGTTGCCTGCCACGCACGGCGCAGCCACGGCCGCACGCGCTCGGGAATCCGCGCCGGCCACGAGCGCGGCGAACACGAGCCGATCGTGGTCATCGGCCGATTCGCCCTTGGTCGCGAAACGCGGCAGCCTGAGCCGTGGCATGACGTCATCTCCGTGGTCGACGAACACGCTACTCATCGAGCACGGTACCCAACGTGACCGATTGAGCAAGGGGCCATTGGATGGATCGGGCGGCGGGCCCGGCTCCCTGGCTTCGCGTGATCGGGAGGGGCCGTGACCGGGAGCGGGTCGGGGTCGTCGGCGGATTTTGCGGGCTCCGACTCACGCCTCAAGGGGATCGCGCCACTTCCGGCGCTGGTCAGGCGCCGTTTGGCGACCCCTTGACCCGCGAGCCTCCGTCGCCCTGAGGCCAGGGCATTGCGGGCAGGGGCTGGCGCCCCTGCCCTCCAGGTGACCCGCCGACGACCCCGACCCTCAACCTCACTCGGGCTGCGCCTCATGGCCCGGCTTCGCCCTCGGCGCTGGCGCCTCATGGGGCCGGCTTCGCCCTTCGCTTCTGGTGCCGCATGGGCGGCTTCGCCCCGGGCGGCGGGCCGGGGCGAAGCCTTGCCTTGCGCTGCGCGGTCAGGCCTCCGCGGTGGCGCCGCTTCTCGTCGCCGAGCTCTGGAAGTCCGTGTACTGGTACGGGTTGTCCAGCACCTTCGACTCCGGAATGTCCGGGTTCATGCCCTTCTGCCACTCGTCGTCGCCCAGCTCCGTCCGCAGGTACGACACCGTCTCGTCCACCTCGCGGCGTACCGCGGCCAGGTCGATGTCCACCAGGCGGCCGTCGTGCTTCACGATTCGGCCGTTGACCAACACCGTGTGGACGTCGCCGCGTTGGGCCTGGAATGCCACGTGGCCGTAGGGGCTCAGCACCGGGAACGAGACCGGCGAGTGGTCGTTCTTGAGCAGGACCACGTCCGCCTTCTTGCCCACCTCCAGCGAGCCGATGTCGGAACGGCCCAGGGCAGCCGCGCCGCCGCGGGTTGCCCACTCCACCACCTGGTCGGCGCGCAGGCTCGAGTGCGTGACGGTGTCACCGTTGGCGTGCGCCGCCATGTGCTCGCGCGAGCGGTCGGCGCCCAGCGTCGTGCGCATGGCCGAGAACAGGTCGCCGCTCCACCACACGCTCGTGTCCATCGACAGCGACACCGGGATGCCGTGCGCGCGGATGGCCCAGGTAGGCGGGTAGCCCTGGCCGGCGCTCTGCTCGGACTCCGTCGACACCGAGATCGAGCCGCCTGTCGCGGCGATGCGGTGGTAGGAGTCGGCCGACAGGGAGGCCGCGTGGACGTAGATGGTCGACTCGGTCATGAAGCCGTTGTCGTGCATGAGGCGGATGCCGTCGTCGCTCGTCGCGCCCCACACGCCCGCGTGCGTGGTCACCGCGACGCCCAGGTCGCGGGCCACCTCGAACGCCGGCTTCTCCGGGAACGACGGGTCGCCCGTCACGTCGAACGCCATCTGGAAGCCCAGCATGTCGTCGCCGGTGATGCGGCGCTTCACGAACTCGCGGAACTCCGGCGCGCCGCTCCACACCGCTGGCGGGGCCTGGATGTTGCCGTACGCCAGCACGAACCGGCCCGGCACCGACCGCAGCGCGTCGACCGCCGCTTCGGCGTGTTCGATCGATCGCAAGCCGTGCGACCAGTCGACGCAGGTCGTCACCCCGGCGTCCAGCGCCTCGATCGCGGCCAGCGTGTTGCCCGCGTGGATGTCCTGCGGGCGGAACCTCTTCCCGTGCTCCAGGTAGTACCAGACGAAGTACTGCGTCAGCGTCCAGTCGGCGCCGTAACCACGCATCGCCGTCTGCCACATGTGCCGGTGCGTGTCGACCATCCCCGGCATGACGATGCCGTCCGACGCGTCGATCACCACCGCGCCCTCCGGGGCCACCAGGTCACGCCCCACCTCGGCGATCCGGTCGTCGAGGACCAGGACGTCGGTGCCGGTGAGCACCGAACGCGCGTCGTCCATCGGCAGCACCGTGCCGCCTCGCAGCAGGACAGGTCTGCCTGGCTCGAAGTCGTTCATCGGCGAGCTCCCTTGACCGTCTAGCGGACTGATGTCCGGATCGCGACAGCAGCTACTCTGATCCCGGGCCGCGACGAAGTCAATGCCCGTGACAGACAGGAGCCGCCATGCCGCGCGAAGGCGCCGGACCGGACTTCATCGAGGCACTCGCGCGCGGCCTGGACGTCATCACCGCGTTCGAGCCCGGCCGGCCCGTGATGACGCTCGCCGAGGTCGCGACCGCCACCGGGCTCGCCCGGCCGACGGCGCGGCGCATCCTGCTGACGCTCACCGAACTCGGCTACGTGCGCGCCGAAGGCGCCGGGTTCGCGCTCACCCCGCGGGTGCTCGACCTCGGCGTCGCCTACGTGCGCTCGCAGGGGCTGTGGGACATCGCCCGGCCGCACATGGCGGAGCTGTCCGCGGCGACCGGCGAGTCGTGCTCGGTGGCGCAGCTCGACGGGTCGGACATCGTCTACGTCGCCCGGGTGGCGGTGCCCAAGATCGTCGCGCTCGCGGTCCAGATCGGCACCAGGTTCCCGGCTTTGCAGACCTCACTGGGCAAAGTGCTGCTCGCCGCGCTGTGCCCGGAGGAGGTCGAGCAGGCACTCGCCCAGCCGAGCCGCTCGGGCCTGACCGCACGCTGGCAGCCCGGCCCCGACGAGCGCGACGCGGAGCTGCGCGAGGTGCGCGCCCGCGGCTGGGCACTCACCGACGAGCAGCTCGCGCTGGGCATCCGCTCGGTGGCCGCGCCGCTGCGCGACGGGGCGGGCCGGGTGGTCGGCGCGCTCAACGTGAACACCCACGCCGCCGAGACGCCGCTCGAGCACCTGCTCGACCACCACCTGCCGCTGCTGCTGCGCGCGGCGGGCGAGATCAGCGCGGATTTCGCCCGGCTCGCGGCGGTGCCGCACGTGACCCGCACGGCGGCTTCTTGACAGCACCGGCGCAGCGACCAACACTGCGGACAGGTGTCCGCAATACGGACGGAGGCACATGGCTGGCCCGCTCGAAGGCATCCTGATCGCCGACTTCTCCCGGATCCTCGCCGGTCCCTACGCGACGATGCTGCTGGCCGACATGGGCGCCGACGTCGTCAAGGTCGAGGGACCCCGCGGCGACGACACCCGGTCCTGGACGCCGCCGGTGCGCGACGGCGTGTCGACGTACTACCTCGGCATCAACCGGGGCAAGCGGTCGATCGCGCTGGACCTCCGCGACGAGGCCGACGCGGCGCTCGGCCGGGAGCTGGCCCGGCGCGCGGACGTGGTGATCGAGAACTTCAAGCCGGGCGGGCTGGACAAGTACGGGCTGGACTTCGACTCGGTCCGCGCGGCGAACCCGAGCGTGGTCTACACGTCGATCACCGGGTTCGGCTCGGGCGCGGGCCGCCACGTGCCGGGCTACGACCTGATGGTGCAGGCGATGTCCGGACTGATGAGCCTGACCGGCGACCCGGACGGCCCGCCCTACCGCGCGGGGATCTCGGTGTTCGACGTGATGGCCGGCAACCACGCGGTGATCGGCATCCTCGCCGCGCTGCGCCACCGCGACGCGACCGGCGAGGGCCAGCGGGTCGAGGTGAACCTGCTGTCCTCGGCGCTGACCGGGCTGGTCAACCACAGCTCGGCGTTCGCCGCGGGCGGGGTCGTGCCCTACCGCATGGGCAACGCGCACCCGAGCGTGTTCCCGTACGAACCGTTGCCCACCAAGGACAACGACCTGATCATCGCGGCCGCCAACGACAGCCAGTTCCGCAAGCTCTGCGAGGTGCTCGGCATCCCCGAGGTGGCCGACGACCCGCGGTTCGCGCGCAACGCCGACCGCACGGAGAACCGCGAGAAGCTGCGCCCGCTGCTCACCGAGCAGCTCGCCAAGCGCGGCGCGGTGGAGTGGTTCGACCTGCTCGTCGACGCGGGTGTCCCGAGTGGACCGATCAACACGATCGACGGCGGGTTCGCGATGGCCGAGCGGTTCGAGCTGGACCCGATCGTCGAGGTCGGCGAGGGCGAGCGGGCGACGCCGACCACCCGGCATCCGATCCGGTTCTCCGCCACGCCGGTGTCCTACGCGCTGCCGCCACCCGAGCTGGACGAGCACGGCGAAGAGCTGCGGAAGTGGTTGGGGCAGAGTCTTTTGGGGGATGGGAATGCCTGAGTACCCGACCGCGCTGGGCGCGTCGTCGCCGGACAAGATCACGTTGCTGGGCCAGGACCTGGCGGCCGACGTGATGGGCAAGGTCTCCTTCGGCGAGCTGGCGTTCTGGCTCGCCACCCAGCGGCGCCCGGAACCGGGCGAGACCCGGGTGTTCGAGGCGGTACTCGCGGCGCTGGCCGACCATGGCTTCACCCCGACCGCGATCGTCACCCGGCTGACCTACCTGTCCGCGCCGGACTCCGTGCAGGGCGCGCTCGCGGCGGGCCTGCTCGGCGGCGGGTCGCGGTTCCTCGGCGTCACCGAGGACTGCGGCCGGTTCCTCAACGACGTGCTCCGCAGTAGGCAGCTGCCGCTGGACGAGGCCGGCTGGGACGAGCTGGCGCTTTCGGTGGTGCGGACCGAACGCGAGGCGAAGCGGTTCATCCCGGGACTCGGTCACCACGTGCACAAGGACGGCGACCCGCGCACGCCGCGGCTGTTCGAGATCGCCCACGAGGAAGGGCTCTACGGCCCGCACCTGTCGCTGTTCGCCGCGATCGGGCGGGTGCACCCACAGGTGCTCGGCCGGGCGCTGCCGCTGAACGGCGCTGGCGTGTGCGGCGCCGCGCTCGCCGACCTCGGCCTGCCGTTGGAGCTGTTGCGCGGCTTCGCATTGCTGGCGCGCACCGCCGGGCTGATCGGCCAGCTCGCCGAGGAGCTGCGCAATCCGGTGGCCAACGACATCTTCCTGTCGGTGGACCTGAACAACGTGTCCGTCCCACCGGAACCGAATGGAGGTAGGCATGGCTGAGCTGGTCGCGGTCATCGCGTCCACCCATCACCCGTTCTACTACAAGGCCAGCACGGCGACCGGCGAGGAGCGGCCGCCGTTCGCCGACGAGTGGGTGCGCAAGGTCGAGGCGTTCCGGGAGACGCTGACGCGCGCCAACCCGGACGTGCTCGTGATGGTCGGCTCGGACCACTTCCACCAGCTGTGGCTGGACAACATGCCGCAGTTCCTCGTCGGCAAGGCGCCGTTCTACGACGCCAACTGGTACAACGAGGAACGCGAGTTCGGCCTGCCCCGGATGACGATGCAGGGCAACGAGGACCTCTCGTCGTACATCCTGCGCGAGGGCATCGACGCGGGCTTCGATCTCGCGTTCTCCAACGAGCTGCGCATCGACCACTCGATCACGTGCCCGATCATCACGCTGCGGCCGCAGAACGACCTGCCGATCGTGCCCGTCTACACCAACATCTTCGCCCCGCCACTGCCCCGGCCGAAGCGGTTCGTCCAACTGGGACAGACGATCCGGGAGCTGGTGGAGTCCTGGCCGTCCGACCAGCGCGTGGCGGTCGTCGGCACCGGGCACCTGTCGCTGGAGCTGGGCGGGCCGCGGCAGTTCGGTCCGCACGGGCCCGACCCGGAGTTCGACCGCAAGGCCGTCGAGTGGATCTCGACCGGCGACATCGAGGGCTGCTGCGGCGAGGTGACGCTGGACAGCCTGCACCTGCCGGGCAACGCCACCCACGGGTTCATGGACTTCATGCTGATGATGGGTGTGGCAGGCGAGGGCCGGAAGGCCGACTACGTCGACACCTACGACCTGTTCCACACGATGGAGGCGTACTTCACCTGGTACCCGAACGGGGGTTCGGCTTCGTGAGCAAGTATCTGCTGAACAAGTTCCTGTTCACGGTCGACCGCGACCCGTCGCTCGTCGAGCGGTACCGGGACGATCCACAGGGGACGGTCACGTGGTGGGAGGCCAACGAGGCCAACCGCATCCTGAACTGCCACACCGGCGAGTCGTCGACGTGGCTCGCGTTCGACGACGCCGAGCGTGCCGCACTGTCCACTCACGACTATCCGAAGCTGTTCGAGCTTGGCGCGCACCCGTTCCTGACCCTGACGCTGTTCATCGCGATGTTCGAGCGCGACCACGAAGCGCCGCTCGGCTTCCAGCTGGAGTACGCCCAGCGGCTCGGCGGGTTCGCGCTCCCCTACCCCGACGTCGCGACGTGATGCGCGCGGCACGGATCACCACGCCCGGCGAGCCGCCGTCGGTGGCTTCCGTGCCGCCGCCCGAGCCGGCGCCCGGGGAGGTGCTGGTCGAGGTGCGGGCCGCGCCGATCACGCCTCTGGACCTGCTGTGCGCCACCGGCACGTCGTACTTCGGCCGGCCCGCGACGCCGTACACGCCGGGCGTGCAGGGCGTCGGCGTACTCGACGGGCAGCCTGTGTGGTTCCCGACATCGGCCGGGATGAAGCCGGGCGACGGGAGCATGGCAGGGCTCGCGGTCGCGCGCGCCGATGAGGTGGTGGCCTTGCCGGCCGGGGCGGACCCGGTGGCGATCGGGGCGCTCGGGCTGTCGGCGGTGGCCGCGTACCTGGCGTTGACGTGGCGCGGCGAGCTGGCCGCGGGCGAGCAGGTGATCGTGTTGGGCGCGGGTGGCGTGGTCGGGCAGGCGGCGGTGCAGCTGGCGCGGATCGCGGGCGCCCGGCGAGTGGTCGCCGCCGCACGGTCGGCGCCGGCACAGGCCCGGGCGGCGAAGGCCGGCGCGGACGCGGTCGTCGCGCTGGACACCGACGACGTCGGCGCGCTGGCGGCCCGGTTCGCCGAGGTGCTCGACGGCGAGGCGGACCTGGTGCTGGACCCCCTTTTCGGGCCCGCGGCGGCGGCCGCGGCACGTATGCTGCGAGCGGGTGGCCGCTTGGTCAACCTGGGCAGCTCGGCGTCCGAGACGTGCCCGATCGAGTCGTCGACGTTGCGCGGCAAGTCGTTGCGGCTGCTCGGGTACACGAACGCGGAGCTGACCACCGAGCGGCGGAACGACGCGATCGTACGGATCGCGGCCGAGACCGTCGCGGGACGGCTGGCGGCGGCGCACGAGACGGTGCCGCTGGCCGAAGCCGCCACGGCGTGGCGGCGACAGGCGTCGGGGGAGGCGTCGGGCCGGATCGTGCTGGCCCCGTGAGGAGAGTCCATGAGATGGGTCGTGGCGGTGGCCCTGCTCGCCCTGCTGGCGGGCTGCACGTCCACTGTGTCCGGTTCCGCGGCGGCAGGCTCCACCCCGATCACCGACGGCACCACCGTCACCACCACGCCCGATGAGCCGACGACAACGGATCCGACGTCCACGGAGCCGACGTCCACACTGGACCCGCCGCCGACCGAGATCGACCCGGCAGCGGACCAGCAGTACTGCGACGGCACGATCACCGGCGCGCTCGGCAAGCCGATGCAGGTGGTCGTCGTGAACACCCCGAGCGGCCGCATCGACTGCGACGGCGCGGGCGCGGTGCTGGTCGACTACTACGCCTCGCGTCCGCAGCCCGACCCCGGCTCGGAGCCGATCGTGGTCGCGGGCTTCGCGTGCAACCAGGTGCCGCACCCGGACATCCCGCAGGTCATCTGCAGTGACGGGGACTCGCTGCTGTACTCGATGTGGCGCCAGGGCGGATGAGCATGCCCACCCGCCCCGACGCCGGCCGGCTCAGTCGACGCGGCGCACCATCGGCAGTCGCGATCGGGTGACCAGCATCGCCACGGCCACCGCCAGTACCGGGACGCCCAGCACCGTCACGGCGAGGTTCGACCACGGCACCGAGAACGCCAGCTCCCCCGACAGTGGCGTGATCGCGAACCCGATCACGCCACCCAGCACGAGCCCGAGCACGGTGCCCACGCCGCTCAGCACCAACGCCTGCGCGCCCGCTAGCGTCCGCCTGCGCCGCGGCTGAGCACCGATGGCCGCGAGGGTTGCCAGGTCCGCTCGGCTCTCCGCCGCGGACAGCGCGATCGTGACCGCGACCCCGAGCAGCGTCACCAATCCCGCCCCGCCGGCGAGTGCCAGGTTGACGAGGTTGACCTCCTCCTGCGAGTCGTACGGGTTGAACACCTGCAGCCCGTGGTCCTCGCCCGTCACGATCGCCTTGTCGATGTCGTCCTGCGACGCCGACGGGGCGAACTTCACCGCGACCACGTCCAGTCCGCTGGTCCAGCCCCGCTCCTGCGCGGTCTTCGCCGAGACGAACGCGTACGGCAGGTCGTAGTACGACGTGTTCTCCGGGCGGGGCTCGTACCGAGCGGGCAGCTCGACGGCCGGCACACCAGACTCGTACGTCTCGGTGCGCACGGTCCCGTTCGTCAGTACGCACTCGTCGAGCGCGATCGTCTTACCGCTCTCCAGATCCGCGAGCAGGGCCGCGTCCGGCTGGTGGCCCAGCGTCAGCGCGAGCGAGGCCGGGTCGGCGATGCCGATCCGCCCGGTGCTGCACGCGCTCTGCTCGTCCACCCCGACCGCGACCGGGCTGCCGTCGGACAGCTGGGCCATCGGCACCTGCACCGTCGTCCCGCCGGGCAGCGCCGCGGCCATCGCCCGGGTGCCGTCGAGGAGCTCGCGGCGGGTCTCCGCGTCCTCGCCCGCCGCCACCGGGTCCCCGCGCACGGTGAGTGTGATCTCCGGCGTGGTCCGCACGCTGCCCGTCGCGTTCGCGGCGAACATGAACGCCATCGCCACCGAGCCCGCCACCACGATCATGATCGCCGCGATCGCGGGGACCGTGCGGTGCCGGTGCCTGCCCGCGTCGCGCACGGCCAGCCTGCCCGACAGCGGCAGCCGGCCCGCTCCCCTGGCGAGCGTCGCCACCAGCCCGGACGTGATCATGATGAGCCCGATCACCGCGACCAGCCCAGCCACCAGCACCCCCAGGGTCGGCAGCTCCAGATCCGGTTGCACGTACCCGTTCGTCGCGTTGGGACTGTTCCGGAACTCGATCTCCCGCTGCCGGGCCAGCACGCCCGACGCGATCACGCCGGCTACTCCCACGCCCAGCACGACCACGCCGATGATCGGCAGCCGCGCACGCATGCCGGTGGCCCGGAACCGTTGCGCGAGCGCGTCGACCGGCCGCATCCGGGCCACGCCGATCGCCGGCAGCAGCGCGGCGCCGAGCCCCGAAAGCAGGCCGACCGCGGCCGCGACGACCAGCTCCGGCCAGCCGAACCGCCAGCTGTCGATGACCTCCCCCGTCAGCTGCTCCCACACCGGACCGCCCGCGTAGACCACGAGCCCGCCGAACAACATCCCGGCGACCGCGCCGATCAGGCCGAGCGCCAGCCCCTGGGCGAGCACCGTGCGACCGACGTGCTTGCCGGTGCCGCCGTTGGCCGCGATCAGCCCGAGCTCACGGACCTGCCGACGCGCGCCGACCGCGAACGCGGCGCCCGCCAGCAGCACGACCTCGAGCATCCCGAACCCCACGACCAGGGCGACCGGGCCGATGGTCTCCAGCGCGTCGTCGTCGGCGTACATGAGCGGGTAGCGCTCCGGGTTCGTGACGACCGAACGCGGCGTGAACGCGATGCCCTGTTCGGCGAGCTTGGGCCACAGCGCGTCCGCGTCCGTACCTGGCGGCAGGTCCACGAGGTAGCCCAGCTGCGGGTTCTCCACGTCGGCCAGGCCCGGCGCCCGAATCAGCGCCGAGTCCGGTGGTGCCACGATCGTCGGCCAGTCGGTGGAGGTCGGCACCACGGCCAGGCCGGTCACGGCGACCCGCGGCCCCTCGTCCGCGGTGATCGTCGCGCCCGCCGTCACCTCGCCGCCGTCGAGCAGGCCGAGACGCTCCGCGAGCGGCTCGGTGATCAGCGCCTCGTCCGGACCCTTCGGCAGCCGGCCCGACTCGAGCCGGGCGACGTGCTCGGTGAGCGGGTCGCCGACCGGGACGAGGTCGACGTTCGCGCGCACGATCCGCTCGCCGTCGCGCAGCCGCAGCAGGCCGAAGACGTCGTCGGGCACGGCTCGCGAGCCGGGTGGCAGCAGGCGCTCCAGGTCGACGGCCGCGGCGCTCCGCTCGCCCTTGCCCAGGCTCGAGTCCGCGCCAGGCTGCCAGCCCGGCAGCGAGGTGTGCTCGCTGACGAGTGCCTGCCCGTCCGCGTGCCCCATCTGTTGGTATGCCTTGTGTTCGGGCCCGGTCATCGTGCGCAGCAGCCCGTCCATGACGGTGGCGCCGGCGATCGGGACACCGATCAGCGCGGCGATCAGGATCGACCGGCCGAGGTGACGCCTTACCGTGCGCCGCGCGATCCGCAGCGCAGGCCGCCACCCTCCATTCACGACGCCCCCTCGAGCAGGCTGTCCGCGGCAGGCGCGACACCGGTCTCGTCGACGATCTTGCCGTCGCTGAGGAACACGATCTGGTCCGCCCACGCCGCGTGCCGCGCCTCGTGCGTGACGAGCAGGCCGGCCGCGCCCGCGTCGCAGCGGGCCCGGATGACCTTGAGCACGGCCTCGCCGGTGTAGGAGTCCAGCGCGCCGGTCGGCTCGTCGGCCAGCAGCACCCGCCGCGGCCCGACGAGCGCGCGGGCGATCGCGACCCGCTGCTGCTGCCCCCCGGACATCTCGTCGGGGAACCGGTCGGCGAGGTCGGCGACGCCGACCTCGCGCAGCGCCGTCAGCGCCTCCTCGCGGGCCCGCTTCACCTTCACGCCGTCGAGCTCGCGCGGCAGCGCCACGTTCTCCGCGGCGGTCAGCGCCGGGATGAGGTTCAGGTCCTGGAAGACGTAGCCGACACTGCGCCTGCGCAACGCGGCCAGCCCGGCGCGGTTCTGCTCGCCAAGCGACACACCCTCGACGTGCACGCTGCCCCCGGTAGGCATGTCGAGCCCGCCGGCCAGCTGCAGCAGTGTCGACTTGCCGGAGCCGGACGGGCCCATGACCGCGACGAGTTGTCCCGGTCGCACGCCGATGCTGACCCCGGCCAGCGCGCTGACCTCGGTCTCGCCGCTGCCGTGCACGCGGGTGACGTCCCGCAGCTCGATCGCGAACTCGGTCATCGGGGCACCTCCTGGGTGGTCGTCTCCGCAGCCGCCGCGGCCGGGCGAACGGGCGGGCGGGGCATGCGCGCGAGCCGGGTCTCGGAGTGGTCGAGCCAGCGCACCTCCGACTCCGCGCGGAAGATCATCGAGTCGAGGACCAGCAGCCACGCGATGTCCTCCTCGGCCGCGCCGGCCTTGAGCCGGGTGAGCTCCTGGAGGTGGCGGACGGTCGCGGTGCGCTGGGCCTGCACGACGGCTCGCGCGTCGACACCGGGGGTGGTGACCGCGAGGGCGACCTTGATGGCCAGCTCGTCGCGGGGGCGGTCGTCCTGGGTGACCGGCGTGGTGAACCAGCGCGCGAGGTCCGTGCGGCCCGGGTCGGTCAGCCGGTAGACGACCTTGCCCTGCTCGTCGGACTCGCCGGTCTCCTCGACCAGGCCGTCACGGTGCAGGCGGGACAAGGTCGTGTAGACCTGCCCGATGTTGAGGGGCCAGGTGGCGCCGGTGGAGCGCTCGAACTCGCTGCGCAGCTGGTAGCCGTACATCGGCTCGCGCTCCAGCAGGGCCAGCAGGCCGTACTTGATGGACATAGATACTGAGTATGCATACTCGGTATCTATCCCGCAACCCGAACCCTCGGTTACGGCCACCACCGTGTGTGCGATGCACGGGCATGAGGTCCCGTTGGGTAATGGCGCTCGCCGGCATGATCGGGCTCGCGCTGGCCGGCTGCGCGCCGACCCCGGCGCCGGCGCGCGAGGCGCCACGGGAGTCGGCGACGACCCGGCAGCTGGCCGCCTACGTCGACGGGCTGGTCGGCGCGCAGCAGTTCCGCGGCGCGGTCGAGGTGCGGCTGGGCGACCAGCTGCTACTGAGCCGCGGCTTCGACAAGGCGGGCGACGGCAAGCCTGCCGAACCGGACACGCGGTACCTGATCGCCTCGATGAGCAAGCAGTTCACCGCGCTGGCCGTGCTGCTCCTGCAGCAGCGGGACAAGCTCCACGTGACCGACGCGGTGTGCGACTACCTGCCGGACTGCCCGCCGGCGTGGCGCGTGATCACGATCGACCAGCTGCTGACCCACACCGCGGGGCTGTTCGACTACCTCGACGTCGAGCCCGAGGTCGCGGCGCAGGAGTTCGCGCGGATCGGCGCCGCCGCGCCGTCGCCGGAGCAGCTGACGAGCCTGTTCGCGAGTAAGCCGCTGGAGTTCGCGCCGGGCGCCAAGTTCCAGTACTCCAACTCCGGCTACGTGCTGCTCGGCCGGGTCGTCGAGAAGCTCAGCGGGCAGGACTACGGCGACTTCCTGCGGACCGCGATCCTGGACCCGCTGCGGATGGCCGACACCGGCTACGAGCCCGGCGGGACCGGCCTCGCGACGGGCTACGACAGCTGGACGGCGACGGCGGACGCGCACGACACGTCGGCCTACTACGCGGCCGCGGGGATCTACTCGACCGTGCGGGACATGGCGCGGTGGAACGACTTCCTGCTCACCGACTCCCCCATGATCGCCGAGCCCGAGACGCTCGCCGAGCTGTTACGCCCTCGGGTCGAGGTGAACGCGCTCGAGCAGTACGGGTACGGCATCCAGACCAGGAAGGTCGGCGGGCAGACCGCGTACTTCCACAGCGGCGGGCTGCCCGGCTTCGCCTCGTACAACGAGATCCAGCCGGGCGCCGGCGTGTCCGTGACCGTGCTCAGCAACCTGGGCACGGCCAACGCGGACCACATAGGACGGACACTCGCGACGATGGCCCAACAGTGATCACCAGGCGTGCGCCACGTCGATCACGAGCCTGTCGGGCAATGTGAAGACGCGGAACGGCAACCGGGCCCGCACACCGAGCCCGACGGTGGTCGTGCCCTCGAAGCTGCCGGCCCAGGCGACCTGGCGGAACGTGCGGTAGCCGGCGACGTTCACCAGCTCCGCGCGGTTGGCGTACCGGTAGGTCGGCCGCCCGGCGAGGTCGTAGGCGGGCGCGGTGACGGTGATCTGCAGGCGTGCCCCGCCGCGCAGCGGGACGACCCGGCCGGACGCGTCCTCGGTCACGGTGGTCACGTAGCTCGCGCGGTATCCGGTGGCGTTGCCGCGCACGTCGAGCACCAGGCGGTCGTAGCAGTCGTGCCGCCCGGCGCGAACATTGGTCAGCTGCGGCATTGTCGTGGCGCCGTGGGTCTTCACCGTCGAGCCCCACGTGATGCCGCAGTACGGCGCGGGCGCCGCCGTCGCGACCGCGACGGGGGTGATCGCGGCGGCCGTCACGGTGACGGCCGCTATCAGCAAGGTTCTGGTTCTTCGCAACATCGCCGGCTCCCCTCTTTTCGGGTGTGCCAGCCAAGACGTGCGGCGGTCGCCGGAGTTGCGTGCCTCAGACCAGGAACGTGAACAGCGGGCTGTCCGGTGGCACGCGCTCGATGCGGTGCGGCGCGGTCTGCATCCGCTTGAGCATCGCTTCGAGGTTCTCCGGGGCGCCAAGCTCGATGCCGACCAGCGCGGGGCCGGTCTCGCGGTTGTTGCGCTTGACGTACTCGAACAGCGTGATGTCGTCGTCCGGGCCGAGCACGTCGTCGAGGAAGCGGCGCAGCGCGCCCGGCTCCTGCGGGAACTCGACGAGGAAGTAGTGCTTTCGGCCCTCGAAGATCAGCGCCCGCTCGACGATCTCGGCGTAGCGGCTGACGTCGTTGTTGCCGCCGGACAGGATGCAGACGACCGTCGACCCGGGCGGCAGCGAAAGGTCGGCAAGCGCGGCGGCGGCGAGCGCGCCCGCGGGCTCGGCGATGATCCCGTCCGACTGGTACATGTCCAGCATCTCGACGCAGATCCGGCCCTCGGGAACCGCGACGAGGTCCGGCCGGTACTTCTGGGCCACCGCGAACGTGTGCCGCCCGACCTGGCGCACGGCCGCGCCGTCGACGAACGGGTCGAGCCGGGCGAGCGGCGCCGGGGCGCCTTCGGCGAGCGCGTGCGCCATGCTGGCCGCACCCGCGGGCTCGGCGCCGATGACCGGGGTGTCCGGGTGCCCGTCGGCGAGCCACGCCAGTGTCCCGGCGAGCAGCCCACCTCCGCCGACCGGCACGACGACGGCGTCCGGTGCGCGGCCGAGCTGGCTCACGGCCTCGCGGACGACCGTGCCCTGGCCGGCGATCGTGCGCGGGTCGTCGAAGGCCGGGATGAGCGTGGTGCCGGTCCGCGCGGCGTAGGCGTGTGCGGCGGCGGCCGCGTCGTCGTAGGTGTCGCCCTCGACGACGACCTGCACGAACCGCCCGCCGAGCTGGGCGACCCGGTCGCGCTTCTGCCGGGGCGTGGTGCGCGGCAGGTACACCCGGGAGCGCACTCCGAGTGCGGCGCAGGCGAACGCCACGCCCTGCCCGTGGTTGCCGGCGCTCGCGCAGACCACGCCGGTCTCGCGCTGCGCGGCGGACAGGCCGCTGACGAAGTTGAACGCGCCGCGGCCCTTGTAGGAGCGCACGGTGTTCAGGTCCTCACGCTTGAGCCACACGTCGAGGTCGTGGCGTACCGAGAGCCGCTCGTTGCGCTGCAGCGGGCTCGGCGGGATGACCCCGGCGAACCGCTCGGCCGCGGCCGCCACGTCGGCGGCACTCACCTCGTGTCCCATGCGGACATCATGCACTCACTCCCGCCGCGCGGGATTGGCCGGCCCGCTCGCCGCCGTGGTCGATCGTGGCCGGGGTCGTCACCCGGATCCGGTGGATCCACTTGGCACACTCGACGACAAGTGGCTGAGCCGCGCCATGGTCCTGTTCCTCTGCCGGTTCGGCCGCACGGAGCTCAGCCGATGAGCACCTGGGGCGCGGCCGGCGCGAAGGGCCGCAGCTCCGATATCCCGTCGTAGGTGACCACACACGTCGACTCGGGAACCTCGCGCCACGCGCCGACCAGGTCGCCGAGCGGCTCGGACACGATGACCCGGGTGTCGTCGGAAAGCTCGTGCAGCACCGGGTTGTCCGGGTACTGGTGGCGCAGCATCGAGACGTCCGTACTGCGGAACAGGGATCGGGACCGGCCTTGGCTGGAGTAGCGGAACGCCCAGGTGGTCAGGCCGTCCGTCACCGCCACCGTCATCTGGACGGGGTACTCGATGTCGTGCCTGTGGGCGACTTCCTCGACGAAACCCACCGCCCTGGCCACCGCCGTGGGCGGATCCTGCGTCAACCCGAACGTGAGCGCGAGGTGGAAGAGCACCTCGGAGTCGGTCGACCCGGCGATCTCGGGGAAGAGCTCCGGATCGACGGCGAGGACGAGATCGCGTTTGACAGCGCGGAAACCGTCGAGGTAGCCGTTGTGCATCCACAGCCACCTGCCGTGGCGGAACGGGTGGCAGTTCGTCTCCTGCACCGTCGAGCCGATCGCGGCGCGGATGTGCGCGAAGACCCGCGCGGACCTGGCGTGGGCGGACAGCTCGCGCAGGTTCGCGTCGTGCCAGGCGGGTGTGACGCTGTGGTAGATGCCCGGGATGCCTTCTTCGTTGCCGTACCAGCCGACACCGAACCCGTCGCCGTTGGTGGTCTCGGCACCGAGCCGGGAGTGCAGGCTCTGCATGATGAGCGAGTTCGCCGGTTTGTAGAGAAGATCGTCCAGCCGCACGGGCGATCCGGCGTACGCGAGCCAGCGACACATCTCGACCTCCGTGGGCGTCTGCTGCCTGGGTGGCGGGCGCGCTCAGGCCAGGATCTTGGCCTTCTGGGCCTCGAACTCGGCGTCGGTGAGGATGCCCTGCGACTTGAGCTCGGCGAGCTCCTTGAGCTGCGTGATCGTGTCCCGCGGGGGCGCCGCGGGCGGTGGCGCGTACTGCTGTTGCTGTTCGGCGTACTGCTGTTCCTCCTGTGCGGACCAGCGTTTGGCCTGTCTGCGGGAGACCCGGTTCGACACGGCCGTGGCCGTCCCCGAGATCGCGGCGACACGGGCAATGCCCCGGAGGAGTCCCGGCATGGTCTTCGTCCCTTCAGCCATCCGCCGATTCGGCGGCATCGAGCGACGCGACGACCGCGTCGAGGGGCACGTAGCCCGCGGCGACGAGATCGGCCCCGCCGCGGCGCAGCGCCTGGGTGAACGACCGCGCCCACTGGTTCTCGAACAGCAGGATCGCCGCGGCGGATCCGGGTTCGATCACCGCGGCCGCGTCGGCCAGGTCGCTGGCATCGAGCAGTCCCGACGACACGCCCTCGAAGACCGCCACGTCGAGCCGGCCGTCGAGGTCGAGATCGCGCAGCTCGACCGCGCGCATCGCCCCGTCGTCGCCCCGGGAGACGAACAGCAGGTCGAGAATGCGGATCACGTTCCGGGCGGCCAGATCCACCAGTATCGGCAGGCCGTCGCCGGTCATCTTGTTCCCCGGGAACTCGACGACCAGGTAGCTGATCGGTCCCATCGCATCGGCGTCGTCGGTCATCGCGTGCCTCCCTCGAACACTTGCGCCGCCTCGACTCTTGACCGGGTGGGCCGGTGCTGTCCTCACCCCCCGAAGGTGAGCCGGCCCGGCGCCGAGTTTCACCCGGGCCGGGTGAGGTGGCGGGCCGCGGTGCCTGGATGAATCGGCCACCAGCCAGGGCGCTTCCACGGAAGGGCGGATCGACGATGACGGACCGAGCGATGCGCAGCGCGGCGCGACGCGCCAAGAAGTGGAAGAAGACCGGCCGCGAGGACCTCGAGTTCGGCGTCGCGTTCACCACGGTCCTCCTGTGCCTGCTCATCGCCGCGGTCGCGTTGCCGATGCTCTGGTACCTCGGCAGATGGCTCTCCCGGCGGGCGCAGGCCGAGCACACCGAGTGAACCGCATGCGCCACCACGCGGCCGCTCAGCTGCTCCGGCGGCACACATGGCGCAACCGTCCGCCGCGCCGGCCGCGGTAGGCCCGGGCCGGCGGCGCGCCGCCGGCGTCTACGGCGCGATCGTCACGGCCGCGATCATCGCCGCGGCCGGCGGGCATCTGCGCACCATCGCGCTGGCGGCCGCGATCGTGGTCACCCTGGTGGTGTACTGGGTGGCCGAGGAGTACGCGGAGTTGTTGGGGGCGCGGTCGGAACAGGCGCGGCCGTTGACCGGCAGGCACGTGCGCGCCGAGCTGGCCGCCACCTGGCCGATGGTCAGCGCGTCCTACGGCCCGGTGGTCGCGCTGCTGGCGGCCCGGCTGTTCGGCGCACCGGACTCGGTGGCGGCCGACGTCGGCCTGGCCGCGGCGATCCTTCTCCTGGTGGGCCATGCGTGGTCGGCGGGTCGCGCCGCCGGGCTCCGCGGCCGCAGGCTGATCACGACGACCTGCGTCGCGGCGGCCTTCGGACTCGTCATGGTCGTGTTGAAGCACGTGGTGCTGGTGTATCTGCACTGAGCACGCATCCGGCGAGCTGTGACCTCGGTCGGCGCGGGATGGCCGAGGCGAGCGTGGGCGTTGTGCGGGGTGTGCAGTCGACGGATGTGGTGGTGATCGGGGCCGGGCAGGCCGGGTTGTCGGCGGCGTACTTCCTGCGCCGGTCGGGCCTGGACTTCGTGGTGCTGGATGCGAACACCGCGCCAGGCGGCGCGTGGCAGCACCGGTGGCCGACGCTGC